>Ga0065711_1050255_pt1 | contig 10906 bp, 10 predicted proteins | sample Hoacrofraction12_FD_59098 | JGI IMG/M metagenome (GOLD analysis project Ga0065711, IMG submission 59098) | Hoatzin crop microbial communities from Cojedes, Venezuela - Epithelial fraction 12 v2 (version 2) | ecosystem: Host-associated > Birds > Digestive system > Esophagus > Crop | place... | reverse complement strand
CAGATTTTTGTGTTCGAAGTACTTTGCAGTTTGTTGCATGTTTAGCACAGATGAGTGCATGTGCACTTCAAAATACTTTGTGCTCATGTATAACATTTTAATCCTGTTGTGACCCTTAGCATTATAAGTATTAATACTAATAAAATATGTGAATTCTAACTTGACCTAGATGTAATAAATACTAAATTCTGGAATTAATTTCGTTCTACTTTTTTTTTGATTGAAGGAGCATTTTCTATGAGGAAAAGAAAATTTTGTGTGAAAAATGCTCAGCTTCATGGACGTGTCAGCTTGAAGCTTTGATCATTCAGTTTGGCTGCAAACAGTATTTAAATAGAAATAAACAGGACATGTTAAGGTTAAAATGCAAGATGCTGGATGCAATCTATAAGCTTAAAATGCATATTATTTAGCTGAAGAAACTTTAACAATGCATGTATCTTTATTGTTCTGTGAGTAATACCTGGTATTCATTCTTCACCCCAGGTCCTGGAAGGCACACTTATCCTCACTGTCTGATACAATAAGGAGAAGACGACCAGGTTCTCCAGATGTGGTGAATGACTTGAATTTACCTTGGTATCAGTTTTTTACCCATCTTGAAGATCATGATCCTGAAATCTATGAAAATTCGGAGAATATGCTGGCTTTTGTTCCACGGGCTGTTACGTGGCCCCCCTCCAAACCGTTACAAAGTGATGGTACAAACCTCGGTGGTGCAAGACAGCAGTGGAAGCAAATCCCCAGAGAAGCACCACAAGAAGTGGTGAGACTGGAGTGTAAACTGGTGACTGGAGTCAAAGCCGTGTTTGTAGTATTAACGAATGACAGAGGATTGACTCTTGCTCTCTGGGATTTTGAGTCGCAAGACGTGACCTATTACCCCTGTGGCAAACAGAGCGTTTATGTGGATTGCAGTGAAGAGACGCCGTTATGCCTCCTGCTGACAGGTGAGGGGTTTTTACAGAATTCTTCTGGTGTAGCCTGTTCTTGTAGTGCTCTGCTTTCCCGTCTGCCTGCCTGCTGTTGTCGAACTCCTGGTGCGTTCTTGCTGAGGTGAAATCCAGATGGAGCCATGGCTGCTTTGTGTCATTGTTTAAGAGAGGCAGTAGACAGAAGTGTTGCTGCATAGCCACTTGCTTATATATTTTTAATTATGCTTCTTTTATTTAGAGCGTGGTCTTTCCTTAATTCTATTTGGTTTAACTCAAGAAGAGTTTTTGAATAGATTGATGATCTATGGCAGCGCTGGAGTCGTAGATTCTGTTTGTTATCTCAATGGATGGGAGCGATGTTCAATTCCAATGCACGCACTGGAGGTAAAGAAATCCGTCTCATGTTTTACAGATAACAAAAGTACTTCTAAAGTAATGAATGGAGTTTAGCAATGTTAATGGTGTTTTTAGACAATTAAGAGTATACCTCAGTAGCCTAGGGGCACAAAGTAGTGGTTCAGTTATTAAATAAACAGTAAAAAACCTGAGTAGCTTGTATGAGTCACCCAAAAAAAAGAAATACAGCAACAAAGTTAACACACATTTTAAAAAAAAAAGATTTTTTAAGCTAAGCAGTGCTCAGAACTCCCTCTTAATTGGACTCAAAAGCGTTTTGCCATTCTGCAGCAGTTTTTGTCCTCTTGCAAAATGTCTAATATTAAATCCTTGGAACTAGATTTTCGTTTTTATCATACCGCTCTTGTAAAGCCAAGAGGAGAACTTAAAGCTACCAAATGTTGCTTGGGATCCCTTAACAATAGATGATTAAATGATTTTAATGTACCACACCACGAAACAAATCTGCTTGTGTCTCTACAGTGTTCCAGTGCTCTAGTTCTACTTTTAGATGACAGAGATCCTTCTTTTAAAGAAAATATTGTTCCAGAAGTCTGGGACTCTGCAGCAGTCTGCCCACCCTATCATTCAGCACGCTGTCACTCTCTGTTTTCAGTTGTGTTCAGAGGGCGGGAGCTGAAGTGAAGACATTTGGTTGGATTTTTTGGTTTTTTTTGAAGAGTGTGATGGAAAGTGAATTGATGGGGCCAGGGTCACAGCAATTTTTAGATGTTGTAAGCTTATTCAAAGTCCTGATTCTCACAGTGTTGGTTTTGTATTTATTTTACATTCCAAACACTATATTCAAACACTGATGAATTGCTGAATTAACTTTTTGTCTCTGAAGATTCGGGGCAGGGTTTTCTGCAAAGCCTATTAAAGGAGCGTGGCAGGTACTGAACAGGTCACATTGTTATGTCAGGCTGTTGCACACATAGTTTAAACTTATTTTCTGCGTGTATACTGTGTCACTGAGTATGAAGTAAAAATACTAGCAGTAAGCATACAATATGTGTTTTTAGAATACCTGCATAATTGTTCTACCCCATGTTTGTCTAGGCAGGCTTGAAAAATCATCAGCTAGACACAGCAGACTTATTTTTAAAAAGCAAAGAAAGTCTTTTCAAGCTGTCTGCACCCTGCTCTGGACCTGAGCAGTCTGCTGATAGCGCATCCCAGTCTTACTTGAAAAGTAAGTAAAATACTTTCAGCTGCACAGAGGTTTAAATGTAATTGCCTTTCCATTTATGGCTGTGTGTTTGTAAAAGCAGTTTGAATTGCCTGTGCTCTTGTATGTTTGGATGATGGAAAATAAGAGAGAAATGGTGCATAAGGTGTAGGGTTTTTGTTGTGTTCTGATGTTAGCATATGTATCCCAAGAGTTTTGATGTGAAGGCAAAGCGTGTTACATATATTGTTTGATGTTTTTTAGAAGATTTTTGTAGCATACCTTTATGACTTACCTTCAATTTTGAATTTATGTGATCAGTCATGGTAGAATGCAGATGTTTTAACTCTCTGTGTAAATATTGCAGATTTGGAAGAGCTGAGGCCAGCTTTAAACTTGCTTTGCTCAGCGATCAAAGAAAATGATATGGAGCCTCACAGTAAACACTTCTCTGAGCAGCTGCTAAACCTCACGTTGACTTTCCTTAGCAAGCAACTTGATGACATTTTTGTGCACACGGAGGGTAAGATTACTCATGCTGAATCATATGTAGAAATGTAATGTGTCATCGTTTAGGTAAGTAAGAACAACAAATTTTTTTCATTAAAAGCCTAAATTTGCGTAGAGTTACCCCCCCCCCCAAAAAAAAAAGTGCTAGATTTAAGGGAATGAAAGGTGTTATTTAAGGGCAAACATGAGAAATTAATCTGAATACAGTATCTGTATTAGCCCAAACAGCTGTGATCAGGCTCTCGGATCAGACGGGATACTGTCCAGAGGATCTTTCTGGGATGTGTAAGAATGGCAGGATGGGACTTTCAGGCTGTCGCTGGATATTTGTAGTGGTGCAGTTAAATGGCTTGAGTTTAGCCCTCAGCTGCTGGCTCTTTTCTCAGTGCTGCCACTTGAAATATTCTGGCACAAACATTTCTGTGGCTGTGGAATGGAATAGACTAGGTTAAGAAAACGATACAGCTGAAAAAATATCCTACCAGGTGATTTTTTATCTGGAGCACTTCTCTGTCTGATTTACTGTGTGGCAAGAGTTGGGCATCCCAGTATAACCCGAGAGGTGGCACAGAAGCCAGAAGCAGGTGCCTGGTGACGCTAGCACGGTTGCTGCAATGGTGCTCTTTGAACTACAGCCCGAAAGGTACAAGAGTGGAGTGACGGCTGGTGTGCTGCTGAAGCATTGCAGTGGCAGAATTCCAGAGGACAGATGTGTTCTGCTGGACAAAGCTGTGCAGAGAGGGGTGACATGTCTCAACATACAGCGTGCTGTCCTTCCTCTTGGGTCTGGATTGCTGTCTCAGGGGTGCTTTTTAGTCTGTGGGCCAACAAGTTGTACATGTTAACCAGAACTGATTTCTTCCAGTAGTAAAAGTTGCAGACCATTAACTCTCAATTATTTTTTCTACATGTTTTTTGTAGTCTTTGTTTCTTACAAATGAGTGTTATATTAGGTGTCCCTGCATTTTAAATGTGATTTATCTGACTAATAATTGGTTGGATTATTGAAAAATCTTCGTTCTCATTTACTTGTCCGTGAAGGGGAAGACACAGCAATGAGGACAGGGAGATCTCTCAGGAGCACTGGTAGGGTTGTGACTGTGTCCTGGCAATGTGCTGATAGTGGTGGACTTTATCAGCACCTGTACAGGTCACACTGCAGTGCAGAGCTGATGTGCTCGTTTATCCGAGGTCTGTTCTGTGTGTTAGTCTGGAGAATGCGTTCACCAATACTAAGTGTTAAAAACCCTGTATCGTTCATTTCTGCTTAACTGACAGAACCTGATGAATTCCTGCAGAAGGGTGCAGATATTTTAACAGATTACATTATAAGACTCAGAAAATTTCTGAGGAGATATCCTCAACCACAAATAGATGCGGTACACGCAGAAAGTCAGCTTGATGAAGATATACCTGCATTGGAAGAAAGCCACATGTGGGAAAAACTGACACCAGAGGTAAAAAGGAGTAACCATTTTTTTAATATTCTTATTCAATTTATTTAAGGAAATTATTAATATGGAAGTGTCTTTAAACTCTTGGGGGGAATCAGTATAGGGATCATAAAGATAGTAATACTAAAAATTGATGGCCTCAGTTTGTTTCAGATTTTTTCCCCCTTTAGGAAGTCATTGCTGAGGCCATCTTAACCAACAAAATGCCAGAGGCCCAAACCTTCTTCCGAATGCATCAGCATCCTGCTGAAAATCTTCAAGAATTTCTTCAGACAGGTTTGAATCTGGTCTATGACTGTCTTCTGAAGGACAATACCAGAGAGGCCTCAGAACTTTTAAGGAACATGGTGAGAGGTGTTCAGTCAGCATGCTGATAGTTCTTAACGCTTCTTTATGACTAACAAAATAAATTAATGGTAAGAGTATGGGGGGTGTGTAGGTGTCTTATGGGTGTATGGATTCTACCACATACATATATTACAGTGAGAGTTAACTTGTTTTAAAGAGCTGCTTTGATCACTAACGGGCCGGTGGAATGCTGAGGGAGCCTATTTATGAACGTGTATTGACTGATGTCATGATCAGCAAAGTGTAAAGGTGGTTCTGGCAAGTCAAGTATTAAAGGGTACACATTTTGTATCCTGACAGGCTGGAGACATCACGCAGAGCACTGGGTGATTGTGACATCTCTGGTAACGGGTGAAGCGAGTATCACAAGCATGCTTGTAAAAGGTTGTGCGCTTTGGAAGGAAAGCAGCTGCGTTTATTCTGTCCGCGTACAACTGTGTTTGTACAGCGTGCATACAACCAGCATCTTCTTTTTTGTTAGGGCTTTGATGTGAAGGAGGAATTGCGTAAGATATGTTTCTACACAGTTGATAAACATGTACGAGATTTGTTGGTAAGTGTAGAAAAGGCTTTTTTTGACTAGCTGGTGTTTTCAGGTCTGAGGTCGATGTGTATTTATGCTGAGAGAGCGCGTTGTATTGAACACACTTTCAGAATGGGAACAGAGAGGTTTTGTCCCTGCATCCTTGCAGTGTAGTTGCTGCAACATGTCATTGACATGCCTCTGTTCTTTTGTATTTGCAGTTAAAGTAAAAATTGTTAAAATGTTATTTCTTTGTTCTGGCTCTGATCTAGTTCTCATCTGCTTGCACACAGTGTAAAGTCCTGGCCCTCCTGAAATTTAAGTGTATCGACCTCAATGCTTCCAGCATTTTCTCCTACAGTTGGCTTACTCTTTACACTTGCAGGATCGTTTACGACTTTAATATATTATAAGTAGATATTGTAGAGTATATAAGTAGAAATTGTAATTGGAGGTAATACTTTAATTTGAATTAAAGGTGAAAGTTTTACAAGAAGAAAATTATTTTTCTGAGAAAGAGAAGAAAATGATAGACTTTGTGCATCAGGTTGAAAGCTTTTACTCGGAATCCTTCCAAGAAAATAAAGAGATTCAATCTCTTTCCAGGTAATGTGGGTTATCAGTTTTAATTATCAATTAACAACATTAATAGGATTTAAAATATGCTGGCTTCTACATTCCGTATGATATACTGCACTAACAAATACAGTCTTCTGTAATGTCATTAATTTCATACTGGTCTTCATTTGCAGAAATAAGTGTCAGTGTGGGAACTGATTACTTTGCTCATTAATGTAACAATTGCTGTCGTGTTCTTTCCAGACTAAGTCATGACATGCTATCGTCAGTGTGACAGACATCTTCTGTTTGTGTCGTCATCAGCATAAATGAAGTACTTTTAATAACAAAGGATATTCTTAGATTTATTAATCAAACAAAACGTGCAGATGGAACGTTAGCTCTATTTTTGATATATGATATCCATAATATAGCAAACTAAAGTAACCTAGAAAAATCATTTTACAGTTAAATAATTGTAAAAATGTTACGATACTTATCATTTGCTATGTCTGTTTTGGAAAAGTGAGTTAATTCTTTGCCCGTTGCTCTCATGTGCATTCTCAGACTTCTAGCTGAAGTAAATCCCTCTACCACTTCCAGAATTCTCTTCAAAATGGACTATCAAAATCTGTTGATTCTTTTCATTGATCTTTTAGTTGTTAGGTTGTGGACTGTTTTTTAAAAGAGTACCAGAAAACGATCTTATGTGATACTTCATTGCAGTTTCAAGAACTGGAGAAAGGAGCAAGACCTTTCCAGACATACAGCTGTTCTGGACTCATTGCTGAATGGTGACAGACATCGGGTTCACAATCGGAGAGTCAGAGTGATGTTTAACTGGGCTCAGTGGTGGGATGAGCTTATTCAGGAAATGATTCTTCTTCCCAGAAAACCACGCCAAGGCAAGTGTTCTGGTACTAAGGACTTACAAGAAATTGTGAATTAAAAATCTGGCTTTGACGTAGTACATTGCAGTTATGTTGGAGTGGCATTGATATAACTAAAGTTGTATGCTACCACAGCAGGTCACTTATTTTTTGGCAATGAAAATGAGTAAACAATGTGTTTCATCCTGTTGCATTCTGACAGGGATCTGTGTTTTTCCTGTAGAGAAAAATCTGGAACTAGCTGAAAGGGACTTGTCTAATGAATGGCCACTTGTTGTGTCATACTCTGCTACGCTCTGTAAGCTGTTCCACTGTGGTATTACATTTAACTTTTCCAACATAAAGCTCTAACAAGCTGTGACCGTATACTTAATCTCAGCACCGTATCTGCAACCGTTTGTTAAAAATATGTACATGTAAAAAGCACTGTCAGTACTTCCCTAGGTCGTGTGTGCTTGTGCCAGTTTCATCAGTTTGCCTTTTTGAAACGCAGAACTCAAGACGTGTAATCCTGAGGTTCTTTGGATGCACTTGACAGCCCAGCATGACTGGCTTAATGTTTGTGCATGGATTGAAGAATCTGAGCCCAACCAGACTGCGTGTGGACAAGCTAACTGGCCCCCTCTTACTCCAGACATTATTGACCGGAACATGTTATGTAGTAGCTATATGAGAAATGATATATTAAACAAGCTGGCTAGGTACGTGCACTTAATGTGTTATGCTAACTTTCTGTCTTACATGAAGCCAAAATCAGGTATTTATAGAAGTACTTGTTAATAAAATCTTTGATGCATGTGAATTTTTATATTGCGCTTACTGCTCTGTTTTAAACAGCACAAATCTATTAACAAATTCAATTTTAGGCTTGTATTTGCACTTTCTGTTGTCTGAAAACAGTAAGAAACACGAGAGCAACAGAAATCTTCTATCAGCTCTTCGATCTTCCTTGGTGGTTATATTCCTGATGCCCATTTTAATGCAAGGGAGAAAATTCTAAACACAGCATTTCACTCCTCACCCCTCGTTCTCGGCAGTGGACTGTAGTCACTAAGATATTGTTTGAGTGCCATCAAACATATTTTGACATGTTGTGTTTGCCTCGGCAGTGAAGTTATCCCCTAGAAGGAAAGGTCTGCTTTATAATTTTGTACTGAAAACACCCTTCAGAACTTCTTGAAGATATAACTGTCTAATCAGCGTGTATGCCTTTTCTCTTTTCTGATAGAAATGGAATTTTTGTCTTCTCTGAGTTGGAAGATTTTGAAGTTCTGCTCCAAAGACTGTCTTACCTTGGGGGAGTACTGCAAAATCCTCACCCGGTTCCAAAATACAGTGCTGCCAGCGGTTTGGACTTCCATGCTCGTTTTGTCCTTTACTGTTTAGAACATAATTTGCAGTATCTGCTATACACTTACTTAGACTATTACAGGTATGAATGCTTTGCATCCCTCAAATCTCATGCAGATTTAAATAATGAAACACAATTTTAATAGTTGGCAGTAGAGTTTTCCTTGGCCCTTGCTGTTTGGCGAGAAAGACTGCTTGGGTCACAGCGGTGTCATTTAAAGAAAAAATGTGGGGTGGTATGTTAGGCTCCATGCTGTATTTTGAAGCTTTATTTAGGTTGTCTTGTCAATACTAATTTGTGTGTCAGTCATCAAAGGAAGCAATTACAGTTGTAATTAGTATACTCTTACAAACAATACAATCGTAAATGAGCCAAAACAAGTTGTTCTTCAGAAACTCTCTCACTTCAGCACAGGTATGAGTTCATTCATGATAATTTCACAAATAAAGAAATTTCTGGTTTCCATCTAATTTAGGGTTAGTTGGGATTTGAAGGAGACAGAAATATTCGGTAGTGGAACTATATGAATACTTTCCATTTAATTAATAGTTTGCTATTAAAATTTCTTAGCTGTAACTGCAATCTAACAGTGTAGGTATTAAGAAGGTAAAAGTGGACCAGAGAAAAGCCAAAAAATCTTTTTTTTGTTTTTTTTATTTGTTTGTATAAGCAGTTTTGGTTTGCATAAAATATTTAAACTATGCAGAGTGGTATTTGTGAATCAAGTGCCTTGTCTGGAAAGCGTTTGGGGTTGTCAGCTGGGGAAACTGTTACTTCGATTTACGGAAGCAAGCAAGCAAGCACAGCAACATAATCTTAAAGAAGAGGATGGTCAGAGGTGCCATGTCAGCCAAAGCTGTCCAGCTTGTAGAGGAGGGTGATGTGGTTTGACTCTTTCATAAGAACGGATGAAAGAAGTCACTAACACCAAATCACATGCTCTTAATTTTTAGTGCAGTGTTATATTAGGGCAGAGGATGGTTACAAATACTGTATTTTCACTGTGCTGCTACTCATCTTATTTCCAGTTTATCTCCTTCAAACTGCCCTGTTCTGGATAACAAGGAATTGCATGAAGCGCATCCCTGGTTTGAATTCCTCGTGCAGTGTCGAGGGGTTGCCAGTAATCCACGAGGTAGGAGTCTGCCTTGCTCTAGAGGTGGTCTGACGTTTATGCTGCTGGCTGAGTATTTGGCATAGCTGGATTTAGTTCTCTGCTGCAAACTCTTTTTTGACTATGGCAAATCATTTACATGTACATCAGTTCCTCATCTCTAAAATGTGGGTTATAATTCCTACTTAAACTGTGTGTAACAATTTGGAGACTGTAGATATGTCAGAATTGTTTTGTGTGTAATCATCATTGCTTCCATTTTGATTCGATTCCTAATAGGTTGAACAGAAGGAGAAGTCATAAGAAAACGCGTATGCTGTTAAAATTAAAGCTTCCTCTAGTTGTTGTGGTGCATTTTGACTTCTCTGCTGCTTGGATTATGTGCTTTTTTCCTAGATATTGTCATTGAAAATCAGTAGATTTTGAGCCCTTAAGTCTTTTCACTTTTTTTTAAAACATTTCATGTTCTGTAGAGTCACATGTTAACAAATGAAAAAAATAAGCCCAAGTAGGGCTTTTCCAGAAAGTGTGATCAGTGTAGGATAAAGAATTGAACGAATACAATGCTAAATGGTGGGACTCGGTCCAAATCAATCTGTGTAGGTAAATCTGTGGTTTGAAATTGGGGAAAGGTTGGTAAAATTTAGAACAGTTTATCTGTATTTGTAAGTAAATTGAGTCGAAGTCACTATTAACAACCAAAAATAGAAAATTCCATTTTGTTCATAGTCATAGAACAGTTTTAATGCATGACTTGATAATGTAGTATTGGTTTTGCGTGAAAGTAAATGTCACTTTTTTTTCTTTTAAGATCCAAAGATGATTTTTCAGGCTAGTCTAGCAAATGCTCAGATCTTGATTCCTAGTAATCAAGCCAGTGTGAGTAGCATGCTACTGGAAGGACGTACGCTATTAGCACTTGCTACTACAATGTATGCACCTGGAGGTATTGATCAGGTACTGTGTGCAACAGATTATTGATAAGCTTTTGGAGAAGTTCTCACATGGTGTTGAAGACTCAAAGGAATACATTAACAAAAATAAATATTCTAATGCCATCGTATAATTTCTGTTTCAGCGTTAGTTGACCGAGTGAAGCGAGTAGCGTGGCCTGAGGTTACGTGGTTTAGAAACAGCAAGGCACAGTGGCTGTGAGCTGGAGTCTTTAACTCCTTCCTAACAGTTACAGCTGTGTTTATAGGCACTGGTGTTCCTCAAACAGTTCTGGTTCGCAAAAATATTTTTATTAAACTTTTTAAATGGTGTGCCTGTAATTCTTAGACAGCTATCCCCTTTTGTAGTGATTTGTAGTTTTTAAGTAAATGAAGCAGTGGGTCACTGGACTGCGTTTCTGCTAGGTGCTATTCAGCTTCCGTATGTTTATTTTTAGAGGCTGAAAATCTGGGCACATATAAAAATTGCAGCATACTGCTTTCATTGTTTGAACCAGTTGCATTGTGCTACAGAGATCAAAAAGCACATTATAAACAGTTGTACTTTTAAAAGAAAATTGCTCAGTGAAACCCATATTGGAACAGAATTGATTAATACAGATCACAGAATCACAGAATCACAGAATAGTAGGGGTTGGAAGGGACCTCTGTGGGTCATCTAGTCCAACCCCCCCGCCGAAGCAGGGTCACCTACAGCAGGCTGCAC
>Ga0065711_1050277_pt1 | contig 10907 bp, 6 predicted proteins | sample Hoacrofraction12_FD_59098 | JGI IMG/M metagenome (GOLD analysis project Ga0065711, IMG submission 59098) | Hoatzin crop microbial communities from Cojedes, Venezuela - Epithelial fraction 12 v2 (version 2) | ecosystem: Host-associated > Birds > Digestive system > Esophagus > Crop | place... | reverse complement strand
GGGAGGTTGTGGAGTCTCCTTCTCTGGAGATATTCAAGACCCGCCTGGACAAGGTCCTGTGCAGCCTGCTGTAGGTGACCCTGCTTCGTCAGGGGGGTTGGACTAGATGATCCACAGAGGTCCCTTCCAACCCCTACCATTCTGTGATTCTGTGATTCTGTGACTCTGCAGTGAGGCAGCTCAGTGCCTGTCATATACCTTATTCCTGCTAAGCCATGCAGTCTGTCCTGCATTGACTGGGACTTACAGCTGTGATCTGCTTGTTTCCAACTAATGGCTCTATATTACAAAGATGCATGCTATTCTAGAAGAAATTTTTGAATTTCCACTTTTTTCCTGGTAGAACTTAATCAATTAACTTCCTGCAGAGCAGAAATTGTACTCTCTAAAGAGCGGAAATAGCAAACGTGAAGATAAAATGTAGTCTTGGTTTCTGCAACTAGGAGGCATCATTATGATCACCTGATCAGAGACTCTGACATAGATTTTGATCCAGTAGTTGCAGCCTCATGTTTCTAAGTTCTGAGTAAGTAGCTATGCTTTTTGTAAAATGTCAGTTTTACCATAAAAAATCCCGAAGATGAATTCCACCACATTTCTACTTTTTCTGTGTCACACCACCTTACTCTACTTTGTCCTGATATCAGGGTGAGTCAAGTGGAGGCCCATGGGCTGGATGCAGCTTAGGAGACGCTTCCATTCAGGCTTACACCTTACTCTTTGAGGAGACAGGGAACAGTGGTTTCAGCTGACGGCATACTTACAGCCCTCCTCTCTGTGATCCTGGGTCTTGATTCATGGTCGCCAGCACAAGATCCAGAAATACAGCATTGACTAGTATGTTATTCCAGCACCTGATTTCCCTCTTGCTTACCTCTGACATAGCTGTTCTTTATCTTTACCAACACAGATACCACAGCCTGCGTATCAGAGGAACGGTTATTTCACAAACTCTTCTCCCAGTACAACCAGTTCATCAGGCCAGTGGAAAATGTGTCTGATCCTGTCACAGTCTATTTTGAAGTGGCCATTACCCAGCTTACAAATGTGGTAAGAGTCATTACAGAATACTGGTGAGATTTGGGGATGGTTGCAAACACCGGCAAATTGCTAAAGCAGCACATGTAGTTGCAGTGGTTGCACCTACAACTCTCATAGCTGACATCGTCATGTGTGCGTAAGTGCACATGCTGAGACCTTTGCTGTTCTGTCAACTGAGTCGCTCCAGTTGCTCAAACAAGCAATTCAAACTACACAGGTTCATTTGCTTTCTCTGTAGTGCCAAATCCCTCCACTCCAGGCAGCAGCCTCTGGCACCCAGAGCAGCAGTACCAAATGTTGAGGTCCATTCTCCGCAGGATTAGCCCACTCCAGAGACACCTGGTTGTGTCCATGCTGTGTGGCGTGTGGCCTAGTTTTCCTGTGGGGCCAGTGTCATTTCCCGGTGGTCATGAGAGGTAAAATTTTTGCATGCTTTTTCAGTGTTTCAAAATAACATGAGAGTCATGCAGCCTCCAGAGCCTTGTTTTAAAGCGCAGAGCTGGGGATGCATGTTGTGTGTTCTGGAGTGCACTGTATACAAAGGTGAGTGTGTCTGGGTGGCAGACATGCTGGGCAGGGCAGAGGGACTGTGCGAGAAGCAAAACCTGACCTTAACCTTTGCTGAAGTCTGCTCTGTGAAGCAACTTATCCACAGAACAGAGGCCGAGTTTTGATTCTGAGGTACCTAGTTGAGTCCATAATGAAGTGACAGGCAAACAGTGAGGAGCAACATTCTGCAGCAGCCAGGGAGCTAAGTTATCTGAAAGTATAAATGAAGGCATTGTAAGTCCTCATGGTGAAGGCAGTTGTCACCTTTTAGAGTTCCTTTGTCAAAGTGTTTTGTTTCCATGTTACAGGTAGCTTGGCAGGTTTCGGCAGTTCTGTCTCATATTGCAGCCTCTGGCTCCCAGAGCTGTCTTTGGAGAAAAAAAGGAACATCACAAATAAATCAGTTGGATTTTCTTAAGAAAGAGTCATGATTTTTAGAAGAGCTTTGATAGTTTAACCCATAGACAGGAACCCTACAGGCCTTTCAAAATTATCTTTGTGCTTAATCTTCAGTACACAATGTTGAAAATTCATCTACAGCGTTTTCTACCTTTGACTTCTAAATATCATAAATTTTTTGAGTCCACATGCTTAGAAACTAAGAAGTACCCAAAGCAGTATTCTTGCAGATATTTTTATTGTGAATGTCAGACTGCATTCATAAATGTATGTAATGTGAGTCTTTCTGAATACTTTCAGGCTGAAGGCTCACTAGAACATGATCCAGTCTTTTGGTTTTGTCTCTTACAACACCTTCCTGATTCATTGCTGATTGGTAATAGCAACAATTGACTGTAAAAAGAAGGTCTCAGTACAGCAGTGACCTAATCTAGTGCTGGTTGAGTGTATCTGCTCTAGAGGTTTGCATAGAAATGCAAGAACACTGTGGTACAGATGCCATTTTCCTCAAATCTTGACCAGTACTGTACTGTGTAAACAGAGCTTTTTAAACACTGAATCCAACAAAACACACAGCCACCAGCAGAACCTTATTCCTCTGGCACTGGTCAGAGCAGTTGTAAGTTTTGTGTTCTCCAGGTACTCAGGCCCCTCACAAACCAGTGCAGCTCTTTGTGGGTCTGATGTTTGTGGGGCATAATTTTTCAGTACAGCTTTAAAAATTTTTCAGTAAAGCTGTGCATAACTGTGCACAATATGTAAGCCCCCTGAAAATAGCCAGAAAAAGATCTGGTATCAGTTAATGTGGAATTTTAGTTTCCATTTTTATCAGAATAAGTTTGTGGCCATCTCGGGATACTGTGACTGATTTATGGAGTGAAGATGTGCCCACGTGTGTTTTCTTCTAGGATGAAGTCAACCAGATTATGGAAACAAATTTGTGGCTAAGACACGTAAGTGACTGCGTTGCATTTCTCATGCATTTTGCATTGATGTGATGAAATGTATACTACCTTGTAAGCCTCATCTGTAGAATAAGTGCTTGTTTTGTAACAAGGATTTTAAAGGTATGAATGAGGAGAAGGTCCATTAGCCAAAGGCACATTTGAAAGTGTCATTTCTTTATTCTTATTTCCAAGAAGTTACGTCTCCTGTCTCTCCTATGTGTTGTGTTCTCCTCCAACTTCATGATCATTGGTTTATCCGGTAAATCTAGCTGGATGTACCCATTAAAGAGTAATTAAATATGCAGCTCTGCAGTCCCAAGTCATCTCCATATTGAAGATTCCAACCAAAACATTTATTAGCAAAAGGAACATACCTCCTATTTTTCCTGATGGTTTTAGCATTTATACATAGACAAAGATCCTTAGAGGACCTGTACTGCTGAGAAAAACAGGCCAGCTTCCACCAAAGCCAGTTTCCTTTGGGCACTGACTGTGGTCCACACAAAGCTTTCTGTAAAAGATACTGTACTTATGATCAGGATCTTCAGGGTAGGCTGCGAGAGCGTGGAGTGTGGCCCATGGTAGGGCATTAGACAGCAATGCAAGAGAGCTGCTGGGCATCCTTCACTGCCCCTGACTTGGTAATCCACTACCCCTGGGGAATGGATAATGTCCCCTGGCAGCAACTGCCTGTTAGTGCGCATGCATCCCTCCTTTCTCTTTAGGTTGGTGGTCTGCTTTGGTGCCGGCCGCCCTTAACCTGCCAGGAGCACTAGCATGGTGGCAGTTTCCTCTCTGTGGTGAGGAGGTCAGCTGGCACAGATAAGAGTCTACACTGGTGTAGCAAGACAGAGGGATCTCAGCATGTCAGCAATGGGTAACAGTTGGCATCGCATCCCCTCTCAGAGGAAGGTGTAGCAAATCAGTGTGAGCCATATTCATATATGTCCAGTGTTTCTCCGGGTCGTGGCTGTGTGTTTCAGACCATTCTCCCATTCTACACAGGCTGCACTTTCAGTCTTTATTGTAGCCTGTTATATTACAGGAAGATCTGAGAAGCAGGTATTTGCTGATAATAGGAGGTTTTAAAATCCTTGTCTGTTCTTCTTTCAGATTTGGAATGACTACAAACTGCGATGGGATCCTAGAGAATACGATGGCATTGAGTTTGTTCGGGTACCCGCAGATAAAATTTGGAAACCAGATATTGTCTTGTATAATAAGTATGATAAACACTTTTCCATTTTACACTTTCTTTCAAAAATATCCTCTTGCAATGTCCTTGAAAAACATTTTACTTTCATGGTAATTTTATTTTCTTTGCCTCATTTGTCTTTATAGTGCTGTGGGAGATTTTCAAGTCGAAGGCAAGACCAAAGCCCTTCTTCGCTATGATGGAATGATCACCTGGACCCCACCAGCTATTTTTAAAAGCTCCTGTCCTATGGATATTACCTTTTTCCCATTTGATCATCAGAACTGTTCGCTGAAATTTGGCTCATGGACCTATGACAAAGCCAAAATTGATCTTCTGATCATTGGATCAAAAGTAGATATGAATGAATTTTGGGAAAACAGTGAATGGGAAATAGTTGATGCTTCTGGCTACAAACATGACATCAAATATAACTGCTGTGAAGAAATCTACACAGACATAACGTACTCCTTTTATATTCGAAGGTTGCCAATGTTTTACACCATAAATCTGATCATTCCCTGTCTCTTCATCTCATTCCTGACTGTGTTAGTTTTTTACCTGCCATCTGACTGTGGTGAGAAAGTGACTCTTTGCATCTCTGTGCTCCTTTCTTTGACTGTGTTTTTACTGGTGATCACAGAAACAATCCCATCCACCTCTTTAGTAATTCCCCTCGTAGGTGAATATTTACTCTTCACTATGATATTTGTGACTCTGTCAATTGTCATCACGGTGTTTGTCCTGAATATACATTACAGGACACCAACCACACACACAATGCCCAAATGGGTAAAAACTGTCTTTCTTAGCCTGCTCCCCAAAGTCCTGTTGATGCAGAGGCCAGTAGAACAGCAGAAAAAAAACATCTGCAGAAAAACCAAGAAAGGATCAACCAATACATTGGGCAAGTCAAAGCGCAGCAAACATAAAGATACCAAATTACACAAGGAGCAGCGATGCAGTCACTGTGAGAAGGCAACTGAACTCACTGCCACCAAAAGAAGACGACTGAGCCATCAGTCACTGAAATGGGTGGCAGAGCACACGGAGTATTCCCCAGAAGTGAAGGATGTCATTAGAAGCGTTCAGTTCATTGCAGAGAACATGAGGTCTCAAAATGAAACCAAAGAGGTAAGGGAGGTAACCACCTACCTGGGCATGGGGCCACACTTCCAGCAAGTGAAAATATTGTCTAGGAGGGCAGCCCAGAGAAACTGCAGTGGTTGGGTCTAGAGAAGAAAATTTTGAGACCTGTGAATGGGTGAAAGTTTCCTACAGAAAGGGAGGAGATAAATCATCCACTGGGGATGGAATAAGAAAAGTAATCTCATCCATTTTTCCTCTATCCCCAGTGGATAATTTAAGCAGAAAAACAGTCTTAGATTAGACATGAGGCTCACCCTTCAAAGGAAAAGAAGAGGAGCAACAGGCGGCCACGAGGAATGAACTTTGATCAGCAGTGTTTCAGGCAGAGTTGATCCTGCCGTGGGGCAGGGGATAGACTAGACAGGACCTTTCACGGTCTCTTCCAACCCTAATTCTGTAGATCCTCAGAAGCAACCCCCTTCCACTGCTCAGCAACTACTCACCCCTGATTATCAGTGACATCTCAATACTAAATGTGCTATTTCCCAGGCAGGGTACTTTTCTGTATTAGTAATAGAACAAGCAAATTTGGGAACTGCTTTTTAAAGAACAGGGCTTTTCTAGCAGCGCCATAGTTGATCGGGAGAAGAACTGTTCTCAGTATCTCAGTGATAAATCTGGTGAAGACACTCCTCTCAGAATGCTGTTGTCTGTACTTTATTTCAGTCTCCTGTGTTCTGATGTTTTTACAGTGATTTGACTAATTGTGTCTTCAGCAATACGGTATTTTCAGCTGTGACAAACATATATTGAAATAAAAGTTGAGTTCTATGAGAAGACAGCTGAATAAAAACAGACAGCAGATGCATAAAGACAGATTTAAAGAAAAGGGAGATGGGTTTAAAAATGAGACTTGGCATTTGAACTAATGAATTTTCTTGTGTGAGATTGTAAGTCTTTCATCCTGACTATCTTCTCATAGAAAATGATGCACGTTGGAATGTAGAGAATTCTGGGGCTGCGTTCTCAGCTATAAACACAAGCAGCTAAAAGCAGCTCCAAGGAAGATTATGTGACATCCCCCCACACCCAGGCCTCACAAGGAATAGGAATTCTCTCACAATTCAAGATGTTTTTAAAAAGTGTTTAGAACCTAATGAAACATTTATCTTCAATCTGTCATGAAAAGTTTGGTTTTGGTTTTGAAGTTTTTTAGATGCTCTATGACTGCAAAATCAATTTCAAAATTAAATAATGCTGTATTTGTATTGAAAAACAGAAATACTTTGTGAGGGAGATGTTGAGAAGTATTCTTTCTATCAGAATATATTGTTGAAATCCGCACAAATTCATACACTTTCTGTGCAACCCCAAAATTATGGGGCTTTTTCCCCTTTTTATGTCCTTCGTAAAACGTTTTATCTGAAAACAAAGCCCACAATTTTCTGGATAAAGGGCTACAGTTAAGGCCTGGTGGCTGAGTTCGTAGGATGAGCAGGTAATACATGCCATGCCAGCCTAAAGCAAACGACAGGAATCTGTCGGCACAGAGAAGAATGGGGACTGAGCTGAGCCTTGCTTAGTACCTATGCCCTTAATTTTTTGCTGATGATGCCAACGTTTTAGCCCTGCTTTCGCTGCCACACCAGCTGCATAAACCGTATCTGTGTACCCTATTCAGCTGATTTCTCCGATGCACTCCAAAAAGGAGGCTTTGCCTGAAGCAGTCCGAATAACATGCCGCCTTGATGATAAAGCTGATAAGTCTTCCATTGCCAGCTTTGCTGGTTTGCATTTTGCAAATCTCTCCTGCCACATGAAATTGTGTTCCTAGTCTGATCTGTGCATCAGCAGCTCTGTGTCTTACCTTTCAAAACATTCTAGGAATGGGAAGCAGGATTTTAATTTGAGAAAAATCCTCTCTTTGGGCAAGAAAGGGGGCTTGTTCTCAGGCAAGCACTGAGGAAATGATTCTGCAGGCTGCTTCTCCTTCAGCCAGATATACAAAGCCATATGGGTGATACCGTGCACTAGTTCTGTGTAAATAAAAGCCCTTTAAAAACTGTGGCAGCATCCACATCAGCTGGAGTTCTTGCTGCGTTTTCTTGTACAGGAAGTACAGCAGCAGCCTGTTGGAGTAAAACATCCAGAAACTGGGAAAACAAGTGGAAGATCCCTCAGCAGAGAGCTCTTAACCAGTTACTAGCTTTATATGAGTGAATGTTCTGGTGCAGTGGTCCTTGTATGTGGGTGCAGTTTAAAGGACAGCAGCTTCGTTGAATGTAGTTCCAATGTATATCTCTCAGACATAAAAGTCCTCATCTCTTAGCACATGGCACTGTGGTTTGCTCAGGCAGAGCCCTTGCTTTGCTAAAGTCTGTGTGTCCAGCTGTCCAGTTTGCTGAAATCAGTGGGGCTTGATTGGAGTGACACTGTGGCAAATCAGGCCGGAACAGCAAACTGCCTCTTGCGTGGGCTCTCAGGATAAATCCTTTGACAGGGTCTAGTCATGTGCAGCTGTGGTGATTATCCCTGCTGCTAAACCACCCCACTCTGCACCCACCACATGATCGGGTCCTGTTTGCTAATGTGAGCCACACGGGCATAGCTTGCCAACAAACTTGAATATTCAGAAAAATTCAGCAGACTAGGACAGTGTTGAATGTTCTCAGCCAAAAGTGGTAAATACTATTAGAAAATCAACCCCCTCTATTAACAGTTGAAAACTACAGCAACTGTAAGCACAACAGGCAGCATTCTTGACTGCAAATGTGTCCTTCCTCACATTCAGAAGCACAAGGGACATTTCTACAGCATAATGTCAACACGCAATTGCATGTTACATTACATGTAGCTTATCCTTTTTGTTTTTCTTCTCTTGCAGGTGGAAGATGATTGGAAATATGTAGCTATGGTGATAGACAGAGTATTTCTCTGGGTATTTATAATCCTTTGCGTGTTTGGGACTGCAGGGCTCTTTGTACAGCCATTAATAGCAGATACATAATTTGATCCACTGCTTTTTATCCACTTTTTTACTTGTTTTATTTTCAGTTCAGGACTGTCCCCTGTATTTCCCTCCTCTTGCATAACCCCTCTGCTCATCGCCTCCTCATCATCCAGCCATGGAGGAGTGGAGAAAGAGGTGGAAGAGACTTCTGGGAAAGCAAACAGTGCAAAACAGAATGAGAAAAGGACTGAAAATGGGAGATGAACATGTGGTCTTTGTATGGTGGAATGGCTGGGATTTTTAGAGTGCCTGTCTGCCTTTCCCTCAGTGAGATCAGCAATAACAATTGCACTGAGGATCACAGGAGCGGGTTAAAGTTATTGAGCTTTTGCCTTGGTTTCAGTACCAGGGACTGTTAGGACAGTTAAGGCACTTCCGAGTGCCTTGCCCATAGAGGACTCTGCCTGGCTTGATTTTTCTCTCCTGATCGTAACTCTTCCTCAGCTTTGAATTAATTTAAATTTCCTCTCTATTTCTGTCCTTGTACAACAGCTAGTCTTTAGTATGGCACATAGATGAGGTACCACAGTCCCACTGACCGGACCAGGGCAATAATCAGAAGTACAATCAAACCAATCCCTTGACCCTGTAACATTTTCAATACTATCTGAAATAAGGGGTCTTCATCTTCTGTGGTATATGTACACAAACGAGGGTTCCAGATCAACAAAGCACATGCTTACATTTATGTTTAAAGTCAGACATTTTTTAAGCACTTAATCATAGTCGAAGACATTTTGCACTGCATGTAGCCTTGCTGACATCATTTGAAGCATCCCACGAGTCACTGAAGAGAAATAAGCTGGATGCACTATGGAAAACCAGAAAAGACCTGAACTATCTGTGATTACCATGCAAGGCATCCATATTTGACATCTACGTGCTTCTAAGACCTTTAAAAAGTAGTTCCTCTGCCACTTAACTTTTCACATGACCGAAGTCCCCTTTACTTCCTGATGCTGAATGCCAAGACCTTGGTGAGCTCCAGCAGAGTTTCCAAGCCACATTTCTCTCGTCAGGTTAACACTGGTCCCAGTCCACAGGTTCTGCTCTGAAACTGTGGTTTGCTAAGGCTTAGACATAAGCCCAACAGGAAAGGGTTTGTCCCTGTGTACTACTCATCACAGACAGGATTGGCTTGACAGTACTGGGTTGATCTGAGTTTTCCTGTGTTTTTAAAGCCCAAGACCAACTTGCATTACACACATCCCAGGAGGAGAATGCTGGCTGTCATGAATCCTGTGCAAAGCTGGGCACCTTGATCCAAACAGGTTTGCAGCCATTTTCCATTTGCTGGCTCCTCATGCGTCAGTTTTGTGTGTGCAAACCTGTAACCGTAGGGACACTTCCTTGGGGCCGAGGTCCCGGCTATGTAACCAGGTTCCCAATCCTAGTGTGCTTAATCCTGAAACACTTAGTAGATCTGCACCTGATGTGGTTTCTGTACTACGTGGACAGTTTACCCTCAGGTGCCTTGTCTGTTTAAATTCCTGTTCATTTTGGGCTGAATGATTCTTCTCTGAAAGACACCATTCCAATTAAAGCCAGTAGCTTCAAGAGTAAAAAGCTGTTCTCTCTTATAGGACTCTCTAAATTTAACTATACAGTGTCAGTGCAGTGTTCTCAGTGTCTGTCATGTGTCAGTCTCTGCTTTGAACATCACCAGTCCTTGGAAAGTATGACTCCCTGTTTCTGAAGTACCTGACTGGCCTTTTACTCTTTTTTGATGCTCCAAAATGAAGCGAATAGGACTGAATAAATGTTTATATGTCAGAGATAAAGGTGGAATGACAAGAATATAACTGTCTTAATCCAGTAGTCAAAATATGTAAAGCCATGATTTTCTAGAAGAAAACCATATTTTCTCTAATCCCCTTGAATGATGCATAATTATGTAGCAAATGACAGACAGATGTATGAACAAGCATGGTTTGTTTTGTCAGCCTGTCGATTAAATATTACTCCTGGGATATACTTTGCTGGAGAGTTTTTATTTTTTAAAACACTCTTTGCTGTACAGTGTGTTTAGAGATGCTACTAAATGACATTTGCTATGCTGGCTGTTTAATCAGAAAGGACTGGAGGGGAAGGACAGGGAATTTGATGAGGAGAGCTGCCTTCAGAGCACAAAAGCTTAATTTCCACAGGAAAGTCATCTGACTGCCAGCATGCACTGTTGCAGTCTATGACCATACAAACAATGAAAATTTTGTGGCTGAAGGTGTGCTGCGTGCTTGGGCATGACAGCTGCTTCCGCACAGCCAGTGAGATGACTGTAGCAAAATCCCTGGCTTTTTGTCAAAGCATTCACAATTGTGCAGCTCCTGATCTCCAGTTAGGAGGCCTCTGTACCCCAGCACCAGCTCCCTGTCTTTGTCATTTACTGTACTACACATCACTCTGTCTTGCCTCTGAACCTCAAACACGGGATTTGGACAGTTTGGCTCATCAGCCTGGTATCCTAAGAAAGTAAGATCCACAAAGTCATGTTCTGTCTCTTTCTGAGTGTACGATTTCACTTCCTTCCCCCCACTCAGCAACTTTTGGATCCTTCTTTTGCATTTTCACAGAATCACAGAATCACAGAATAGTAGGGGTTGGAAGGGACCTCTGTGGGTCATCTAGTCCAACCCCCCCGCCAAAGCAGGGTCACCTACAGCAGGCTGCACAGGACCTT
>Ga0065711_1011488_pt1 | contig 10907 bp, 13 predicted proteins | sample Hoacrofraction12_FD_59098 | JGI IMG/M metagenome (GOLD analysis project Ga0065711, IMG submission 59098) | Hoatzin crop microbial communities from Cojedes, Venezuela - Epithelial fraction 12 v2 (version 2) | ecosystem: Host-associated > Birds > Digestive system > Esophagus > Crop | place... | reverse complement strand
GCTATGGCCAATTACTGCTTGACTAGTAGGCATAATTAAAACTAACAGGATAAAAGGAGAGCTATCTGGACAATAAACGGATTCAGTGCCTTATCACTCATATTGAGTCGTCTGCCTGTTTTCCTCCGTCACTCGCATCCTACAATGCTAAAAATTATCTTTTCCAACAATCATACTCATCCCCATAACACTGCTATCCCCTCAAAAACTTCTATGATCTAACACAACCACACATAGCCTTCTAATTGCTACCCTAAGCCTACACTGACTCCTACCCACATACCACCCCTACAAAAATCTGACCCGATGAGCCAGCATCGACCAAATCTCATCCCCCTTGCTAGTCTTATCCTGCTGACTATTACCACTCATAATTATAGCAAGCCAAAACCACCTCCAACACAAACCCCGCACATGAAAACGAATCTTCGTCATAACCATAATTACTGTTCAACCATTCATCATCCTAGCCTTTTCAACCACAGAGCTAATACTATTCTATATCTCATTTGAAGCAACTCTCATCCCAACCCTAATCCTTATTACACAGTGAGGAAACCAATCCGAACGCCTAAGTGCCAGCATCTACCTGCTATTTTACACACTTATCAGCTCCCTACCCCTATTGGTCACAATCCCATACCTCCACACACAAACTGGCACCCTACACCTGACAATGCTAAAACTAGCCAGCCCAACAGTCTCTACCTCTTGAACAGTTATCCTCTCAAGCCTTGCCCTACTTACAGCATTCATAGTAAAAGCCCCCCTATATGGACTCCACCTATGACTTCCCAAAGCCCATGTAGAAGCCCCAATTGCAGGCTCCATGTTACTTGCAGCATTACTCGTAAAACTAGGAGGGTATGGTATCATGCGCACCACATTTTCCCTAAACCCACTCTCAAACCACTTACACTAGCCATTCCTCACCCTAGCCCTATGAGGCGCATTAATAACCAGCTCAATCTGCCCTTTGTCAAACTGACCTGAAATCACTCATCGCTTACTCCTCTGTAAGTGNTATGGGCCTGGTTATTGCCGCAAGCATAATCCAAACCCACTGATCATTTTCAGGGGCAATAATCCTTATAATCTCACATGGACTAACTTCATCAATACTATTTTGCTTAGCCAACACTAACTACGAATGCACCCACAGCCGAATCCTGATCCTCACACGAGGATTACAACCGCTCCTACCACTTATAGCCACCTGATGACTACTTGCTAATCTCACTAACATAGCCCTCCCCCCAACCACAAACCTGATAGCAGAACTAACAATCATAATTGCACCATTTAACTGATCTGCCTTCACAATTATCCTAACTGGAACAGCAATCCTATTAACCACCACATACACCTTATTTATATTACTCATAACCCAGCGAGGAACCACCCCAACCCACATCACCTCTATTCAAAACTCCACTATACGTGAACACTTACTAATAACCCTTCACATTCTCCCCCTATTACTCCTAATTCTAAAACCCAAACTAATATCAGGAATTCCCTCATACAAGCATAGTTTCAACCCAAACATTAGACTGTGTCTCTAAAAATAGAAGTTAAACTCTTCTTACCTGCCGAGGGGAGGTATAACCAACAAGAACTGCTAATTCTTACATCTGAGTTTAAAACCTCAGTCCCCTTACTTTTAAAGGATAATAGCAATCCACTGGTCTTAGGAGCCACCCATCTTTGTGCAAATCCAAGTAAAAGTCATGGATACCACACTACTCCTAAACACCTCCATACTACTCACACTAGCAATCATCCTTACACCAATATTACTCCCACTCTTATCAAAGACATTCCAAAACTCTCCATCTTCCATCACACACACTGTTAAAACCGCTTTCATAACTAGCCTGATCCCAATAACTCTTTACATCTACTCAGGTACAGAAAGTGTTACCTCGTACTGAGAATGGAAATTCATCATAAACTTCAAAATCCCACTTAGCTTCAAAATAGATCAATACTCCCTAATATTCTTTCCCATCGCACTATTTGTAACATGGTCTATCCTTCAATTTGCAATATGATACATGGCATCAGAACCATATATCACAAAATTTTTCTCCTACCTACTAATATTCCTGATCTCCATACTAATACTAACTCTCGCCAACAACATATTCCTTCTCTTCATCAACTGAGAAGGCGTTGGAATCATGTCTTTCCTCCTAATTGGCTGATGGCAAGGACGAGCAGAAGCTAACACAGCTGCCCTCCAAGCTGTACTTTACAACCGAATCGGAGATACTGGACTTATCCTAAGCATAGCATGACTTGCCTCAGTCATAATCACCTGAGAAATCCAACAAACTTTTTTACCAGCCCAAATACCAACACTCCCCCTATATTAGGCCTCATTCTAGCTGCAACCGGAAAATCAGCCCAGTTTGGCCTGGATCCATGACTTCCTGCTGCCATAGAAGGCCCAACCCCAGTCTCCGCCCTACTACACTCCAGCACTATAGTAGTAGCTTGAATCTTCCTCCTCATTCGCACCCACCCCATACTTACCTACAACCAAACTGCTCCCACCCTATGTCTATGTTTAGGCACACTATCCACACTATTCGCTGCCACATGTGCCCGTACACAAAATGACATCAAAAAAATCATTGCTTTCTCCACATCCAGCCAACTAGGATTAATAATAGTCACAAATGGCCTAAACCTCCCACAGCTAGCTTTTTTCCGTATTTCAACACATGCTTTCTTCAAAGCTATGCTATTCCTCTGTTCTGCGTCAATCATCCACAACCTCAATGGCGAACAAGATATCCAAAAAATAGATGGACTACAAAAAATACTCCCAGCAACCACTTCCTGCCTAACCATCGGCAATCTAACTCTAATAGGAACACCAGTCTTAGTAGGATTCTACTCAAAAGATCTCATTATCGAAAGCCTAAATGCATCCTACCTAAACACCAGAGCACTACTCCTAACACTCCTAGCCACATCATTCACCGCAACCTACAGCCTACGCATAACCCTACTCGTACAAACAGGATCTACACGATCATCCGCAATCCTCCCAACAAATGAAAACAATCCGATAATTATTCGCCCAATCACCCACCTCGCCCTAGGTAGCATTATAGACGGCATAATCATCACATCCTACATCACCCCAGCGAAAACCCCACCAATAACCACGCCCACCTTTACAAAAACTGCAGCCATCATCATCACAGCATTAGGCATCACCATCCTTGCACTAGAACTCTCAAACATAACACACACTCTAACCCTCCCCAAACAAAACACATACTTAAAAGTTTTCCTCCTCTCTAGGTTATTTCAACCCCCTAATGCACTGCCTTAACTCCATAATCGCCCTAAACAACGGACAAAAAGTTGTCTCCCACCTAATCGACCTATCATGATATAAAAAGATAGGTCCTGAAGGACTTGCTGATTTACAACTCATAGCAACAAAAACCTCAACTACCCTTCACACCGGACTAATCAAAACCTACCTAGGATCATTCGCCCTATCAATCCTTACCATCTTATCCTTACATTAATTCTAATAAACTTAATGGCACCAAACTCACGAAAATATCACCCCCTACTAAAAATGATACATAACTCCCTAATCGACCTCCCCACACCCCCAACCATGTCTGCTTGATGAAACTTTGGCTCCCTACTGGGAATTTGCTTAATAACCCAAATCCTAACAGGCCTGCTCCTAGCTATACACTATGCTGCAGACACAACCCTAGCCTTTTTGTCCGTAGCCCACACATGTCAAAATGTACAATACGGCTGATTAATCCACAACGTACATGCAAATGGTGCATCATTCTTTTTCATCTGCATCTACTTACACATTGGACGAGGGTTCTGCTATGGTTCATACCTGTACAAAGAAACCTGAAACACTGGCATTGCCCTTCTACTCACACTAATAGCAACTGCCTTCGTAGGATATGTCCTGCCATGAGGATAAATATCACTTTGAGGCGTACCAGTCATCACCAACCTATTCTCAGCTATCCCGTACAAACCCTTGTAGAATGGGCTTGAGGTGGATTCTCAGTAGACAACCCGACCCTAACCCGAATTTTTGACCTACACTTCCTCCTCCCATTTGTAATTGCAGGCCTGACTCTCATCCACCTCACCTTCCTCCACGAATCAGGCTCAAACAACCCCCTTGGCATCGTATCTAACTGTGATAAAATCCCATTCCACCCATACTTCTCTACCAAAGATATCCCCTAGGGTTTACATTAATGCTCCTTCTACTAACAACCCTAGCCTTATTCTCCCCCAACCTCCTAGGTGACCCAGAAAACTTTACACCAGCAAACCCATTAGTCACACCACCCCACATTAAACCAGAATGATACTTCCTATTCGCATATGTCATCCTACGCTCAGTCCCCAATAAACTGGGTGGTGTATTAACCCTCGCCGCTTCCATACTCATCCTATTCCTAGTCCCCTTCCTCCACAAGACTAAACAACGCACTATAGCCTTCCGGCCCCTATCCCAACTTTTATTCTGAACCCTCGTCGCTAACCTCTTCATCCTAACATGAGTAGGAAGCCATCCTGCAGAGTACCCCTTCATTATCATCAGCCAATTAGCCTCTATTGCCTACTTTACTATCCTCCTAATCCTGTTTCCCCTAACACAGGCCTTAGAAAACAAAATATTAAGTTACTAAAACACTCTAATAGTTTATAAAAACATTGGTCTTGTAAGCCGAAGAATGAAGACTACACCCCTTCTTAGAGTTCTGAGCAACATCAGAGAAAAAGGACTTCAACCTCTATCACCAGCTCCCAAAGCCGGTATTTTACATTAAACTACTTTCTGGCCACGCCCGAACCCTAAATAATCCTAAACTGCTCAAATTGTCCCCCGGGACAACCCCTGCACAAGCTCCAATACAACAAATAAACTCAACAATTACCCCCACCCCACCACTAAAAATATCCCAATACCATAAGAATAGAACATAGTCCCCCCACTGAAATCTAACCGAACAGAAAATACACCTCCACTATCAACAGTAATAACCCCAAACTTCCAACACTCTGCCAATCCTCCAATAACCATACCAACAATAGCTACTAAAACAAGCCCCGTACCATATCCCATTACACGCCAGCTCCCTCAAGCCTCTGGAAATAAATCTGCCGCCAAAGACAGAATAGACAAAAACCACCAACTTCCCCCCTAAGTATACCATGAACAGTACTAACGAGATAAAAGAGACCCCCAAACGCAATAATCACCCACACCCTGCAACAGATGCTAACACCAACCCAACAATCCCGTAGTGCGGAGAAGGATTAGATGCAACCCCCAAACTCCCTAAAATAAAGCATACCCCTAAAAAAAGTACAAAATAAGTCATCGCAGTTCCAGCTTGGCTTTTCTCCAAGAACTACGGCCTGAAAAACCATTGTTGTATATTTCAACTACAGGAACCCAAATAATGTAACTTCCCTACCCCCCCGCTACCCCCCCCCGGTGCATAATCCAATGGCAATTTTTATGTATTGTTACACACTAATACCTACCCCATAAACACATGCATGTATATATATATATAATAATATGCTGAACACATACACTGACATGTCTTAGGTCATAACCATGTTACACGGACAATATCTTTAAGTTAACATCCTACTTTCAAGTAATAGTAAACTTCTTGGAGTAAGGAATACTTACTAAACCTGTACATGTAAACTGTTATCTTATAATAGAACTCCTATGGATACAACAGTGCCTGCAAACATCTACGTGAACGGTCACAAGACTTAATTGACGCTTCTCTAGAAGGACCTGTTTCAGGTATCAGGTTATCTATTAATCGGGCTTCTCACGTGAAATCAGCAACGCACCACACATAAGATTCCATCACGACCAGCTTCAGGACCATTCTTTCCCTCTACACCCTCGCTCAACTTGCTCTTTTGTACCTCTGGTTCCTTTTTCAGGGTCATTTATTTGTTTAGTCCCTTCAACTTGCTCTTCACAGATGCATCTGGTAGGCTATTAATCACCATTTGGCCTCTTAATCGTGTCACCCAAAGCCTTAGCACTTTTGGTTCCCTTTTTTTTTGGGTTTCTTCAGGCTACCCTGCGGTGCAACGGGTAAATACAATTTATATACGTGAGCATACATGGCATGCGTCCTTTTTCTCGCCCTCGGGGAATCCATTAATGAGATGGTGTAAGTATATGGGGAATCATCTTAACACTGATGCACTTTGTTTTCCATTTAGTTATGGTGTGTCCACTAACCCCTACAATGGTGCAATTTAGTGAATGGTCGCAGGACATAGTTTATTATTATTACACTTTCTCTGAGGACATAGTTTATTATTATTACACTTCCTCTGATTTTCTAAACAACACTAGCAACTTTCAGCTAAAATATTCACTTATTTTTTTCGTATCCTGTCACGAATTGTATCCTTGTATTCTTAACACGTCATCAGTACTGGAGTTACATTAATAAAATAGCCATCCAAATTTGTCCATCATGAACACGTTCCATCACCCAAATTAAGAAATTTCCCTACAACATCATGAACCAAAACAAACATAAAATTCACCAGGCAAAACAACAAGCAACAACAAGCAACAACAAACAACAACAACAACAAACAACAACAAAACTTAAACGTCCTCGTAGCTTAAACCAAAGTATAGTACTGAAGATACTAAGATGTCGCCACACGCACCCGAGGACAAAAGACTTAGTCCTAAACTTACAGTTAATTCTTGCCAAATATATACATGCAAGTATCTGCGCACCAGTGTCAATGCCCTCAGCCTCCACTAATCAAGGCAAGAGGGGCAGGTATCAGGCACACAATACATCGTAGCCCAAGATGCCTTGCTCTGCCACACCCCCACGGGTACTCAGCAGTGATTAACATTAAGCAATAAGTGCAAACTTGACTTAGTTATAGCAATACTCAGGGCCGGTAAATCTTGTGCCAGCCACCGCAGTCACACAAGAGGCCCAGATTAACCGTATGCAGCATAAAGAGTGGTACCACGTTATCGTAGCAGACTAAGATAAAAATGCAGCTAAGCTGTCATAAGCAAAGGATGCACCTAAGTCCACCTTTAAAATGATCTTAGCACCTCCGAATAATTAAACCCCACGAAAGCTAAGGCACAAACTGGGATTAGATACTCCGCTATGCTTAGCCCTAAATCTTGATACTTATCACCCAACCAAAGTATCCGCCCGAGAACTACCAGTGCAAATGCTTAAAACTCTAAGGACTTGGCGGTGCCCCAAACCCACCTAGAGGAGCCTGTTCTATAATCGATAACCCACGATACACCCGACCACCTCTTGCCAGAACAGCCTACATACCGCCGTCGCCAGCTCACCTCCTTCTGAGAGTACAACAGTGAGCAGAATAGCCCCATTCCGCTAGTAAGACAGGTCAAGGTATAGCTCACGGGGTGGAAGAGATGGGCTACATGCTCTATAGTAGAGAACCCTATGGAAAGGGGTGTGAAACCGCACCTAGAAGGCGGATTTAGCAATAAAGCAGGATAATAAAGTCCTCTTTAAGCTGGCCCTGAGGCACATACATACCGCCCGTCACACTCCTCACAAGCTATTCCCCTTACTACATAAGCCACTAGCAAGCTGAAGACGAGGTGAGTCGTAACAAGGTAAGTGTACCGGAAGGTGTACTTAGCACATCAAGACGTAGCTACAATCAAAGCATTCAGCTTACACCTGAAAGATACCTGCTACCCTCAGGTTGTCTTGAAGCCTAACCCCTAGCCCAACCGCAACTGCCCTCAAGCAAGGAAATTAAAAATTGACTTACCCTACCAAACTAAAACATTTTTTTCCCCAACTTAGTATAGGTGATAGAAAAGAAACCTGGCGCGATAGAGATCTTGTACCGTAAGGGAAAGGTGAAATAATAATGAAAAACTCAAGCAATAAATAGCAAAGATCAGCCCTTGTACCTTTTGCATCATGATCTAGCAAGAATAACCAAGCAAAATGAACTTAAGCCTGTCACCCCGAAACCCAAGCGAGCTACTTACAAGCAGCTACCCTTGAGCGAACCCATCTCTGTGGCAAAAGAGTGGGATGACTTGCCAGTAGCGGTGAAAAGCCAACCGAGCTGGGTGATAGCTGGTTGCCTGTGAAATGAATCTAAGTTCCCTCTTAATTTTCCTCCACGGACCATCTAGTCTAACCCCCATGAAGTAAATCAAGAGCAATTTAGAGGAGGTACAGCTCCTTTAAGAAAGAACACAATCTCTCATAGAGGATAAATATCAGCCATTCCCTTGACTGTGGGCCTTCAAACAGCCATCAAAAAAGAATGTGTCAAAGCTCTGTAATGAAAAAAATCTAAAAATAGAACGACTCCCTTTACTACTAACAGGCCAGCCTATTAACCATAGGAGAATTAATGCTAAAATGAGAAACTAAGGATTATCCCCTCTCAGGCGCACGCTTACACACCTGTTATTAACAGACTAATCAATACCTCAATACCAACAAGCTTAAATATTGATACACCTGTTAACCTGCCTCAGGAGCGCCCATCAGAAAGATTAACATCTGTAAAAGGAACTAGGCAAACCCAAGGCCCGACTGTTTACCAAAAACATAGCCTTCAGCAGACCAAGTATTGAAGGTGATGCCTGCCCAGTGACCCAATGTTTAACGGCCGCGGTATCCTAACCATGCGAAGGTAGCGCAATCAATTGTCCCATAAATCGAGACTTGTATAAAAGGCTAAACGAGGTCTTAACTGTTTCTTACAGATGATCAGTGAAATCGATCTCCCTGTGCAAAAGCAGGGATAAACTCATGAGACGAGAAGACCCTGCGGAACTTAAAATTCAGCTGCCACCCCTCACAAACTCAAACCTACCAGGCACACCCTCACTAAAACGCTGGTATGCATTTTTTCAGTTGGGGCGACCTTGGAGAAAAACAAACCCTCCAAAAATAAGACCATACTTCTTAACCGAGAGCAACCTCTCAACGTACTAATAGTAACCAGACCCAATATAATTGATTAATGGACCAAGCTAGCTACCCCAGGGATAACAGCGCAATTTCCTCCAAGAGCTCGTATCGACAAGGAGGTTTACGACCTCGATGTTGGATCAGGACATCCTAATGGTGCAGCCGCTATTAAGGGTTCGTTTGTTCAATGATTAACAGTCCTACGTGATCTGAGTTCAGACCGGAGCAATCCAGGTCAGTTTGTATCTGTGTTAAACTTTCCCTAGTATGAAAGGACCGGGAAAATGAGGCCAATACCAAAAGCACGCCTCCCCTTGTAAGTAATGACCCCAACTTAACTACCAAAAGGACTACCCACTTATTACCTCTCCCCTAGAAAAGGGCTTGGCTAGCGTGGCAGAGCTCGGCAAATGCAAAAGGCTTAAGCGCTTTACCCAGAGGTTCAAATCCTCTCCCTAGCTTACTTCTAATGACCAACCTATCTACAACTTACCTCACCATAAGCCTAACATATGCTGTCCCTATTCTTATTCCCGTAGCTTTTCTAACACTAGTAGAACGAAAAATTCTAAGTTACATGCAAGCCCAAAAAGGCCCTAATGTTGTAGGTCCCTTCGGACTATTACAACCCGTAGCGGATGGGGTGAAACTATTTATCAAAGAACCAATCTGCCCATCAACTTCCTCCCCGTTCCTCTTTGTCAAAACCCCTATGCTAGTTCTCCTGCTAGCTATTACAATCTGAATCCCCTTTCCTCTCCTCTTCTCCCTCACTGATCTAAACCTAGGCCTCCTCATCCTCCTAACCATATCAAGTCTAGCAGTATATTCCATCCTCTGATCAGGCTGAGCATCAAATTCAAAATACGCTCTAATCGGCACACTACAAGCAGTAGCACAGACTATTTCCTACAAAGTAACGCTAGCTATCATCTGCCTATCTGTAATTGTACTAAGCGGGAATTATACCCTAAGTACACTAGCTATAACCCAAGAACCACTATACCTTTTTTTTCCTCCTGGCCCCTTGCAATAACATGATATATCTCCACGCTTGCTGAAATCAACTATGCCCCATTTGACCTCACAGAAGGAGAATCAGAACTAGTGTCCGGATTCAACGTAGAGTGTGCTGCGGGCCCATTTGCCCTATTCTTCCTCGCCGAATATGCTAACATTATACTAATAAATGCACTAACTACTATTTTATTCCTAGACCCAAGCTCCCTCAACTTGCCCCCACAACTCTTCACATTAACCTTAGCCACAAAAACCCTGCTACTCTCCTCTGGCTTCTTATGAATCCGAGCTTCCTACCTTCGATTTCGCTATGACCAGCTCACGCATCTTCTCTGAAAAAGCTTTCTCCCGCTAATATTAGCATTATGCCTTTGACATACTAGCATACCAATCTGTTTCGCAGGTCTACCCCCTTACCTAAGATACCTTAGGAAATGTGCCTGAACATAAAGGATCACTATGATAAAGTGAACACAGAGGTGCCCAACCCTCTCATTTCCTGGCATAAACTTAGAAAAGTAGGAATTGAACCTACACAAAACAGATCAAAACTCTCTATGCTCCCCTTACATTATTTTCTAGTAGAGTCAGCTAACAAAGCTATCGGGTCCATACCCCAAAAATGATGGTTTAACCCCCTCCCCTACTAATAAACCCACATGCAGATACAGACACCGAAACACATCCAGATACAACTGCCTAAACAGATACAGCTAGAAGTATGAATACAATTACACTTACAGACAGCATTTCACATACAGATACCCCTGCATACACCGATAAACACATACAAGGTGGCACTGAGCACACAGCTGCAATGTCACCTCCCCTCCCCTCCCCACCTCTCCTCTCCTCTCCCCTCCCCAC
>Ga0065711_1050274_pt1 | contig 10908 bp, 4 predicted proteins | sample Hoacrofraction12_FD_59098 | JGI IMG/M metagenome (GOLD analysis project Ga0065711, IMG submission 59098) | Hoatzin crop microbial communities from Cojedes, Venezuela - Epithelial fraction 12 v2 (version 2) | ecosystem: Host-associated > Birds > Digestive system > Esophagus > Crop | place... | reverse complement strand
GACCGTAACCCCCATTTCCTGTCCCCATGTGCCACTCGGGGGGGAGGAGGTAGAGAAACGGGAGTGAAGCTGAGCCCAGGAAGAAGGGAGAGGCTGGGGGAAGGTGGTTTTAAGATCTAGTTTCGTTTCTCATTACCCTACTCTGATTTGATTTGGGATAAATTAAACTCCCTCTTCTCCCCAAGTTCAACCTGTGTTGTTCATGACAGTAATCGGTGAGTGATCTCTCCCTGTCCTTCTCTCGACTCTCAAGCCTTTCATCATATTTCCTCTCCCATGTCCAGCTGAGGAGGGGAAGTGACATAGCAGTTTTGGTGGGCACTTGGCATTTATACAGGCCAAATGAAAACATTATCGAATTTGGTTTTGACATGTGATGTAGACAGAGTGAGTTATTTTGAGATATTACTGGTGTAAAAGAAATTCGGCCTTACTTGTTAGACAGTGATCTCTTATTACTGCTGAGGCGAATGTGTAAGGTATTTTTAAGGTTTGTGACGTTTGCAAACATTTGATCACTCCAGAAAAAGGCAAAAATCATTGTATGGTTGAGATGCAGTGCTGTAGCTGGGAAGGACTGTGTAATGAAATATTGCAAGTGGGACTGGTATTCAGCGGCATGCATCACTTCAGGGTGCTGAGATATAATGAGACCATCCAAGTTCTCAGCGCATATGTTTTCTGCTTTTGAGTCTGGTCTTGAAATTAACATGCGTGAGTTAAAAATAGGAACCCCAGCATCCTGTGGATTCTCAGGTGCTAATAGACACCAGTTCTCTAGGTTGCTTTGGTAGCTGTTACTTTTGTTACATGTATATGAGAATAACATAAATTATGCTTACTAAACAGCTGACATTGCTAGTTTACAATCACTAGTTATGTTCTTGCTGTGAATTGAAAAGATACAGCTAATGTAACAGTTATTTTTTCTTACAGATTACTCTAAAAGGGGAAAAATAAAGTTCTAATTAAACTTTCATAAATGTCTTTATTGGAGAGCTATTAATATCCAGAATCTGTTTTTTTCTCTGCACTGTGTCTCAAGCTGGTGGTTAGTACACCAGTCATCACCCTTTGATCTTTGCTCATCAGCTTCTGTGAAGTTATTGAGTGCCATCTGTGCATTTCTTCATGAACAGAGGTCTTGTCACCAGAGACACAGGCAGAGGAAGTAACTTTTATTTCTGGTTCTGCTAAGGAAAGACCAGAACTGAGCACTTAGAACGTGGGTATCAATGAATGTTCTGGTAACTAAAACCTGCAGGTGCTCAGCTGGCCTTAGTGCCACTTCAGTCACTGGGAAAATGCAGTTCTATAATCACAGGAATAAAGGATAAGGAAGGATCTCTGAAGGGCATCTTGTCCAAAGCCCTCACTGAAAGCAAGGCAGACTTCAAAATGAAATCCAGCTTCAAAGTTACACCACATTGCAGAAGTTCCTATTTAGTGCAGTTCTGAATAACTCTGTGGATGGACTTCCTCTCTGGGCAACACTTTCAATACAGAGATTGGAGCTCTTCCAGCCTCAAAACGGTAGCTTGAGGTAGTTAAGAAAAAATTGTCTAGCAATGGCAGACACTATTTAGGTTACAGAATGTTAAAGTCATGTGGAATTTTTCTGCAAGCGTTTGTGCTGCATTTGATCTATACATGGTATTTGCTATATGTATGTGCATTACATTTGCAGTGGGAAGTTTACAGTACTTATGCACATTCTGCAGGTGTTGATTGTTGGCAAGTGCAAATATCAGTCAAAGGAAAATCCTGCCCAGCTCTTGCACATATCCCTTGATATCTAATCTTGTCCACAATAAGTCTGAAATGGTGTAAGAGAACAATATAAAAAAATCCCTAACTGAACAGAAAAAAAGGGTTTCTGAAAATCTGAATTTTCAGTGTAGTAAACCTGATCTTTAAAAGGACTTCCCAAAAAAGCACCTTTCAAGCTGCAGTGACTCTGCAGAACTTCAGAAATAGATCATGCAAGATACATTTCCTTAATGTTTTGCTTTTCTCAGCTGCCCTGAGCATGCTTAAGTATACAAGGTTTGTGTTATTTGCATAGTGCTTAAAAAAAAACACCAAATGTTTTAAAGTCAGAAGATTTTTTTGAAATAGAAAAAGTCAACAGCAGAGCCCTTGAATTTCAGTCACTGTCGAAGCTTTAGAGAAATCTTTGATACGATCCATAGATACAGTTGCTACTGGGCCATAAAAGGGAAGATTTCATTACCAAGAAACAGAAGTAGATTTTTACCATTTACACACTGACTGACTGAACAGCACAGTGGTGATCTATTTACCCAGCTGTCAATCTCTCTACTTATCGTCTTTCTTAATGTACTTTGCTGTACTGAATCTCAAACATATACGAAAAAAGATGATGTAAAATACTGTACACAGTGCATGAACAATTTTTAAAAGGGTAAAATCATGATGTCAATTCCAAATAAATTTCCTAACAACAACAACAACTAAAAAAATTATTGAGTTGGAAGTTTAATTTTGATATCTCAATCTCTTTTACAATATTTATCAAGGTTTTTGTCACGATAGTGTATGAGGGGACCTGGACAAGATTTTCTGTATGTTCAGTGCTGAATATTCACTGCTCCACATTTTTGTCCTTTCAGAGTTCTTGTTTTAACTTTTTTCCTCCTGTTTCAGTTTATAACATAGCTTATGTTGATATTCAGAATTATCAGAACAGGATTTAAAACAAGGTAACAGAAATAAATGTTTGTATAATGCTAGATCAGGAGTGATTCAGCTTTTGCATATAGTGCCATTTATTATTTGCATGCTGTTTTTTCCAAAAGGTATCTTCCTGCCTTTTCAGTGTGTACATGAAAATTGCAAAATGGTGGAGGGACCTCTTGAGATAACCTAGTCCAACGCCATTGCTCAAACAGGGCCACCTAGAGCAGGCTGCCCAGGACTGTGTCCAGATGGCTTTTCAATATCTCCTACCATGGACATTCCACAACCTATCTGGGCAGCCCATTCCAGTGTCTGAGCACACTCATTGGAAAAACAATGTCTTTCTGTGTTTAAATGGATTTTCATCTATTTCAGTTGTTGCTCATTGCCTCTCCTGTTGGTGTAATATGGAGGAGAGCCAGGCTCTGATCTCTCTGCCCCATTCCCTGTTAGACATTTCTACATTTCAATAGGATGACTGCTGAGCCTTCTCTTCTCCAGAGTGCGTAATCCCAGGTCACTCAGCTTCTCCTCTGAGAAATGTTTCAAGCTCTCAGTCATCTTCACGGCCCTTCACTGGACTTCCTTCAGCATGTCTATGTCTCTGTAGTACAGGGGAGCCCAGCACTCCAGGTGCGTATTCCTGTCTCTGAGTAGAGAGGAAAGATCACCTCTTTCGACCTGCTGGCAATGTTCTGCCTAATGCAGCCCAAGAGGCTGGTGGCCTTCCTTGCTGCAGGGGTGCATTCCTGGCTCGTAGTCAGCCTGGTGTCCATCAGGAGTCCCACATCCTTCTCTGCAAATTACCTCTCCAGCAAATTGGTCCCCAGCCTGTCGTAGTACGTGGGGTTATTCCTTCGCAGGTGCAGGACTGTGCTTCTCCTTGTTGAACTTTACAACATTCCTGTCAGACTGTTTCTCTCACCTGCTGAGGTCTGTCTGGATGGCAGTGGAAACATCTGGTGCGTTGATCATTCCTTCCAGTTTATAATCACCTGCAAACTTGCTGAGGGTGCAGTCTGTCTGAGCATCTAGGTCATCCACAAGCACATTAAACAGTGTATTTGCCCTACTATTGACCTCTTGGGTGCTCTACTTGTGACTGTCCCAGCCAGACTTTGTGCCACAGTTCAACCAGTTTTCAATCCACTTTACTGTCCTCTTACATAGTATGTGCTGTCTTCATCTGTCGGTGAATATGTTGTTGGAGACAGTGTTGAAAACCTTACTAAAACCAAGGTTAACTCCTCTCCTTTCATCCACTGAGTCAGTCATTGTCCCAGCTTTGGTTAAAACAGAACAGATTCTCTTTTAGTGAATCTTCTTTAAAGCAGAGTTCCTCTAAGCAACTGCATTTTCCTGAAGTTGGCTGCATATTTTACAGACACTATCTGCTCCAAAGTTGATAACACCTAATGTTTACAGTTTTGAAAGCTAACTGTTGGAATGCAATGCAGAAAAAGGGCCCTGTTTATAATTATTACTCTAGCAGCAAAATTCAAGGATAGAGCTTTCAGGTTCTGTAAGTGAGGGGTTGTGAAGGGTCATACTTGCAGGGAGGGGTGGACAAGACAGGTGACCCAATATTGACCAGCGAGATACTCCATACCATACATGTCATACTCAGTTTAAAGACGGGGGGATTGCGAGAGTCTTTCTCACTTCATCCATGGCTGGCTACTGAATAGGACCCTGCTCCTTGTCCTGCCTGCGATCCTGATCCAGATTCCGATCTGTGCATTCCTGATTCCAGTTCCTGTCTACAGCTGAGGCCAGTCTGGGACTTCCCAATGTCTGCCTGGTAGCAGCTGCTGGGATGCCACTGCCCCGGCACCCATCTCCAGGAAACTCGGTTTTGTATATTTTGTTTTATTTCTCTTCTTATTAATATTATTAGTATTATTAGTGTTATTACTGAAGCTAGTTTGATATTCAGTTTCTAAGTCTCTCTCCCTTTTCCTCCTTTTTCTCTTCCTGTGGATGAGGGGCATGGGGTTTAATACAGAGCATCTGCCACTCTGTTTATTGCTGCCCTGCTCTAAACAGTGACAGTCATCTTGTCACAGAAGGCTATCAGGTTGGCCATGCGTAATATTCCTTTTACAAACTGACACTGACTATTTCCAGGGGTCTCCTTGTCCTTAGCATGTTTGGAAATGGCTTCAAGAATGATTTGACCATCAGCTGCCTAAGGATGGAGGGACGACTAATCAATCTGTAGTATACAGGATCTTCCTTATTTTCATTCATGAAGACAGGAATGGCACTTGCTTTTATCTAGTCCTCAGGACCTCCCCTGGTTGCCGTGACCTTTTAGAAATAATTGAGAGTGGCTTCACAATGACATCCATCAGCTTCCTCAGCACTTGTGAGTGCATCCCATTAGGGCCCATGGACTTGTGTCCATTTTGTTTCGATGATCCCCAACCTGATCCTGCACCACTAAGGGTGTCTTCCTTGCTCCAGACTTTTTTATTGGTCTCAAGGACCTTGAATACAAACCATGTCTTCTACCCTTTTCGCCTTTGGGTTGTATCCTGTGGGATTCTCCCAAGCAGGTGTGTGAACTGGCTGAAACTTTAGTTGCAGAAGTTCTTATGCTAGTTAGAAATGGCAAATAGGGAAAATTTGTAAGATTTTGTGGGTTTGCCTTTTTCTTTTTAAGATTAGTAGAGGGCTTTATTTAGGTTTATTGTTCCTGGGAGGAACAGCAGTAATTTTTGGTAATGAATTGTTGCTAAGAAGAGCAAGGAAAAACATTATAAAGTAACATGGAAAAAAGAGTTTCTGAGATCAAATTACTAGCCTCCGTCTTCACTTAAATTAAGATCAGGATGTTTAGGCACTTACAGGTTGGTTTTTAAAACTCCTATATTTACTTAAAAAGAATGACATTTATTTTACTGGCTAACTGTCTTTGTTACTTACCCAAACCAGGTCTAACTTATACCTGTCAAAGCCTGCTGAGTAGGACTACCCCTGAAGGTATCAGGAACAGAACTGTGAGTGAAAACAACTAATGACCTACTTAATCAGAAAAAAAGGAAGAAAAATAAATCTTCACTACAGAAAAATCAGGTCTGAGACAACAGGCCTATGAACCAGCACATAATGGCACAAATTGTCAGTTGATAGTGTTCAGCTCATTAGGACATCAAGCTAACAAGCACATATGAGGGAGAGAGATAGCAATACTTACAAAACTTGTCTTGAGAATTGTTTTCTTCATTACCAGTGAGAAGAGATTGCAATATTTGCTATTGAACAACTGTTCTGAATTGCCCTAGTTCAAGAAAATATCCTTAATCTTGTATAATAAAACTGACGCATTCAGATCACCTTCTTGAGAAGCCTGAGCTATTTGCAGCTTTTAGATACCTGGGGATAAACTAGGAAGGAGTTTACAGTCACAGAAAATGGAAGAAATTCTTGTTTAAGCATCGATTCATTTTCCTAAAACTCAGCTCCCAAACCACCATATTTTAAGCCCCATTGTTAAGTACTTCTTAAACAGGCTGTATTTTTTATTGATCTTTGTATCTTATAACCTCAGAAGTATGATTTCTTTGCTTCTTTTGTCCTCCTTTTCTATAGATCATTGATTTTTACCTATGTGACTCGTGGAGCTTGAAATTGTTTTGCTATCACATTTGTGTGCTAGCATGACTGAAGGGAGCTGAACTCAGAGCAGGATTTGGACCAAGCCGTGCTCCAATGTGTTGCCCGTACATGTTTCTTTCCAGAACTATGTGGCTGCTCAGAGCTACTTTGTTGAAGCAACGATATGGTCAGTGATCTGAAAGTGTCCTCAAGCATTTGAGTCGTTCTGACACATCATGTTTTACAGCATTTTCCTCTGTGATTTACAATATTTCTTCCTGTGTGGATAACATCTGATCAATTTATGTAAACATAGAGAGTTTCTCCTATGACTTATGTACAATAAAGAGCAGGAAGATTGAGTGGAGGGTCTCTAAACAGTCTCTAATTTGCATTCATTCTTAATTCAGCTTTGGGATGGACCTGACCAGGGCAGAGAAGAATTGGAGGGACAAGGTTTGGGACTGCTGATGTGGAACAGCATAGGAGGTCCAACCAGCCTAGAATAATGCTCTTGTTGAATGGCAATGGTGAGGAAAGGCCCTTTGTTCCTCTACCCTCTGCCTTGGCACTGATTCCACAGGCTGCCCATGAACCCCCTCTTTCTGCAGAGTGGTGAAAATGGTAGCTAAGCAGCTTAAGAACTGAATCTGCATAGTACTTTTCAGGAAACTCCTGTCCTGGAGCTGCTAACATCCTTGCGTTCTCTGCAGGCATTTTCTTTCCACTTTCCCTAGGTGAAAATGAACAGCTTTCTTCTACCCGTTCCTTCATCCATCTCTGTCACAGTGATGCTTTACGTAGTGTAGGTTTTTTCATGAAATGGTGCTGGATCTTAAAAAAAAGGTCATGACCTAGCAAGGCATTTATCAACCAATAAAATTGATTGGGAGTGACTTGGCAGCCAGGATATCAAACAAGTTGAGGAATGGGGCTTAAAATTCAAGTGCTTAATTCTTGGTTCTCTTGGGAATTCGGTTTATGTAGACTGAAAGCTCCTCAAAGCAAGTGTAGGTATGTCAGCAGACCTAGGATGACTCAGAGAACTGCCAGAAACTAGAGTACCACAGCATTACAGGTGACAAGAGTTGGCCTGAGGCTATTATCACTTGTTCATGGTACTAGAAGTGTACGGACTGGATGCAGAATTTTCAAGAGTTTTAGGCACTTGGTATTTGATTATGTGTGATGGTTCTTTTATTGATGACTTCATTTTCTTCATTTTTTTTCTGGAAAAACATACTTTTGAGTCTTAAAATTTTTCTGCTGTTGATCAGTCCTGGTTTGTGATGAGAGGGCTGTTTGGAAAGGGGTGTTTTTCATAATGTACATATCATTCTTGCACATTAATACAGGGCAGCTGGGGGACAGTCCAAAGTCTAAAACCACCTGAGTGACACGCACGTAATTTGATGTGCTACCAAGAATGCACCTTAGCAATTTCAAATTTGAATGTGTCAAGTGTGTGCAGATAAATCAATAAGAAAATGCCAAGAGCAAAAGTTCCCAGGCACAAAACATTCTTACCCTCCCTTAAAATACGTTGGTGACATTGAACCAATGAGCAGTGTGGCACTGCAGAGAAATCTGTAACATCCAGAAGGGACTGATTTCCCTTTAGGTTTGCAGCTGAAGGCCCCAGCCAAATTCTGCTCCAGGGACTCAGGTCAGAAGCAGAGTCTCTGTCCCATGGGGAAAGAAAAGTCACACAGTCCTACAGGAGAGTTTGAGTTTGATTTCAAATACTTCCTAGAAGCTTAAAATCCTTTCTTCCTTCCCTAGGACTGGAACTGGAGACCACTCCCATCATCTGCTCCCCCACTTCTGAGATTCCTGTCTCTGTGCTAAAGGCTACAGTTTTCTTCAGATACTTTCCCTTAACCCCTCCACCTCTCCAAAAGATGAAAAGCAACAACAGCAGAAAAAAGCACATGCAAACACAGACACATAGATACATACAGACATACATCTTTTCTGGAGCTGTATCTAACTGTCATAGCTTCTTCATTGCCCTGCAGTCCTGCTTGTGCTGAATTTTCTTGCGATTTCAGTACCTGAGATAGGGATGAAGTGTCCAAAATCTCCTCTTGAACTTCGTTACTTTATCCATATTGTGTTTAGATTTCTGGAATCTTGAAGTATCCACGAATTAATTTCTGCTTGCAGTTGTCTAGATGCTAAGCATTATTTAGAAATCATTTAAAAAGATATAAACCTCCCCCTCTCCAGACAGAGAAGAATGATTAATATTAAAGTAGTGACTCATATTTTGAATTAATAAGGGGAATATGAGTAAACGGCATGAAGTGGTGGAAAGCATTAGTCAAATTTACCACAGCAGCATTGTTTACAGACTTTTGGTTAAGCTTTTTAGTTGAGAGTGTCTTATAATAAGTGCATCACAACAGCCAGCCTTACAAGATATTCTTTCATTTACTGCAGAAATGTGTTTGATTTGGTAATGAAAGTCTGTAAAAATGTGCAATGAGTTTAACTATTTTGCTGATTTTTGAAACTTAAGAAGACAGTCATCATGAATGCTTTTGAGATGGACACACATCTGGTAGGTGTTTATGTTTTTTAAATGTGTATGTTTGTTTGCTCGTTATTTAGCGAGCCTCTCATGTAAGTTTCCTTACACTTTATCTGCCAGGCACTGAGATGGGATCAGGGATTTCAGCAGTGTAGGGAAAAAATGCAGACATTCAGGCTTGCTGTTGCAGCACAAATAATTTCATTAAATATTCAAACTAGTTTTCCAGAAGGAGACGAGAAATTTCAAGAGTAAATCAGTATCTACATTTGAATTGTAGCTGGTTGAACTCAGCGTTACACCAGTATGTCTAGAAAGTCAATCTGACCTAAGTATTTACCCAAAATACGTACTCTAGGGTTAATGGAAGGCCAAGATGTACTTTAAGTTGACAAGAGTGGTTAATACAGTAATGCCTAATCATGAACTACTGTCCTTGGGAAAAAAGCGCATCTTGGAAAAATATGTAAACTGATTAAGATGTCTTTGGACAATTTGGAAATATCAGCAGAAGAATGATAAAGAGTATTCTTACATGAACTGTCCTTATGATAATACTAAAAATCTCACCCCTTGAGATGGAGACCCCGACACAAGCAGAGACCCTTACCTTTGAGAGTGCATAGTATATGAAAATGATTGTGAAATTATATGTAAATTACTAACCAATTGTTGCATAGTAGGCATTACTTGGGCAGGTACTAACTCTGTCTGCATTGTATAAATTGTATTACATGTGTGTCAGACAGGTGTGCTAGCTTTGTGGAAGTCTACCTAGCATCTGATTTTGCGCAAAACCAGAAATAAACTGATATGTCAAATCTGTGTGCATATTGGATATTGCACACCGGGTAACAAACTCTGTTTGTGAGACAATAGGATGACCAGCACACTTATAAAAATAGAATTTCTTAGTTTTTGAAAATTTCTATTAAGTCCCTTTCAGTTCAGACGTAAAAAAAAAAATATTTGTGCAAAACATAGTTAAAGAAGACAATTTTTATTTTCTCTTGTCACACACTTTCCATAAAGAATGCATTTTCAAGCTCTTCTTGGCTAATAATTCATTTGTTAAGCAAGCAATTATGCCCTTGTCAGAGAAGATCAAAATCCACCTTCACCTTCCTGACCAAATCTCCATCTGGTTTCTGTTCAGCTGTGAAACTTTCATTCTGCTATGCCTGTCCAGACTGTCTGTAGTGATAATTCCATTATGACATTAATCCTTTTCTTGTCCTTAATACTACCTTTCAAGCCCAGCTAATTTTCTAAGTTTTAGAAATGCTAATATCTCGCAGGAAAAACCTGCTAAACAGACTTGTTAATGACACAGTGCTTAGCCTGCCCCAAGAAGGTCATCAACACATTGCGAGAGAAAACAAGTCCTTCCCCAAAAGATCTGTGTTGTACACTGAATGTAGCAGTCAAGATAAAACTTCCATATATTGATAATCATATGTTAGAACTGTCATCTGAAAAAAAAAAGTGTATGGTTTTATTATACTGGTTCCGACAGATGCAGATGTTAATCTAGCATTTTGAGACGGTAATTGACATTTATATTCCTTTGCTTATGACGTGGAAGGACAGCCTGGTAGGTAATGTAAAAGTGCCATCATTGCCTCCCTTATTGTTGTTATTCACCTCAACATCTTCTCCAAAGCAGTAGTGGAACTTCTCCAAGCAGTAGTGGAAAAAAAAACCCAAAGCAAAAACCAAACTAAAACCAAATACACCTCCCCCCTCCCCCATAAAAAACCCAGTAGGAAGTAGTTAGTGAAATGGTTAGCTTTTCCTCAAAATGTGTACTTCAGTTCTTAGACTTCTCTCTGGTTCACACCCTTTGACATAAAAATCACTTATACAGTTATCACAGAATCACAGAATCACAGAATCACAGAATGGTAGGGGTTGGAAGGGAGCTCTGTGGGTCATCTAGTCCAACCCCCCCTGCCAAAGCACAGTCACCTACAGCAGGCTGAACAGGACCTTGTCCAGGCGGGTCTTGAATATCTCCAGAGAAGGAGACTCCACAGCCTCCCTGGGCAGCCTGTTCCAGTGCTCCGTCACCCTCA
>Ga0065711_1050273_pt1 | contig 10908 bp, 5 predicted proteins | sample Hoacrofraction12_FD_59098 | JGI IMG/M metagenome (GOLD analysis project Ga0065711, IMG submission 59098) | Hoatzin crop microbial communities from Cojedes, Venezuela - Epithelial fraction 12 v2 (version 2) | ecosystem: Host-associated > Birds > Digestive system > Esophagus > Crop | place... | reverse complement strand
CCGCCTGGACAAGGTCCTGTGCAGCCTGCTGTAGGTGCCCCTGCTTCGGCAGGGGGGTTGGACTAGATGACCCACAGAGGTCCCTTCCAACCCCTACTATTCTGTGATTCTGTGATTCTGTGAAATGATGAAACTAGTTACATCCATTCAAGCAATTCAGAGAAACCATATGAAAGCGCCTTTCCCACAGGCTGCTCTGCTCTGACTTCTCCTGAGGAGTGGACACTGTGCTTTAAGCAGCTAATTATTCAGGAGCTAGATAGCACGCTGCTGACAAGCTAGCTGATTGCTTATTAACAGTTATTCAGTCATTCCAGTCATTTTTATGTCACACATCACATTGCACCATCTTTACTAATCCTTCTGTTTATCCCCCAGCAATCCAAAAAAAGTTGAATCCATGAGAATTACCTGTGTTACGAGCTGCGATACCCAGACACTGCAGAAACAGTAGGCTTTTTATTCAGTTTAGAAATGACTCAGAAGAGCTCTTACTCAACACCAGGTGACATATGTCTATGGAAATAAAATAATTCAGGGCACATTTGTAGCTGCTATTGTAGTGTCTTTGGTGATTTCTTTTTCTTAAAATTTAAAACTCATTGTACTAATGATAAGCACAAACCATGAGACATAGCTTGTGTTTCTAGTTTAGAGTACCTTTATCTAAGGTCTTTAGATCCAAATATTCAGCACTTTTACACATGGAGTGCCTCAAATGATTGGTGCCAAGCTTTAGAAAACAGCAGTTCTGGGTCTGCTCACTTAATGTGTCAAGCACTTGATCAATTTAGGTTTGCTTGGTGGCCTTGAACACTGTGGTCATACCACTGCTCCTCAGTTTCCCCACTGAGAAAAACAAAAATTGAGGCAGTGCTATTGACTTTGTTCGGAAGGTATGGTGATGTCCATAGATGCTGTATGAGCACCACAAACTTGAAGTCCAGATCTGCAGGGTAGAAGTCCACACATGAGGTAATTGTTTGTACTCTCTTTGTAGTCAATGAAAAGAAAGAGAAAACTCCAGGGGATGATTTATCTCACCCTAAAATAGTAACCTAAAACAGGGCAGATGAATACCATCTTGGAAGTGTCTGTTTGTCTGCAATGACTATAAAAAGAGTCAAGGAAACTCGTTCTCAGATAAATGTCAACACTACAAACATGTGAAGTTCATTAAAGTTATTACATCTGAAGGTCTCTGCTGGTCACAGCAGGGATCTCAAGATGCTGTTGTTAGCCTCCAGCTTTTCCCTGTGCAATGACCCTTCAGACTGAGAGGACCCTTTAACTCCTGCAAAATGGCAACCAGGAGAGTGAAAGAAACTTGCAAAGTGCTGTCAGTCAGCTCTGTAAAGAGATGGTGAGAGAAAACCTCTATTATAGTATTACTATGGATCTCTAAATCTCCAGGTTCTGGCTATCTGGCTAAGAACATGTACTCTGCCATGACAAGCGCATTCCATACTTACTGCAGAAGTCCCTAGAGAAACACAGTTTGATCATAGCTCCACTGTACTAAGTGCTGTGCTATCAGCTAGAGACAGTCTGTACCACAAAAAGCTACACATGTAAGACAGTCAAAGTATTGTGGTCCATCCCTTAAAGATGGGGAATTGAGGCAGAGAGAGATTAAAAAGTGACTTGCCCTAATTATATAGGAAGTCTGTGGTGGAACCTTGGTTCTCCCAAAGCACAGTCTGCAATCACGTGCTCCTGCTGGCTTGCAGTTTGGGGACAGAGGGACTCTTTCCTATCAGGGCTGCACTTACAGATTCTATGTGATTTGCTTTTTCTGTAATTTGGCTTAATTTCTTGTAGGTGAAATGTTTTACAATCCAGTGTAGAGCTGCAGAATCTCAACCCTATCATCGAGTCAATACTCAGCTCTTTGGCCAGGAGAGGATGGAAGAAATCACTTGAGTGACTTTCAAGAAGGTTCAGAAGACTCCATTCCTCAGCCAAAGGATGTGGAGACAAACAAGACTGTAATAATTATAGCTTGAAAGCTAACAGATTTCTTGGTTATATGCTCAGCATGAAGCTAAAGGCTTAAGGATATACGTATCTAGGACCAAGCATCAGCTGCTGCTAAAATAAGTGTTCGGATTCCAAGCATGGAAAATTTACACAAGGTTCATTTGCAAACTAATAAAGCTTCTGAAATGATGGGTTTGGATCTACAATTAAAATACAAGGTCATAAACAATAATTGTTAGTCTCTGATGAAAAACACATGAGAAACACTTTTCAAGAGAGTTGGAATTTTTCTCTCTATAACAAAAAAAGAAGAGAAAGAAACTTCTCAGTTGTCAAATACAAATGAAAAAAAGTTTGAGTGAATTGTGTTTTGTTGAGAAACGCTTAGTAATGACATGATTCAATATTATTATGCCATGGTGATCACATACAGTGACTGTCAAAAAAAACAAAAGTGAATCTCTGCTTCCAGTACAGAGGATTAATCTTGCCCTTTGGATAGAAACTACATTAGCCAGATCCCTGCCTTTCATGCTTTTTAATTATTTTTAAGGATCAGCAAAGTAACCAGCTGTTTTACCCTCACGAGTAAATGACTTCTAATAGCTGTTGAGATTCCCGTGATTACCTGTTAGTCATTCTGCAAGTTGTAGTTTCCAGTCCTTCATACACAGAAGTCTTGTATTTTTCACAAAATCTTAGAAGAAAAGCATTGTTTCAGGACAGTTTTATACTGTGACTATACCGTAGTTTTCTGTGTCTTCCTTTCACTTTCCATAAGACATACTTTTAAACATGTTTTAAAATATATAAAATAAATGCCTTCTCTCTCACACAAATAATAGACTCACATCCAGGTATCAGGATCTAATGTTATGTGCAGCAACAATTTTATCTGAAATCTGGGAGATTATATTAAGCAATGAATAGAAAAGACAAAATGAACACACTTTCCATTTTACCAGAAAAGAAGAGGAAGAAATTTAAAAGATATTGATTTAAGGCTGATAAAAGGCAGAATTTGCATGTAATTTCTTTTATTCACAGCTAATCTCTTAGCAGAATTCAGAGAAGAGATGGATTTGGAAAATGAGAACTTCTGCAGTTAGATAACACACTAAAATAATTTAAAATGGAAACAAAACGTAATGATTCCACCAACAGACCCACATTTCATTCCCTGCTTGAGAGGAAACTTCCAGCAGGTTATTTCCTAACTGGCTTTTGCACATTCATTGGAAATTTGATCAAGTCTGCATAAAACACCAGCCAGCTCATCTGATCCAGCGCTGAAATAAGATCTAGATGGGAATGTTCTAATGAGATAAAACCTTATCCAAGTGTGATGGTGTATTCAGCCCGGCTGCTTTGTTTGGAAGAGCTTTTGTTGGAAAACAGCTGTTGAATCCCTGGGGTGGGTCTGGGGAACCCCTACCTGGAAGCCAGAGCATGACAATGACTTACCTGTATTTAGCGGCAGGCCGGCAATGCTAACCTTGGGGTCCAGCGGGTTGGCTGCCTCAAGTAAAAGGTGTCATAAGCAGCTACAATTGCAAATGTTTAAACAAAATACATCCATCTCCAAAGGAAAACACTGTTTTGTCAGAACAGAAAGTTTTAGTGGAATTTTGTGCTTTTAATTGTTGGTTTGGTTCACTTTTTTTTTTCTGTGAGTTTTATCAGTACTGTGCTAAAACTTTTGACTGAAAGGCAGACTAAGAAATGCCAGGAGCACAGGAGATTTAATGTCCTTAGCTTGCATTCTGTCTAGCCTCAGCATACCGGGCCCATGAATTTCTGATCACCTCTCAATCTGCATTCATCTGTCCATCAGATAAATCCCTCAACTTCTATGGAGTCAATGGAGATGTCATGTCGATTTTGCCATAGAAATATTTGACAGTCTTTCCTGTGATTACTAAATCCGTTTTACCCTTTTCAAAGACAGTAAAATAGTTTCAAGGAAAATTGAAGCATCTTCCATATATGGATAAAAAATCATTCTCTTTTGCTGCCAGTGCCGGCGGCGGTTACTGATATGAACTCCCTTTGTGATCAGCCACTGCTGCCTCTGGTCTTCTGAGCTCTGGGGGCAAAAATCTAGATTTTCTCCATGCCTATTTTATTCTCATTCTCACAGCAAATCACTCCAGGAATGGCTTCATGCCCTGCCCCATGGCGTGCTCTTTGAAGATACATTACTCCACACCCATTTTCCCAATCATTCCCTCTCCTTCAACAGAGGCCTCCACCTCACAAAAGCTGTTTCCCTAGTACTTGCAGACCACTGAAGGTAATATGCCCTGGAAAGACAAGGACGCAGGCTTTCTAATTACCAAAACTTTGCCTCTGGGAAGTCAGCCCACAGCATTCATGTGCAGTTTTTTAGACAAGCATTTTCATGCCCTTCTCCTGTGCTCCCCGCCCCTATGCTAACAAGAAGCATCTGCAGAGTTACCTCTCTCTCTTTTTTCAGATCCTAAAAAGATAAATCTTTTGCAGTTGCACGCAGCCAAGTACTTCACAGTCAATGCAGAGTCCAGAGAGCTCTACACTACATGATCCCACATACCAGAAAACACAAAAAAAACCACCCTGAAATCCTTGGAATATTATTAGAAGTGTTCATACAAAAAAGACTGACAAAACTAGCCTGTCCCAAAGAAAGGGACTAGGCAAAACTGGGGGAAATGTAGTGTCTGAAGTCCCTGTCATAGGCAGGGGGTTTGTTAGATGAAAACAGAATACAGGAAGGCAATTCTATCACCAAAACCCAAAGCCAAATCCATTAGTGGTTTAATTGAAAATACAGTGCAATACCTAAAATATAATGACTAGTTTTAGCCTTAAGGACATGATTAAGGCACATGAGCCAAAACGAAGTAAGTGTCTCAAGGACTTCCCACTTATTGCTGACATATGAGGAGAAAGCAAACCCCCATCTTTCCCAGAAGCCTTGTTTTGCATTGAATGGGGAAAAAGAGATTCTTCCTTGTTCCTGCACTTACCTGGCAGAGGCCTGGAGGCACAGAGCTAATTAAGTACAATATGAATGGAGTGCAAACAGACACGCTCAACAAACAGCAATGAAGTCTTCTTCCAGCCCCTCTTGCAGATATCAGCAAGTTGAACAGCCAGAGTCTCTTCTGCCAAGTTGTAGATCCAAACTCCGGGATCCTCCCTATCCTGCTGTAAACGCCTTGTGCTCCATCTTGTAGCGATTTCTCTTCTTTCCTCTTACTTCCCATGTTGGAAGGCCATTTCTGTGCTTCAAAGAGATACAAATCTTCTTCTGTCTATACTTATTTTAGGATGAAATTGTGTGCATTTTGCTTTGAACTATCTTTAAATGTCAATAGTTCTTCTCTTTCCCTGATATTTGCCCATCTCCAAAATTTATCTATGAATAGTACACTCAGCCTTGACTTTGCCAGGTAAAACAAGCCTTGCTCTTTTCAACCTCAGAATCACAAGTTCCCCTTTTTCTCTTCTGACAATGCAAAAAACCCTGATCACTAGTTACTTTGTGTTCTGCTCTGCCTGGTTTTATCTGTATGGTCTCTGATTTTCCATTCAGATTGTAAGGTCACAAAATATTTTTCTGTTTTGTCTCTATGAGCCTCACAGTGTGCTCTGAACAGTGACTGAGGTTCCTAGGTAGTTCACTGCATCAATACAAATTTTTGTAATCACATGCAGCAAAATTATCTGAAATCCCACTAAAAAATGAGGGAATAATGGCATTGTAAACCTAATTTTCCTGAGTTTATAGTTCATTTCATATTGAAATATATTTCATCCAGATTTTTAATTTTTTAACCAACAATTGCTGAGTCATTTATTTTTAATCCAACAGAAAGCCTGGAAAAGACATCAAATAAATTCACCAGATTCTTACTTTCTTTAGTATAACCTGAATGCCTCGACATGCTTGCTTTTTTAAAGGAAAGAAGATGAGTCACACGGATGAAAGAATACAAGATAGGGAGGTGGCTGAGAACAGCAGAGAAAGCATCAGATAAAATACAATACATTTATTTTATTACACTGAGCGAGTCATTTGGGAGAGGCTCTGGATGTGGAAATGGAACAGGGAATGAGCTGAAATAATACTGTATATGTTTCATTCCACTTCCAGGGGAGTGAGTGCTAAGCATCCTTCTCAGCACAGGGATCATGTCACTCTCTGCCTAAGCCCTGTCTCCCCCCCCAGACTTTTGCCACAGCTGTGTTGGTTTGATCCTCGTGTGGCACAGCTGTGCCGAGAAAAACTCGTAAACTTCCAACAGTTCTACCGACAAACTCTGTGTCTCCTTGTTTCGGGGAAGGGTGTGTTTCTATGGCAGAACAATGCCAGGCTAACTGCACCCACACAAGGAATGCCTTACCTCTCATTCTGCTTGTAAGTAAAGTGAGCCAAGAATAAACTTGGCCTTAGTTACCACACCCCTGGGGAGAGGTGTATAGAATCAAAATGAATATCCAATTAAGGTAGTGATAACTATTGAAATTTCTGTCTACGTGCCTGATTTGAAGCTCATTAACATTGAATGCCTTATAACATTCTGGTTGTGCAAGGAGCTCTTTAAGTGGATGTAAGTTATATCAAACATTACATTTGTGTTTTCTTTTAAGCCTTTTCCCTGCACTAGAATGGTGGAAAAACCTCACAGTTTTAATGAGAAATCTGCCCTTCTTTTAGTTTGTTGCAAGAGAAGACAATTGCAGAATGGTGGGGTATTTGCACATACAAAAAATCTCATGCCTTCAGGTCAATAGCTAAGAGATAAGATTAATTTTACTTGGGGAATTTATAGTTTTCCTAATATAAACCTTATCATATGCTTTCTCCTTTGCCTTGTCTAGAAAGAAATGGAGCCGTTGCTGTAAGTGTTTTTTCAAGTAACCTGCAAAGAAATATCCTCTTCAAATGCACTTAAATAATTCTCCTGCCTTAGAACCTGTAAACAGTTTGATGGAGAAAATTCCAAACGTTAAACATACACAAGAAAATGAAAATAAATATTTAGTTTGGTTCAGTTTTGTAAAGCATGTATCCCTGAGCAATCTTTCTGTAGTTACTTGACAAAGGCTATATAATATATACTTAATAACGACATGCTCCATGGCTTATGAGGGGATAATTATGTCTGAATCCATCAAATGGTTCAAAGAGTGATTACAATCCAATTCCTAATTCTTAGACCCTAAGGATTCAATTTCAAACCTGAAGTATTCCATTAACTATCCCATTGTTTATGGTCAGTAGATGAACAAGATTTGCATTGTTGTAGGAGATCTGATGCTTTAAAGGAAACTGGTCAAAAACTGTGCTGTGAACCTATTATTTATTCCCCAAGATGGCAGAACAACCCTCTGTCTCAGTTCCTTTCTGATTATATGCCGGACACACTGCTTTGGTATAGATTCCTACCCAAACAGAAGAAGTAGAAAGATGAAAAAACCTCTAAATACCTACATAATTATAGTGCATATACTAGGAGGTCTAACCATAAAAGGGGGGAAAAGACAACACTGGGTTTGTGCTAACTATGAAGTGGTGCTTCCCTCCAGCACAGAGATACTATGATTACCTTCATGACTCTTCGTTTGTGTTACTGGCATTTGCAGAGTTTCATGCTCTTTATTCCCACAGTGATATCTGGCACAGGGATGAAGTGTCCAATAAAGAGTCCAAGTTCAAGCAAAGGGGTGGTTGAAAAGATGAGAAAGTAAGAATTCGGTGGCAGAATAAACAAGCTTAAAACATTTGTCACGTATAAATGAATCAGCTGTGAACGTGAAAAAGTTATAGTCCTACATGATGTAACTGTGTCTATGAAAAAACTGGTAAACCATGGTTACCACTGCAGCAAGAAGTCTTCCTGCTAGCATAGATAATTTTCTTTGAGGATGCCAACAAAAGAGCTCCTCCAGGCCTAAAGAATGTTGCCTCTAAGGACACTTTTTTGGCGTGGTTATTGAATTACAACTTTCCCAACCAACTCTTCTCAAGTATAGAGAAATCCCCAGACTGCTTCTTATAGCCAAGCTATCATGATGACAGGAAGCAAGCTTACTAACTATGTATAATTACTAACAGAGATTAAATAAGGATAGCAAAGTCCCTAAGCCTGAGTATATACATATATGTTCAGTCTCTCTACTGTAGGTTGCTAGACAGCTGAAATGCCTGTGAAACAGTTTCTGAACCGTCACAGTTACAGTAAAACTAGCACTAATTTTGAGTTGCCTTTATATGGCAGAGCATAAACTAGCGCAAGACTAAGCACTAAAACTGAGGAACTGGTACCATTTCTGTTGTTCTAATGCGCCTTTCTTTTGAGGACATGGGTTTTGACTTCTGCCATTATACCCGATAGGAAAGCTATTGATGTAAGATCTCATTAAAATGATGCTCATCCGGAATTAGAATCTCTGACTGAGACCAACCATCCCAGACATCTTTAGTGAAAAAATAGCCATGGCACAAACTCATACAATACCAGAAGAAACCTGAATCAAGTGGGAATGATCCATTGATTTATCAGCTATTCACCCATTTCTTACTTTATTTTGAAGACTAACAGTAACATTAGACAATTTTTAAAGAAGACTAACCAGCTTGGGTTTAGTAGACTGAATCATTGCCAAAACCTAGAACTTAACCTGAGCAAAATCATTTGTAGTTTTAAGTGATTTTTAGCTTTTGTACTAGGTTTGCATGACAAGGTTTTAGTAGCGGAGGGGTCACACAGGTGGCCTCTGTAAGAACCTGTGAGAAGCTTCTCCTGTGTCTGATAAAGTCAACGTCAGGCGGCTCCGAGACTGACCCGCCACTGGCCAAGGCCAAGCCCGTCAGCGATGGTGGTAGCACCTCTGTGATAACGTATTTAAGCAGGGGAAGAAAACCTGCTTAATGGCAATTTGCAGCAGGGTAGAGGAGTGAGACTGTGTGAAAGCAACAACTCTGCAGACACCAAGATCAGTGAAGAAGGAGGGGGAGAAGGTGCTCCAGGTGCCACAGCAGAGATTTCTCTGCAGCTAGTTGAGAAGACCATAGTGAGGCAGACTGTCCCCCTGCAGCCCATGAAGGTCCATGGTGGAGCAGATATCCACCTGCAGCCCATGGAAAACCCCACGCTGGAGCAGGTGGATGCCCAAATGAAGCTGTGACCCTGTGGGAAGCCTGTGCTAAAGCCGGTTTTCTGGCAGGACTTGTGACCCCGCGTGGGACCCACACTGGAGCAGCCTGCTCCTGAAGGACTGCACCCCGTGGGAGGGACTCACGCTGGAGCACTTCATGAAGAGCTGCACCCCATGAGAAGGAGGAATATTGGAGCAGTTTGCGAATGATTGTCTCCCATGGCAGGGACCCCCACGCTGGAGCAGGGGAAGAGTGTAATGAGTCCTGCCCCTCAGAAGGAAGGAGCAGCAGAGACAACGTGTGATGAACTGGCCGCAACCCCCATTCCCCATCCCCCTGCATCGCTCAGGGGAGGAGGTAGAGAAATGGGGAATAAAGCTAACCTGGGGAAGAAGGGAGGGGCTGGGGGAAGGTTTTTATAAGATCTAATTTTTATTTCTCATTATCCTACTCTGATTTGATTGGTAACAAATTAGACTAACTTCCCCAAGTCGAGTCTGGTTTGCTCATGACGGTAACTGCTGAGTGATCTCTACCTGTCCTTAACTCAACCTGCGAGCCTTTCATTATATTTTCTCTCCCCTGTCCAGCTGAGGAGGAGTGATAGAGGAGCGTTGGTGGGCACCTGGCATCCAGACAGGCTAAAGGGACAACAACAGCTTTCTGTTTGTTGGTTTATGTTTTGCAGTGCAAAATGTAAATAACACAATACTCAGAAACAACAGAAATCCTGTGACTTTCCTGATACTGGGGAACTTTTTCAAAACCAACTTAATGATTGCTTTTTGCAGTCTCTTGACTAATTTTGGAAATGTTGCCCGCTGATAATGAAAACCCACTCAAATCTTCATCTTCAGAGGGCCTCCCTCAGCTTTTTTATGACCTTCCTTTACAGTGCTGGGGAATTATCTAGATCTGGCCAGGGCTAGTTTTGAGAAGTACCTTCCCATTAACAAGATGGAGTAAGAAACTATTGTTTCCAGTTCTGGTGCTGCAGTATGGGATGCAACGAGGAAGGCCAAAGCCCACCTGGAATTGAAGCTGGCAAGGGATGTCAAAAACAACAAGAAGGACTTCTTCAAGTACATCAATAGTAAAAGGAAGGCTAGGGACAATGTGGGGCCACTGCTGAACGTGGCGGGTGTCCTGGTGACGGAGGATGCAGAGAAGGCAGAGCTACTAAATGCCTTCTTTGCTTCAGTCTTCAGTGCCAAGGCAGGCCCTCAGGAATCCCAAGCCCTGGAGGTAAGAGAGGAAGCCTACAGAGAGGATGACGTTCCCTTGGTCGAGGAGGACTGTGTGAGAGATCGCTTAAGCGATCTGGATGTCCAGAAATCCATGGGCCCCGATGAAATGCACCCACGAGTGCTGAGGGAGCTGGCTGATGTCATTGCTGAGCCACTCTCCATCATCTTTGAGAGGTCCTGAAGGACAGGAGAGGTGCCCGAGGACTGGAGAAAGGCCAGAGTCACTCCGACCTTCAAAAAGGGCAAGAAGGAGGACCCAGGGAACTACAGGCCAGTCAGCCTCACCTCTATCCTCGGAAAGGTGATGGAGCAGCATATCCTGGAGCTCATCAACAAACAAGTGAAGGAAAAGAAGATTATCAGGAGTAGTCAACATGGATTCACCAAGGGGAAATCACGCCTGACCAATCTAATAGCTTTCTACGATGGCATGACTGGCTGGGTAGATGAGGGGAGAGCCGTGGATGTTGTCTACCTAGACTTCAGCAAGGCTTTCGACACAGTCTCCCATAATATCCTCCTAGGGAAGCTCAG
>Ga0065711_1050272_pt1 | contig 10908 bp, 5 predicted proteins | sample Hoacrofraction12_FD_59098 | JGI IMG/M metagenome (GOLD analysis project Ga0065711, IMG submission 59098) | Hoatzin crop microbial communities from Cojedes, Venezuela - Epithelial fraction 12 v2 (version 2) | ecosystem: Host-associated > Birds > Digestive system > Esophagus > Crop | place... | reverse complement strand
CCCCGGCCCCGGCCCCGCCGTGCTCGGCGCTGCACGGCCGCGGGCTCCGCCGGCCGCGGCAGCACTGAGAAGCCTGGCGCGGTCCTCGGGCTCGGCGTGCGAGGCGCTGCGAAATAACCCTTTGGGGGCTTTGGGGTTGTTTTTTTATCCTTCCTGGGAAATAACCATAATATTTTTTTTCTTTTCTCCACGAAAACCCGCGGATTCTTCTGGGCTTTTCTGCCACTCGCGGCGAGCGCAGAGCTGCGGCAGGAAGTGAGCGCCCGTGAACGCTTTCGGGAAGCGTCAAGAAACTTCTGTGCTGAAGAAGCCCCCCAGCAAAGGCTTTGCCCCCCAGGCTGGGGCTGGGGTGGCGAGGAGGGCAAGCGCTGCCGAGGGGCCGGGCACGCCATCAGCCCGCTCTCTGGTGCCGTGAGCATTTCATACGCAGCCGATTCCTGCAAAAGCTGAAATTCCCTATAGAAGAAAAATCACCAAGCAGATGCCGACCTGCTCCATCTGCATGGGGCAAAACACACCTCTGGCATGCCTAATTCCCAGCTCTCCTGGCTGGTACCCTCCAGCACATGCTCTTCAGCACCTCGAGGATGATTATGGTCCAGCTCCAGAACCAGCTCTTATGGTAGTTTAACTGGGAGGGAGCGGACCCATTTTCCCTCTTAATTCTTAATTTCACTAAGTGGGTTTGTGACTCAGAAAGTGTGTATGTCGAGGACTCAGCATCAGTGTACAATGAATAAGTAAAAAAATAGATACAACACTGTATAAGCAAAAATAATTCATATCAGAAAGTAGCATATAATATACTTACTCTATCTGGACTCACAGGGCTACCAAGCATATATGAAATCCTATACGATAAATAAAATTTGTTTTCCTGGCTTCAAAACTGACCACAGCAATTCCACATGCCCTTCCTGTTTCCGAGTTGTTTAGAAGCAGCACCTGAGGGGCTGGTGAGGGGAAACCGGCTGAGAGCAGAAGGGAGACCTCTGTTTCCCCTGGAGAAAAGAGCGAGCTGGTACCACTCACACCTTCAAGGAAAAGGCCAGTGGTGTGTGTTTGCAGGAGACCATGCATACTGTAGAAGAACTTAATTTATGCTCCTAATATATTTTAGTTTAAATCCTCAACAACATCTGAAGCCCATGATTTACCAGAAAAAGGTGCTGAAGTTAATGGCAAACCCCATCATGTTTAAATGTGAAAATGTCAAAGATTCAAATAGATTAAATATTTTTTTAAAAAAGATCTGAAAAATCACATCATATTACAAGATTCATATGTACATACACTGCCTCCCTCCTTTTCTCTGTTTTGTAACATTTATAGTTTTCTTAAATGTCTTTCCTTCCCTCCTTCCTTCCTTCCTTCTTTCCTTCCTTCTGTCCTTCCATCCTTCCTTCCATCCTTTCTTTCCTTTCTTTCCTTTCTTTCATTTTAACCTGATATTTAGGCAGCAATAACAAGCTTGGTACCAAAACCCCTCCTCAGGTTCCAGGGGCACTAGCTATCTCACTTTACATGCAAAAGGCTTCTTTTTTGGGGAAGGAGAGGTGAACTCTTGGTTGCTGTCTCCCCTGAAGATCCCTGGATCTTCAAACTCCGGTTGGGCTCTGTTCCCAAGAAGGGACTGGGGGGCACCGGGTCCTTTGGCCAGGCAAATGTGCAGCTTCACATTCAGGATCAATGTAGAAGTGAGATTTCTGCAGTCCCCTGACATTTACCTCTGTGCTCAAACGCGCTGATTTATCATTCTACTAATAAATAAAGTTCAACACAAACTCACCCTTTCATCTCGTATTCTCAATATTTTGAGGCACCTGTATGTAATGATTCTGCCCTCCAGAAGTGTTTTACCTGCCTTTCTGTGTGGTGAGGTCAGCAGAGGCTGCCATAGGAGATTATAATGCTCATGCTATCAAACCGAACGAATTTAAAACATAAAAGTGCCACATAGTTAATGTGGCTTTATATGATCATCCTCAGATTTTTTTTCAGAGACTTTTCCAAAAAAATGATGTGACTGTTTTATTTTCTTTCTCTCCACCTGAAGATCAGGTAATCAAACGACTTCTTCTCCCAAAGTACAGAGTTCAAAGAAGCTATATGAACCTCTAAAATTACCTAAACCAATTTTCTCTATTTTCTTTCTATAAAAGTTAAGTGATTTCAGGAGGAAATTTCTAAACATGGTTAAATACAAACATGAGCTAAAATGGATGATTTAACAAATAATTTGATTTAGAGGCTGAGATTACTTACCTGAATTGTCAGAATTCTTTGAAAATATAAAATCTACTAAATTTGTTTAAAGTTAAAAATCAAGATGTTGCAAATAGTATCGGTTTTAGAACAGTTATAGATATTCAAAAAATACACTTTAAATAAAGGTGTTTTTCTTTTCATAATAACCTTTAAAAAATTTTAATCTTTTGTTTTCATGAAAGCAACATTCTACTTTTAACATTTCTGATTTAGAATAGGTAAGTACACATTTATTTTTTGTCAGCAATGGGGGTTTCCACAGAAAGAAATTAATAAATACTTTATTTCTTTTATAACAGAAAACATCTTGATTTTTAGAAATGTACAGCTTTTTTTTAGAAATTAATGTTTTAAGAAGCTTATTAAATACATTATAACATGAATTCCAAAAACTATTTGCTGCTAATTCTAAACTTACTTAATTCTAAAGTATTTTTTGTTCTGCAAAACCAAAAATTTGCGTATGCGTATCGAAAGAGGAAAAAAAGAAATTCCTTTCTGCATCACTGTTTTCCAACTTTCCGTCAACTTTTTCTTTGTTAAAATACGTTTTTCAATATTTTTCAATTCCAGTATTTTAAATTCTAGTATTTTAAAAAAATTACAGCAAAAAAAGAGAAACAATGTATACTGAAATGCATTTTACAAGGAAAATTCTAATGTATTATTTGAATTGGAATTAAATTGCAATCAAATACCATTAAAATAAAAAATAAATTGTTACATGCTGTATAGAAAACATTTTTGTAAAATAAGGTCTGTAATGTGTTGCTGGAAATGATGAATAAGCCAGTGGTGTGGAAATGGATAACAAGCAATTACCAGAATGAGTAAAAAGCAGTTGATTAAAATAAGCTGGTAGTGGTGGGCAATACCAAGAAGCGTGATGAATAGACTAAGACTTTCAGAAAGGATGAGACACAGTGTATTGTTTTGCTTTGCGTATTTTAGCTGTGTTTCAGGAACAGCTGAGGTTCTGCTGGGGATTCACAGTTTGATCTTACAAGAAGTGTTCTGTAAAACAGCATGAAACTTCCTTTTCAAAGCACGGGTTTTCATAAAGCTTTTGGAAAATAGTTTGCTTTGATTATGGTGCTGTTGCCAGGTTTTGTTTGTTAACTTGCATCTTCAATCTCAGTTAACTCGATTTTTAACCAATCTTTCTGCACATTTATCCTCAAGAAAACACCTGAACTGATGAGGGCAGCTAGTAGTAGAGAGACATCAGTCAACTATTGTGAATACTGAATATATAGAACCTGCAGTAGGCAGAATGCGTTTTAAAATGGTAGCAAAGATTACGGTTTTTTTAGAAGTTCCCTTTAGCAAGCCGCAAGAGCTTTTATAAACAAAACAATTAGTATTTGCACTGCCTAGCATATTACTCCTGAAAACATACTTCAGATTCCACATCTCATACTGAACTTGGGAAATAATTATTTTCACCTGTCGTTAGCTGTATTATATGTGTGTGAAAATGGACTATAAATATATACTAAATATTTTAAAGCTCCTTTCAATGAAGCATAGGCACAATGAAAAATGTAATATAACTGAACACTAATAATTAATTCCAAGGTGAGATGTTAAAATATTTTCCATACCTACCTTCTTAGATAGTTGAAGAACACCCAAAAATCTTAATCATATTTACAGAAAAATAATTCACTAACATTCACATAACACTTTGAACAATTAAAGAAAAATTGAGAGAAAATACTGTCTAATCCATGTAAAATGTATGCAGCCGCTGCATAATTGGCAGTGATTAAGGTACCTAAGCCAATTACAGTATGATTGTTTAGTTTATTATTTTTTCTGTCAGAGCCTTTGTTCATAGCAGATAATTTTATGTTTTACAAATTGTATCTTTCCGTTATTACAGTAACCAACTATACTGTGGGGCTGTTGTTTCTTAGTACAAAGAACCATAACATGACGTTAGGCATTTAAGCATACACATATTTCCCCATATTTGTTTGTGTATGCTTTAGTAATTGCCAGTTGCAGGAGTGGCCAAGAAACGTGCCATGTGAAAAGCGTGCCTACGAGTAACACAAGCCTGTTTGCTCCAGCAGTCTCTGAACACTCCAAGGAACACACCTGAGTGAATCCACTGGCTGTATTTTCTTAGCCAGCTCTTAAGGCAAGAACCAGAGAACTTCACTGGTTGACTTCAGAAAGCTGACTTTGGAGATCATTACACAATGGAAGATCAAGGGCCAAATGTATACCTGCTGTCAACAAAACAGCTCACTATTTGTATTTATTTGCATGGTTCCCTCGCAGCTTTAGCTAGGAACTGGGTCCCCTCTTGCACGCCACGCGATGGAGCATCACACTGAAAGGCAGTCTTTGCACCAAACTACTTGCGCTCAGAGCCAGGGAAATGGAAGGACAGGGAAGGAGAAAGATTTGCTTAAAATTGCACTGCAGATAAGTAAGGGAAAAACAGAGCAAGAAGATGAAGATTTATGGAGGCCAGATCCTATGATCTAGCACAGGGGTAGAAAACCCGTGGCACGCATGCTGCAGATGGTGTTCAAGGTGGTGGGGTCCTGGCGGTACGTTTTACGCCACGGGGCTGGCAGCCGGGCTGTGCCGCTGCGGAAGCTGCTAAGTAATCCAAATCCCTAACAGGAGTGACATGGGGAAGCAAGCCAGCGGGCTCTGCTGAGACGGGCACTGCCAGCTCATCCCAGGACCCCGCGGCATGCGGCACGAGGTGGACTCCTGAGGAGCCGGTGCCATCTCCCATCTGTGGTCTCTTGCTGGCACTTCTCCTTCCAGCTCAGAATGCTGAGCCGAGGGGTATCTGTCTTGGCCTCAGCATAAAGATTTTTTTGGAATGGGGCTCAGAGAGGCAGAAATATCAACCACCCTGAAGTTGGCAATAGCCAGCGATCGAGGGACACTGGAGGGAAGGGACCTGTGTTTTATTTTCTTCTGAGTGTTTTCCCTAATTTGCCGTTATTGCTCATTGGCGTTCTATTCTACACTTCTTAACAGCAATATTTGGCATGGGTAAGATTCTTCCCTCTTCATTTCTACTCTCTTTATTTGTTTTAGTGGCTTTTACATCTGCTTCAGATAAGCGTATTTAGATCTGTGCATATATATTCAGTGCATGGCCATATCTTTTTTTCTTCGCTTATCCTTAATCTCTGTTTTCCATTCAGGGCAGAAGAGAAGGAAAAACAGATCTTTAGCTAGTGAAAACTAATGTTGTCCGTGGAAGCTTTCAAAGAAAACCTTGTTTGATTTATATGCCATAATCCTAAACTTTTTGTGTCATTCGGGTCTTAAAAATGACTTGCAATACAACTTATTTTAGAGTGTAGCTGTGATCAGGAAAGTTGGCCACAGAAAACAGGACTTTACTCAGCTGATCTGGCCCCAAGCAAACATAGTCTTATCTGTTGGTAACAGTGACTAATACAAGATTTATAAATTTTTCTTCTGTTAGTGTTTCACAGAAAGGGAGCAGACTTTGTAGGTAATGCATGGACTAAGTTCTTAAACATGTTCCAGTTGGGGGTTTCCTTCTGTCATGCAGAAAGAACCTACCTTATCCCAGAGCCCACACGGCGCTTAGCCGGTGGGAGGCCAGTAAGCCTTTTTTTGTGCTGCACTTGGGAATTAAGTAAATTCGATCCGGAAATCACGAGTTCACCCAGAACCCCATTATTTTGGAGAGAAATTGCGTATTTGTTCCTGCTTAATGAAAAATGCAGTAACATTTGTCATAGCATGCTAGAAAAACTGTTGTATGAGATAGGAACATGCTCAAAGTATATCACTGTAAGTTAATGAACATTTAGCAAATAAATCAAATAGAAATAGGACCACATACTATCTCTGGTGTCAGTCAGTAAAAATAAATGTAATGAAAGTTAAGTTGAAATTATGTAGCATCTGACTGCAGAAAAAATGAATGGTGTAAAACTGGTGGGAGCTGGTAGGAAACTGCTGCCCTAGAGCACCAAGGACTCATTGCGTCATATGAGTGAAGTGATGCAGGGGATGAGGAATGGCTGCCGTTTAGCAGCTGCAATATGGAGCTGTGTTTTATGATGTAGAAAGAACTGAGAGTTACGTTGTGTCATTGATTGATTTATAAGGGTCTGTCAGATCTGTGCTGTTTATTGATCTGTATCAAGAAACAATTGGCTTAATTTATGGCACCAATCTATGTTAGGCATTAGAAAACACTTTATAAAGATGAGCATATAGTTAAGTACAAGCATTCTAGCACAGGATCAGGCAACCACAAGAGGCAAACATCTTTTGGGAATGATCTAATCTTGCTCTGGAGAACTGGGATGGACTAGGTCATTCTGAGATCATCTCCCGTCTGGCTGTACGCGTTTCTGATTATGTACTGTTCCTGAGCACAAAGACAGCAATAGTATATAAGCATCAACAACAGCTGTCACAGAATGCACAACATTTTGGATAAGAAAATAATTTTATATATTCTGGAAAAGCACTGGGAATGTGAAAACCCTGTAACTAACTGCTCTCTAACTTTTAGTCGCAAGTGTTTTAATACTGCTCAGTCTGCCTACAGTGTCATATCAGTGCACCCACCTCTGTTTCTTCCCAGTTAGCTGGTAAATACATAGCAACGATTTGGAAAGGGGAAAACTTGGTCCCCTGCCTTACATAATTCCATGGATAAGAAAGCTGGGATAAGAAGGAAGGCAAAACTTCAGGAGTAACCAAAGTTAATAGGAATGACAACAAATTACACCAGCCAGTATAACTTACCTCTTTTGTGTAAACTGTCAGAAACGACAAGCACAATGCCTCGAATGCTGGCAAGTGATGTCAATGCACTTACCTATCACATAGTCTAAAATACCCATGCACTTTAAATTAGAAACTTTATTAGATAAAGATATATATTTATACATTCTATATATTACACCACCTACAAAATTGACTGTATCATTCTTATCTCTATGAAGTTATGCCTATCTAGCATTGATGGAATGGTTGCCTTTTTCAGTGGTAAGGAGGCTGTCGTGGATTTTTCATCTGCCCCTAATGCCATAGGGTAGGGACTGATGGCTTCTGGTAAAAAATTCTTTAATGCTGCCCATGACATAGGCTTAGAAATACGGTCCTATTGAATCCAAATTGTCATTGTTATTGATTTTATTACACTGCACATTTGTGTAGACCTTAATATTTCTATAGCAGGCACAAAATGCAGTGCATGCTGAAGTCGTGTAGATAACAGTGGCTATAAAATGTTCCTGTTCATGGTTTTAAAGGAAAATCAGACTTTGCAAATAGTGGGCTGCTGTGTTTTCAGGATAAAAGCACTTCTGCCAGTATTCTGTAGAGTATAATGTGATCTCATTGCACATGGATTTACATGCATAACTTATATTAAAATCAATTGCTGTTACATGCATAAATGCCCTTGCTTGTCCACAGGAATAATGTAACCCTTAAGGCTGCAATACAGTTTAATCTCTGTAGTAAATGTTGTGTAACACTACAGTACAAAAAAGACTTGGGAAACTGATGTTGAGCATGCACTAACTCATTTTAGGAACATTCCAGTTTCATAAATACATGAGCTGTGTATTATTTGCACATACCAGGAAGCTTCTATCAAATACATTTATGCATAATATACATATGCTTCTATCAAATACATTATGATTACGTACAATGGATGCCTGCCAATATTCCCTACTTGTACGACCACTGTTACAGGATGGTCAGTTCTATGTATGCAGACTGGCCTTCGTCAAGAGATACTCTCCTCAAGATATTTTAGAAAATTAATTTTTTGTTTTCATGCCTGGTGCAAGCAATGTGCAGTAGTTACTAAAAGCCAACATTGATGTCACAATTCTAATTTCTATATCAAACAGAGGAAGTAAACATGGGAATTCAGGTACCAGATAATGGCAACAGCCAAATTAAAGAAAAAAACTGAACAGCTACATTGGGTCAGAACGAAGGTCTCTGTAGTGCAGTCTCTGAGAGTGGTTAATAATGTACGCCTAGGAGAAGAGTTTAAGCACAATACTATTGGTTCCCTGCTCTACTATTACTTTTTTCAAGATAAAAGAAATTGTTTGATGCCTAGAACTAGGGATTAAACCCCAAAGTTCAAGTTCCTAGCTTTGCCTCTGCTAGTACATAAAGCTGAGCAAGTAAGAAACAGTGAGTGCACCAGCCCAGCCATTGCTATTGTGATTCCCTTATCCCTGCTTCGCAGGGTGAAGGCTGTGAAGGGTCCTATGCAAGGGAGCACTGTCCTTATTTATGACAGTGAAGTAAAACCATTATTTATCTCTTCCTAGCTAAGAATATCCCAAACTTTAATGGGAAATTGCATCACCTTTCAAGCGTGGGTGTACATAGGCACATATGTGTGTACACACACAGCTCAAATATTTTGCTTTGAACAAGATCTAACATCGCTGACAAAGCCTCACCAGGTATTAAAAAGAGATGACATTAAAAGGCAAAATAATTACCTGAGGGTTAAACAGTACAATTGTGTATTTTGTGATAATATAAATATACTGAAATCAGATTTAATAAATTACAAAGTTATGAACAAAATTGTACCAAATACTTGGGCTCCTTCTAAGCTGAGAGACCTGGGAGTGCTGCAGTACTCCATGTCAGGGCAAGACCAGGGTGTGTACAACTCCCTCTTCCTCCTTCTTTCCCTATTCTCTATGCCCCACTTTCTGCAGAAAGTAAACCCAGATTTCTGGGCTGGACAGGACCTGCGGCACGTTCCTGCCAGGATGGACAGACAAAACCTAGTGACTGACTGGGGCTCCTCACTGCAGATCAGCTTAGAGGTACTTCTGAGACTTCTAACACCAAACTAGCATAGCTATTTTATTATTTTTTTATTTCCTAAAAGCTTTGCTATGTCAGAATTTACTGTGCACATTTTCTAAGTACTCAGGGAACAAATAAACCAGAAGCAAGAACAGAAACCAATAAAGGAGACAGCCTGCTTCATCCAGCCGTCCATTATTGGTGTAAGAGCAGGTCTTACTGAAATCTTTCTTAGCCTCCCTGCTTCACTGATTAAACTTGCCTGATCTGTTGTTGTGTCACAACTGAAAACATCGACCAGATCTGCCCTTTGGCACAGTTCAGAAGTGAACCTCTCCATACTAATTCTATGACTGAATGTTTCAGTTTATTCTTATATATGGCTCAATTCCAGGAAAGACTAATGCATCAAAATGTAACTTGCAAGGAATTTGGATATCCAGATTTATAATCACAGTGCTGAAAACTCCCACTCTCCTACTGCCTAAATGGAAGCACACCAAAATCAGTAATTCAGGTTTCTCCATCTGGGGATACAGCTATTTCCAAAAACGTCCAATAGCAATGAAGTACAAAAGTCATTAAGACAGTAATTTTAAAAATCTGCGAAAAACAATAGGCTTCTCATAAGTCTATCTGAAGGCAGAAGTTAGACTGGTTTCCTTCCAAGTATATATTTACATATTGTTTCCACAGTCCTTGAAAGCTCTTAACGGTTACGAGTAACAGCTTTGCTGTAACACCTGCCATTCAGAGAAAACCAGATTGTTGCAGTTAAAAACTAAAGGTGTTCTTATATTTATTGTATAGTTAGAGTACTTTCCCATACTTAAACCACTGTTTGTCAGAGACTAATTATCCAAAGGATTTTATTGCAAGATAAGAATCTTATTGCAATTTTCACTTTTTTATTGCATGAGCGTGTGGTGGCTAAAATACAAACATGTTGCATAGGATTGCCTTTTCTCTCGAAACCATGCCTAAAGGAAAACAAAAAGTCATGCGGTACCACAGAAAATTTTGCTTCTGTCAAGGTTCCTTCTATCAGCTTCAGTCTCCTTAGGAAAATATGAATCCTTTTCTTTGCTATTCTAAAAACAGTGTAAAAGATTGGGATCACATAACAGATGCTTTTCTTACCACACTATGCATCACCAAAGAATACATCCACTGACCTCTTCTCTTGGCCATACTTCAGTTGAGAAAGCAGTAGAAGATCAATGTTCCCCTCCAGTGTTGTTAATAAAAAAATTGAGATAGACCCCTGAATTAGGAAAACTGGGAAACTCGTGAAAATGGTTTGATTTGGCGTTTTAGGTAAAGATGCAGTGAGTTTCGAGGGCCAGGCAATTTTCATTCATACCTAATCTCAATGTACTCTATTAAAGACACTGTGAAGCCCTGCAAAACTGCTAAACTCTGTAAAGACATTGCATGAAATTTATGGATAGGAAAATGGAGACAAAAAGACTAGTGCAAGGGAGAGATCATGGAGGAAAAAAGTGAATTTTGCCACCTTGGTCCATGAGCAGGCTGTTCCCGCCACAGGAAAGGGAGAGGCAGGGCTAAGGGACGAGCTAGGACAGGACTCTGCAGAGCGGAGCTGGATCCAGCTGCCACTGCAGAGGGAAGGGGAAGGGGAGACAGAGGCACCGGGACCCGCGGTGCTTGGGGGCCAGCGTGCCCAGCACGGTCACTAGCAGGGCCATCGTACCCCGTCCCTGCCAGCGGCTGTCCCTGTCTTCTGGCACAGGCAAAGGAGGCAGCAAAGCCATAGACATTTTGCTGCTCCCTTCCCACCCTTCCTCCCCTCCCCAC
>Ga0065711_1050270_pt1 | contig 10909 bp, 5 predicted proteins | sample Hoacrofraction12_FD_59098 | JGI IMG/M metagenome (GOLD analysis project Ga0065711, IMG submission 59098) | Hoatzin crop microbial communities from Cojedes, Venezuela - Epithelial fraction 12 v2 (version 2) | ecosystem: Host-associated > Birds > Digestive system > Esophagus > Crop | place... | reverse complement strand
CTGGACAAGGTCCTGTGCAGCCTGCTGTAGGTGACCCTGCTTCGGCAGGAGGGTTGGACTAGATGACCCACAGAGGTCCCTTCCGACCCCTACCATTCTGTGATTCTGTGGTCATTGAATCTTAAGGCAGCAGAAATACCTGGTGATACCTAGGCCTACTCTTGCTGCCTTAACTCCATCTACAGAAGAACAGTGTAGACTGAAAGATCTAGCCAAGTGTGGTGAAAAAGGATCAGGAAATAAAATAATGGACAAAGAAAAATTTTATAGAGATAGTATTTAGAATATTGGATATTCTGTCTGATAGAACATCTTTAAAGTAATGTTAACTTTTTATTTGTTTAGATACCCTCTTCTGGGAGAGCCTAAGCTACCCTTGCTAGCAGACAGTACTTATGGAACAAGGGGGTGCAGGGCATGAAGATTTCTGTGGCCTTGACCTGCGAAGATATTTTGAGCCAGCTCATTCCACAGTCTGTCCAAGCTACTGCAATATCTATTCATACCATGTATTTACATTAGATATTCACTAAGTGAGATGGCTCATTGTACTTTCTCTCTACAGTGAGTAGACAGAGAGCAGCTTCTCCAGAAGATGCATAGGAGTAGCTAAGTTTAGTTCCTTCTCATTAACTTTTTACGGAGACCCAGGAAGCACAACCTCTAAGAACAAAATTGCGTGTTCCCTTTCCGTTAGAGCAGTGAGTGCTTGATGTACTTTGTATCTGACCGAAAAGGAATTTGTACTTGCCATTTCAGAAATTATGGTTATTCCTAGAGTGGGTTATGGGAATAGGTTCTTTGGGGATGGACCTGTTTTTACTGTGTTTCTATAGCATTTGAGTGTGGACTTTTAAACTGTAATGCAGATTTTGGATTCAGAACTGCAATATTGCCACAGCTGGTAGCGTGTTGGTACATCTTTATTGAGACAGAGAGGTGTATGAACAGCTTTGCTTTTTCTTTCCTGACTACACATAACCTTCTGGTAACCCGGCTTCTGTATCCTTGTGAGGAAAAAGTGACAGCAGATATAACTGTGGCACACTGAGAAGTTAACGGTATGGTGTAACACCACGTACACGTTTTGTACCAAGAAGTTCCTGGAGAATCCAAGGTAGTTATGAGTCTTGAGCTACTTCCCATAGTCCAAGCATGGACTTGTGAAGAGTATGAGTGTGTGTAGTAAATGTGCTTTTTGGAGTGGATGACATCTGTATCTGTGTGTTTATTAACTCTGTGGATCTGATGGCATATGCATATTGCATGGAAACCACTGAATTAATAGAAGCCAGTTGTGTGATCCTTCCAGGTATCCCTGCAAGGATATTTAGGGACCTCATTTTCTTAGACAAACACCAAATTAATCACAGTACTAAACTAAAAGTGAAGGCCATACAAAATTTGCTACATTTTTTTATCATTTAAAAAAATCTGACAAAACATCAGTGTGCAGCATTGACAGTGGTAGCTTTTGTTTACACATGTGGTCTAAGTTAGTAGTGTATATCTATTTTTAATACAGCTCTACAGCAGTGTTTATTGCTTTAAAAAGGGGGGGAAAAAAAAAAAAAAGGTGATGAAAAACTGCTGCTGGAATCCGTAAAGATAAATGCTGCAATGCGGTACAATTTTCAGGGGAGGGGAGTATAAGGATCAACCTTTAAATCTGTGTAAGAGTTGAGGAGAAATATGCATATCAGACAACATTGTTATTACTACTATATAAAATTTGGCAGAGATCCTGATGCAAGTTTCTTGTATAAAAACAGTTCGCTGCCATGCAGTTCAGGTCATTTGGCTGTTGTATACGAAGTGCTTGTAAAATAAGGAAGAGTTCAGATCATTTGCCTCTTCTGTATTTTATTTGTGTCTTTGGTTAGAATCAAGTTGTGCTTGTGTGAAAAAAAGGGTTTTGGGGGATGGTGTCACTTTTAGATTCACTAATAAATAATGATGCGTTGATATTTTATGAATAATCCTTCCCAGTAAATTTTCAGTACGGTATAGGGGAATTGCATGCTCAAGTGTATTATTTTTAGGCAAGAGGTTTAGCAGCCTCCACTTATAATGGCTTAAAGCTTTGTTGTTCTAAGATTTTTTTTGTAGCAGATGCTCTAATAGTTTATAGCCATATGGTAAAGAAGTGAACAAAATGTACTGCAACTTTCTGTTCATGTTCAGCAGCTGTCTCATAGTGTTTTAATATCAAATAAGCCTCAAACCTAGAAGAGGTGATTTTCCTCATTATTGCTTATGGTTAAAAAAGGCCTCAGAAAGTCAATCTCCACCCTTGTGTACTCAAATACTCTGAATGTAAAGAAGTGTATTATTTCCTTGTAGAGTGTCATTTTGAGCTCTGTCCTTGTTTTCACATGATTATTTTATCACAATGAGAGAATTCTCTGCTACACAACTTACAGGAATTATTTTTTCTACTTCCATGGCCATACCAGTGAAATAAGCAAACTGGCATTTGCATTTCTCGTTTGCTGCATTATAAAGTTTTGATCCACCCCGCAGGCATCTGCCCTTTGTGTTGCACTAAAGATGTTTCAAGAATCTGTTATAAAAAATAGACTTGCAAGACTTGTGCAATGAAACATAGAGACTTTGGTGCCCTGTCTGGAAGGCGGGGAATTTCACAATTTATTGTCAGTTTTTCTAATTGTATTAAAAATGCAATTATACACAACAATACAGAACACATTAAACTATGCTGTTTATTTCAAAGCGGAATCCTAAAAAATACAAATTCACCTTTATCCATGGCACAAAAGTCTCTCGGGTTGCATTGCCAGTAATGGGCGAGTGTTTTGAGGAATTTTGTGTGAGTTAAAACCCAGGAAGATGAAAAGAAAAATGAAAGAGTTGGAAAATGTAGGACAGTGAATTCTGGTTTTCCAGTTTCATAGTACAAAAGCAGAGGAACATCAGAAGGCAGGAAATTCAAGATGAAGACAGGAATTTTTTTTCATGCAATGTGTATTTTAGCTCTGGAACCTGTTTCTTAGGCAGTTGTGGAAACCAAGAGTTTGACAAAGTTCTACGCTTCATCTGTTATTTAAGTCACTATCTAAAATGTCCAAGGTTACTACTAATTACGACAATATACACTCGTGGAAGGTATATTTAAACTATGTGCTATGTTCTACTCCAACTTTTAACATATGTTGGGATAAGACCAGAAGTGGCAATGACTTATCAGCCCTACTCTAATGTTCTTGGAGGACCTCTTTAAAACATCTAGTGCTGTCCCCTAGATGAGGTGGGGGACAAAATTAGGAGGATGATGAGGTTGCTGATCAAAATTGTTGTCATGAATGGATGTCTTGTAGGATGTATATAGACTTAGAAACTTGTTTGCCAAAGATTATCAACCATACATGATTTAGAGTTGAGTACGACCACCTACCTCCCTAGAGACTTTCCTAGTTTTGTAGGCCATTAGGTTTCCTATAAATAACTGTAAAATATAAGGAATTGTGTTTGTTATGACATCTTATATATACTTAAGAAACAAAATACATTAACAGAAAACATACTATTTTTAGACTCTCTCTATATTTCATCATGGGTAGAGATTTTTTTTTTTAAAGGCTTAGTAATTTAGCTCACAGGAGGGCAGAGGTGGAGTCTTAAATTCAATGGGAGTTCCACTTCTTGAGAAGACTTTCTTAACGCCTTGGCAGCAAAAGAGCAACTTAGTTCTCTTTTTAGATTTATCCGTAGTAGGGATAGAAACTACTCTGTGTGTAACGTTTTAGTGGATTGTTACCCTGAGTGCATTTAGTAAAATGCGTGTTGAAAGCGTGTAAAAAAAGATGAAAGGTGTGGTCAGAGATGTTAGCTGGAAGGCATTTTTAACACTGCATGGGTTCATTTCCTTTACTGTTGCTGTCTTGCAGGTACTTAGCATTTATAGACATCGTACCCTTGTAATTGAACTTGCATGAATCATTTATTTACTACGCTGCACTTACGGGTAATATATGTCAAGGGAATTCATTTTTTATTACAGCTGATGTAGCCATTATGATGTCATAATATATACAAGCATAGAGATATAGCTTGAACAGAATTTCTGTCTCTTAAATCTGTGAAATTCAGCACTGTCTACGTTTCTATTTTGGAAATAGAAGTGCAAGGCATGATGGTGTAGCGTTCTGCCAACACTTGACAACAGCTTTCTGGTCAGGATAAAGAAATATTTTATCCTATATATGGCAGTGATAATATCTGCATTTAATTCTTTTTAAAAAAAAAAAAAAGACAAAATGTGGAAATTTGCCAAGTAAGAGTAACATGCACTGTTTTCCTGTGGGAGTTTAAGTGAGAGCGTGTAGCTTTTAAGGTTCAATTCTAAGAACTGATTGTAAGGTAAAATATGAAAACATACGCGTTATGTTTTTTAGAGTAACTGAACTGAATTGCCTGATTTCAAGTCTAATCTTTTGTTTTCATTGGGGATATCACAAAATACCTCATTTCTATACCTACTTTCAAGGTCAAGACAGGGTAAGCGAGCTGATACACAATGCCTGCTGAAGGCTCCCCCAAGAGAGAGATTTCCTAATTCTTGGGGGCTTCACGTCTTGGAAATGGGCTTTTGAATACACAGTGTCTTTTGATGCTTTTTACAGTCCAAGAGGGATGGGCTTGTGCAAGAGGAGTGAAAGGTTTGGTGCCAAAGAGTAATATATTTATGTTAGCCAAATCTCCAAAGAAGCATTTCCTTAAATACAACACATAAATCTCCAAGAATGCGTTTGAGAAGCTTGTTTCTGAGTTGTAATATCTCTGGTCAGAAGGCCCTTTTTCTGAGTAGCCCAGTGCTATTTTAATTGCTTAGTCAGATGCATCCTTTCAGCACTCAGACTAAGCTGCCAGAAAAAACCCTGCGTGACTTCTGTTAGTCTTTGTCTTGTAGAGAGCTGGATTTCCCAGGTTAGAGTTTGCTGACTCAAATTTTAAAGCATTTTTCAAGAAGGGCATACAAAAAAATGTAAATAAGAACTGTCATAAATGAAATAATTTGAATAATCCTAGGATCCGTCTCTTTTTAGAAGAAAGCTTACTGTTCTGTTTATTTGTTTATGCGGTAGTCTATATTTTGGTAAAATTTAGAGCTTGTTAGGAGCACCCTTCAATTTGAAACAGAGGGGGATGGTCTGTACCTGTGTTGTTAACAATCTGTGGTGTTCACACTAGTGTACACGGAGTCTGTGCTGTGTGTTGTTACACAGATATAATACCTAGTTCACTGTGCATATAATGGTAGCAGCTCAAAGTATGTGGTAAGCCTATAGTTGTCTAATACCTATTTTTATAAAACCTTACATGCTCGCTACTGAGTAGTACCGAAAGTATTTAAGCTTTATATATATGCTTAACAGAGTTGCGGAGCGAGTCTAATAGCTGAATCTCCTGAACAATGCTTGTAATGATTACGTTACGTTCCTGAAATGCATCTTCTCAGTAAAAATAGTAGGTTTTGAACTGGAAACTGAGTTGGACAAGCCTTTTGGAAAGTTTTGATGAAAAGAACAGTTTTACAAAACTGTAAGTATCTGGAGACAGAGTCTAATAAGAAAAAATGTCAGAAAACCTTAGATTTAGGAGAAACTCCAAGGCCTTTCACTGATTTATTATACATATTGCCAGAGCTTAACCTCAATAATTGCTTTGAAATAATAGAAGGATTTTTAGTGCTATCTTAAAAGTGAAAAATCTGAAGACTCTTTCAGCTCTGCTTTTTTCAGTAATATGTTAGTTAACCTACCAGGTATAAAAATAATTTATGAGAAAGGGATTAATGTGTCATCTGAGAAGCTGAGGTCGAGTATGTACTTATTTGATTTCTGTAGCAATCAAATCAGGTACATAAGATACTTTATAACCATTATATAGTTCCTAGTTCAGATTTGATGATTTTTCACTTCTATTTATGGCAGTTAACTATGCTAAAGATCCACTGCCAATGTGTCTAGAGGAGGAAAAAAAAAAAAAGGCAGTTTTTCTCCAGATGAAGGCTAAACCCCATCTAAAATTGAAAACAGATCAATCAGGTGGTTCATTAATAAATATATACTATCTTCTGCAGTGCTACATGTGACCTGAGGCTTTGGTAAGCATGAGCTCACTCTGAGGTAGACAGACAAAGCACAGATGAGTTATATCCTCTTTATAAAAGCAAAGATTGTCTTCTAATTTATTGAGGCAGGAGATAATTAATTCTCAGATTCAGTACAGGGAGCTGAAGAATTAGATTCCGTGTTTCCATCACAATATAAGGCTTAAAACTAGAAGTTGAGAAAGCAAGAGGGTGTATAGCAAGGTAAAATTGAATTCTGGGGATCATCAGACTTACACTCAAAAGTTCATGGAGAAATCTATCTGCAGATGGTCTCTAACTCTCATGTTACCAGAAAAATTTTAAAAAACAAAATCTCTCACTCCAATTTTGTTCCACCCTCTAGAGGGAAAACAGGAGCATCATTTTTCTTCCTTCCCTTCAGTCTTCTTATGGGGAACACCAATCTTTTGGGTGATAATACTGCCAAACGGTGTTTCCACATAGCTGAAGATCTGGATTGCCGAGCAGTGCAGCTCTAGTGAATGCAAACCTCACATTTCTCTTTTCATCTGTCTTATCTTTTTGAGTGCATCAATGTCATTGCATACCAGGTTTCTGTGATGGTATGTTTTATCAGCTTAATAGGCTAGGCTGCAGTGCAGGCCCTCTAAATCTCCAGCCTAAAGGTAGGTAATTCTCTTCCATCCTTTTCTGTAAGGTAAGAATATACAAAGGTTGCTTCTTATCTCTCAGAACTAAGAAGCAGCAACTAGCAGATCTATGCTAAACATGCAGTTCTTATTTAACTTTTAGAAGCTTAAAGAAAGAACGCTATTATACTCTTTTAGAGGCTTTTGTTGCACAAGAAGGCCTTCCTGACTGTAGATTTTCTTTACGCAACACTGGCTGCATGTTTTCTGTGTTATCCACATTCCATTTTGGTAGAACAACTGGATAAGGGACAAAACAGGACTGGACTGGAAAAGCAAGGTTATTGATTCAGGGAAGTCAGTTGCAGCATTGCTAGAAAACCCTAGAACAGCAAATTGTCTTCTGTATATGGACCCAGATTAGCTGTGCTTTGTTTCACTGAGATCAAGGCTGCTTCTTGCCTCCGCTCTTGGCCTCCTTCATGTTGATGTGAAGTGTGGGAATAACACTGCGCCATACAAACTTCCTCTCTCTCCCCAGATGGGTAACTGCCTTGTTGGCAAGTATGAACAGGTAATCTGAAAAAAACTTATGCAAAACCTCATCATTTCACTCTAATTTGAAAGGTGTCTTCAAATAATATGCATATCCTGGAGAGTTTAACATGATTCTGAATTGAGCTTTCTGTGTAGGAACTGAAGTTTCATCAGACTTGTGCATGTTGAATGCATGTAGATTCTCCTCCCTCTGCCCCATTTTTAATTAAACATGCAATCTTGTTTTCAGCAGTCAGTTCTCTATGCAGTTTATGGTAGTAAATTATATTGGTAGTCATTGTTCTGTTGTGCAATAAGCTATTGCTAATTGGCATTTCCTCTTTAATAGACTCTGTTAAGAATTATGTTAAAATAATTGCTGCCAGAAAGCACAGTACAGAACTGTTAATTACTGGCTAACAGTTCTGTCCTTCAGATCCTTCCTCCAAGCTATGCTTTCATAGAGCATGTGCTTTTAATTTGAATTCAGCTCCATAAAACTCAGGAGAATCTATTGTCTATCAAAGCCAAACTCGTAATAACAAAGGATTTGTCACAGCAGATCAGACCTCAGGTCCCTGTAGTCTGATGCCGGCAGTGGCTATTTCTTGATATTTTAAAAGAAGGTAAATCTCTTCCCAAATTGCTAATGCATCTTATCCATTTGTGTGACACTGCACATTTCTTTCTAAGTCTTGCAGTTCATTGTCTTACACCCTGAAGCATGAGATTTGATTACCCTTATTATCTTAGCTTGCATAGCTACAAATGTTATTAGCAGTCATAAAATTATTCGGTTCCTTTTAAAAAGGTAGTTATGGTTTTTGTCTCAATGACCTGATCTGGCAGCCAGTTCTGTTAACTATGTAAAAGAAATGTTTCTTTATATTGTTTCTGCGTTTACTGTTCTTTCGTTTAAAACTCAAGTCATAAAGAGAGAAACCTAATCAGATTTTAATATATCCTGCCTAATTATGAATACCTGTATGAAACTCTCTTTAAGTTACGTATTCTTTTGAGTGCTGTAAAATTCTGAACTTTGTTATTTCTTTTATTCCCATGTATTTTGTATTTTCCAGAAACCAATGTTCAGCCTTAGAACCAAACAGTTATTTTTCTGTGATTTTTTTTTTTTCCTACCCTATTATATTTGTTAACAGGACACTGTAATGCACATTCAAATGTACGTGTTGTATGATCTGAGGTCTATGTTTTTTACTTTTATATCCCTCTAATGGTTTTCGTAGCCAAAATTCTTTTGTCATTTTTCCTCATGGTGCAAAGAGATTTGGTAAAAGAAAAAAAATCATGTATCCTGTTCTCTGAAGAATTTTGTTTCTGAGTTAATGACTGTAGAATAATTGTTAATTTTAAACAACTGAAATTGGTGGTCGTTCAGTCTTTTGCACAGATCTTTTGTGTGTGGTGATCGGTATGTGATACACTGAAGGAATTATGTAGACTGTTTATGTACTTTTTTTTTTCTGATTTGCATCACCTTGTGTCTGTCAGCTGAGTTTAGTCAGTCATTGTGACAGATGCTTTCTCTTACATATTTACTAGAAAAAAAAACAGGGGTGGTTGCTATACTTGGTATATCCAGGGGCAAATGGAATGACTGCTTGTTATATAGCATATCTGCAAAAAAACTTGCCCACTTTTCATTTTTCCCTGTGAAAAAAACTACTTCACAGTGCCATGGTGTACACTGAGATCTGTTTCCTCATATTTAGCCTCATTTTTCCTGATGAACTTTTGTTTTGCTACTTGCAATATCATTGTAGTTTTTCAATTATTTGAAGATAGTCATTATGAAACTTTCTGCTATTTACTTAAACAAACCCCAATAAGCTCACACTGACCCAGTTCCGAACTCGCAGTTCCGTTCCATTTCCAAGTCATTAATAAATAGCACTCATCTCGATAGCAGCCCCAGGAGCATTCACTCTGACGTCCTCTTCATTTTGAGGGGCAGCCATTTGCCATTACTCGTTGTTTCCTATCACTTAACAATTTTTGAATCAATTCCAGGACTCTGTCCCTTGCCCCACAGTTATTTATTTTCATTAATGCTCCACGATGGTGGGAACTCATGGAAAGCTCATTGAAAACTCATGGAGATTGAGGTACCTTGGGTCGTTTAAGCTACTCTTTCGGCAGCTGTTCTGAACAGAGCTCAGGAAGCCTGTCCTTGTTGTTGTTTAGGACGACGCTCTGAAAAGAACGGGCCACAGACCTGGGTCTCCGTTGTATGCGGTTGCGCGGGAGGCGGCGGGCGGCCCTGCCCGTCCTCCGCCGGCCGCCCGGCGCTGTCCCCGGTGCTGAACGGCCTCCCGGCCCACGCAGTGAACCTGCGTCGGGGCGGCGGTCACGGCCCGCGCTCCGCCGTCCCGCTGGAGAGCAGTAGGCACGCTTAGCGTTCTGGCTGGCAGAAAGCTGGGTGAATAGTGGAGTGAAAGTTTAGCAACCATGCATGTTGGCAGAGACAAAGTTACAAACGTGGTGGGGCTGTTACCGGACAGTTGCTCATGGAAGTAGTAACTCGTAGGGGTGCTAATACTGAATGTACAATAGTTCTGCCTTGGATCAGGTTCTGACTATTAAGAAATTCTGTGTATTTAAGTTATTTATTTTAAAAACATGGCAATGGACCTTACTAAAATAAAAGTCCACTTGATAGATGTCTTTCTAAATGCAGATGGACTGATTACTTGCTGATATTTTTCTATGTAAAACTCTAGCATCATTGCTGTCTTATCTTTGAATCAGTCTTACTGCCAAAACTGATGGCTGGAACAATAGAGATCGCTCTGGAGCAGGAACTTCTCTCAGAATCTAGGTCTTATCACGGCTTTGACTGGCAAAGACCGCTATTCATACTGTCACTCACTGATGCTACATAATGGATGATGTCTGCCTTGCACACCATAGATAACTCACCAGATTAAGAGTTGAATTTAATTCTGCACACTCAGCAGACCCCCAAACCACCCAACCTCCCAAACAAAACAAAAAATCCAACAACAGCAGAAGATAAATCATTGATGATTTAGGATGTCTGACCATGTGACTTCCTTTTTCACATTGATTGCCAGTGGGAATGTTAGCATACCCACTTTTGAGTAAGGCTTTTAAATACTGTTTCCCCATAAAAATTGTGACAATGTAATTTTATCTATAGTTTTCCCACAAGCAAGTAGCACACAAAACCACAATCTCTGTGCACTTGCAGTGATTATTTTTTTATTAACGTAAAATAATTATTCCTGATTTTATTCCCTTTGTATGTGTGAAACATGCCATAAATTAGCAAAATACATGTATGTATTCGCTGCCAATTGTCCATGGTATTTAAAGGTTTATGATTTTTCATAAGTAGGCCTGTAGGAATAATCTGAAGGTGTTGTCAGCAATGCAACATGCTTCATAGGATACTGACAGGGAAAGTTATACTGACAATAATAACTGCCATTCGATCACCATCATAATTTTTGGAATTGTTGTTGCTTAACTGATGAAAGATACACTTCGAGTGAATAACAGGCTCTTTTTCTTGTTTGTACCTTTAAATGAATAATAAATCATATTCTCCTTGATATTTTTTTTTTTTTTTTGTCTATAAAAGAATGGAAACAACGTAGGATAT
>Ga0065711_1050269_pt1 | contig 10909 bp, 5 predicted proteins | sample Hoacrofraction12_FD_59098 | JGI IMG/M metagenome (GOLD analysis project Ga0065711, IMG submission 59098) | Hoatzin crop microbial communities from Cojedes, Venezuela - Epithelial fraction 12 v2 (version 2) | ecosystem: Host-associated > Birds > Digestive system > Esophagus > Crop | place... | reverse complement strand
CAACCCCTACTATTCTGTGATTCTGTGTAAAGACAAAAAAAAAAAAAAAGAAGAAAAGAAGAAGGGTGCTGTTAACTCTTGTGAGGTAATAGGTTGTTTTGACAATGTTGTTATCCAGATTTATGGATGTGTCTTGCAGCTTCTCTCAAGATCTAATTCTCAGTCACTCCAAAGGCTCGAGGACTAGTGATTGCTGGAATCCTCTATGGATTACCTCTGATCGTCAAGGACGTGAGAGCAATTCCAGATTAACTTCCAAATACATTTATGTAAACTGTGTATCCCACCTCAGAAAGAATAATCCACTACATTCACATATAAACAGAACCTTTAAATACGCAACAGATGTTCCATTTTTTGAAAAGCTCTTGAATTCATTGACAGGCCTTTGGCTAAACTGATGAATTAATTTGTTCAGGGCGGATTTCATAAATCCTCTAATAATTCTTACCCTTACACATCTTGACTTGATTTCTGAGATCTGCGGCATGTGTTTTAAATGTTTTAACCTTTACTACTTTAATCAGCTAACATTTATTTCAGGGCTGGATGATGATCGGTCATTGAAAGATATAGTTGACTAGGAAATAAAATCCAATTTGTCAGTTAAACAAACCATATCTGAAATAAGAAGAAATCAGTCTGTATTACTGGATCCCTGAAATGTTTAGTGGTTTTGATGTCACTCTCCCTTTCAAGAATATATGGTGCTGGATTACTAAGTATTTCTGGATGCAGTGCTGGTATGCAGAAACCACAGTTACCATGCTTATGTACAACTGATTTCTTGGGGTAGTTTGAATGTAAGCCTTCACCTCTACAGTGAGATTTATTTCTATCATTTTAAGCTATTTTTCTTTAACACTTAGAGGCTAGGTATCAATTTAAACAGCAGTGAAACCCGTCTGAAAAACAAATTTTGTCTAAGCTGTTTGCTTTGGAGAGGTCTTTAACAATGTTAATGCTCCTGAGTTAACATAATAAATTATATCGAATAATTTAAGGTTTTTCTATTGACAGATGTGTTTGATAGAGTGCAATAAAATGTGCAGGTAGAACTGCATTAGAAAGATTTTTGTTTTCCATTGATAGATAACTAGTATGCCAGCCACACACTCAATAAGCCTTCATATATTTTCTTACTATAATGGGACATTCAGAGATCCAGAAGTCTGTAGTCTCGAAGATATAAGAATATATTACAGTTATAATGTTTTTATTTCTAACGAAAACCATAAACAGCCATTTTTGCCTCTTCCATGGAACTTGCTCATAAATCTAGGCTTAGCTAGATTTAGAAGAGTCTGAGTACATCTGTCTGAATCCACAGAACTGTAAGTGTTAAAAGCTAATTCGAGACACTGACACCCATTCTGTAGTGTTTGATGCTTTCTTACTAGGATGCATTTCTAAATGAACTCTGCTACACCAAGCAAAATGTTGGACTTGTGAAAGAATTGCAGGATTAGACAATACATAACAAAAATAGACCTTCCTATCTGAATTCAGCTTTCAGAAAGAAAGTGAGTTCTAGTGAAAATCCATCTGGGTAGTTGACATTTATTTGAAAGAGGTCTGCAATTAAGGTTTCTTAATCTGGGCCAGTTATGCATATATGCTTCTCATATCTCTATTGTGAAAATGCTGTTTGTGTAGTGCAACTACATTCCATGAGTGAAAAAACAGTTGAAAAATGAAAATTCTGTTCATCATCTTGTTTTTTTTTTTATTTTCCGAGCTACTCTGGAAATAGGAGACTTAACAAAGCATATTTTTTTCGCTTGATCTGTTCATCAGGTTCTTTCTTGCCAGTTCCACTGTAGGCCATAGTAATGCCAGCTATCAGCTGACTAGCAGAAGCCAAGCAAAATGTGTATTAACTGCCTCCTACCTGCCCTTGCTTTGACAATGCCACTCATACCGATCTCTCTACCCAGATGACAAATTTGGTTAAATTTTAGAAATGTAATTATAACAGAAATTTTTAAAACTTGACCAGATGAAGTCTTGAGCAACATAGTGTAACTTGAGATTAGGCCTTCTTTCAGCAAGAGATTGGGTGTATGGTCAGTCAAAACTTCTTCGGACTAGCTTTGTCAAAGATTCTGTGAATCTGTCTCCCATCAGCTGAAACTGGCCCAAAGACTTGGAGATTATTAGGGGAGACTAGTAGATGATACAATCACATGTGTTTTGCAAAAAGTCGCATAGTAGATTACAATACACATGGTACAATAGAAAAGATCCAAATTACAGAGTACACATGCTGGACATCAGTACATCCTGTGAACCGCCATGTAGCTCGCACTGGAACAACCAGAATTTGTTGTTATCAGAGGTCCTTTAAAGGTATAATCTGGAGAAGTCAGTCAAAATCTCCTGGTGTATAATTTGTTTCATATGTATATTTGGCACTTTGTTCCCACTTCATAAATTATGAGGAGTGATTATTCATGAGAAATGAACTGCTTTTGTCATATGCACTAGAGGGGATTTCCTGCAGGGTAAATACAGATTACAGTATTCTCAGTGATCAGGATTGATGCTAATGTGCTGTCCCTATTGCAGTAAGAAGGCAAGCAGATCTTATGCCTTTGAGTTGCTCACCAGACACAAACCTAGCCACTGGGAAAAAAGCCTGCAGGGATTTTCAAATAGTTGTCAGACACTGTAGCTTAAAAATACCAAACAAAATGGAGTACACTATGAAAACAACTATGTGATTACCCAATTCTCCACTTCGCTATATTACCAACTTTGGAACGTACTAGTACAAAATAGGTGACAGGATAAACCTATAACTGAAAGCCAAATGTACCATAAACTGCATGAAGTTGTTGTTAATTAGTTTTCTTCAAATGCTTTAGTTAATAGTAACAATACCTTCTGTCACAGCATCTCTGGTACCTAATCAGTAACGCACTGCAGCATGTACTGAGAGCAGCAAAGTGTTTCACAGCTAAGCAATCAAATATGTGGAGGTTAAGTGAAAGACTTGCCCCAGAGAAAAAAGAACTCTTACAGTAGTCAAGAATAAAGTATCCTTTGATTCTTAGGTTCTCATTTCTGAACTCCAGATGTACACAACTAAGCTCAAATTCTAAGATCAACTTTTACTGGTAGTGTGTTGTTTTCTACTTAAAACATGGGATTCATGCACCCCAAACTCAGCTGCAAGCATAGCTGCAGAAATACATCATATACAAATCTGAACTGAACCAGCATCATTCATGCCAAGAAAATAATCTTCTAGAAACACAGAAGTCATTCTGCTATATCAGCTGAAGTGGTGTGGCCATTTTCATAACATAGCCTGAAAAGACTATATTACTCAGTGACTGACTCTGCACTCAGATTTGGAGTGAATGTGCCTCTAAGATGAGAAAATGAAATACTGTTTTGCTGAGGTTACATACTATTTTCAATGAAAATACACCACCAAAATGAGTCGCTGTCATTCAACAAATACAGTTTCATTTGGCAAGAACAGCTAGGCTACATGTACACTAAAGACTTCTCCCGGTATTGTAATACAAGTAGTATGATTTCTAACAATATATTTTGACTAAAAAATTACTGAATTAATTTGTTCTGGTCAATATGAGAAGTTGTTCCCAGAAAAGTACTCTGTTACCAGTGTGGATTGTATTTAAATTAGAAGAGTACCCAAGTGTAGCTATAGTATAATTATCGTACTGCGAAATGCGTTCTTCAGTGTGTCCACAGTGATCTAGCTTTAAATTAGCTAATCTGGCTATCAAGTAGCAGTTCAGCCACATCAGAAAAACACCCAGTAAGGGTGGGCTTTTGTATTTTTTCTGGTAGGCTTTGTAGCTTGCACTGTGCTCTGTCTTGTTGATACTGATAACTGCACCCAAGCAAGCCAGCTTAAAGGCATCTTAGATTATTCAGTATCTGGACACAGGTGAAGCTTTTAGGTCAGTATGCTAATACCTACCTACTTTATTGATATTGCTGCATTTTTGCTTTCACTTGCATCATAGCTGTGGCCTCGTAGAATGAGTGAAGGCTCAAGCGTTTAGAGAAGGAGAGAAGACTTGTCAATGTGCCTAATTCCTACAGAACTCACATTTTTCCCTGAGGAAAAAAAAATATTCTAATTGAACCATCATAACTGGTTGTCACTTTAAAACACTGCCTTAGCATTGGACTTGACGAAGAAAAGTGCTTAGGGCCCAGGAACTAAACCTTGAAAAGTGTTCCAGTCACATCACAACCTTGTATTTTTTAAAAGGCTTTTTTCCAACTTTTGAGTAATATACAACATTTCAGTTAGCTGGGATGAAGACATAGATTATGATCACACCTTTATTTCTTTCTTGCCTTCCCTTTTGCCTGTTTTCTTTCTGACTTCAGGAAAGATTCCTAGGACCAGAAGGGAGCTAGAATTAAAGACTGCAGGCTTTCAAAAACAGGTACAAGAAATCCCACAGCTGAGAGACATATCCATCTGTATATCTGCTGATTCAGAAAATTATTATATGGCCAAGCTTCCTACAGATGGAGCTATAATGCAGTTTGTAAGGACCTGTTTTCTTTCACAGCAGATAAAAGATTGGTATCTCCACAAGTGGGCTTCTTGTTTAGATGACTTATGTTGTGTTGCCAATTTACTTCTGTTTTATTGGAACAAATATTTTCCAGAAGAGGTTAGTTTGAAAGGTATAGCTTCTGCTAGGTCGAGTTTTATGCAGAAAAGTGGCTTTTGAGTTTTCTAGGCTGAATTTTCTTCCTGTTTAATACTACTGCATTTAGCTTATTTCTTTAGTCCTTTCTTCAATATGGCAGTTAACACAGACGGAGAAAAAACCCAAAGAACGTATTTGAAGGAAACAGAGACACAGGCTTAGTGTCACTGCTGTATCATTCTACTCTGGTTGCATGCCTTCTGCTGTTTTGCCTTTTCTGTTATCTTCCTATATTGTAGGCTTTTGGGACCAAAGCCATTTTCTCCACATGTGGAGTTACGTGAATTTTATTCTAAAGCTTTTGTTTCAGAAGAAGAACCAATGACTGCAAATTGATTTTTCTTGGGATCCTCCAGAAGGTTAAAGAGACATCTTAAATTGTGTCTTTTGGACTCCTCCGATACTTTATCCCCAAGTTATTATACTTCCTGGTCTTCCATTGTGCTACTTACCTAGCAGACTGGAAGTACGGAAATGCCTGGGCTGGCACCATGGACAGAGGCCCCCAGTGCAGTGGCTGGAGCTGTAGACCATACATTGCTGACAAATCTTAGTCATGTGTAACTAGAAGATTTAAATTATTTAATTAGGTTAACAGAGTTAGCTGCTCTCGTGGTTTAACCCCAGCAGGGAACTAACTGCCAGACAGCTGCTGACTCATTCCCCACCCCCGCAGTGGGATGGGGGAGAGAATCAGAAGGGTAAAAGTGAGATAACTTGGGTTGAGATAAAGATGGTTTAATAGGTAAAGCAACAGCTGCACATGCTGGCAAAGCAAAACAAAGAATTCATTGACTACTTCCCATCAGCAGGCAGGTGTTCAGCCATCTCCTCGGAAGCAGGGCTCCATCACAAGTAACAATTACTTGGGAAGACAAACACCATCACTCTGAACATTCCCTCACTTCCTTCTTCTTCTCCCTGCTTTACATGCTGAGGATGATGTCATATGGTATGGAATATCCCTTTGGTCAGTGGGGGTCAGCTGTCCCATCTGTGTCCCCTCCCAACTTCTTGTGCACCCCCAGCCTACTCACTGATGGGGTGGTTTGAGAAGCAGAAAAGGCCTTGACTGTTTAGCAACAACTAAAACATGAGTGTATTATCAATATTATTCTCATACGAAATAAAAAACACAGCACTGTAGCAGCTACTAGGCAGAAAATTCACTGTATCCCAGCCGAAACTAGGACAGCTGCATTGATAGATTTTGAGGATGGATAACTCTTCCCCCAAAACTGGACAAAACCATCAGTTCCTCTACTGTGAAATACCTGTAGATTGGGGGAGTTTCACGTTGGCAACTGGTAGCTGAAAGATTCTGCAGTCATATTCCCTACAACATAATCTGAGAATAATAGTAAAGACCATTATGAATTGATAGTCCAATCTTGTGGCATGACACTGGCAATCTTCACTTTTTAGTAGTGGTCTGCCCTCCAAAATACATTTTCAGTTCCCTGCAATGTTCTCCATTGCTACTATTAATAAACACATACAGATCTAGCCTTAGGAAGACACAATCCAGACACACTCCCTGTGGTATGTGGGGACTTCCATTTTTTATTTTCCTCTTGAGAAATAGATTGGAGTTGAGAGACATTTGCTCTCCCCAGAGGACACTGTAATTCAAACACAGCTTCTGGAATTTCACCACTGCACTGTAATTAGCCATTCTCACTGACCTGAAAAAAAATAAGGGGGGGTGGGAGGATGTCCTGCAGTTTGTCACCCACTTGTGGCAGCAGATCTCTTGCTGGTACACTGGGACTTCTTAGTCACATACAGCCCTATATTAGCCACACCTGCAAGACCCGTGCAAGTGGGTTCTCAGGACTAGATAGAGATGAGTTTCTTCTCAGCCCTGAGACAAAGCACTGCATTCTAACACAGTGCCACTCATCAAAGCTTTCTGCATATGAAAGTAGACTCCTTTTTTTTAGTATTGGCTTCTATGAGATTGTATTTTGTTCATCATATGCAAAATACAAACAAAAAATCCTCTGCCACGGGCTCTAGGAGTTTCTTTTGGGGAACTGCTAGTTTTGCCTAAAACCTAAGGGCTAAGGAGAGATTCAGGAGTGGAGAAGAGATGCTTGCTTGTCAAGAATATGATCATGGGGCCTCAAGAATAGCAGGGACAATAACTTCCCACTGAATTTACGATCTACGGTGGTGGCAATGTTAGGCTGCAGTCCCTGCATTATGTCTTATGGTAAATGCTTCTGTCTTACTACAGCAGATGATCTATTCGTGGCCAACTTCTGTTCCTCTGGCACTCTCCAAATAATGGAAATGCTCCTTGTCTGGCAAGATAGGCCTCAAAAGTGGCTTCTGTGACTGAAATGAGCAGAAGTGCTTCTCAGTGGAACACATAGGAACAAATTTGGTGTGTGGGCCTTTTAATCTTGTACTCATGGAGCTAAATAGAATAGCACTCGGAAATATTATGGAGTGTGGAAATTATTTTCTGTGGAAAACAAACCCTTCAAGATGTGAATCACAAGAGATCTGAACTTCTGAATCACAAGTAGTCCTTGACTGAGAGATTCAGTTGATAATCATACCATTGTATATAATGATGACTTTTGGATATTACAGGTTTTGGGAAAACAAAGCCTGTTTCATATATTCGATCCCACATACCGTGAGTTGAGGCAGTTCTTCCTTTTGACCATACATTAAAGTTTGCACTTGTTGCCAGCACCAGTGAGCTTTCTCTGACAGTTATTATCAAAAGTATGAACAAAAGATCATTTGAGGGTGAAAAAATTATGTACTTTACTTCATGACAGGCAGGTTGTGTTGACAACAGGTTGCTTTCCATGTAAATGATACTGAAATTTTATCTGCCAGGGACATAGTCCTAATGTAAAACTGAGGGCATTCTTAGAAAACAAAAATTTACGCTGTCTCCCAGCTCAACTGAAAGCTGCCCAGAAAAAAAGGTCTACAATGTAACCGAGATGTTTGGTTTAGAGTTCCTTGTATTTTGTTTAAGAAATACTTTTTTCTGTGTTACAGTAATGCCTGAATATGTTGAAGGAAAAACTCTGCTTTTCCTTCTCCTTGCTGCCTGAGGCACTGTTATATATGATTTCAGAGTTGTATCTTCCAAGTTCAAAGAAAGGCCACCCAACCTTAATCTTGTGAGGACTAGTGAATCTGGCTTAGTGGTGAGACTGTAAGCTCTGTCTTGACATTGGACTATGTAGTGAACAGTTTATTTCTGAATACCTGTAGGAAACGCATTAAAGATCTTAAGATCCTATGACAGTAGAGGCAAGCTATACAAAGGGAGGATACTAAACTGGGAAATAGAAGAGTTGAAACATGAGGAGCAGGTTGCATGCAGCTTTGTACTCCTTTTCTTGCTTTGGTTGGGAAAAAGGGCTGCTGCCGTCATCAGGATCCTGACACTGCTGTGTGATTCTCTTAGGGGTACTACTTGCAAAGTTTACGCTGTGTCTAAACTAGCTGGAAGGTTGAGTGCTGTGAAAAAGCAGACTGCCACAAAACTGAAATAGCTGTCAGAAGAGGGAGAAGGATCTGCTGTGCCAGATTCAGCCCCAAGGAAGAATTATTTCCCCCCTTGCTGGCCTCTCTAAAACTTAGCACATCTGTGATCCCTGCAATTTACTGAAGCGTTTGTTTGCACTGCAACTAAAGAGAACTAATATGCTGTCTATTGCCATTTATCCAACTTAACACGGTTTGACTATTATCTTTTAAAATGTTAACCTCTCTAGTCTTTTGTGTCTCAGCTTGCATTTTGTCCCCTAAACTGTTCTGGTGTAACACCACAGCTCTGTGCACAACCAGTCCTAATACAGAGGGCTTGAAGCTGCTCTATACTTTTAAAACATGAAATTAGTAGCAGCCTGAGAAGATATCATAATTATTAAATATTTGATGTCAGCATTGTTCAAGTTCTTCAAGGCTTCCTCAGTAGCTGAGGAGGATTCTTATCTAAAGTTTATTAGAAGTCATAGGACCAACTCCTACTGATTTCAGTTAGGCGTGTTTCATTAGAAACCTTATCAGGCTTTAAACCCAAACATTATACATACTGTTACAATCCCTATGGCTATGCACATTTATAAAGACATGCATTCAAGTGTTACAGGTAAAGATTTGTTTTCAGATTAGGAATTTAAGCCATACAGATTATTTTTGCATCAAGTAACTCATCTTTCATATTCTGTGCCACATAGCCTCCAGAAGATCCAACTCAGCAGCCAAAAGAAATCACTCTACACTTGCTTTATATTTAACACTAACATCTGAGAGGGCAACCTAGGTGTCGAGTGAGAGGAAATGGCAACACCCCATTTAGCTAGAGCGCACCATCCGATCTTATATCTCTTTTCTGCTTCTTGTCAAGCAAGTTCTCAATTTTGGTTTGAAATGTCTGCTCCTTTTACTTAATAAACAACTCCCACTAGGAAGATGGAGTGCTAAAGCACATGCCTAGGCTCAAGAAGAAAGCCTTCCTATCCACGGCGAGTTAACATGGAGAGCATCCAAGTAAAGGAAGATAAGGAGAAAAGGCTTGAAAGCAATCCTCCGATGGATCCATGCCACATTAGTCTTGTGAAAGAGACTAAATAATAAACAAACCCATGAAAAGGGTGGAAGGGAAAAGTGGGAGCAACACCCAAAAGCTTTATCTGAAACGGAAGATACATGCAATGGAAGATGTAGAGATTGCTCAGACATGAATGTTCCCTCAATCATAATTTCTTTTTAGTCTGATATAGAAATAAAAGGATAGTTTTTTATATTATTCTATTTTAAACCATGAACCAAGCAGAAGAAAAAAATCTAATAATTACTTAATTCAGTTTGTTTTCCTTTTTTTCTTTCTCTGAATAAAAGCTCTGCCTTTGGCACAGACATAATTTCCATTTCAGCACACTCTACTGATGTTTGCTGTTCGTGACTGCTTCTTCAGGGGTAACATGGACATTTAAAATGTTTACTGATTTCAAACTGTCTCCACAAACTTCAGTGTCTTTTAGAATATCAACTGAACACACTCTGTCTCTGAAATGTAGTCTCTTCTTATTTGGATGTGGGACTATTAATTTTATCATTAGGTGCATTATATTCAATTGTAGGATAATCCTATCACACGTGGGCTGCAAAGGTGTTATTGTTACCCATAGAAGGATGAAGGCAGGATCTGCTTCCATGACGGAAGGAGACCTGAGAAAAAGAGAGCATAAACCTGGGTTATTTTAATGTACCAGTTTCCAGGACCTCTCCTGAGAACACAGACTAGAAGCAGACATAAATTTCTCCTGAGAAACCAGTTCAGGACACTGCATGAATACCAGATCACAGAAAGCAAAGGCTTCATACATATGTCTTTCCTTAACTGTGCTTAGAACGTCCTTGCTATAACCAAGTATGTGGGTTAGGAAGTCTGTGTGGTATCCAGCTAATTAAGGTGAATAAATTCCATAAGTATCAGATAATTATATACTCCTGACTGGGTTTTGGTCAGAAAGCCATAGCAGCCATGCCAACTCTTGCAGAAAAAAGATAATGAATTATTTAATTATCATATTTAAAAAACATAGACAGGATGTTGTAAATATGAATTGTAATAGGACGTTGCACTCTAAGAATTGATGAGGACCTGTTCTGATGTGTACAAAATCATTCTCTGGCTAAGAATAGCCCAAACACTTGTTTCACTGTAGAAGTTTTTTTGTTTTGTTTTGCTTTTTTATGTAGATTCACAAAATGCTGGAAAAGATGCTGTTCTTCTACAAAGACTGAGTAACTTCTTGATATGTTATGATTCACAATTACATTATGCATAGGAAGAAGCCAGCCAACACTGGAGGGCCATTACTTAGACCTCTGGCTGTGTTCTTTTATTTGTAGGGTGTATGTGTCGTGTGGAAGTAGGATAGCTTGGCAAAAATGTTTAATAGTAATATTTCTGGCTTCTCAGAACTTGTTCTTACAATTGCCATACTTCCTGCTACTGTATCTGTCATTATGGAGTTGTCCACCAATAGGAACACGCATCTGAGGCATTCAATTGCATTTAAGAATCAACAGTGACATAATCGTGCGATCTGCACTGGAGCTGGCACAGCCTATATGTAGTAATTCTTTCAGTAAGCAGCAGAAGAAACAAAAAAAATAGTGTATACGATGGAGATTTTTTTTTTTTTTTTTTTTTT
>Ga0065711_1050268_pt1 | contig 10909 bp, 14 predicted proteins | sample Hoacrofraction12_FD_59098 | JGI IMG/M metagenome (GOLD analysis project Ga0065711, IMG submission 59098) | Hoatzin crop microbial communities from Cojedes, Venezuela - Epithelial fraction 12 v2 (version 2) | ecosystem: Host-associated > Birds > Digestive system > Esophagus > Crop | place... | reverse complement strand
TCCAACCCCCCTGCCATGAGCAGGGACACCTTCCACCAGACCAGGTTGCTCAGAGCTCCATCCAACCTGGCCTTGAACACTGCCAGGGAGGGGGCAGCCACAGCTTCTCTGGGCAACCTGGGCCAGGGACTCACCATCCTTATGATGAAGAATTTCTTTCTTGCATCTGATCTAAATCTGCCCTCTTTCAGTTTGAAGCCATTGCCCCTTGTCCCAGCACTACCTGCCCTTGCAAAAAGTCCCCTCCTGCCTGTTAAGTGCTGGTGTGCCAAATGCCAACTTGATATCCTCCCCAGGGTCACCTCTGGTGCCAGGGTCAGCAGGTCCTCTGGGAGGAGGAGGCCACCCGAACGCGGGGACTGCTTGCCGAGGGTGGGCTGGGGTCTGTTTTTGAGTGTAAGCCCATTGCGTAGCATCCCCCCTAATTTTCCCTCTTTTTCTTCCTCCCAAAGCTGGAACCTGACAGACTGGCACTGCCGGTGAGCCCCAGCCGGCTCAGCCCTGTGCCCAGCCCCAGCCCCAAGCCCCCCGGGGCGGCCGTCCTCACCGTGGAGCCCTCTCCTTCGGAGAAGAAATGCTTCTTCGTCGACGAAGCGGAGCCCCTCCTGCGGTGCGACTCGACCTCCAGCGGCTCCTCCGCGCTCAGCCGGACGGGCTCTTTTATTACCAAAGGTACCAAAATCAGCCCGGGGGACAGCAGGAGGACCAAGGGGATGCCACGGCGTGTCCCCTGTGGTCAGCACACGTGGCAGAGCTGCCCGGCATGATACCATTAAAGTAAATAACTGGGGAAACAGGCTCTCCAGGATACATTTATCACATCCTCATTCCAGACCAGAATATCCTGTTAGCAAAGATGATACAGATCTGAAAGAAGAAAACACCTTTAAAGGCTTTTAACTCTTTGAAGGTGCTGCCAGAGAAATTGTAGCATCCTTGGATGTTTGGGGGGGTTCTCCTGACTATTGGCCTGTGGGTTATCGCATGAGGTGAAAACAGAAAAACGTCATTTAAAGATTGACTTCTCTTTTTTCACCCATCGTCCTGCCTGCTGCAGCACATGGCTTGAGGTGTAAATCGCCAATAGCCAACGCCTTTCTTTGAGGGGGTTTAGTTTAGTGCGTTTGACTTGCTGCATTTAATCTTCTTCAGCTTCTGATGAAGGTGAAATGCCGCGCTCAGTCGATCTACTGAATTTATATTGGGTGCAGAAATAAAGCTGACCCAACGAAAACAACTCAAAAGAGCAGAATTCAGCTTTTTTGGCTCCCCTTCCTCTTCACTTTTCCGTGCTGGCCATTCAGCATTTATAAATGCTGTGTTTGCTCTAGCGGGATCCTGGATTCAGTGCCTCAGCAGCTCTGGCTTCTCCATCTTCTCCCCTCCCCGTCACTCATCACCCTCCACCTTTTCCCTCAGTTCTCCTTGTGACATGTCCCTCTCCAGAGGTGGCACCAGGGGATGGACCAAGGTGTCCAAAGAGAACGAGCCCTGGTTAGCGGAGGTTTCTTGAGGGATTTCTTGACCACCCTCTCCTTTCCTCCTACAGAAAAGAAGGACACCGTCCTGCGCCAGGTGCGCTTGGACCCCTGCGACCTGCAGCCCATCTTCGACGACATGCTGCACATCCTCAACCCCGAGGAGCTCCACGTGATAGAGGAGATCCCGCAGGCTGAAGACAAGCTGGACAGGCTATTTGAGATTGCCGGAGTCAAGAGCCAGGAAGCCAGCCAGACCCTCCTGGACTCTGTCTATAGCCACCTTCCCGACTTGCTGTAGGCACTGGGTCACCACGCACTCTCCGAATATCTGCTAGAGCTAGCTTGGCACTCGTTAAGATGACCGACAATACGCAGGCAGGTCTTCTTGTAGAATATATGGCCAGTATTTGCGTTGAGGTGTCCTTGGTTTCTGGAGGGGGGGCAGTTTGCCAGCGTTGCACCCCTCCACCTTAACTCTGTCGCTCAGTCCGAGTCTTTGCACCCTCTGCCCTCTTCCCGAGCATCTCTTCTCCTTGTGCTCGTTCCAATCAGATCAGTCGATGCACTTTAAATAAAAAAAAAAAAAAAGATAACGAACTAAAAGACCACGAACCTGGTTTAATTTAACACATGGAATCGGGGATTGCTCTGTAACCCACCTCCTCTGTCAAAGCTGTCGCTCGGAGTGACTGTCTCCCACCACCTCCCTTCGCCGCGGAGCGGTAAATGGCAAAAACACGCAAAAAAAACCCCAGTCGTTGCTGGTTACTGTCTCTTAACGCAGCTAAGCTTCCCACCCGAGCTGACTTTTTTTTTTTTTAATGTACTATTGTATAGGTCATATCCATTGCTGAGATTTTACTAGCACGGTTATTTATTGTGTGGTTTTCACCCGGACAATGCATCGCGCTCCTATAAGCTAAAGCAGAAGCGCTTTAAACACAAAGAAAAGGGTCAGTCCCACGAACCTTGGAGGGGATGAAAAGGTCCTTTGCCTTCAGTCGAATGTAAGGAGCCGCCTTGCCTTGCTGCTTGCGGGAACGGCGGGGCCGCGAAGGGAGCCGGTGCTGGACGTGGGGAGGCGAAGGCGGCCGCCGGTGGTCCTGCTCTCCTCGTGGTGTGAGACTTCAACCAAGCTGCGCTTTTACACGCGTGTCTCTTGTTTTTTATACAGACGTGGCCGATAGGTTCTCCAAAGACCTTACCCGGTCTTAACAGTCTCTTCAAATCACACTTCACTTTTTATTAAGAGAAAAAAAAAAGGGGGGAGGAGGGGGGGAAGCCGCATCGTAAGAAGTCTGTCTGATTATACTTGCAACTATTACGCTCCCTAACGAACAGTCTGTACTACACTCAATTTGAAGAAATGATGATACGAGGGTGGCCTGTGCCGCCCTGAGGGAAGGAGTGGGAGTGGGGGAAGAGGGGAATAAATTGAAAAATTGCCTTCCAGTGTACTAATTTATTAATAAATACTAGGTGTTTGTTACTTGACACGATTCTGCGTTAACCTCCTTAACACCTGCCTCTGCTCAGGGACACCTGGGTTGGAGCAGGGGCTGCTCGGGGGGCCCGTGGGGGATGAAGAGGGATATGTTGGGCCCTGGGGGTAGCGAGGGGGTTGTCTTCTTCAGCTTTGGGGCCAAAATGTGATTGCTTCCCATCGACAGCGCTGCCTTGGGTCCCCATGGTGGCTGCTGGAGCTCTGCAGCTGGGGGCGAGGCTTCCCCGTGGAGCTGGGGAGGGGGACGTGTGTCAGTCCCCGTGGCGGTGAGCAGATCGGGTGGCTGATGGGGCTTGCAGCGTTGTTTTTTGCAAGCTCTGAAAGCCTTTGTGGGCATTTGCTGGGGGCTGGAGTATTAATTTTCCAGGATGCAGCTGCTGTGCTGAGTCACTCCTGAGCGAAGCTCTTGCAGTCACAGCTTTTCTCTTGCCCTGTGACATTACCGATGTCCCTAAAATCTCTTCCAAATAACTCATCCCTTGCTATTCTGTCTACGAATGGAAACCTTAATGGGACAAATGCTTCTGGTTTATAGTACTGTCATTTTGTATACTTGGCTCCAGAGTGTTTTCCGTTAACTGTGTTTATTTTCTGGCTGGCACTGAAAATTGCTGTTACAGGACTATACATAGGTACAGGATTAAAACGTTTCAACACACAGACAGATGAAATACAGTGCAAAATAGCGAGAACCTTTATTGGGAGCGCTGGGGTGGGGTTTTCCCTTGCTGGCAGGGAAGCGTTGAGCTCTCCGTGGCTGCAATGTGTCTTCAAAGCATTGCGAAGAAATAGTGAGCGTGGCTCGTGTGCCTGGCATACACTGGGTTGCTAAAAGCGGTATTTTGAGGTGGAGCCCAGTACCAGCCCGTTGGCAAGTGGGGTTTTTTTATCACTGTGTTGGGATCGGTGGTGGTTGCTGACGATCTGCCTGGGCAAGAATTGGCGAGGGGAGGGAAGGCTTGCGATCGTGGGCTCCATCAATAGCTTAAGGCAAACACAAGCAGCTGGCTTTAAATTATCCTTAGCAGGCTCTGGGAGTGAGTCTGGCTGGGAAACTGGGGCTTTGTCCTTTTCTGATGGTCTGGGTTCTCCCAGGGAAACCCATGGGCAGTGAGCACCAGAGCCATCGTGCCACCCTCCCAGGGCACTGCTGGCCCCGTCCCGCAGCTCCGCTTCCCACACTGGCAGCTGCTTGCATCTGCTGATGGGCTCTGAAGGTAGAGCAAAAAGAAATGGTCCTGGGAAGAGGATTTAGCAGCCAGCTGAAGAAGTGCCACGAAGCAGGCCTGTCCTGGAGGTGCCTTGGCTAGGAGGTGCCGAGGAGGAACGGGGAAGCTGTAAAAGCGGGCGCAGGTGGGTCCCCAGGCTGTTGGGACACGTTTAACTCATCGTGTTGGCAGGTCGTGGGACAGGCCAGGGTCTGGGCAATCCTTGGCTTTGTGCTGCGCGCACTTCCAGCATCGTTCCCTCCTCCATCCACCTGGATGTTGGTTATGTCCTTGGCTCCGTCATTTCGTGTTTCTGAGCTGTGCCCTTTAAGCAGCCCTTTGCTATTTGCATATCTACACATCTGCAATATATTTATTTATTACATATATTTAATATAGACGTATACATTAATACATACCACATAAATATTTTCTGTATTATATGTTATTTATATATTTGAATGTTTTAAAACCGTTTTATTATGTGTTTACATGTGTGTATTTTATATATATCAGTATTTTGTCTGTCTGTGGGTGTGCAGGGGAAATGTTGGAGAGCAGCTGAGCCGCACACATAGGCAGGGTATTTCCTGGCAGTGTGGGAGGTGCGAGGAGCCGCAAGCCCAGCGCTCCCACCCTGCCTCCAAGCCAGCTCTCTTTACGCCTTGAGAAAATAAACCAGGCACGTAGGATGGGTGGGTTCATGACCCAGAGGTGTAACTCCATGGGGGGGAGAGGGTGTCCTTGTCCTCTTACGTGGCGTAATTGAGGCATCGAGGGCGATGCACAAACCTTGCGCGCCGCAACACCGGTTGTGCCCAATTCAAATGGGTGAAGTTTTTGGCTAAGTGGATTCAGCAAGGCAAAGCTGTGAATATAAAGACCTTGATAAATATATACATTAAAAAGCATTTTGCATTTTCTTTGCAAAATACACATTCAAAAAAGTACCCTCAGGTCTGCATGGTAGGTGAGAGGTGCAGGTTTGAAGTGTGCAGCTTGGCTTTGCCCCGTGCCTGGTCTTGCTGGCTCAGTTGCGGTGTTTGCTCCTGTTGTGCTGTCCCCCGCCGAGGGACAGCCAGGAGGAGGGGGATTTGGGTGCTGGGGTGCCAGTCCTGGATGGCAGAGCCTGTTAAACCAGAGAGGACAGAAAGCAAGATGAGAGTTCAGCCATGCTCCTCTGCCCTGCCTGCTGTGGGCATCTTGCATTGGGGCAGAGACCAAAACTTCTTGTGTAGGTCACACAAAACATCAGCTGCTACGGTCCTGCTTGCTGCGGGCTTGGGCACGAGGCATGAAAATTGCATTTTTCCCCCAAGGTCACAGTGTGTGCTGGGACAAAACACTCCAGTGTGGCCTGGTGTGCTCAGGACTGGAGACAGTTGGGGCTGTTCAGCCTGGAGAAGAGAAGGCTCCAGGGTGACCTTAGAGCAGCCTTCAGTACCTGAAGGGGCCTACAGGAAGGATGGAGAGGGGCTTTTGACAAGGGCATGGAGTGGTAGGACAAGGGCCAGTGGCTTTAAACTGAAAGGGGGCAGATTTAGATCAGATACATGGAAGAAATTCTTCACCATGAGGGTGATGAGGTCCTGGCATAGGTTGCCCAGAGAAGCTGTGGCTGCCCCCTCCCTGGCAGTGTTCAAGGGCAGGTTGGATGGAGCTCTGAGCAACCTGGTCTGGTGGAAGGTGTCCCTGCTCATGGCAGGGGGGTTGGAATCAGGTGATATTTAAGGTCCCTTCCAACCCAAACTATTCTGTGATTCTATGGATGGCTCTGCTGTTCCATGGTCTTTTAATTCTTCCCCTGCAAATGAGGGGTTTTTTTCTTCGCTTATCTTTTTTTCGTATGAATTGCAGGGACTCCATGCAGAAGCGCAAGGCACCTGGTGGACCTTCGTCCTACCCCTGCCCAAGTGGAATTTATCCTCATGGGGAATTAATTGCAACCCTCTAGTGTGCCTGCTCGTGTTCCCAGTTAGAAAAGCACCCGAGGTCTTGTGCAAGGTTATTCAGCCCTCCAGCTCCTTTTACATCAGCTAATTGCTGGTGAATTGCAACACAGTCACTGTGTAGGAGGAATCATCTGTGCAGCCTTTGTGTGAATAACACAGACGCTGCCCAAGGATGCCCCCCGGGCTCAGCGTGGGATGCCGGAGTTATTTAGGGGGGGGTCTGTGCCTGTCCCCAGTGCTGTGGGGCCAAGCTGTGCAGTGCATGGCATGGAGGCATGTCGGCACAGTTCACGCCGAAATCCTCTGGCATTGCTTGGCCGTGAGCCTAAAGTCATGAAGACTTTGCGATTGGGTTTTCCTCTTTTGGAGTTTGCTCCTGTGAGTACCGGAATGAGGAAGTCTCTGGGATAACTGGCAGGAAATGGAAAGATGGAAGAGAAGCAAGAGGAGCCATCATTTATGTATTTGTTGAGTACGTGCCTGATGGTGGCACCTCCTGAGGTGTTTATCAAACCAGCTTTTAGGACATGGCTGCTTCTTCATCATGTGAGCATTTATGAGGTTTACAGTTTCCTTCCTACTGCTGTAATTAGATTTTCCTTTCCAGCTTCCCTCCCTTTCTCAAGCATTTTCTTAACCAATATAATCCAGAAAAAGAGAAAAAAATCCCACAACAAATTAAACCCAAAGCATCCAAATAATGTTGGATCAGCTGTAGATGAAGATGCTGGACAGCAGCTCAGGCAGGGACTTTGTGGGGTTTCCTAAGCTTGCACCAACCTTCCTGCAGATTTAGGTGCTCTTACAGCCAGGCAAGGTTCTCGTCTCTGTTCTTTAGGTGCCTAAAATACTCTTGGAGTATCTGGCTCTGAAGTGACTTAGGCAGTGCTGGAGCTGTCTCTGCTTCTCAGATTTTCTTTGGCTATGTGATTAACCCGTAATAGAGATCTAATTCAAAATTAGAAGCTAGTCTTTCCTCTGATATTTTTTGGGAGGAAAAACTTTTGTGAAATGTTGCAACCCTCTGAGTTTTTGGGGTTTTTTTTATTTCTTTTGAATTTTTCTTTATTGCTTTTTTTTTTTTTCTTCTGATTTTTCTGATGTTGAAGAAGGAAATCTCGTGCTTAGGGCATGACTGAAACCATGCTAAACCCCACATAAACTCACAGTGGGTGATTTACAGACACAAATGCGCAAATCACAGCACTTTCCCATTGGGTTTTTCTTTCCCATTTGCACGTGAGTCCCTGACCTGAAGACCTCACCAAGGGAATGGCTGAGAAAGGTCTAGAAGTGGAGAAGAGCTCTAGGATTGACCCTTTTTAGTCCTGACATACACTGGGAAAAAGCTGCCCTGCACAGGCAGGAGTGACTTGGTCAGCAGCAGCAGGTCTTGGTGAGGAGCTGAGCCAGGCAGGGCTCCTGCCCAAATTTTTGTCTAGAAAGCCAGTGGTTAGATCACAAGGGAGGACGGGGGAGATGTACATTTAGGTCCTCCTTAGCCCAAGGGGCATGACTTAGTAACATCCAGGCCAGGTGTCCTTTTGTTTTCCTCTGGCAGTCTTCCACCCTTGCACGTCCGTGGATCCAGCTTCAGCACCAGTAGGGGAAAATGCCCTTTTTACTGTTGCAAACATCATCATTCCTCAGTTCACCTCATCCCTAACCTCAAAACACCTTGTGTCCAAGATGAAAGACTTCTGTTTTGCTGTAAAAATCAAGCATGCTGTCTTGTTTTCTTCCCTTCCTCTTCAATAGCAGGTTTGGAGGGGGCTGAGGTTGTCCATCAGGAGTTTGGGATCTTTATTAAACTATATGGAGGCCCTAAGTTGAAACAAGAGAGGTCTCAGGTGGGTATAACAAGAAACTTTGCCACCCTAAGGACAGTGGAGCAGGTCAAATGGAGAAGTTGTGATCAGATAAAGCCCCAAGTAACCTGGTCTGACCCCAGAGCTGGCCCTGCTTGAGCAAGAGATTGGGCTGGAGACCACTGAGGTCCTTTCCAGTCCCAGATGTCTATGGTCCTGTAAGTTACAGTGTGAAGTAATGAAGCTTTTTATCTTTTGTAATTATTTTTAATTGTTTGACTCTTGAATATTACCATGAGGCAGCAGAAAGCCTTTGCACCTTCCTCAGAGACAGCTTACCCTGGATTCCTACCTACCTGCTAGCTTGGACATCAGCAATGAGCTAGTGTTTCTTTCAAAGGCCTTCACCACATGACAGATTTTTATTCAGAGCGCTCTGCCGAATACCAGGAACATATTTTGCTGGGCACCCAATAGTGCAAAAGGTGCTACCCAGACCCAGGAGCTGCCTTGGGATTTCCCCAACGCTGTCTAGATACTCTGGGCAGCAAAAGAGCTGTACGCCTTGGGCAGAGCAGCGGCATGTGAGACTTGTGCCCTGCAAAATAAAAGCAATCCCCAATTAAGCAGTTAATGGGATTTAGGAGGAGATGAACAGCTGTGTCTGAGAGAGGTTTTTCTGGAAGGCATTTTCTGAAGCAGCGGTTTCACGACACAGTGACTTGGATGGCAAAACCGACCGAAGGACCTCCTGTTCCTGGGGGCAGCCCTGCACCTCCATGGTGTAGTGCACCTCATGCAGGTTTGTGGAGGTGTGCAGTAGACATACGCCAAAGGTTTGCTCTGCCTCCCTCCCTTGCCCACCTGGAGGGCCCAGCCTTCCCGCTTGCAGCAGTTCTCATTTCCATCACACGCTCAGCTGAGCGAGTTGAACTGACTAAAACTGCAGATCGCTGCCTGCTTTCTTGCTGGGGTGGCTGGGAACAGAGGGACCTGGGGGGACGATGGGGGACCTGTCTATTTTGGCAGCTGTGGGTGTTTCTGGCAGCTCACGGTTGTTGCACCGTACCCCAAGCCCTTGAGCTTTGCAGGGCTCGGTGGAGCCAGACCAAGGCATCCTTGTGTCTCGGTGCTCCTGCTACCCCATTTCTGCTCCAAGCCCTGCAGGGACCCCCTGGCTGCAAAGCCAGCTTCACCCATCTGCTCCCTTCCTGCTATGGATGAGATTAACTTTGCTTTAATTTAATTTGAAGGGAATGAGTTACCCTGAAAGCATGCTAGTCTCAAAATACATTTCTGGGCAGAGGAGCTTTTGGCAGGACCCGTCAGGCTCAGCGGGAAAGCAAAACTGCGTGCAGGACATCAGTCTGCCTGACTTTGTTTCCGGCAGCTCAGATCTTTCCGGGCTAATACTTCGTGAGGGTTAGATTGATTAAATCATTGATCTTCCAGGGTGCTTCGATAGGCTGGCGAGCGCTTTTCATGGTAACCGCTTCTTCTCTTTGACTGCTAATATTAATTTATTATAAGAATAACTAGTTGTCTTACAGCTCTCCCAGTGAGCGGAGCTCCAGGTGCTTACAGCCCAGGCTGGCAGAGTTATCGTCATTTTACAGGTGGGGAAACTAAAGGATGGAGACAAAAGTCCACACCAGCAAACTGATCAGAAAGAAATTCAGGGTGAAATTCAGAGAAAAGTGTCACCCCATCAGACCCCACACCAGCCTCCCTCGAGGAGCATATGGAGAAGAAGATCTTAGTCTTCTTACAGTTTGAAGAGGGGAGCCCCAGCAAACATAGAATTGTAGAATCATAGAATGGTAAGCGCTGGAAGGGACCTTAAAGATCATCTGGTTCCAGCCCCGTGCCATGAGCAGGGACATCTTCCACCAGATCAGGTTTCTCAGAGCTCCATCCAGCCTGGCCTTGAACAGGTAAGTTAGGAAGCAGTGTTTTTTCCATTAGTTGTTTTTTCCATCAATTAATTTGCCTATTATTTAGTTTAAAAACTGGAAAGAAATCTATGGCCATGCTAGCTGCCTGGTTAGACCCTCTGCCTTCCTCTCGCCCCGTCTCACCATGAGCAGGTGGGAGGAAGGTCCAGCTCCAGAGCTGAGCCCACGGGCCTGTCCTTCATCTTCTGTCCCTGTTTCCCCCAGAGAAAGCCACTTGCTCCTGCCTTTTGCCCTGGCCTGTCCTGTCTCCCCGGAGCAGGGATGCTCCTTCTCTCTGCCCTGTTCAAGGGCATGGCACTGCGGTGATGCCTGTACAGCTGTTGGTGGAAGAAGGACCCAAAATCGGTGAGCGGAGCTCTTGGCTTTGCAAGTGAAGCAGTTCCACGTGGCCAGGGGATTCACACCTGGAAGTCACTGCTGGACATGAGCGGCAAAAACCATCTCATTATTTTTTGGGCTGGGGGTGGAGGGAGGGAAAGGAATTAAAGCTTTTGAAATGCCACATAGCAAATAAAGCATTTCACACATTTTTATCTCCTTTTAGTTTTTTTTTTTTCTCCTTTTCTTCCATTCCCAAGGACCTTTCCACCCCATCTGACCACCATTTCTGCAGCGGGAGGGTCGAGGAGCAGGGACTGGCAGTGATGGGAAGAGGATGGACTGGTGCTACACGAGCCTCCAGGATAGGGGACACCTCCCAATCTTCCTGTGGGAAGGGAGTATCCACCTGCCATCCGCACCTCGGATGAGCTCTGCGAGCTGGTTGACAGCTTACAAATTGGCCTGTGCCAAAGTCAGGCTGGGGACCATCCAAAAAATTCTTTACTAGAGAGTAAAGATGAATTAACCAGCCCAGGTGCCGTCAGACCACATAAAGGAGGTGTCAGGATGGACATCAACCCTTTCCCCCACCCCTGCTGTTACCATCTTATAAAATTTCCTTTTCTAAAATGACATTTAATCTTGAAAACAGCTTTCCTTTTTTTTTTTTTTTTTTTTTT
>Ga0065711_1050267_pt1 | contig 10909 bp, 5 predicted proteins | sample Hoacrofraction12_FD_59098 | JGI IMG/M metagenome (GOLD analysis project Ga0065711, IMG submission 59098) | Hoatzin crop microbial communities from Cojedes, Venezuela - Epithelial fraction 12 v2 (version 2) | ecosystem: Host-associated > Birds > Digestive system > Esophagus > Crop | place... | reverse complement strand
CATAATTTAAATACTGGCAACAACAACAAATGTTCCTTCACTTTGAAAAGGTGCTACTAGATTTCTGAATATCAAAAATAGAAAGATATGTCCCCTTTTATGTCAAACATCAATTTTCTTCAGTTATTTTAAGACTTCCATAAGGCTATGAAAACCAGAAAGAACATGATTCAATTATTTTTTTCAAAGTTTAGTGCCATCTTGTGCAAAACAGGTCCTTTCTTACTCTGTTGCCTTGCAAGTCCAGTTCTTTTTCTCTTACGAAATCTCCCAAACTCCAGATTTACAAAGAAATGTTACCATAAAGACAAAGAGCAAACAAAAATCAAGTAAGCATACTTGTTTCAATTTTGTATCAATGATAGTGTCTGAATGGCTACCATTTCCTTTACTGGAAAAATACTTGAAAATTTAAAGGCTGGTGACTAACAAATCAATTTTCAAATCATTTGCTGATCTTGCTGACAGTCTTTCCACTCTTCATTTCTATCTACACTTAGCTGGTTCAAATCAAGATAAAAATGAAGTCATTTTCTTTGCTTTAGGCAGGTTAAAAAGAAATCTTTTCCAAAGAAGCTATCAGGTCTGAACCTGCAAGTGTTCTATTTGCAGAACAAATAGGGACTTTACCAAAAATTGCAGGATTACACTGAAACACACTGAAATGGAACTGCAAGCCAATGGGAAACACAAGATCTCAGAACACCAGAAGTTCTTTGTGATGAAATCTCAACACTACATAAAACATCTAACAAGGTCAAAAAGAATATTTTTTAATATAAACATCAAATCGTGTTAATGCCAATCAATTAAACTCCCTCAATTTCAAGAATTATATGAAAAAATACCAAGGCAAGTCTTTCAAAGACAAACACATTACCAACTGAGAATCAGGAAAATTAAATAAAGTAAAATACAGCAAATAAATTTTGATTGGGGTTGCAAAGTAGGTGAAATATCATGTACGAATTGTCATTTTGACATAACAAGACACTCAGCTGCTAAGCAGGAGAAGAAAAAAAATCAAAACCTTATTCCCTATGTCCACATCATCTACTATTCTAGGACGTACATTTTGTACAATCTTTCATTTCATGTACACTCTGCACTGAGTTTTCCACGTGAAGCATTAGCAGTTTGGCCTTTAAATACTTATGACCCTAAAACACAACTTTTCAGTGCTGTGAGAAATTTTATTCACAAAATAAATTCACGTACTCCCCACATCTTCTAAGGAAAACGCTTTACATGAAAGGACTTCCTCATATGGGATAAAGGAGATTAGTATGTATTCATTAGGATACAGCAATGAACTGCATGCTTAAATGCTGCTTCTCAAAAAACACATTTTTTTCCTGCCGTGACTTACTTAGATAACTAACAACTCGTATTACCTCTATGTAAAATGCACATAAGAAATATGAATTTTAGACCAGATTTTTAAAAGCTCTTTGAACTCAAAAGCCATGTCTCTTGTTCAAAGACACACGTCATCTAGCTATACAACTGAAAATGTCAGACTTCCAAAAATACTGAATATATCGTCAATAGATTTTCCAATACAGTTCTCTACTGAGATCACAAATGATGCCGAAGGATTTTGCAAATACTAATTAACTGTAGGTTTGCCCATTTTACTGATGCAGAGGCACAGATGAGCTATATAAACTACAAGACATAAGTCAGCTCCACAGCCAAGAAAAAGTCCCAAAACTCCTGACTCCCAACTATTAAGAAACGTTTTTCTCCACACCATGCTCAAACACAAAGGACAACAATCTGCTATTCAACATTGCTGCAAATGTAAGCATTTAAAAATTACTTTGGCTACTTTATTTTTGTATTTCTTAAATCATATAAAAATTATTATCAGGTTCTGTATAACATAATCTGTATTTTTTTTCTAGTAAGAAAATGAAACACACTTAAAATATTTTAATTGTAAACTGTGCTTTTAGCTTTCAGGCACTAGAAACTGTTGCAAGCCTAAGTTAAGCTTTAATTAAACTAATTTAATAGGAATTTTGAGTGTTCTGCATGTATAGTTTAGAATTGTAACAATTTCATAACAAGAGTGAAGTGATCAAATGGCTTGACTTTAATAGTTACCGTCACATTAAGCAGATTTCTAATTACACTATGGGTTCCAGAGAGAAAATCACAATTAACGAACATATGACCCAGAGTCTTTCAAATCTACTGAACTGTGCTAAGTTTGACACATACCATGGCAAATACAGGTGGGACAGCGGAGGAGGAGGGTGAAGTGGAGAGCGGTGTGTGAGTTCATGTTGGATTTTACTGAAGCTGTGAATTCTGCCACAGCACGGGTCAATAGTGAGAAAACAAAGTAACGACACCTGTCATAGGGGCTGCTCAGCACTTTCCTTTTTACTGTCCTGTTCTCCTCTTGCAGCTTTGCTAAACTTCTAAATACGCTTAGATGCGCAGTCTACATCTGATCTCCCCTTTAGACTGAATTGTTCTAGAGCTGCGAGTTCCAGACGCTCTTCAGCAACACCTCAGGAGGTGGTCTGCAATCGTGCACTACTCTTTTTCTAGTGCTCAGTTTAGATCCTGGGATCTGATTGCTCCAGGGAGAGCGAGAGAAAAGAAACACAGCTGCAAATGAACTCAGAGCAAGTGGTTCTTCGAATGCATGTGGCACTACATATAATGCCAGTCAGCTGAGGGCTGTTTTCACAGACCACTTCAATATATCACCTAATTACCTATATCCAGAGGATACTGAAGTACATTAATAAAAAAAAAAAAAGTCCAGAAAAAATGACATACCCAAAGGGCAGAGGAACACAATATAAAAGAGAATCTTCTCTAATTGTTCTCCGAAAGCGTCACTCTTGGAGAAGAACCCTGGCCCACGAGCACACGGCTCGCAGCGTCTCACACGCCTGGTGGTGCCGTACGGACCACGGCAGCCAGCAGCACAGAGGCACAGGGGGCACGCCGTGCTGCCGAGAGCTCCACGGAGACGCCCAGGGCACAGACACAAACCAGCGCTCGCTCCAAACAGCAAAGACTTTATGAAGCTGCCAGAGGTGTCAGCTCTACCAGAAAGCATCACTGAAATGCTATATTAAATTCTGTGGGACAAAATGCATGGGGTACTTTTTTCCTTCCAGCTTTGGTGGGCTGTTTAACTTACAGTCTAGTTAACTACTGTCTGCGTTAGAGCACTCTCTGCTATTTTCTTTCTCTGAAATATAAAAGGATGTTTTCCAGTTCATGTATAATTCACAATGATATCACAAAACTCTAACAAAAAGAAAAAAAAAATTTGTTGTCCTTAATTTAGAATTAAGTCACGATAGCACAGATTTTATTCTCAATGCAGTTCCAAATCACAGGCTGCAATGTTAGGAAGCCCACATATTTTCAACAGAAATGCGATGTTCTACTTTTCTTTCCTTGAATTTTCATCTGCCAGCTACGTATGGTGGGCACAGTTTTCATGTCAGCACAGTTCCATCAAATCCAGATTAAGAGGTCTTTACCAAAACAACACAAAGCAACTCATCAATGTAAAGCACGTATATTGGCTCTCTGAGGAGTATCTAGACTCAAAAATAAACAGATATTACACTTTAGAACTACAAGCTGTCCAGCATAGTTCTCTTTTTTCTAACAACAGTGATAAAGGAAAGTAAATCTTTATTTCAGATCATGTATTTGATATGACTGTATCACAAATTGCTATAGTTGATTAATATTATCAATCAAGCTAAACTACACAACTGTACGCCTATTCTACATTATCTCCCAAGCTGTGTGAGGAGAACAGGAAAGCTGCAAAGTTAACTTCTTCAAATAAATACAAACAATGAGCAGAATCTTCCAAGGTTATAAGAGAGTTTGCCACGAGAGTTTCTCAGCCAAACGGGGTTACAGAACCTGCAGCCTGGTACGGATCTGCTCCAGGCCCACTCAGAGAGAACGCAGTGCGCGCGTGCGCACACGCCTGTGCACGCACCGGAGCAGAGCTGGCTGGGAACTTCAGGCACATTCGCCTGCTAGGAAGTGCAACACGAAGTCATAAACCTTGCCACGCCTTACCAGTTCTCGTTTTGATGGGAAAACGTGATTTTTCCATCTGGAAGGTCAAAATGAAATCTTTGGTTTGGCACCGGCTCCATCCAAACCAAGGATGTAGTCTCAGCTGACTAAGCTGAAAGATCACATAAGGCAGGGCGCTTCCTTCCCTTACGTGCAAACAGATCCGCGCACCCTGAACTTGCCGTAAGACCACATCTCACACAGTGCCTGATCTTACATGATTTTTTTTTCATCGGGATCTGTTTGATGATCCATCCAGTTGTATAACTCTGAGTAACGAAAGGGAAATACGTTCTAGCCAGGGTCACCCACGCTAAAGAGGAGACTTGGGGCAACAGGCTCTCAAACAAGAATTCCCAAGAGGTAAAGTGCAACTCTGGAAACAAAGATTTCTCCAAACTGACTTGAAGCACATGTTTGGGGTCAATTCAATGGGCTGAAATAGAATTCTTTCTTTTGTGAATATCCAGGCAGCAGGCAATACGTAAGCACTCTGTGAGCTTATTCCAACAAGCCACCAGCTGGACTCTACTGACTTAAGATAATGAGGTAGCATGGTCAATAAAATAGTTTCTTGAGTCTTTTTTTATGGGCTACGTCCCTTGTTTCCTCCTCTCTCTCACTATTATTGTAAATCATCCTTTTTATCCAGATGAGCTACAGGGTAAAGAAGGTAATAGCTACAGTTACTACGATACTCACAAGGTGCTACACATCTGCTAAAACAGCCATAACAACCTGCCATGAAAGCTCAATTCATTTAACCGTAGAGTAAATTAGACTGGAAGAGACCCCTGGAAGTCTCCCCAGCCTGATCTCATGTAAATATCTGCAGTCTTTTCAGGATTTATCTTACTTCTGCTCTGCCACTTGGGTGGCTCATTAGGCATGGAGAGAGGGAATAGAGATCTTCCTCTAGAAAAGCTGGAAGACCTCCTGGGCTTGAAGCCACTGTTCATCGCACGGCTGCCACTGCAGAGGAAAGGTCACAAAGACATTGTTGCCTTGCCTGGCCAGAGTCACGATTTATCCTAGAATATAAATGAACTTCATCAATACGGTTATAGTTGAATTTGACAAGTTTCTTGGAGTTTAAAGCCCTCATTTAAAGAAGTGATGGGCTCTTTAATGGCTAACTCTGGTTGGCGCTTTCCATTTTGCTTCTCTTCTTAAAGGCAATTCTGCCAAACATTCCATTTTCTACTAGCGACCTACCAAAGGAGTAATTCCACAGTTGACTCGGAAGAAATAATTTTATCACCTGACTAGGTTAGCCTCTTCATTTACATTTACTTGATTGCTGCAGAGCAAGCAAGAGATTAGATTAATGTAATTCTGGCTGTTGTACAATACCGTTCTGCCCAAGACTCACAGCAAAATAACTTATAAAGAATGAGAGTGGAAACATGATTGTCTCAAATGTATTCAGTTCTGTAGCCAAAAGAACTATTCTAGAAATACTCCGTTCAAGGACCAAACACGAAGTTGAACACTTATAATTTTAATAGCTCCAAAGAAAGAGTTTGTCAACTTCCTATTTTAAAACACCTTCACAATAGTACACCCGTGCAGTAGAAAATCTACAGTTCCATTTTAATTGCTTTACTATTACTCCTATTATCTTACAGATATAATGAGCAACTGTGCAAGCACCATATAAAGCATGTGAACTCTGTTTAGCTAATCTGCCTCCAATACATTTTATTAAAGCCTCATGGCAAAGATGAGGGAGTACTGGAGAGTTTGCTCATGCTCCTCTTGCAAAGCAGCTGAGCACAGTGAAGAAACTTGGGAATAATGGAGGAATTTGTTGCATTCTTTAAGGTAAACCATCCTTCTAAAAGCCTTCCAGAAGCACTGTGAATCATGCACAAAGGTGTCGAGGAATTTTTACTTAGGTGAGCAACTTCTCAGCACTCGTACATTGTTCTACTTTAAATAGCTACTCCAGTCTTAAGTTATTACGTCTTTATTAAATATTTGTGTCTAAATTTGATTTTAATTTAATCTCCATTGTTCACAGTCACTCACCGAGCTCTTCATCAAGCAGCTGGCAAAGATTCGGATGGATCAACAATGCAACATTAATGCCCAAGAAAATGCATTGAGTAACAAGTACTTTTCACGGTACTTCCAAGCTAATCACTTTGCAAGGCACTTTTTTTAATTCACTTGCAATTGTTCTCACTATTCTTATTTCCTCACTCATGTTTTCATTTCACCACACCGCCTCTTTTTTCCCCCTCTTCTAAACATCATTAAAATGAAGACACAAAATTGATCAGGTGACATCCTCCAAAAATGTTAGATTTTTTTGATCTGAAATAGCAGGCTGAGAGTATTGTACTCAGAAATAGTTCCCTTCATAGAAGAAGATTCTTGAATAATGAAATAATTTCCTTCACAGAAGCAAAGAAAAGTTTCTAAAAAGCTGAAAAAGTAAAAGTAATTTCCTCTACATAAGCCCTAAAAGTTCAAGTGTTAGCTGAAGGCCTACCAGAATTGATATTCATGCTTTAAAACACTAATATAATTTGTATCGATTCAGCCAATAAAAAACATTAATGGAATCGAAACTGCACATGCCTAATTAAATCAATAAAACCAGCAATATTAATCCAGACTAGCATCAGTATCTAAAAGCTGATATCATCATCCAAGCCCACATAGAAGTTCAACAGCAAATAAAATGGGTTTTCGCCAGCACTACTCCTACATGAGTTGAATGACAATTATCTTCGCTTTCCTTTTGTGTGCTTTTTCACTATTATAGTTAAGTGAGCTGAAAATCAAAAGCACAATAGCTTCCCATCAATTAATATTTGTAACAATAAAATTGGTTTCAGTATACTTCACCTTGAAAATAACTATTGAAGTGAGATTATTTTATTTATGCCAAAGTACATTTTGATTTAGTGATGTTTACACAGAGGCTTACGTAGGATTAGTAAAATTTGGCACTTCTTAACTACTTCACTCACCAATGAAAATCAGCGCTTTCCCACAGGGATCAAAAGTACAAATTAATAAACAGTAAATTTACTCATATACTCACAGAAAACAACTGCTTGCTTCAGATACCACTATTAAACAGCAGCTCATTATGCAATTTCATATGTAAGGTATGCAGACGAGGAACAGTTCTTGTTTACAGCCAAATGCAGTGTCCCTATATTTGCAGATATATCTTCTATACCAAATAAATCTCTGTTAGGCTTTAAGATTAAGCGGTAGCAAAATTATTTTAATATTTTTAAAATCTAATGTTCCCAGAGTGGAAAGAACAAACACGCTGCCACTGGAGGTTATGAAAATTAGGTCCTGATGACTACAAAACACAGAATAATTCGTAGTGACTTGTAAGCATATCATTCCCAGGATTACTATCCTGGCCAAATTCCAAAGATGTAATTGTTTTCTTGCTACTTGAAAATCCCTCAGCAGTTTGTCTTGATTATTTATTCTCCACATTTTGTACAATTCAAATGTTTTATATATTCCAGTTTCACTTCCAAAAAGACAGATTTCACTGGTCAGCAGTGCTCTTACAAACTTTACCATTTCTTTTCTAATTCTGCAAAGTGTCCTGCAAATAGTAATTAAAAGATTGAGTAGCAATATTTGTAGGCTACAAACAATGCATATCATTACTGAGCTTTTATCCACCATGCTTAGTTTTACTGAAACACATCTCAGGCAGTATGGCAGTTTCCACTTCTTCAACTACTACAAGCTGAAACTGAAATAAAAAACTTGTGTACTTTTGTCCTGTCTCTCTGCCATAGAGGATCCTCATTAAAGGCAGGAAAGGTAGTGAAACCATGGCCTTACTTCATCTGTGGCAAAACTGCTCTACATTTCACAGAGGCCAGGATTTTGCCTACAGGTAGATGTTCTACTGGAGAAAAGCTGGATCACATGGAAATAATTATCTTAGAACATGGAATAATATGTGAAAAGAACACCCGAAAAGCTCCTGAAAACCTGACATAATAAAACAGCATAGCAACAACCTCAGCCTACTCTAGAAACTGTTTACTGGAAAGCAGGAGAGCCTTAAATGTGAACGACAGCACAACCAGTACAATACTGGCTACCTGTGCTGGCAGAATGCTGATGCAGTATCTCAGATGTGAAATCAGATTCATTTTGGCGATGGACAAACTCAGATGTCTGCAGGACATTTTAAATATCATCACTGTTGATTTTTAAAGGGCTTTAAATGATGCAAGAAAGAAGACGACATAATGTATAACACAGATATACATGCTGTAACGAACCACCCGTCCTGACCAGATACATTTGAATGGTATTTACTGAGTCTGAAAGAAAATAAACTGTTTGTATGCAGAGACATACTATTTCAAAAACTTTAGATAAGGGGAATGAAACTACAATCTCAAGACAGACGTCCCTGAATTCTCATGTCAGCTAACTAGCTCGTGGTGTGACATTAAGTTCAAAGAGGATCTAAAGGCTGTGGTACGGACACACTCAGTACCACAGGGCAACATTTGCTCCGCTTGTCAGAAGTGCAGTTCACTCGAGTTTCACTCAAAAACACCACTGTGTTTCAACCAAGTATGATGATGCGACACAGCAACGAAGATGGTAAGGGCTTAGACAGCACAGAGTGCCTTAACTCCACTTAGCTGCGACACGTGGGATAGGATGAGCTTTTCATCTTTTCACAGGACAGTAAAATCTTTTGTTTTTTTCCTCTAGCATATTTCAGCTGCAAAGCTAAAGCTATTCATTTCTGACTCCTAGAAATTCTTAGGCACTGTGTTAAACACATTCCAACTTCAAACACTAACATGTATTCTCTCAGGTACCTCTTGTAATCTTTATTTGTTGCAGAGCATTTATATAATAAAAGCCTTCCAAGTTGAACACCTGAGTCTACATCCGTAGCTTTTTCTTCCCCTCCCGGTGCCCTACATGACCAAGCTAGCATGAAGTACAGAGTATCGATTAGAAGCGTACTATGGATTCTTTGCATCGCAAGTTAAATTACCGTATACGGTATACTTTTAATTTCCCACATATAACAATAAACATGATTGATTCTTCAATTTCAGAGCATCGTTCTGGCAATTAAGAAAACAAATGCCCTTTCCATGTACAGCTCGCTTTTTTTCTAAGCAAACCTCTGCAGCATATGAGCTCATGTGTGACAGACAAATAACTACCCCTCTCCCTGTAGGCCTCATTCCGTTTTCTCTTTCTTTTTTTTCTTTATTTATTTAGAACCTGCCATTCATTTTCACACCTGACAGTAAAATCCTCAGGACGTGGTTGTTGCGAAGAGGATTATCTTTCAGATCAATGCTGAAATTGATTCTAAACCACGCTATTTATCAGCCTGCAGCTAAAGCACTAGGAGTCAGGAAATATTTCCTCTGTTCAAATCCATTCTTATTCTGCTGTGGGAAAATCACAGTACTACGGTCTCCATTTCTACACATTTTTTTCTATTCCTTGCGTATGTGGAATATCAATAACAAATAGACAGTGCAGTTAGTTAGCTGCATTATCAAATTCGCTTCAAAAAGAAACACAGTAAGAAAACAACAGCACAATGAATTTTTGCACTACTGCTGAATAGTTGCTGATGCTAACTAGGAATACAGCCTTATTCTGACAGCTGACGCTTCTGAATCTCTCCTGTTTCACATAAAATACATTGCATATTTCTATTAGCATCATATAAGGATACAAGAAATCCACATTAAGTGTCTCTTTTCAAAGCCACACCTACACACGTGTTTTTTGCTGCCTGTAGACTGAAAGAAAAAAAAAAGAAAGAAAAAGGCCCACGGCATTGCTATGACTATGTATGCAAACTACAGAAAATGAAAACAAAGAGATTCACCAAACTATCTAGGCATGATACAACGGTCATTCAGGTACGCAAGGTCAAACCAGTTAAAACCTATCCTGCTTCTGCAACTTCATGATGAATAATTAGGTACAATCTGATGAATGGTTAAAGTTAATGGGAGTCTTTCAATTTATTTCAGGAACTATATTAGGCCTTTATTGGAGACTGCAGCAACGCTGCTAGCTCATGATGACATGACTTAAACCGTCGTTTAATACTGGCTGAACGCACAGGACAAAGCCTGCAGTGAAGCTTAATCTAATGTAGTACATAAACTCCAAATAAACAAAAATTACAGTGTAATTTACAATACATAAAGGCACACAAAGTGTCGGGAAATTTAAAGTCACGTCAAATAATGCTAATATATGGTGAATATAAAGAATGATAATAAGTAGTTAGATTAAGCAACGCTGGTGTCTTCTCACTTGGTTTCTTTCATAAGAGAAAACCTGCAGTTTATGACCAAGATTCTAGAGTTTCATCGGCTCTGCCAAGCCCTGGATGGCAGAATGGGGATATTTTGAATTCCACTAGAGCTGTAAACCGAAAATAGTTAAAGTAAGATTTCATTAATGAAAGCTTAGTATTAAATAAATCGGGCTATGTTTAAAGTGGATACTAAAATCCCATGTTTCAAATTCAGACAGCCAATTAAATATCCATTGCCAAGACCTAGGAGGTCTTTATAGGGGGCTAGCGTTTAATTCTTTCTGAGAGCAAAGACCTGTCTCAACAGTTTGTTGAAATAATTAAAGCAAAACAATAGCTAATGTTGATCATTCAAGATATAATATTCAAGATTTTTGCAGCAGACTTAATCTTTGAATTTGTTTTAATATCTCTCCCAATCAATCTTTAAGATACATGTAAATTATTTTCACCAATTACCAGATTACTATAGATGTGTTTTGGTAACAAAAGATATCCGTAACTCATCCTTAGAAAGGG
>Ga0065711_1012245_pt1 | contig 10909 bp, 3 predicted proteins | sample Hoacrofraction12_FD_59098 | JGI IMG/M metagenome (GOLD analysis project Ga0065711, IMG submission 59098) | Hoatzin crop microbial communities from Cojedes, Venezuela - Epithelial fraction 12 v2 (version 2) | ecosystem: Host-associated > Birds > Digestive system > Esophagus > Crop | place... | reverse complement strand
CCACCCCTGAGCTCTTATAGCAAATTGAAAAATGAAAAATCATTAGAAATGCAAGCAAAGAGGTTGAAATCCTACATATTCCTTGTAAAGCCTTAGTAAGATCAACACTATTCTTTCATTGGCAGCAGGCTTCTCACTTCCTTAAAAAAAAAAACCAACACTAACTCAGTAACGCTGAAACATTACAAAGTTCTCCCTTTCCAAGAACAAGGTTCTGTTTTAGCCAAAACCAGTACAATAAGCTACAGGCAAATGTGTTGATATCCGCACACCTAGACAAGTGACCTCACGCTGCAGCTAAGAAATAAATACGAAGATAAAACACTACAATTATTTCCTCCTTTCATTGTCTATGCCTCAGGATTAAGCATAAAAAATAACAAGTGAAGTTTGTTTTAGCACACCATGATATGTTTTCTTGTTTCACCAGATATTCAAAGACCACGCTATTGATGGAGAAACCCTCCCACTACTAACAGAGGAACATCTCCTGGATACAATGGGATTAAAACTCGGACCAGCATTAAAAATCCGCTCTCAGGTACCATCATTGAATATATGCAAAAAATGGCAAGTCACAGAGACATGAAACAGTCAGAAGCTAACAGGATGAAATTTTTCCAAACTAAAACACATATTTTCTCACTGATAAGGTAACTACCATAATACTAGGAGAAAAGAAATTACTCCATCACAGTTTGCTTTTGCTTCTCTGCATGTTGTAACAGTACGCAGGAAGACACTAAGGGGAGGTTAGGACTCACAGTTTGAGAGACACTTAAAGAGGATAAAACAACACTGGAGACTAGGCTGAGGCTGGAAAGGGAAAAGATGTGCTTGACAAATTTACTCAGTTCCAACCCTCTTTTCCCTTTCTGACTGGTAAGAACTGCTCTGGTACACACTGGCTTTTGCTCCAACCTGGCTTTTCAAACATACCAAGTAGAGGTTTCTACAGTTTTTCTGGGAATATAATCTGACATGTTTCAGAGACAGGCTGTCCCTCTATGTTTAAAGTTTTTTGCTCTTAATTCCATCCAGTAATCTCAACTCTCTGTGTGTTTCTATTGTTGTCTGGTTCTTTTCCTGTTCTTTAACCCCTTGCTGCCTCTCACTCTTCTCTCATTAAAAGCACCTTCCCTGCTCCTGGCTGGCAGTTTGCCTCCCCTCCGTCCCACGGGTGCTACAGCACCCAGAGAGCACGAGGAGCCTGCTGCCAGCACACCAGGCTGTTTCCCAAGCTGGGTATTGCCATGCTCCTGCCACAAGAACCTGGGCCTACAAAAATATGAGAGAGGGAAAATGGAAGTGATTTTTTTCACTTTCCCTAACCACTGGTAACCCTTTGAGATGGCTGGGATCTCCTGGATGTCCCTGGTATTGCCACATGGCAGCCAGCCTTGATGTCTAATGGCTTTTACACTATCTCATGAAGCAATCGCAGCAATTGTGCTTTTCTCTTTAAAGGTGTCTCGACGTCTGGGCAATGTGTTCTGCATGATGAACCTTCCTCTGTCTGTGCCCCTGCCACCTGCTCCAGGCAAACCCGCAGATCAGCCCCCCGACATCGCCTCCCCTCTTCGCTGCAACAGCAGTGGCGATATGCTGGATAGTCCCTGCTCTCAGGACCCAGAAACTTCAAAAGCATTGGAACAGGTCGTTTCAGAGAGCAGGGAAAATCCATGTGACACGGCTGGATCTCAGGCTGACTTCCAGATGATCAGTTTTCAGAAAAGCTGAGCTGAGTCCAGGACATAAAATGTTTTTAATAATACAGGAACCTCTAGTTACAAAGTGTTGGAGAAGATAACTACAGCCTGAAACCTCTGTATGACTGGGACCGAATAAAATGAGCTGCAATGCAGCATGAGGAAGCACGGTGTCTGAAAAGCATTTAAAAAATGCAGCTACATATGACTGCAACTACTTTTAAGCGCAATTCATTGAAAAGAATACCAGTACAGCTGACAGGTAAATTTAATTTTTCATTAAAGTCTAGTATCATCACTGAAATCTGTCAGAGACTCAGAGCGCGCTGTCTTACAGTGTGTTCCTGCTGAGAAACTACAAGGAAAAGTTACAGCTGCCACACATAGCTGACTTCTGCTTCTGTTGAACAAAATTTACACAGAAAATGTATACGGAATTCATTGGGAGAGTATGGAATTACTTACAGAATATAGAGAAATATACCCTAGACTCAGTAATTTGTTCTATTCTAGAACTAAGCCTTTCTAAGTGCCTGGGAAGGATATACAGGGCATATGAGACAGATACACAGATTAAAGCCTGGCCATGGAAATACCGTGTGTAACAGCAATTTTAATTACTCCAAGGCATTCTTATCACTGGGATTTGAACCTGCTTTGCATGATTGCACAGTGGAGCTGAGTTTAGGAGGAAGCATCAGCAGGCTCCGTCATGAGATCCAGTCACTGGGGCAGTACTGTTCCTGCAGGCAGCGGGCTCCAAGCCGCCCAGTTCCTGCCAACCTCCGCCGCAGCACCCTTCCCCTCAGCTCACCTGGGCAAGCCACAGATAGCCCTTCACTCAGCAGCACACGCAGTGTTCTTCATTTTTGGAAGAGGCCATCTATTTTTGCCCGAAAACTCCCTTTTTCCTGCAAAAATAGAGTTTCCCCTCAATTCTGCTACTGATGATTCATTACCTCACAGCAAACAAGAACTACAAAAAGAGTTTTTAGCTAGGGCTAAATCCCCAGCATTTTATTATGATTCCTGTGTGAATTATCTTTGTTCCCTCTTTAGGAGTTTGGTCACACACTGGTCTTCCACTTAGGCTTTGGAAGCCAGTATCCTACAGTGCCGTCTTCCACTCTCCTCCTTGCAAGAACACTTCTTTGCTCCAAAGGACACACAAATATTTTTGACAAAATTAATTTCTGTAAATTGAGGGTTGATAGATTGAAGATCTGCTGTATATTGCTACTTTAGATTCTCTCCTCTCAGTTTAGTTTGTGTGGCCTCCAGTACTTAAAAACCAAGAGGTACACTGCTGTTGGTGAGTGTCTAAACACACAAAGAGGAGGAGCATTCTCGTATTTTAGACTGTGGGCACCTCTTCTTCTACTCTAGCCTGAAATAAATTATTTTATAACTTTGGTATATTTGTGCACTAGATAATATGTGATTAGATGTTTGCAACAGCAACTTGAGATGTTCTTCTTACGATACTGTCCGAACTTTGCAGCCTTGAGATGAAGGGCAAATACCTACAGTACTCATTCTCTGAATGAGCAAAGTCTTTGTGTAAAAGGAGTAGAGCCTGATTCTGCTCTTGCTGAAAACTGCCACTGGCACCAGTTACAGCAGCTTTGGGCTCTGTGCGTGTATCTCCAAATACTGTAACTGCAGTGTACGATTTTAGGGTTAATCGATAAAATCCAGCAAGGCCCAGTGCGAAAGCGTGGTGTGCCACGCAGCAGAATACTCCAAAGATGCAGGCAGACCCTGAAGCGATCCCCTCCTAAGTGAAGTGCTGACCTTTACATCTGTGACCTGGTGGAATAATGGCAGTCTTTCCCAAGAGTTTGGGTTATGTCTTATCATCCTCTGTGGGTATTTTTCATAGAAGGAACTGTTTACTGAATACTCAATAGTGTTGAAAAAAATCAAAATTATAACCTGAAGCTGGAAAGTTTAAATATAACTCACAAGACTGTTTAAAATATGTACAACAGCAGTATTAATCTTGGACTGGCAATTAGTTTGCTGTTCACTTTTTTCAATTAATTTTAAAAAGCGTTAACCTCTGTTCTCTTCATTAACTTTTCTACATTTTTTCATGGCTTTAAAACTTAGTAAGGCAGCTTGGAGAGTTTCATGTTGAACTTGGTAACGTAAACATTTACTTTTTCAGATTTTGGATGAAACACAATTGCCAATGTAAAAAATCGTATTATGTTTGAAATGCTTTTACTTGTTATTTTAACATGTAACATCTCAGATTACACCAGAAAAAAATGTTTTACATTACAGTAGATTTAACTATTGAAATATTTTTAAAAATGTAGATAGTTCATATACCATGAGGCGAAAATAAAACATTTTTATATAGTAAAAGTGCTTGTTAGAACAAAAAAAAAATCAGGGACACCAATTCTGCTTAGCATCTGAAACAATTTCTACTATTTTTTTTTTTGTACAACTGACGATCGTGTTGACAATGTCACTTATCTAATTAAACACAGTTAACGAACCGGTTTTCAGATGGCATGCTACCTCCTCGTTGTATGAAATATTTAACTTAATCCACACGAGACCTTCCCCACCCCAAAAGAGGAATCTCCGCCACGTTTCCAGTCAATGATGCCACGAGATGTCGCTGCACAGCCTGAGAGGTTGCCCGCCACCCCTCCAACGCGAAACGCAGCACACTTGGGAGTACAGGTGGCCTGCGCAGAGCAAGGATACCAACAAACTGAACTTGTTTTTCTAAAGTAACAGCAGAGGAGCTTGACTTGAAATCCCATATGCCAGGGAAGAAAGACTGAAATCTGGTTCTGAAGACCATGACTATTCTTGTAAATGGCTCCGACGTGAACAATGCCAAAAGCAGAGAAAGCTGGGATGCAAACTTTGCAGTCTGCTACTGCTTCTGCAATTAAAAAAACCCACTTGATCCTCTGCACATACTGAGCTCTTCTTCTCAGAATGACAAAAAGAATGACTTCATGGCTTCCTGTCCTGGGGGGGCAGATGTGCTGGAGCAGCCAAAATGCAGTAAGACCGGGACTGCACACAGCCACCGAGTAAAATAGGAAGGAAAGGGATTTACCTAAACGGACATATCAGTTCTATTTCTAATGAAGGAAATACCACTGGTAATTAATGTTTCCTCTCCTACAAACACTTCAGAAAGAATGGGAAATTAAAAAAGTAAAAATCAAGAAAAAGACATAGAATCAGTAGACAGACCAATATTTTCAGATTTTGATGTGTTTTCAGGACTCATATCTATATGTAAACATTGAGGCCTTACTGATTCTCAGCAGCTACATGTTCTTTTTTGACTTTTAATGCTTATTCCAGCTGCAAAGGGGTGTAGCTAGCAATCACAAGTACGTAAGAAACCTGGCAGAACTGTGCTACTTAATGGCTTTCTGGTACCTATGCTACCACTGCACTCATTTTTTCTGCTACGCCATTAAAATCACAGTGGGATGCAGATGATGTATTTTAATACGTGTGGCATCATTAGAAAATTTACACTTCACATCGATCGGTGTATTAATCTATAACAGTGATACAGTTAATGAAGAAGTGAATATCTTTTACGAGATGTTGTAGAAGTACCTCATTTTGTCTGTATCGACACTAAATGTGTAGGCTCCTAGGGTTCAGGGAATTCCATTTCTTTTTTTATAGGCCCAAGGTTAAAAGACAAGATAAAGAAAAAGGTATAGCAAACATATAACAACATGGTTCTGTACTATAAATAACAGATTTAATAACAGAACGTAAAACCAAGAAATGGCTTGTCCTTCCTACCACAACCTGTGTTTCTGACCTCATGATTGCTGCATATGACGATGATGTGAAATAGAAATTCACATGGACCTAAACAGGTAACTCTCTGCTCAATTCCTCAGGTGAAAAATCTCTAAAAAATGCTATTAATATACAGTAGTCAGGCAGAATTCCCACCTGGTCCCAGTCAGGCAGTCATTCTAATCAAGCACATGAAAACAAGACTAGGCAGCTAGGTCCACAAGGCGATGGTATTTCAAACCAACTTGTATCCATATACAGACTTTACAAAACTTATTATTCTAAGACATTACACAATTGTGAATCCTCCACAAAAGTTTTCAGAATGTTAATCTATCCTTTGAGTGTGAAATAGACAAAATAATCACCTCTAGATTTTAAAATCATCTCCGTTTTCTACATTAAGTAGACATTTCTCATATTTTATACTTTCCAAATACCCTAATAAAATGTTGACTGGTTGTGTAGTGTTTTCACATCAGACATTATATAGAAAAGCACTCAAAACTAGATACAGCTCCTGTTTTGGTACCTTGCTCTGCTAATGGCATAATAAATGTTGTATCTAAGCCCTTTATTGTTCACTGGAAAATAACAAGGCAGCTCTAGGAGGCTGGGTGTTTATCAGTGTTCTTTTAGCTGTGAAGCTTGGTTTTGACTAAGCCCTTCATGTTATAATAAACAGCTACAGCTATATTGCTAGGGAAATTTCAATATAATAACAATACGTGTTATGGTAAGAGAAAAACTCACCTCTCTTTTTTTGTTTGTTTGGGGGGTTTTAGTGGGGGGGAAGGGGGTTGCTTTCTGCCCTTGCATTTGCATATCTTCTTTCTTTGGGAAGGCTTTGCTCCTACTATCACTTATACTGAGGCCACAACAACTATTCAGTTGACTTGGCCTTTACACAGTCCTTTGCTTTGTCCCATTGCTAAGTTTACCTAAGTCTGTATTCTTCCGGACCAACACTAGTTCTGCGACTATCCACACATTCTTCCTGAAGCAACAATTTCTCTGTTAGTGAGGATGCAAAGTCTTTTACCTGGACTGTAGAAAAGAGGAACCTATTGTCCGTGTTGTACAGAGAATGATACAGTATTTTTTCCTATAGGACAGCAAAGACATGAATAGATCTTTTGCTTTGTCACAATTGAAAAACATATATATATGGCATCTGCGCGTGTGAATTACTGAAATAAAAATCAATCAAATAAAACAGCAAACAGAAAAAGCACTGCTGACCAAGGGGAAAAAAGAAAGCATCAAGCTAACCTGGTTTTCATCTTCGCTGAGATCACCTTTCAGCTACAGCGTTCAAACAGCTCTGCTAGAGAGGTGTGCTGCTCAGCCTGTGATTCACGGACCTCCAGTAGTCTGTAAACAGGCCGCACTGAAAGGCGGTCTGTAAACCAGTCACTGGCTGCTGGTTGAACCTGTTCATTGGAGAGATGTAAATTTAAGAATCATATTTTTGTATAACAAATATTTTTAACTCAAACACTTGTAATCATAACAACAAATTTATGAGTCTATAAAATAATAACGATTTGGTTTTCCTAATGCTATATCATAGAATCACAGAATGGTTGGGGTTGGAAGGGACCTTATAGATCATCTGGTTCCAACCCCCCTGCCACGGGCAGGGACTCCTTCCACCAGACCAGTTTCCTCCAAGCCCCGTCCAACCTGGCCTTGAACACTACCAGGGAGGGGGCAGCCACAATTCCTCCAGGCAACCTGTTCCAGTGCCTCACCACCCTCATAGTAAAGAATGTCCTTAAATATTACCATCCTTCTCCTCTGCTCCTGCCACTGCCAAAAAACAGAGATACAAGCAAGTGCTTTCTTTTTTTTCCCAAAACCTCAGCCATTTCTTCAAAAAAAAGTATTGATACATTTTCCATTTAACATATTTATGAATCCAGGTATGTCCCCACTGACTCCAGCATGATCTGCTAGACCAGCAGAATTGACAGTGGTCTTTAGAAAGAGCTATATGCCACTCCGGATCGAGTTCACCTGCTAAAATAAAAATATATTCCTGCAATGAGCAAAGCTGGCATTTGAAAAAGATTAAATTAATTACAGATGGACCAGAATCAGGAGAAATTAATTCTTAGTTCAACTATATTTTTTGTAAGTTATATGTATCAAATAATTCTGAGTTGTATAGAAATGAAAAGGAACTTGCAAGAGTGGAAGTATTTAAGAAGCTTCTTAGAAAAACATAATTCTGGAATTTTGCCTAACAAATCTTTGTTGTTCTGCTAAATTAAAAGCTAAGTGGCTAACTAAATATTTATAAGCTTCTGAGATGGAAGTGACTCAGGATATGTCTATGCTGGAGTGTGCTTCCGAGTAATGACTCATGTATTTGTGGGTGGATTTTAGTTGAACCTGCCTTGAAAGTACATGTTGCTGTACAGTACAAGACCCATATTCCTTATATTTTGAACCCATATTCAGTGTTGAAGCTGACTGGATGAAATTAGAGGTCACTCCAGAGCCCGCATGCTACCATCCGTGGACAATGTAGGAAATGGCTCCTAACATATTGCTGGGGAATTTGCCTTTCCTCCTTGAATCCCTCTTTGGAAGCTCTTTCCTTCCTTCCTACCTTCCCTCCTGTCTGCCTCTCTGCCCATCCACGTAATAGTTGAGGTAGCTGTGATCTGTGTTCTCCCCTCTCTTCCCCCAATGCCAGAAGGATTAACCATGGGTGCAGTCAATAAGGTTCTTACAAGGGAACAGTCCATTAAGCAGAACAGACACTTGCTCAGACTTCTAGCGTCACTTCAATTTCTGTATTGCAGATGGCACTGTGACTAGAGATAATTCATGACATGCTTGCCAGTAATTTGGTTGTTACCATGCAGTCTTGCACTTCTGGCACCTATTAACTATGCCACAGTGGTAACACCACATCATCTTATGGGTCCAGGATGACCGACACTGAGCCCAAAACAATGAGATCACCAATAGCACAAATGCTGATAAATCACCAGTAATAAGTGAACACAAGGGTATAAGAAAATATGCACCAGAAAGAGCAAAGCACCACCTAACTCGGTGTCTTGCTTCAGAGGCAAACAGAGAATACCTAAACCAGAGTAGAAGAACAAAGCAAACATCTCAGATACTCCCTTTATCACCATGGACCTATCTTGCAGACAAGCAGAGGTGATTTAATTAATATAATTTAATTTAATTAATATAATTTAATAGCTCATGATGCATGTTTGTTTCATGAATGTCTCCAGCTCGTTTTTGAACTAAGTTTCCAGCACCTATACCGCCATATTAGATCACACTAAAGGGTAAAGAGGAGGAGTCGGAGGTGGGAAAAGAGGCTAATGAAATGCCGTCAGTTTGACTTCGGTTGAAAAAGGAAACCACTCCACTTGCATGCAATATCCTTCACAACAGTAACTTAAGTGCTCATGATTTTGAAACTCTACGCTAATCAAAATGGCAGTTGGCACTTAAGGGGCTGTGACGTTACTGTATGGTTCTGAAATGCTTCTTTTTGCAGCCTGCCCTGCAGCTGACACTGACACTAACCTTAACCGTGAGCAGCGTGAACCTTCACTTCCACTCCCTGGCTTCCTTGAGATTCAGCCACGTCCTTCTCTCCTGTTCTCCCGCTGTACTGAAGGCTGCAAATAAGCTTGTCCCTTGTAAGATTCAGTCTCAATAGGCTCTGTGCTCCGTGGTGGTACGAAGTTTAGCACCCAGTGCTTCACACTGGAGGACGCATTCCCTGGCCCACTTTCCATCCCTCCATCCTTTCCATAGATCTGTTTGAAGCGATCAGTTTGCTCCCTGTGCTGCACATCAGTCTGCTGCTGCTTGCCCAGCTGTCCTGGGAAGGGCTCCTACACGTCGGTGTTTCTCAGACTCCAGATGAATTAAAAGTTCTGTGGAAAAAAAAGAAAACAGAGATTAACCAGAAATCCAAGGCACTTTTCTGGCACTGCAGACAATATACCATGCAAAAAAAAAAAAAGGGAAATGAAGAGCTAAGCATTAAAGGTGGGTTTATGAATCAGCAGTAGATTCCAAGATGCAGAAGGCATATGGGAAGTAAAGTCTTAAAAGAGCCTGAAAGTAGAGGTATAGAGGGATGATGATCTGGCATGAGACCCGTCATGTGGTGATTCTCCACGAGGAGGGCAGCGAGCAGACAGGAGCGCCATTCCAAACAGCTTCTCCCACTGAGCAGGGAGGATTTTCCCAGCTGAAGTTCAGCTTGTGCCTACACCGGCATAGCAGAGGGGCTCTGAGCTACGCCGGGCTAAAACCCTTACTGCAGGCATTGGGTATTATTAGCAAGCCAAAAGTTAGAGACAGCTAAAACTTCCACCACATCAGATGTGCTTTTATGTTACTGTAAGTTAAGCGCATGAAATAAGTGTTAAAATGATTGCCAACCTAAAAATGTATTTTTTTAATAAATGCAGTTTGCCTACTTTTACCAAGGCTTCTTTTTACTGTAACCATAAAAACTTTAATTCCCTATACCTACAATTTTCTCTTTCGAATTATACTTTCATAGTTCGTTCACTCTACAGTCAGCCAGCTTAATTTGTAACTCATATAGACTTTCTGCCCAGCAACAGCAAGAGGAAAAATTCAAAAGAAAAAAGACATCATACCAGATAAAAGACAGAAACTGGCAGGGTGACGTGAGGTTTTTAATTACCTAGTTTTCAATTTGGCGGGTTCCAGAATCGTAGGAACAGGACGGGGCAACGAGACTTGAAGGGACTGGACACGATGATGCAGCGCTGCCCACACTGTTCCATCTCGAAGTGCCAGGGTGGGGTTTGGAAACACAGAACCAGGATCAACCATGACACGCTTTGCCAGTTTGGGTGACCTCACAGCAAAAGCATGCGGGACAACCTCCGACAAAAGGCCGCTTTACTCTTTGTAGGTTGCTTTCTAAACCTAATTCTTAGTGTGTGAGAGCAACCAGAGCGTGTCTGAATAGGGAACAACTAACAAAGGCCTGTGGTATCGAGTGCCTTTAAGGCCTAATGGCCTGTTTAGGAGTATCAAAACCAAACATAAGTTATTTTTACTGCCGAAGAGGTGGAGCACCTTTATTCCAGCAGGACGGGCTGGCTCCTCAGACACCGAGGGCCCCTCCGAGCCTGCGGTAGGCCCCGCCGTGGGGGAACCAGGCGGCGAGAGGCCTCGCACCCATCTGGGAGCCGGACTTGGGCCGCCGGGGCCCGCGCACCGCTGGCCGAAGCCCGGGCAAGGCGGCTGCCTCTGCCCGGCGGGGAGGTTCTCCCTAACCCGACAGCGCGAGCGGCGCTGCCTTCGAAGCGGGGCTGCCCCGCGATGCGGCCGGCGCCTCCCCCTCAGCGCCCGCCCCGCAGCCTGACGCGAGG
>Ga0065711_1050266_pt1 | contig 10910 bp, 6 predicted proteins | sample Hoacrofraction12_FD_59098 | JGI IMG/M metagenome (GOLD analysis project Ga0065711, IMG submission 59098) | Hoatzin crop microbial communities from Cojedes, Venezuela - Epithelial fraction 12 v2 (version 2) | ecosystem: Host-associated > Birds > Digestive system > Esophagus > Crop | place... | reverse complement strand
TGTGCAGCCTGCTGTAGGTGACCCTGCTTCGGCGGGGGGGTTGGACTAGATGACCCACAGAGGTCCCTTCCAACCCCTACTATTCTGTGATTCTGTGATTCTGTGATTTAAATTAAATTTCTTATGGTGGGGTTTAGTAGGACCAGATACCTGTTGACGTAACAATAGTAGTTTATAACTGAAAAAAACATTTTTCTCCTCCTGAGGCTTAGCCGGTAACCTTAAGGAAAATAGTATATAAAGAAATAAAATTATATATCAACAAGCAAGTTCTATTAAGATTAAAAACAATTCAGAAGGTAGATTTTTGAAACTTGCATTCAGAATAAAAGCCAGAATGCTCCTCTGGATCATCCAGCATAGCTATCATATCTTATGGTTAATCAGTGAGCACAAAACTGAAGTATTGTAACGCAGGAGAAGAATACTTTGCAATGTCAGATAAAAGCTAGAACACATGTATGTACAGTCTGCAGCTAAATGATCAAAACCCAGAAATGTCAGCTTTGTTTCAAAGTAATAATGTATGTACACATGCAGATAAACTCAAGCTTTTTGACAAAGCTTCTAGGCACGCTGCTTCTGTATGAATAAATAAAAGTAAGCCAAATGCATACTTAGAAGCTATGGAAGTGGTATCTTGGAAAAAAAGAATTAAATGAAAGAGAAATATTCTAAATTTTTCAGTCCAATCTATTAAACTTTTTACTCACTGATATAAGGTTTCCCATTCCTGTTTGTCTAGAACTAGTTAACTGCAAATTTTCTTTCTTTTTAACTTGTGTGTGTACTCTGAAAGCATGTAACATCTAATTAGTAACTACACATTTATCTAATTTCATATGCTATAGCTCAAAGGGAAATGACTAGATATGGATGTAAACGAAAATACCTTCTTATTCTTTCTAGTCTGTCATGGCTGTTCATATTTTGATAATATAGCAAAGTGGGGCTACAAAACATGCTTTCTTGGCACCTTCCCTCCTTTTGGGCATACTATAATAGAGGAAGATTTAAAAAATACCCTCTAGTAAACCTAAATAATTACTGTCTTTTCTGAACTCAGCTTTTTGACAGAGACAGTTTAGAGCCAGTCTTCAACCTGTGCAAGGTTTATGACCATAGTAACTAATACTTCAAATTCAAAAGGCTACAGAAATTTTTATCAAGTGTTTAAACTCTCACGATTAATTCATTTTTAAATATTACGATGAAATGCATTGAGAAATTGATTGTACAGTAGTATAAATCAGAGATCACTTCTCGTTGTGTGGAAGATTGCTGAATTATTACATTATTCAGAATACTTCTCGGCAGCATGCCCGTAAGGCAGGGTACCACATGGTGGGTGATCAGGGAAACACTTTATCCTTTACTAAACTGATAAAATAATAGGATGAATACAAGGAGAAGACTGGAAAGGGCTGAGTTACTATGGTGATAAAGGTGATATAAGGACTTCTATAGAATGGAAGCAGATATAAAAGAACAGGGAAATCTTCTTATTAAATATGCACCAGTCAAGCTCTCTGCCTTGTGTTAGTTTGCTCACATGCAGTCTCACATATTCCATTTTTTAATGTCCTTTGGGTAATTACTTATTTATCTCATACAAATCATCTAAGTAAACACAGGTTTAATATAACCAGTTACTGAAGTTTATATACCTCTTGGGCTTTTAGTGTTGTCTGATTAGATTAAGGAGAAGAAAAACATACCAAAAAATCCTGGTTTTCTCAAGTTTCCCCTTAACTCCTATAATTAAGTCAGTAGTATACATATTTAATAACATTTTGCTTTTCTACTCACTTATATGTGGTTGAACCATATTTACTAGATGTATATTTTCATTAGATTAAAAACAGGGAAAATGTAGATTTACACTGCATGTATTGAGCTCATTCTGTAAAGACTGACATAAGAACAGCCTTGATGCCATAAGGGGTAAACAATTCTGGCTTTTAATACTAACTTGGATTTGACATTTATCCTGTATATACAATTGAATTGAATTTCTTCACACTGCCAGCACATCCCAAATTATAGCTGAGGTTATTCTCTGAGGTTGTGTGTCTCAGCAGTGCTATCAAAATGCATATAGAATAAACTGGTTGTCAGAAAACTGGATAGAGAAAAACATATATAATCCATAATCTTCACTCAGTCTTCTGAAGCCAGTCTTAGTCAGCAGGCTAATGTATCTGACCTGATTTCTTGCCCTTCTTGCTCCCTCCTGTAAACAAATCAAATGGAGTAATTATTAATTTACCATGAAGTAATTCACATATTGTACTCTTAGACTCAGTCTGATTCTCGTTTATCCTTTCTGTCAATACTTTTTAATCTTAGTTCTCCAGTTTCCTGTTAACTTTGGTGTAGATTTAAATTTACTTTTTCTGGCTATGAGAAACTATTATGTGTTTAAAAGTGCTGTATTTTTAAAATTGTCAAGCTTTTATTTATGTCCTTAACAGAATATTGCAACATTAGCATCTGTCTTGAAAAATATTCTGACCTAATGTTGGAACAAAATTCTTCATCCCCACCATATATACCTAAAAAACAATCTCTCTTTCTTTATTTTAATAATGAGAACAATGGTAGTTTCTGAACTATCAATCAAATGAATGCTTAAAAGACCAATAAAGTGTTAGTGTATCTGTAATACAGAAATATTAAAGATAAAAATAGTATGGCAAGAGTTATATCTCTTTTGGATACACTTCAATATGCAATCTAGTATCATGTAATAAAACACTAATATATAAGTACAGGTACATTTATTTTAAACTTCTCCTTGTGGTGTATTTAGCAGTAGTTCCATCACGGTGAAGGAATGAAAACAGATACGGAGGTTTCTGTTTGACTTGGCTGAAGACATTGAGACAAGCATAGGGACAAAATATTCTTATGTGTTTGCTTTGACAAATTAGCATTATTGTAACTTTTTGGGTCTGCGTTTCAGTCTTTATTTTTTAGCATCTAAACATTACAAAGAAAAATAGTGAGAGAGATAACTGGAAAGGAAATCCTTTCATTTCCATAAACATTTATAGCAACCTAATTTCCAGATAGAGCAAAAAATCTTACAGAATTCATCAAACCCTGTTTCATTATATTCTCAGCCCAAACCTAGAGCTACAAACACAAATCTATGAAGCTGTGGGTGGGTAAAAGATTCACAGGATCAAGTGCTAATAAATCAAACTTTTCCTTCCAGAACTAGTGCATTGCATCTCCTCTTCTTACTTTGTAAATTTCAACGCATCAGGCTTTCCAAAGATGTACTACAAATGCTTGAAAATAAAAAGTATTTTCCTTCAAGGTTAAATCACTGCTGTATAGAGAACAAAAGTTTCCAAAACTGATTAAGCTTCTGATAAATCAGAACAATTTCAAATCTTTAATGGTATATTTTATAATACCACCTTCACAGTTCATGGCAATGGTGTTATTGAAATACGTATTGTTATTATGTGAAAGGGAAATAAATGGATACATGAAATGTCTAAATGGAGGAAATGCACAATTTTTATGCATACAATACAAACCTTTTATTTTAACTAATAGTTATGCCATTGAGAATTTGTACTGATAAGCAGTCTTGTTAGCCAGCCTAGCTTCAGGCTTCTAGACACTTATTACCTCCTTGTTTGATTGGATTTTTCTTTTGTTTACTAGGTTAAACTTTCTAATATGGATTAGCAGTGAAAGTGAACAAAGGTAAACAAATCATTATGCTCATCAGACTGTGAGGGACAAACAAATTCATCATTTAAAGGACACATAATAGGTAATATAGCACAGTGTGTGTCGCAGATACGATAGGAAAGAAGTACAGTTAAATTTCACAAGCATACAGGCTCCCAGCTGGCAACTCGTTAGGATTTTGAAACTGTAGCATACTAATTTGCTACTCTGTATTTATTAAAGCATGTTTTGCTGTCATCTTGCCGTCAGTTACAATTATCTTTCAAATATTCACTTCTGCTGCATTCCTTGGGGACTCGCTCTGATGTTTATACAGACATTCAGTCCTGCAATTCTTGCATTTACTTATCTTGATAGTGTACCTCTGTCTAATTCTGGTGATATAATTGATGAAAAGAGTCAAATGAACAACTGTATGAAATCACAGATTCATAGAAAACATAGGTGGGAAATGACCCCAAGAAATCATCTATTCTACATTCCTGCTGCCAGGCAGCATTAACTCTGTCTGAACTTGTTCCGTTTGTGCACCCCAAAAAATTTTCCCATGGAAGTCTGGCTCTCCATATACGAAATATGGGCTTGCTTTCCTTAAATTTTTTGCAGAGGCTTCACAAGCAATTCACAGCCCCAGAGAACCTCAATTACGTTTTGCAAGCCTGTGACATTAAACCATTCCTTATAGATATTTGCCCAAATTGTTCTAAAAATGTTATTCCAGCCTGTCAATTTTTTTTCATTTACTTGATTGCCTTTTCATCTAGAAAGATTTCTCTTGTGTCTGAAAGTTCTCAGCTTCACAGCAGACTAATAAAGGCAATCATGGCATAGCACTGTAAGTCACTGATGTGTCAGAGAAAAGGTCTTGAACAGCAAGGAAGCATTTAGCTTCCAGCACTACTAAACGCACGACCTCCTGCAGAGGTCACGGATTTTGTAGCACAGATATGGAGGAGAGCTATGTACTTCTGTTGACTTCAGATATGAGCGTAGACCTGACGAAATACAACAGAGGCCATCAGTTCATTCCAGATAGGTCATTGAACATCCATGAAAGAATAACAATTTTCATTAATCACTGACTTGATCTGTATTCCAACCAATAATCTAAAGGGGATGGGCCCTATAATTCATTCCTAATGACTGTAAAGGCCCCAATTCCCTAAGTATTTGATCATGCACAGTAAAAAATATTATAACCTTACAGGAATACATGTACAGGTTAAGTGAGTAATTAGTTTCAGACAGTTATATTTGTCATTTTAAAATCTGAATAAATATATTTCATGATTGGAATTCCTAATTTAAACAGTTCAAGAAGTTTATAGCTTACTTTTAAAATGAAGTGTAAGATTTTCAGGTACAGCAATTGTCACTTCAACATTACTGGAAATAAAAAAATATTTGACATCCATTTCCTCACTATATTGTGGCTTACCTGGAATTCAGTATGGGCTACTTAATAGATATGAAAGCTTTTTCTTATAGGTTACTGTGTTAATGCTAGCTAACACAGCTAGAAGCAGTCAAGGTTTTGACTCCACTCAAATTGCACTGCTGAGCTTGGGGAGGTTATTGCCTTACTGGGGAAAGCATCTGAGAGGGCTGTCAAAGGCACTGAGACCACCTCTGTCAGCACTTACAACAGGGATGGTTTAGAGACTCCCAAAGGTATTTCTCTGCCTAATAAGAACTATGTTTAGGAAAATATGTTTTGTAATTTCTTGCGCATAGTGTTTTTAAATATATGATCATGGTGCCATACTCTGGCAGGCATATGTACTGACATCATGGAAGTCCAAATGCCCTTTGAAATTAAAGAAGTATCAATATAAGTAAAGTACTGGCAAGGACTATTGTGTAGAAAGACTACAGTGCAGGATTCCATAGCATTAATTGGTTTAAGGGGAACAGAGGTTAAAGAGTTTATGGAGGGCTTCTTTGTAGAATATTTGCTCTTTTAGGTAACTAAACTACTGAAGTGAGCAGTGGCCTCCAACTGTTCTTTCCTGTCGCTGCAAAGCAGCCAAGGTAGATGGTAGGCCTGGAGTAGTGGTAGCACATAGGACTCTCATTCCTAAAGTAGGATTACAAAGATTCATTTTGTTGGCTGAAAAACCAAGAATTTTGTCACGCAAAACCCAAAGGTTCTGGCATTAATTTTCATTATATTCCAGAGTAAAAGTAAGTTCTTCAAAAGGAAAAAAAAGAGAGGGAGCTACAGGTCCACGTAGTTAGTAACGGAGCCCACTATACTTCAAATATGACCACCAGGCACTGGTGTAATGGGCTTTCTCTAGGGGGGGTTTCTTTACCTATTCCTTCTCTTGTGCTGAATTTGAAAAATCTCTAGGATGTAAGCTTTATAGAAATGGATTTGTACTTGCAAAATGTGGAGGAGCATGGAATGAGCATTTTCCAATTTAAAAGTCCCACACTAATTTTCCTAAAGTTCCAACTAGCTTGAATTAGTATGCCTATCACATACCAGATGCTTACAGATAGGAGGCTTAGGTAGCTGGGTCTGCTACAACTCAGTGAATTTAAAATCTGGAAAGATTATTTCCTAAATATTACATTTAACAGGCACAGAAACAAAACATTTTTCACCAACGGTCTTACAGTTTCAGTTTCATTATCTAGTTTTAAGCTTTCTAGCCGAGAAAGTTCTCATCAGACTGATTAAATTGCTTCCCAGTAAAACTATGCATCCCTTTTAGAAAGCGTGCATCCCACGATTATGAGCTCCTGGGACTGAACTCTGACCGTATGTGCAGGAAAGGCGCAGGTTCCCTGGGCTGGATGCAGCCAGAGTGGTGACAGCAGGTCTCTGCGTGACACTGAGCATATGCCCTGCCTACAAGGTATATTCAAAGAATGCTTTCCTTTCCCTGCTCTGGTAAACCCACCATTACATTCAAGCCCTAGTAAGTCCAGAGGAGTGGTCTGCACAGCCCCCCAGTATTCACACCAAGCACAGTGGTTAGCTGCAGGAGAAGCAAGTGGGTGCTCAGTCATTTGTGAAGACATTCCACTTCCTAAGCTTTAGGTTTTATGTTTTCAACGGCAACAGAACTAATACCCAAACCTTATTGTGGCAAAATTTCTCTTGAGTTCAGCAGGAGTTTTTCTGAATTATTTTTGTAGAGATTTGCTCTATGTTCACAAGGCTTTGCATTAAACTTGACAGTGTTTCTTAAACCAAGCTTAGAGCTACCAGTTGCACCATGGTATCCATTAGCTGAGACCCAAGGAGCACCCCTCAGGTTCATGGCATGCCACAGGATCATAGCCATCCTCACAAATGGAGACAACGCTGAATCTGCAGCTCTTCAAGCATCTATGGGGGTATGCCTGCATCTCTGCTAGCAAATAAAATGGGTCAGGCTCCATTTTCTGACCCTGAGGACAAGGACACGGTATAGCTTGCATCTATATGACTAAAACCTTATCTTCCCCAAATCAGGGTAGCACTGCCCGTACAGCCCACGGGAACAGCCCCAGGCTAACTGCAGGCTGAGCCCAAGCACTCTCTGGGAAAATGATGCCTGCCACAGACCAAAATTATATCAAGTACTGCACTAACATTAAATGCTGTAGATGATACCCATAGGGCCAGGGACTGAGCTTAAGCCCTGTCCCTGTTTTGATCACGAGCACCAACAAAGCCCAGACAGGCCCAAACGGTGGAAAATGCTGCATGTGAAATGAAGTCTGGAGGAACTGCTAATATCAGTTTACTTGTACACACCCATGCAGATTTGTTAGTAAGCTCCAGATTCATTCAGTTGAAGCTAAGAGCTGATTATGTGTATGTTTATATAAAAGTTATATGTGACATTGAAGAAATTAAATATTCATAATGACAGCATGAAAGAATTTTATTTATGCCTAAATGAAATGTTTAAAAATAAATGAACAATGTATTCTAAAAATTAAATACCTGTTTCCTCCAACCACATCCCATAGTTTAGTTAAACAATTGGGAATGCTTCATTTTAATTTTGTGCATTGATTTCAGATGGCATTAATAAAATATTTCCTTTTACCATAAATTATTAATAGATTTTGTTAACACTAACACGCATCTGAAACCTCACAATCACTCAATGTACCACCTCACCAAGAAATCAACAAGAATATTTCCCAAATGGGCTAACGACTGGCACTTGTGCTAAAAATCTGCATTTTAAGTTATACAACAAATTCTAAATTCTTCCAGAACACTCCCCTCTGCCCAGAACTAGTCCAGTCACATGTATTTCTTTGACAGATGAGGTCTCTGTTTTTCATTGGATTAAATAGCGCTTGTGGGAAAGAACACCAACCGAAGACAATAGCTGTGGCTGTTCTTTTACTTCACTTAGCCTGCAATACCTTCATTCATAAGCTTTAAATTGGAATTGCCAATATTAACTTACCAAAGAGCTGGCGGAAAAGGTTTATGTGCTATTTATCCTCAAGGGTCCAATTCAATCACAGCCCTGTAAAATGTCACTGACCCACTTCATCAATTACTGAAGGCAGGCGTGGGAGCTTTACATTCCTCCTGATTGTACCAGCCAAATACATCTTCTTTTTTATTTATGTGATAACCAGACAACTAAAAAAAAAAAAAGTTGTAAGCTTCTTCGCATTGTAACAATGAAATGTCCGCTTCTATTGCACTTAACTTCAGACTTCAGAAAAAGCTGGTCATGAAATAGTTACATTCTGATAGACCTGTTAATATCAAACTATATAAATTGTTGGGAGAGTTTCAGCTACAATTGTGAAATACAGCTGAGGACTTTTAGAAGAACTGTAAATGGTTTAATTTCAGAGTTAGTTATTTAAAAGTGATATTACAAAATTATGTAAATTGGAGTTCAGAAGATATTTTCTGGTCAGGTAGGCAGCTATTTTGTGAAGCATACTTGTCTCTAAGAGGAAATTCTGTGGACTATTTGCTTTCCAGAGGGTAATACTATTTTACAGATATTCATCATATATAATTTCATAATTGTTTTTCATGTTCTGATTTTTTGCTTTCAATTTTCAAAATGCATTTATAGTTCTAGAACATGGAATTTTTTTCAAATGCTGATCACAATGAGTGAAAAATTATAAAATTTAAGAAACACTTCAGATAATTGTAATATAATGAGTCTGCCTAGGGAATACATTTCTTGAGGAAGTTACAGCAAAGAATTCTTAAAAAAATTTAAATTTCTTGCAGTTAAATAATCTGCTTCTGTGAGCCAGACAGTGAGAGATATTTTCTTATAATGTATCCCAATGTTTTTTTTTCACCTTATCTACTGGAAAGATCCCACATTTAGATAGCATTTCTTTTCTGTGATTTTAGCATCTAAAAGTAAGATGTGTAGTTCAAATTAATTATTGACGCTTAGTAGAAATACAAAATGCATCTCTAGAGGGCAAAGCATTTCATCCTGTGACAGATGTCATTCTGTCACTCAGTGTTTATCCTCTCGTATGGTTATACCTGCTGCATAAAACTGATCTCAGAGACATGATGGGTATCATCTTTTTTTGTGCCCAAAATTTCTTTTCACCCACAAACTTTCCTAGTTGCACATGACTCTGAACCTGAAGTCACTTCCCTGCACAACATGGGATGTCTAATAGGTGATGGCAATCAGCAATATAACCAGCCTGCCCTCCCTTAACCTGCTGTGGAAAACTGCCCACAAGGAACAGAAAAGCACTTGCCTTGATGCAGCTCTGGTGTCAGTTCTGTGACCTCGAGGAGGCAAGAAGCTATATTGCTGACAGAGATGCTTTGAACAGGGCAGGGTGGTGTCTTGTTTTCATGAGTCTGAGATACAGAGTTGTCTTAGCCTAATGGTGATGCAAGGTGACAACCACATGGGGAAGTTTCTTCAGTTAAAACATCAGCTTCTGAAAGAACGTAAATGCAAAGGGGGGAAAAAAAAAGGAAAGAAAAAAAGAATTAGCAGGTATTTATTCATGTCTGCCATTGATAAAACAGTAGGGTTTTTCTTCCCAGCAGCAGTTAGGCAGGATGTTCAACAGCAGCTGTTAGAATAAAACCACTGTTCAGTGACTGGATGAGAAAGTTTTCACTGCTATGCATTTAAGTAATGGTGGGTCATGTTAAACAAAAAAACCATTGCACATGAAATGTTCTGGCTAAAAGGGCTGTAAGTCAAACAAAGAGTATGAATTTCATGCATATATTGCAAGTAGTGGCACATGTTCCATGTCAAAGTTGGACAGACTGATCATAATGGTCTTTTCTGGCCTTACAGTCATATGCAACTACATAACTGCTTATAATATCTCTAAAAGATTTTCTATATTTTACTTGGACAAATATTTCAATGTCTACTTGAATTCCAGTCATTGTTATATTCTTAATAAAAATGTTTAGAATGTGATGTTGAAATTACTTCGTTAAAAACTTGTATGAACTTTCCAAAGCAATGTGGCAGTAGAAAAGGAGATTTTTTTTTTCTCTAGAACTGAGGTTTAATGTTTCTAATTCATTGTAGATACTAACACATTTATGTGAAGCAAAGTAACTGATGCAGCTTGGCTGTTTCAAATCTTGGTATATGAAATAATTAGAAGGAATCATTTCTAAAGGTCAGTGAAAGCAAAGCTCCTCATACTATAAAAACATGTGCCTTTAGAAACTATGGAAAGAAGCCCTACCTTGGAAATTAGATGGACGCTATTAACAATAAGGAAAGAAAGAGCATGCCATTGAAGTGCACCACCTGTTTCTAAATGACTTTGAGTGAGGGGGAAAAGTCGCTGTGAGTACAATAGACCATCGGTAGCTGAAACTAAAACGCAAGGGACAAAATTACCTTCTAGGAAGGAAAATCCGTGGTAAGCAGGAACAACAATTTTGAGAAGTTCCCATTGGCTGTTTTACTGGGCAGAAGGGAGGTTAATGAAGATTCATTTCTGATTAGCCCTCCTTTGTTCTCTTTTTTCATGCATCGTTAACAACAGGCACTGTTGTCACTATTCCTGCTTTTGAAGATCTTTTTGTGCAAAGGAATCATTGCTGCTAAATATCCATCCCGTGACAGAGACAACCTTAGCCTTGATTCGAAGATCCGGTAAGAAAAACCTAACAGTACAATGTATACTGTTAAGCAGGTATTCTTTATTGCGGCGCCGGGCACACGGGGGATTTCTCCTCCAAACGTGCGCGCCAGACA
>Ga0065711_1009536_pt1 | contig 10911 bp, 5 predicted proteins | sample Hoacrofraction12_FD_59098 | JGI IMG/M metagenome (GOLD analysis project Ga0065711, IMG submission 59098) | Hoatzin crop microbial communities from Cojedes, Venezuela - Epithelial fraction 12 v2 (version 2) | ecosystem: Host-associated > Birds > Digestive system > Esophagus > Crop | place... | reverse complement strand
CCAGGGTCTTCCTTTCTACCCTTTTTGAAAAGGGGCACAATGTTTCCCTTTTTCCAGTCACTGGGGACTTCCCCTGACTGCCATGACTTTTCAAATATCATGGAGAGTGGCTTTGCAACTACATCAGCCAGTTCCCTCAGGACTCTGGGATGCATCTCATCAGGTCCCATGGACTTCTATACGTTTAGGTTCCTCAGGAGGTCCCGAACCTGGTGTTCACTTACAGCTGGAGGGATTTTACCCTCCCGGTCTCCTTCATGCCATCCAGTTGTTCTTCTATTGACTCATTTTTGCTATTGACAATCTAATTCTGTATTCTTTTTAGCTATCAAGATCTATTTTCACGTGAAGTATATGTGTCTTGTGGTTAGCAAGCTGATCTTTTACTAAAACTGTAGGATCCAGCCCATCAGTCCATCAGTCAATGCATATGGTAATTTTTATTCTATGCAATCAGTTACCTGTATTATGGTAGCTTTCTAAGTCATCTGTTGTGATCAAACACGAGTGAGACCCATACAAAGAAAACATCTTGCAATGATAATGTGATCCTCAAATAACCAGTACTCTGTGCAGTAAAGTTGAAGTGCCTTGCCTTACTACTGTTTTTAGCAGTCTGTTAATTACCTAATTCAGACTACAGACTAACCTTCCCACTTGTAACAGACGTACATCTTTTGCAGATGTGACCTGACTTCTGTAGCTGTCTGTCTCTCCACTGAATGCAGAAAGAACCCATACAAACTGTTGGAGTGATTAAATTCATATGATCACAGAAGAATTCAGTTTGGAAGCGATCTCAGGTGGGCATTTTGTCTGAATAATTCTTCCAAGTAGAGTCAGACCAGGTTGCTTAGGCCTGCCATGAAAATATTTGAGGATGAGGACTGCACAACTTCTCTGCACAACATGTCTGCTTGGAACAGGCAGAGTTTGCTGAGATAAATCATCTATCAAGCATCCCCGTCACACACAAAGGATGCATAAATGAGTAGAAGTCAATTCAAGATTTCAAGTTCAACCTCAAGACTGCTTGCAATGTCATACAGTATGATAGATAGGTGGGAGGTATCCCTTTACGTATATATCTAAATCTGTTATTGACCATTTCTAAAATTAAGAAATTTTAGAGAGACACTCAAGGTTTGTTTTTTTTTTTTCAGTCTCGGCTGTGGTAACATAGGATATACTACTGCTGAAATTCCAGCTTCTATGTAAAGCATATTTAGGGCAAAAAAAAGTCTTATTAAAGTGCATAGAAAAATATATAGTGAGCCTGGAGTTTTCAGTTTACTGGGCAAATTATTGTCCCTGTACATGAAAATGTAACCTCCAGTGGATAATAATGCCTGAAGCTGAATTATATCCACTTTTTCATCCCATAATTCAATAGCTTTCCACTATAAACATCAGCTCTAGTCAATATGATATGCTGCATACTGATATATTGACTAATGGTACTATTAAAAGCTCACAAAATGTCAGCAGCTGGGAATTTCTCATGCATATACTTCTACATTTCAGTAAATAAGGGTGCTCTGTATAGTTTATAAATCCATTCCCAGTTGGGAACAGTCTTTGTAATGCTCCCCTTTTTATTATCCTAAAGGATGCAAAAGTTCCCCTGTGCCTCCACTCCTCCAAAATTCTTTTGGTTTTTTTTGTAAAATAGCCTTTCTTCTTCTGTAAAAGAAGTCATCTGGAAAATTCCCTCATGCAGAGTAACCGTAATAGGCAACATACAATTATTGTTTCTTTTCTTCATATAAAGTATGCCATACAGTGAGGTTTCTCTTTTTTTGTTTTACAGTGAAGACACTGACTCATATCTGCTGACAGAGTGTTTCTGAAAAATGAATTTAGATGGCAGGTAAATGAAAAGTAACCTCCTAAGTTTTCAAGATGTGTTTGTTTAAGCAATAATGATGAAGGCCAAAGTTAACTTCTGGGGATCAGTAAAGATCTGGGAGGAGCTGATGGCCAGGTGAACACCAAGAGAGCATTATCACCAAGTAGTCATTTGTTCCAAACAAATTCCGTATGTCAACGCGCTCTCTTCTAAGGCAGAACAGAAGGAGAATATTTTGGTCTTTTTTGATTAGTTGGTTGAGTTTTTTAAAGGTTTACCAAACTAAAAAAAAATATGGGTGCATGGAAGCCAACTGAACTGACAAGAGAATTCACATATGTATGTGAATCACGTGTTTCCAGCTCCTAGTACACTTTTGGTGTATGTCTTCTTTGCCCCCAACATTGTATTAACAGCATATATAAATTAGGAATGAAAATGTACACGCATTTGTGAACCTAGTCTGAAATGCCTGACAGTTTGTCAATCACTACTTCAACATTTTTCAGTCTTGTTAGTCAGATAGATCATCTGAATTTTCCTCAGCTATACAGATGCCACTTTCCATCCCACCAGCAGCTGTTCACCATGTGTGTCATAGGACATTATTTGTTGACAGTCTGTGAAGTCAGGGGTTGGAAGGGACCTCTGTGGGTCATCTAGTTCAGCCCTCCTGTCGAAGCAGGGTCACCTAGAACAGGCTGCACAAGACCTTGTACAGACAGGTCTTGAATATCTCAGGATTAGGAACAGCAATTAAAGGGACAGTGATGTTAGCTTTGTTATTAACCGGATATGTTTTTCAGGACAAATAACTAAAAAATGTAAAAGAATAATGTCATTGTCATGAAAAAAATGAGTTCATTTCTCATATATTTCTTTTCTCTAATTATTGCTATTGGTGTTTGGAGAAAATTTCTCTGTGTTTTTTTAGCTCTGTCACTTTTGCCACAAGCAGGTCATTTTTCTCTTTCGTGGAAAAGATCTTTCTGTAATAGTATTTGTTTATTAGAGTACAAGATTTTCATGCAAGCCTAGGACCTAAAAGCATGTAGCATTTCAGAAACCTACATGCACCATGTCTATCCTGACAAACCTGTGTTAGAAGATCTTTATCTTGTGCTTCTTGTGCATAGAAAAATTAACTTTAACAGACACCCAAGAGGGAAAAGCAGTTCACCACAGAAGTTTTAAATTGGATGATCAGTGTCTTGGAATGTTTAACAGAAATAGCAGCAGTCAGGAAAAAGTTTTATCCCTATGACACCTGCAACATTTTTGACATCCCACTTGCTAAGCATGGTTCAGTATGGGAATGCATAACCATGGAGGATTTGGGTAAATACCATCCATTTTCAGTGCTAAGCTGGTAGATAATAATGAGAAGGTGAAGAATATGAACTATAAATCCTACTAGGTACTCCGCTGGCTTTTTTTAAATTCAAATTGTTTCAGGTTTAGTTGAACATTTTAGAAGTGTTCATTTTTTCTCTTTTGTTTTGATTTGAAAGGTACCTTTCTATTTCTCAAAGGTTTGAATGCTTGTAAAAAGATAATAATCTCAATTTCTTTTAAAAAATGCTTAATTATAGATCCAAAGATATCAAAGTTCAATTAAAGATACTGAAAGATTAGATAGAAACTTTTCAGTCTAATCTATAAATAGGCATGATCTATCTAGATGCATTTAACCAAAAGTTATTAGTTCAGAAAATAGGTATGATGATAATTATTACTATTCTCGTAGGTGCTGTGATCATGAATGGACATTCTTTAAGTCTGCTAAGACGTGAAATGACAGATAAGGGATATGTCCAAAGTATCCTTGCTTTGGGTTATACCTGCAAAAGACAAATGCAGCTATGGGAATTATGATACACAATATATCATTTTGGTATCAAACTATTCTTATCGGCATGGTTTATAAAATAATTATCATAGACTTGAATTTTATTACCCAAGAAATATATTAAAAATGTAGATCTTTTATAATTCCTTCAATTAACAGTAGACTCTTCTTGATTACTTTCTAATTAAATCATTTCACTCCAAGACTTGGTAATTACAACAAGAAGTTATTAAAATTAGAAAACATTTGCTAACTCAGTACTTTTGATTATTAAGCCTTTATCACTTAATATTGCCAAAGAGTCTATGAAGATATATGAGGTTGGAAACTGATTTTAATGTATTCAGTTATGATAATTAACCACAGGTGTTCCAAACAATGCAATACTTCTTTTCTGTCACATAGTTTCTTATGAAATCTGTTGTTCCTGTCATTGAAAGTATTTATCATCTTATTAAGATATTTATCTGTCTACAATAGATGATTGTTCCTGCTACCAGGAAGAATGCTGTGTATACTACTATATTCATCTGAAGGAAATATTAGTGGGTCTATATACAGAAGATACTTTATATGTATTTGCATACAGTATCTAAGTATTGCATGTCCCTGCATGTACATGAAAAGCAGTCAAGTAGAGTCAATATACAGTATGCTTAATGACAGTAAGAGAGAATTGTGGCCAAGGACAACGTCACAAAAAATTCTGTACAAAGTAGAATTATTATCTAGTCTTCCATGTGGTCAAAGAATGGAAGAGTCAGCAGTTGTCCAGAACCTCACAGTAGAAAGAAAGGGAAAAGAAGACGACCTATAAAACAAAGTGCTGGTGTGCAATTTAGTAACCTCTTGAACTGAGATGAAGAGCTGGGGTGACCCGGGACTGTTTCAAATGGGAGTTTCCACTAACAAATGGGGTGAAATCTTAGCTCTACAACAATTGCTAAGATTTCCTACTGGAAAAAGAGGAGCTAGATTACCATTTTTAGTTTTTAAGGCTGCTGTCAAATTTCTAGATAAACTCTACTCAACCAAGTTGAGTTTTCTTCAAGAAGACTCTGAATTTGACCAACATTGAAGTGGTTTTCAGTTAGATACATACACTCTCAAACTGATTTTCTGTTGGAAACACTATATGAAAGAGTCAGCCACACGTAGACACTTAGACTTGGATCAATCCTGCCAATTTGTGAAGCATCTGGGACTTTTGAGCTGGAATACTGTTACCTTCAGCGTCCTGTATAGTCAATGAAGAGAGTCAAGTCTCTTCATCAGTTAACTGAGCTCAGAGGAAGGCTGAATTAACCTCTGAAGAAATTAAACTCCCGCTTTTAACAACACAGGGTATTGTGTATGATTATAAACAATCAGGTGCTTAGGGAACAATGAATCTAGGCCTTTGTGAGTGTGCTCCTCTGTGTTCAATTAGACAGCCTGGACAGGTCCTTTTTATAGGTTGTGGGGTGTTTTTTTTCCATTTTTCCACCTGTGGACTACGTAAACTGTAATCTGTTCATGTTCAAAATGAAGAATCCTGCACGATCTCAGGAAGCTCACCTTTCCCTTTCCTTTATCCACCATCCTATAAAGAAAACAGTCCCAGAAATTAAGGAACAGCAAATTTGGAAACAGTCATTAAAAAAAAAAAAAGACATTCATAGATTACTTTCTTTTCTAGAATTTTGATACGAACCTCTGAGTGAATACAATCTGAATCAACTCACTTTTTAAAAACTATCTGAGAGTTTTAGGGTCCTTGATTTACCTTTCTAACATTTAGAGAGTATCAGCAAGTATTATCTGCTTTTTCTTACGGACCTGAACAAGGAGTCATGAGGCTTAACTGATTTAGATCATTTTAAGAACCTTAGATTAAAAGTTATATGCAAGTGCAAAAGCACTGACGTTGATGTTTCTGTCCAATACTCTACAAGCTTGCCATATAGCTTTATTTATTTACTTATTTCTTTCTTTATTTAGGAAATTAGTCATGGCAAAGAAAGTAAATAAATGCTAGCATTATGATTCATTTCTATATGTCACAGATTACAGATTGCTTTGCTTAGTGATCAGAATACCCAAATGACCTGATCGTTACACACCTCACGTACAACGCCTGTTTTACAACAGCCATGTTTACAGTCCCACTTACTTCTGGATTCTTCTACCTCTGCAACAGGAGTCTGCAAATATGGCTGACTAGTTTCCCTTGTTTATTGTGTTAATTCCAGATCACCTATAAGCTGTTCTGCAACAGACCTTTGATAACTTCAGCAGAGATATGTGACACACTGGCTGAGGAAGTAACTGGGTGTTTCTGACAGCTACTCATGAGAACCCACAGAAAAACAAGTCCTACTTTTCACTTGCTTTTGAATTGTCATCCATACTCTTGCCCTAAGCAAGATGCAACATATTAAATGTTTTGGAGTCTGTAATATCACCAGGTTTCTCTTACTGAGTCTGAGGCTCATCACAACCAAACTCCCCTCTCCCTAAGGAAACCGAACTGATGGTAGTAAATATGTAAAAAAGTGGTAAAACATGTGGAACGTATACCACTACGGTAACCACTCACATAAAAATATTTTCTGCTTTATTCTAATAGTTGATACAGATGGTCTCATCTGACCAATCTAAATATGCTTTACATTGAATGTAGAGAAAAATGCATTTAGCAGCAAAAAACAAAAAATGACAATGCTATTTAGGGAGAAAAAGTGTAAGTCATATTCTGAATTCAAAATTTGTCAGGTTCATTAGAGTAATTGCATAAAAAAACTCTAAAGGATAAAAATCTTGGAAGTATGAAAAATATAACACAAAATATTACATATTAACTTTCATTAAAGAAAATAGAGTCTCATATATTTTTTAATCTTTCTTTTCTCCCTGAGACATCCAATTTGCCACACATTTTGTATTTTCTTCATTAAGAGGAAATGTAGATCTTCCCTCACCCCCCATGTTTTAGTGGTGCAAGACATTGCCAAACAAAAATGACAATAAATAAATTCCTTTTTCATGCTTCTCTGACCTCAAGACATTTAACTAAATCCTTCTTTTTCAAACCAAGATATTGCTGAATTCACAGGAAGTTTTTCTGTTCCAACATAATTTAGCTGATAATATTTATGCAACTGTTAGTTGAAAATTCAGAAGGCACTTGATATTTCTGAAAGAAGGTACGACCTCCTGCTTGAAGGTGAACCCTCACTTGCCTAGACATGGAACTTCCCCTTCCTTTCCTATTAGTTGAAATCATTTGTGGGAGATGGAGTTGACCAATATCACACGCATTGTAGTATGATCCAGCAATCTCATTGGGCCCCATGGACCAGATTTCTACACGTACTATAAGAGAACCGCTTCTGGCCCAGCTAGTAAAACACCAGATCTTGCCTCCTACCTGCCATCTCTACTTTTACTGTCTCAGTACTAGTAGGCAACCTCTCTGTGAATGGCTTTACGGCCCATGATTGTAGTCTTGTTGAGATCCACTTTTATCTTGTAGATAAGTGCCTCCACTGATTTCAACATAACCAGATGTTGTGGAAGGTCTTACTGGACATGCATGCTCATAGCACCTGTTTGAATTAGGGCTTTGTAGTTTTGCCAAAAGGTTGAGATTTCAGCCCAAGAAAAGGTACTAAAAACAGACGAGTTGTGTTTTATATGCCACTGAACTTATAACAACACTTAATGCCAAATTAAGAAATTTTAGAAAGGAAACCAAAACAACAGACAGGATGATTGAAACCAGATCTAGAACAGGGGAAAATCTGAGTGTTTACATGCATGACATCCATTCTCAGCAACCACCCATACACAAAAATGTACACCAACTGTATTACCCTTGTTTCTAAGATAAAAATAGCCTTAAAATCCTAAAGTGTAGCATAAATTTTCTCCTCATTTTCTCCTTTCCATAAATGTGTCTTGCTTAAAAGCATCAAAACCCTGCTGAGTTTGACCTAGTGACTCTCACCTGTTTGTAAAATGCTCTGTCCTGCTCACCAGTCCTTTGCAGCCAGATGCTCCCTTGTGTGATTATTGGAGCTGCTAGGATTTTTTTCAGCATATGTTGTCATTGCTGTCAGAAAGACTGATTCATTGAAATGGAAACTTTACATGGGACTGAACATATTTAGTGAATCTTAGCTATCTCAGGAAAGAGTCCCAGGTGCCCCATAATATTCAATATCCCAATAATGATGCGGGACTCGAGTTCAAATGCTTGGTCTGCTCATTTCCCACAACAGACTGTTTCTCCCGCATCACAAGAAGACTTCATGCACAGTATACTGCACAGTTAAGTCCTTCTGGTTGAATGTGCTTTAGAAACCAAAAATATTCATCAGCTAGTATGGTTGGTTGCCTCCCATCCAGCTCTCATCACAACTGACTCTCAGGACAGAATTTCTAAACCTATTTGGTAGTCAGTTGTTCAGATATGACGTGCTGAAAAAAGGAACTATAAGTAGAATTTTGGTCTACATCCTGACCTCAGGCTATATCTTAAATGATACCAGTAAAATCAGTAGAGTTTCTCCAAATTTACACAAATGTAAATGACCACCGGACTCAGCCTCTTATCTCTCCATGTGTCATCACTCCTAGCACTCCTCAAGTTCTATTGCCACCACACTGCTACTGAGGCTATATCATTGGACTGAAATGAGTTTCCTCATGATTTAGTACATGATCACTACTGAATTACAGGTCTATGATAAAGGAATGGAGCTTCCTTTCAGAGCCACATCTCTCAGCTGTGGTGCTATGGCCTCCAGTCTAAATTATTTGATACAATTTAATTAGTCCAGTCAAAAGGCCTAACAATTCTTATAACTCTGCTAAGGAAAGAGGAGAGGAAAAAAATCAGTGCTTTGTTTACTTACAATGTTGCTCCTGACGCATGAAGACACACCAAAATAACTGCTGTTTATTTTACAAGATGGAAAAAATATTGAACGCCTTCTGGTCATAGAAGCCATTTTCTTTTGGGATTACAAGTGCAGAGATGAATTAGGTACACTTAGGATCAATATCTGTTTCTCTTCTTGGCTCAAGATGGGATTTGTCAAAATTCGAGAGCAGCTTCTATTGAGTGTCAGATACAAATCCTTCCAGTACTGAGTCATATACTCATTGAAAGTTGAAATATAAGTGGCAAAGGGCTTTTTCAGCTACAATATCCGAGGTCAGAATGGTAGATCACCTTTCTTCCTTCTTTTTAATGAGCTTTGGTTTGACGAAGTGACCTTGCAGGTCTGGAATCTAAGGACATAAAGGGCCTTTACAAGCTTTGGCTGTGTCAAGTCCTGTGTAGCACAACTCTGGGAAGCAAAAAGCACCACACAGTATAATGGAGGTTTCAGGAGCTGGTCATTAGCACTGATAAGTGAAAGATACAGTACATGCTGAGAAGATTTTAATTCAATCTTGAATGTGGTCTGAATACAAGGGGGGGAATTAACTACAGCTACTGGGTTTCAGCATGGTCATCAAGTGTTAATCAGCTCATGCCACTCCTGGACACTGCATATGAAAAATAAGGGTGTGTGCAGTCTTGAGGGTGTTAATGTTTATTGGAATATCCTCATCTTTAGATAAGGTGGGCCCTCGTCCACGGTCCGGAAATCCGTGGGTCTCCAAAGGAGATCATGATCCATCACCTATTTGGAAACTGAAATAATCTCTGAAGACAGAAGCAGGATGAGGAATCAAAGAGGTTCATTCTTCAAAACTGGATTTTGCTATCTAGTTTGCAAAAAAAAAATCTTTTATAGAAGAACAAAACACATCTAGCTGGCCATGGAAGCTAGGTTTTACCATTTGGCTTCTTGTCTAGGGTAAAAGTAGTAAAAACAGGGAAGTACCATCTAGCTGCTTCTAAATCCAAGATTTAAAATTACTTGATTGCTTAGGAGTTCAAAAGGTTTCTGATTTATGTTATTTTCTTTGGGAAACATATTAACTGCTAGCTTTATAAGAATGCGTTCTGGCTTTAAATGTCTAATTTTGAGGGCAATCAGATGCTATAGTGAGGGTGAAAGTGCAAAAGAGTAAGTTATTACATAGATAGATAGTTTTTTTGAGGGCACCCATTATGTAGTCTCATAGTCTGTCTAACACTGTAAAATTCACCCAGTTCTACCTGCAGATGATAAGACAGAAAGATATTTCCCTGTAGAGCACTTTGCATGTTTGAAGCAAATGCTGAATTACCTTTTCCGTTTAGGAACATAGGATTCATACCTGGACTACCTGTATGTTATGAGGCACTCAGTTTTCAGAGAAGGCTAAATTTTCAGCCCGTGTGCTGGGCTGGAGCACCTCTAATTGGCAAAATCATTTAGTCCGTGTCTGATGTATGCATTATTACCTTAAAGAAATTAACTAGGGTATTTAGATTGAGGAGCTGATTCTTTTTGTTAAGTAGAAAAAATACTGTATAATTAATATTAAAGCCAATAAAAAAAGCAAAACTAGGCTTCTCATCCTTGAAACTTCACTGACTGGAAAAATTAGCCTACTTTCTCTCTCTAACTCTCTTCCTCTCATTTCCTCTCTCTGTCTTTTTTTTTTAATTATAAGTTGCTGAAGCACTTGATAATACCCTTTAATCTCCTTTAATAACTACCCTACCCCAGAATATTTTTAAGCATCCTTTTGCAGAACATCCACAAATGCAAGAATGAATTGCACGTAAGATTGACTGACTCTGAGCTCTGCCAATTTACTGATCCATGGCTTGTTCCTGCAGTTCCTTGGGTTCAGCGTAGACTGAAGGGTAGGAGGGGAACAGGGAAAGGCAGTTATTCTCTCCTGTAGAGCCGCCACCTGTATTCAGTTTATCTGACTTAGTCTCACAAGTTGACAATAGAACTTTAAGGAGTCCACTGAACTGAAATGTAGGCTGACCTTGTGAAGTCCAGACATAGCAGAGTCATTTTTGTATCTCCATAAATGTGTACAGCTATATAATGGAGGCAGAATGATGAAATAACTGACTTTATAGCCCTGGAGTCCTCTGACTGCAATTTACCTCCCTAGATTTAAAGAGGTGTGAAAGAAAGAGAGAAAGAGAGAAAGAAAGAGAGAAAGAAAGAGAGAAAGAAAGAGAGAAAGAAAGAGAGAAAGAAAGAGAGAAAGAGAGAAAGAAAGGGAGAAAGAGAGAAAGAAAGAGAGAAAGAGAGAAAGAAAGAAAGAA
>Ga0065711_1050265_pt1 | contig 10912 bp, 7 predicted proteins | sample Hoacrofraction12_FD_59098 | JGI IMG/M metagenome (GOLD analysis project Ga0065711, IMG submission 59098) | Hoatzin crop microbial communities from Cojedes, Venezuela - Epithelial fraction 12 v2 (version 2) | ecosystem: Host-associated > Birds > Digestive system > Esophagus > Crop | place... | reverse complement strand
TTTTTCCTTTTTTTTTTTTTTTTGATTGGGTGGAGGAGATAGGGATCAATAGTAAAGCTCTAGATACTAGCCTTTCAATCAAATTAAAAACCCAGTCCTGAAATGCTGTTGTAAACCTGTTTTTTTTTTAAGAGAATCTGATCAGTCGTATGTGCCCAGGTTTTGTGGTGCTTTGAAAGGGCTGTGATATATCTTCCTGTTTGCTTTTTGCTTTTGTGTGATGGGGTGGGTAGTCTGTCCTTGGAGTTCTTGGACACCAAGAATACAGTGTTGTTGTACACCATTATAAGGAACTGAGAAGTACAGTTGGTTTTCATTTGGTGACTGCTGTTTGCCTTTAGCATCTCTTCTGACCTAGTTCTAGTAGCTGCCTTTTCAAGAATTTATGAGTTTTATCTCCTACTAAGATTCTTCTTATAGTTGTTGTACTATCTTTACTTCTATAGAGTAGCACCTTACTACCTAACTGAATTGAAATATGATGTCCCAAGTGGTCCAGAGCACTGTTCCTTACATTACGTTTCTTGAAATTGGTATTGGTAAAGTTGACAGAATTTACTTCAATAAGATAGAGAAGTTTAAGGGCTTTTTTGCAAGGGAGAATGATAGTTGTGTCGCACAAAGCATGGTATTCCAGCTTCTGTCTGCATGACCGTTATTTGAAAATTCAATTTGCTCTATATAATTTTCTGGTTAGTGTTACTGTGCAGCTCATAAAAGCTCTAACTTTGAGCTTTTTCAGAACATAGCTGAAACATTTTATGAATTATATTAAAGTTTATTTTCAGTAGTTACTTACACAGTGGTTCTCAGTTGAAACTAATTTTAACCTAGCAATAGTAACAACCATTTTACTTCTCACTGTTTATGATCCTTTTACTGTTTCTGTTTCTTACTGTTTGGATAATGATATGATATAGAGAAAAAAAATCTTTGAAGTAATTGGGAGTTTTCCTTGAGCCGGTATATGACATTGTGCCCATGTTACTTTCACATTTTCTTGTAGTTGTTTTGAAATCTTGGGTCTCAGCATTTGGATATTTAGAATGGAAGCAGTGCATAGAAATGTTTATTTAATTCAAATTGATTACTGTTGAATCTTAAGATCAAAATTATCTGTGCTGTCCTACGGTGTTGTAAAGTGGATTTTTATCATTTTGCACATTTCGAAGTCAAATAAGGATAACAAATACATTTTGAAATTTGTAAGTGCAGTGCCTGATAGAGACACATACCACCAACCTGACTTGTATCCTGAAATTTTGGCAGCTCTGTCGCAGTACTTTCCAATAACTTGTAGTATGCAGTGAGAAATAGGTATGTCTTCCTGTATTCTTACTATTTTCCTATACTGTCTCTTACAAAATTGACCAGATTTGTCTGTCTTAAGAGACTAATCCTTTAGGAAACTTCAGCGTGTAAAAGGCAGCTCCATTCTCAATGTAGTTTTTGTCGCAGTTTGTCTATTGCAAGCAGCAGCTACTGACACTTGTTTTCTTTCTTGATTTTGAAGGTTGAAATGTATGGGTTGGGTACTCTGTCTTCTGCCAGTATACTGAGACCCTTGTTCACCTGTTTGTTTTTTTGTCCAGTCCAAGTCTCTTCCTTGTCTATTGCCTCTGTTCCTATTCTGTGTGAAAATAGAATGTATCTTGATTTTTTTATTCCTGGATTTTTGTAGATGTTAATTTTGTACCATGGGGTCCATTCCATGTCTCCTCTGAATCCCAACATTGTGGGGTTAGCTGGAAAGACTTTCATGAATTTAACCTAATATTTTACTTTTTTGACGAGTGAATGTTTAGCTCTCATATATGTGCAGAATTATGAACTTCACCAGTAGTTTCAGTGCTGTGACCGTAATTGTTGAGTTTGAGTTGCTCTAAGAGAAGGGGAAAAAAAATCTTAGCAATTAATTGAAGGTTTATTCTTGCACCCAAGGGAGGGTGCATTTAACTTCCAGCATGAATTAATGCTCCATGAGTTACTTGGAATGGTCTGAGGCAGGGTCAGGGTCTGCGCAGCTAAAGATGCTTCACTAAATATCCCAAATTAAGCAATCTAAATCCTGTTTAGGATAAGCAAAGTAGACTATGCCTAAAGTTCACTTTACTTTTGTGCGACCACAATAATGCTCAGGTCACATTGCTTTATTATGCGTGTAGTAGTCTAAAATTTGAAGTATACGAAATGTGTATATAGATATGCATACTAGGTGCACCAGAAGCCATTGTTTCTTATTTAAAAAAAAAAAAAGGCAGCTGTGCTTTATTCTTGAACTGATTTAAACTCTGATACTGCTGATTACCAGAACTGCAGGTAGTGAATGGGTGTTTCAGTTCTGAAGTTTGCTTACTGTTGCTTGATCTGGAAGCAAATTTTGAAATTTGCTTAGTGTTGCCGAGCCCTTGTTAAGAGAGTGTGATGGAGGGTATTAGTTCTACAGGGCCATTGTATGCAGGCGGTTGTGGGCTGCCTAGCTAAGTAGAAACAAGAGTATCCAGAAAACAGGAAGGGATTAACTTTATGTAGAGAGATTTTAGGAGTGTCTTGACTAGAGAAGGTATTATTTCATGCATGAAGATTGTTTTTTCTTGAAAACAATATGTTTTTTAATTTTGTGTGTTTTCCTCCCCCTCTTCCTCATTATTTTCTTTATTTAAGCTATGCAAAGGGATTTTATGTGAAGCTGTTATTTTGAAAGAGAAGCAGGGCCAGGGCCCGAATACATGGGGACCAGTGGTTGAGACAGTAGTAAACGAATGTTCCAGCCTTAGTTTGTTGCTCTCTGAAAGGCTTCTTGAGGATAAGTTAGGTGGGTTTGTCTCTGTCTTGGTACTGGTCTGAAAAATACTTCTAATTTTGTATTTTGTGTGTTGGATGCTAAGTGCATGAAGAGTTGTGAGGTTCACTGAAAGAAACCAATGCACATAGCTAAGTAATTCTCTTTTAAGTAAGAGTCTTCCTTGATTTCCTTAAAGCAGAGTATAGGGTTTGAAGAAAAAGTGAGCAACAGATTTTAAAAATCATTCTCAGTTGGTGTAGAGATCTGAGTTTTTCTATGGTACTGATCACTTTTAATTGGTGTTTTTATAGGACCAGCTTACACTGACGTATCATGGCATCCAACAAATTTGTCATTAAGGTAAGCAGAATGTCATTGCTTTCATTTAAAAAAAAATAACCTGTAACACTGCTTAGAATGTGTGTACATTGATTTTAAAGGCTAATGGTGAAGAGGTGCATCCTTCAGGCTCCTGGTCATAATAGCATATTTTGTATCAGCTTTTCTCTCTCTTTGGAAGCAAACTTTCCTAATTGCTGCTGTATCGTGGCAGAGTGTGTCTAAGGTCAGCTGAAGGTTCAAATCATGTAACTAAAAGTGATTAGTTGTGTAGTTAGAATTAGAAACTGCATAAATTCTCAGTAAAACAGTATTTGCTACCTGAAATAAAATTTAGAGTTGATGCTTCTCTTACTGTAATCTTGCAATATTATTTATGTGCTTCCCAGATAATCTTAGAGTTCTGGTTTAAGGTGTAGCAATGTTCTTAAACTATTTATCACACTTGACTCTTTATTTTTTGCCTCTTTTCCCATTTTCAGGGGTTAATTGTCCTACATCCAGTAAAATGCCATTGCAGTTTATTTTGCAAATAGTCTCTGACTTGGTTGTGTATCTGAAGAGTAATGCTGTAATAAACACGCACTTCATAATTCTTCTACCATAACTATATCAGCTTATCAAGAAATAAAACTAATTGTTCAGTAAAAATTGTGAAACCTTCTATTTTGGATCCTCTCTCTTGCTTCTGTGTTCCTGTATGCCTAGGGTAGTTTGGGTAATGCATAAATTTCAAAGTGAGTAGTGTAATATATTCTTCTACTGGAAATGTTTTTTCCAGGAGTTTTCTTATTAGAAGAGACTTTTTCCTTTGTGGATAAGCTTGGGTTTTTTGGAGGGCAGTTACAAAAACGTTCCTGACTTAGCAGGCTGTGGAAGCTGTTAAAGCCTGGTTTTGTGGGAAACCAGCCTGTTCAACAAGCAGACCAAACACTTTATTTTTGTGTGCTATGTGTTTTTTTTTCCAATGAAAGCTGCTGTCATTTAGTGGGATGTTTGCTTTAATTTTTTTACTGTTTAACACAGTTGTAAACCTTAAATTGACAGTATCATGTCTATACTATTCACTGCTTCTGAACTGATACAGGAGTTAGGAGAAATATCTTTGATTTTAAGCATGTTTTAGCTCATACTCTGAGTCTATGTACCACTGATGCAAAACAACAGAAGCTGACGCTGAAGGAATGTTTTTTTTCTCAGCTGAGAACTCTTGATATCATCAATATTAATGTAAGTGCCCAAGAAGACAAGGGGTGTGAGTTGAAATATCTTCACTGGCTAAAAAGCCTTAAGATATTTGATTACGGACCTGCATTATTACAGCTTGCTGATTCGGCATAGGCACTTAACCAGTATTCAGTATATACCCTGGCAAGCACTAAGTAGTTCGACGTCACTGACTGTCTGAGCAAATAGAAAGGTTGTCACTGAGCATGTGTTTATAGGTAAGCAATTTACAGATACGGCTTTTGAGAGTGCCAATGAGATGCAACTTTATTTTCTTTCTAATAGTATTTGAGAAATGAAGATAAGTTTTTTGCATGTACCGAATGTTGAAAATTAACTTTGCCTTGACTAAAATGTGTCAGATATTTAATGTAAATATGTGAAAAGCTGATTGGAATTCACTTTGTGCACAGATGTGTAACATTTTACTTGTTAGATCAGGGATTTTGTGTGTGAATTTTTACTTCTTTACATTCCGTGGATTTTTATTTAATGTGAATATTCCCTTTTTTAATAAATTTTTGAGGAAGATCCCTGTGCAGAAGATTCTCTATTAAAAGGTAGAAAATACTCTCGCTCTTCTCTGCAGGGCGAGTATGGAAAATACTGTGTTCTTACTTTTAGGTTCCTCATGTTTGAAATTGATGGGGTTATTTTATTGAGTCTGAAAATGTTTCATGCATTCCTCGTCTTCTACATTCTCTACTTTTGAGTTTTTAGATTTTGTAAACATGTGTATATGTATGTTAATCTTTTTGGTAAGAGAGTGAAAAGTACCGCTTATCGGTCTTTGAAGTCTTAGCTGACTGGCATGTAGTTATGAAGAAAACACCTATAATGTATTTAGTAGCTTTGCTTCTTAACACGTATGAGAATCTCTGTACCTCCAATGTAGTGGTCAGTTATTTTCAGTAGAGGGAGTAGTTGGCCTATTTTTGAAAGGTGATCCTAAGCTTGGTTTTGTGGGCAATTAAAAGCGATTGAAATAAAATAATTGTTGCAGTAAAGTAGCTTTAAACCTAAATACAAAAGCTACAGTTAGGTCCTAAACGCACTTTCTTCACTTGCCAAGTGGCTGGATGCCACAGTGTCGTGATGTGCAATAGATAATATTTCATGCAAGTTAATTTGATGATTAATTTTAAATTTTGGGAAATATTGATATTTCATAAAGTACTGCATGGTAAAATACTCCCAAATCTGGAAAATAAGACATATGAATTTAATTAAGCTTTCTCTGTGTGTTGCTAAAATATTTTATTGCTGTTCTGAGAAGCAAATCTTGAGTTTAATTGGTGAGGCTTAAAGCAAAATCATGAACTCTATATGGATTTGAAAAATAATATAACTAGGGCCTTATTTAAAACTTTGGACAAACTAGAAAGAATTGCTCTTCCAGAATTGTGTAAATTGACTTTATTCACGCCAAACTGCAAAACTAAATATAGTAATTTTTATGGCTGTAATAGAAAAATTTCATTTATTGTTTTCTCAGATTTGTTCCTTTGCCAAACACTGAAGACTTGAAGTTGTTACTACATTTCAATAGCTCAGCTCAAAGGGAAGCTGTTTTTACTTTGCCATTTCCTACTTTGAGATGTTAAGAGCTCTGTTCTGTCTCAGATTTGTAGGCCTTTGCTAGCACATATCTTAGATTAAGATAACTATAGTTTCAATGTTCCCTCTGGTCATCCAGCAGACTCTGCAATCGATTTTTCAGCAGTGTTCTTTGTTAGCAATTTAAATTATTGCATACTGGAGGTGTATATGAAACTTTTTGGTCCTTCCTACTTCAGACTTTTTGCTTGCTATAAATTGCAAGTTCCTTTGAATCAGCAAGCATATTTTTCTGTTTTATATTGGGAACAAAGATGGAAGTACTGGGTATGACTGAACAGAATGATGACAGTACTACTGTAATGTGGTCAATTTTCCCCTTCATTTTACTTGTGTTTGTATCCGTTCCTTTTTTATGTTCATGTATCTTAATGTGATCATCAAGATATTTGGTTTATAACCAAAGGCATCTTAACATCTGTCTCTGCGTATCTTAGAAGTGTTCCGTGAAAGAAAGCGTGCATAGAAAGAATGTTGAATATAGGCCCTAACAGTAGGTAGAAGGAAATGGAAAGATGTCTTCCTGTCAGACAGTATGCTAGTATGTACTTACATCGCTGTATGGGTCGTTTTAGGGTCTGCTCACAGACCTGTAGAATTTGTTACTGTATTTGGTCTGTAATAAGAAAATGCGCAATTGATTTTGAAGGGGCTTTTTTTGATATTTCCATGCAGGTTTAAATATGTTAATAGGTTTTGAGTGCTAAAGCTTCGCTATATCTCTGGCCTTTCCAGTGTTTTCTTTTTTTTATCTACAAGTGGAAATGTAATATAGAAATCTTTGCTGACATACTGTCACAGTATCAGATATGTCTGTTTGGATGATTGTTAGGTGAAATCTAAGTGGGCAAGACAGAAAAGTTCACATTTCTGTGAAGTGTGTCCACTGAACTAGGTAATCAATGTTTCTGTAAATGCTTTGCTCTGTGAGAAAGAGGTATGTTTGCTGCTTCTTGCAGCTTGTTTGGAGAGAAGAAAACTAGGGAGATGAGTAGGTTTTCTTACCTAATTTTTAAATTTTTCTCTGATTCCATATAATGAGTCATGGAGGATAGTAAATGCATTTTACTGCTATGTTTAGATACAGTGCTTTCAAGTGGAAAGCGAGAATAAGGAATACCATGTGTGTTTAAAACAACTTTTTTGTATGTTGTGACTGCTCAGTTACTGGACTGATACTACAGATGCTTTTTTCACATGCATGGTTTTGAACTGTTTAGCATACTGATTTCTAGTTTGAGAGCTAGATTTTTTTAGAGTGCTTACTTAAAATAACTAATAAATACGATATTTTCTGATGTCAATTTTTTTTTCCCCATTGCACAACTAACACAGTTGTATATGAAATTCCTGTAGTTGGAGTACTTACAAATTTTTCGATGGAAATACGCTAAGATTAAGTTTTCTACTATCAGATAGAATTTGCAAAAGTTCTCCAAACTGATTAAAGGTTGTTGAATTTTAAATCTACGGTATGTTCTTATATTTGCTCTTTGGGTTTTTAAAAATTAAGGAATAGCTATATTAACCATTTAATGCTGGTTTTCTAGGGATGGGATTGTCCTAAAGCAACATTGCTCAGAACAACTGTAAATGCAGGTGGTTGGAATTGTTATTATTAAGTAGCATGATACACTTCACTCAATTGTGATTTTCGTTTCTGTATGAACGGATAAAATATGACACTTGTCTAAAAGGGCTTAAATATCTTAAGAAGATAACAATGGACCTGGAGGAAAATAGGATTTAAAATAGAAAGTAGAAAACAATAATAATGGATGGAGGGACATCTATTTAGTTTTCTTTCTTCACTCTCTATTTAATTCCCAATTTCATGGGACCAGATAGAGAATGACTAAAGTGACGAGTAAATAAGTTCCAGAAGAAAGAAAACAGGAAGTTGGGGGTGGGGAGGGAATTAAGTGCACGGTCTAATTCTAAACCTCCTGGAGTCAGTGGAAGTTTCCTCACTGACCTTGGAGAATTAATTTTCAAGCCTAGGGAAATGATGAGTGTCTGAGGAGTTGATAGATTAAAGTGTTAGCAAAAGGAGAAAGGAATAGGAAGCCAGAGGGCTAAACATCAGTAGTAGAAACACTGCTTTCACAGGGATCACTTCAAATAAGGAATAAAAAGATGGTTCAACTCGTATTACTTTTTTTGTAATTCAAATAAATCTGATTAGTTTTAAAAGTACCAGTTGTGCTAGAAAATTAGGTTTTTGCTAATTGTGAGTACTACACTACTGTGACAGTGATACGGGATTCTAAATACACACCATGCCAAGTGATACTAATTTGTTTTAGACTTGCTTAATTCAAAGATGTGATCTCCACAATATTTACCGTATGGCTTATTTCTGACCAGCACTAACATATTTTACATCTCCACTGTTCTGCTTCTTGGAGATCTTGCTGGTACTGCCTGCTTGACCCCTGAGTCCAACAGTGAAGGAGGAAGGGACGGGAAGCTTAGAAGCAGACTTCAATCTCTCTGAGTCCAGCAAAACATTAGGGCTTAGCAGAGCTGCTGTATGGGGTCACTGAATGTCTTTAGGTCCTGGGAGAGGCTTCAGCTTGTGCTGTAGGTGAAATTCTTCAATTCTTTCCAGTGAGTTCAGATGGAGGTTAGTAGGCTGGGAGGTAAATGGATCCACGTTTCATATAGTACCTGGTAATGTACAAACAGTTCAATGATGCAGTTTTTTGCTCTTGATATTAGTATAATGAAAATTTAATATAAAATTCTTTGTATTGTTTCGTGTGGCCTCTCCTCTCCCTGGACAATGTAGATGGATTCTAATATGTGGAAGTTATCAGAGTGTTTGATACATGAGCATGTTCTGACTGGACTATGGAGTAAAAGGGAGAAGAGAGGCTGACAACATATTTTTATTCTTTCCTTATGGTTCATCTATGTGGTTCACAACTTCCTTAAAAGGTGTCTATTTTTAAAAGCAAAATTATTGCTTAGTTTCAATTCTGAAATAAAAGCTTAGTTTCTGGGCATTTTGTGTTCCCTGCAGCACTTATTCAACCGTGACTTTGCAGTATTTTTCTTTACTCAATAGCCAGACTTTTCCTTAAATAATGGTGCCACGGGACATGGCGCTGTATTTCAATATTCTGCTGCAGTCATTGCTAAGCATGAGCACTGATGACGCTCAACTATTGTGAAAACCCCTTAAACTGCTGATAAAATGATGACTCATGGTCACCTGATGAATACAGATTCATTACCATGACACCAGAAATTTTAGGTCCCATGTGTTTCACTTCCCACACTAGTTCTTCTAAAAGGAATGATAATGCAGTTGTTTTCTAACAGTTGACAGCCGCTCAATTAAGTGGTGACAACGTGGTTGACAAAAACTATAAATTCCAGACTTTTAAAATAATAGTTTAAGGAATTATAATCAGTATGAGCTGTGAAGATGTCACCAGCATTATTCGCAGTGTTACTTGGAGTGTTTTATTTTCAAATTACACATTTTAGATTTCATTTACCACTACTGAATTAAATTCTTTTTACAGTAGATCTGACCCAAACCTCACTGAAGTCAGTGGGATTTGGATCAGAGTCTGTAGGAGTATATTGGTAGCAGTGTGACTAAGGACATACTAATTTATTTCATAAATAGCCTTCCTCAGTTCAGTTTATCTGTCTTTTTGAAATTCAGTCTGTTTGCTTGTAATGTCAAAGTCTAAAGAAGTTAGGTTAGAAAAATACTGAAAAGTGATACAGCCAAATAGTAAAATATAAATTAATTTTAATTCCGGTATGAAAAGAGTAAAATGAAAACCCATGTTTTGCCAACTTGTGATTACCCAGGGACGGTGAAAAGATGGATAAAGTAAAAAATAGAACTATGAAAAAACATTAAGTTCGACTTTAGGTGCTTATGATTCTGTGTTATACGGCAGAAGAAGATTCTGAACAAGTAATTGAATGTGGGGTAGTGTGGGGTGGTTCATTCACTCTTAAATGCTCAGAAGTTTTGACTGGTGTTTTTTGTCTTAGGCCAGTTTCCTTCTTTTGACTGGAAATGTTTCTAAATTGAAATACTGTTGAGAAACCATGCTTAAGAAAGTTAAAATATTAAGTGATTTCAAATGTGTGTGATTGAAACTTTTGCTAGAAAGCATAATGTTGGGGTGTGTATGGGACCAATACACAAATATTATTTTCACTTTTTTTAAACAGATGTTGATGAAGTAAAATTCATGCTTTAAAATTTAGCATGCAGACTCCTACAATTTTTTAGTTATATCTCCATTTCTGTTTGGGTTTTTCCCTTTATTTTCCAGCTGACTCAATTCAAACTTACATGTTGAACATTATGTATTTATTCTGTGCTAAAAACTGGGACGTATCTAGTTTGAAAAAGAGTGGTCTGATGAGAATTGAATATTAACTTCAGCTATTAAGGGGGAAAAAAGGTGGAAACAATACAAATTTCTTAAATGCTGTAATGTCAGTCATACAGTGATACAAACTATGACAACAAATTACATCTAGAAAATTCATGGCTTGTTTGCGTGGTGTTGTTTTTACCCTTCCTGAATCCCTCTCCATTGAGCAGCTCTGCGGAGAGGGACCTGGGAGTGCTGGTGGATGACAAGCTGACCATGAGCCAGCAGTGTGCCCTGGTTGCCAAGAAGGCCAGTGGTATCCTGGGGTGTATTAAGAAGAGTGTGACCAGCAGATCGAGGGAGGTTCTCCTTCCCCTCTACTCTGCCCTAGTGAGGCCCCATCTGGAGTATTCTGTCCAGTTCTGGGCTCCCCAGTTCAAGAAAGATGAGGAGTTACTGGAGAGAGTCCAGCGGAGGGCTACGAGGATGGTGAGGGGACTGGAGCATCTCTCCTGTGAGGAAAGGCTGAGGGAGCTGGGCTTGTTCAGCCTGAAGAAGAGAAGGCTGAGAGGGGACCTTCTAAATGCGTACA
>Ga0065711_1050263_pt1 | contig 10912 bp, 11 predicted proteins | sample Hoacrofraction12_FD_59098 | JGI IMG/M metagenome (GOLD analysis project Ga0065711, IMG submission 59098) | Hoatzin crop microbial communities from Cojedes, Venezuela - Epithelial fraction 12 v2 (version 2) | ecosystem: Host-associated > Birds > Digestive system > Esophagus > Crop | place... | reverse complement strand
CCTCAGAGGGAAGAAGTTCTTCCTCATGTTCAGCTGGAACTTCCTCTGCTTCAGTTTGTGCCCGTTGCCCCTTGTCCTGTCGCTGGGCACCACTGAAAAGAGTTTGGCCCCGTCCTCCTGACACCCACCCTTGAGATATTTATAAACATTTCTAAGGTCCCCTCTCAGCCTTCTCTTCTTCAGGCTGAACAAGCCCATGCACAAGTCCTGCCCTGTCCTGGGCTCAGCAGCCTCCTCTATGCGCTCTCCACAGCTCGTTTGGGTGAGGTGTCCGGCCACTCAGGGTGCCCATCATTTCATGCTCGCAAACAGGGCTGCGGCACCACTGAGGAGGGTTCAGAGCCATTGTCAACAGGTTGACTGCAGTCCTCCTCTTGTCTGCTGTTCATGTTGGGTCTTGTCTCTGCCAGGTCCCTCGACTCCTCCGTCTGACCTGCGGCTGCACCCGCTCAACCCCTACGCTGTGCAGGTGCACTGGTGCCCCCCCGTCGAGCCCAACGGCATCATTGTGGAGTACCTCATCCTGTATAACGCCAACAACACGCAGCCAGATGACATGTGGACCTTGCTGACGCGAGAAGGTGAGCCTCCTCGAGGAACTGTAGCACCCCACCAGGTCCTCCTCCTCCTGCCTGCTTTCCTGCCTACGGAGCCCTGCTTGGTCAGTTCTGCTGCCCTGATTTTTGCCTCACTTTGAGCACTTACAAATAAACATTTAAGAGCTCATGCTGCCAGCTTTCTTGGAGTGCTGGGCCTTGCTCCTGGTCATACAGGAGAGTCCAAGGACACGACTGCTGAGACGTGAAATCATACATGTCTACAGATGAAATAGTCATTATCATCCAGCAAACATCCTGCAGATACAGGCTGGCAGCCAGTAATTCCAGTATGCCAGCAACACTACCTGCAGTCTCTATCATCAGCTCTTTAAGCAGCAAGTTCGTTAATACTGACAGGGTTTACCCTGAATTACCTCTTAGAGCTCATGACGCAAAATCCTTCACTTCTGAGGGTCCAGCAGAATTCCACTACTGCTTTGCTGCAGCCTCTGAATACTCTTGAAACTGCACGTTTTAAACCTCTTTTGATTTGCTTTTGATCAGGAAATATCTTCAGCACTGAAGTGCATGGCCTGGAAAGTGATACCAGATACTTCTTCAAGATGGGAGCGAAGACTGTCGTGGGATCTGGCCCCTATTCCAACGTTAAGGATGTGCACACCCTCCGGGAGAAGCTGTCTGGTACGCATTGCCCCTTTGTCCCGGTGCAGGGAGCGAGTTGCGCTGCTGAAGACGGCGATTTGTCAGCAGTGGCATTTCTGTTTGCCGAGCAATTGCCTCTGCCGCTGCGCAGGACACGAGAGGTGACTGCGTGCAGGCCAGTGCGGAGGATCATGGCGGAGTCCTCAGATGTGCAGCTCCACAGGCCGCGGGCAGCTCCAGAACCCATCCCGCAGCCGAACTTCGTCTCTCTTCACCATCCCAGCTCCTATGGAAGGGCACGGGCAGCCTGCACCTTGCTGCCTCCGTTAGGCCTGTGTAGCACGAAATTAATGAATGTGTGTAGATGCCAGTTTGCTTTAAGCTGCTCTGAATTGTCACTGCCGAGTAACCTTCTTCCTTTGTGTGTTATAGAGGCATCACCTATTGGTTCTAGTGAAGCTGGTGCTTCTCTGAACGCAAGGTGCTTTGTACCTTCTTCCCGCTAGCAGCTGAAACGGTGTATGTGTCCTTCCCCTCCTAGATGTTCTGGATATCCACTCCGTCACGGGAATCATTGTGGGCGTCTGCCTGGGGCTGCTCTGCATCCTCTTCTGCATGTGTGCCAGCTTCCGCAACAGCAAGCAGAGGTGGGTGTCACCTCGCCGCTGCGGGGGGGGAGGAGGCAGACTACGCCGAGCTGCTTCCCCGTGCTCAGCTGGGCTGTTTGGGATGCGGCGTCTGACATCAGTTAGTACAAAGATGGAGTCTTGGGGATGCTAGCTGGCTAAGGAACATAGTGTAGTCTTTTCACTGATTGAGTTTCTCAGTAGTTTCTCTTTAATTTGCATTGTTAGACTATGTTGGCTCTTTACAGAGGCAGGAAAAAAAAAAAAAAAAACAAGAAAAGGGAAAAACCACTGTTTGCCAGATTATAACATGTGTCTGTTAGTGCAGGCGGTCTTTTGCTGCTGAGGTTGGACGGCTCTAAGGGTGTCTGGAAAGGGTTTGTTAACTTCCAGTTGGGACAATGCTGAAGGGCTTCCCAGTAAGGACAGGCTGGTTTAAGGATGATTGGACTCAGCCCAAAGCCCCCTGCTCTCCCAGGGGTCGGAATCCAGCCACAAGCGTTTGGAAAGACCATGATCGGAAACCATCTTAGTAGCTGTTGAGAAGAGCTTTGAGCTGGTGGCAGATCTTGGGACTAGGAACATGCAGCTTCTGAAGTTTCATCCTAACGTGGCCACCAAACTTTGCTGTCCTGTTGCATCTCCGATCTTCAAAGCAGAGATGACAGAAGTGACGCAGCTCCGCGCAGGCAGGGGTTGGAGAGCGCTTGCTCTAGTGCTGGGACTCGTGTTGTCTGACGCCCTCGTGACCCACTGGTGAGGGGAAGGCTTTGCATCCAGCACCATGCTCTGTGAGCTTTAGGATGAGTGGAGGTGGTGAAGAGATGCAGCTGGGGAGAGGCTGCTGCAGCGAAAGCTGATCCTGTAGGATGTGGATAGGGAACCTCCTTCCTCAGGAGCATCAGGACAGGGGCTTAGGCCTGGTCGCTCCCACAAGGACAGGCTGAAGTGGCTCGGAGGGGGTGGCTTTGTCTGGCCGTCCGTGGCTGTTTGGGACAAAGGAAAGAGAGGCTCATCAGAGATGTCAGCTCTTGCTTGTTTTCCCACAGGGAGGCCCTGCCAGGCCTGGATTCCCAGGCAGCCGGCAACCACACTTACTACCACCGGAGCAGGCAAGGGGTGGCAGCTCCCAGTGCCACCTTGGACTCGCATGAGCTGGAGTCCCTCATGTCCCCACTCCCGGAGGATGCACCCGTGCCCCTGGGAGACATCACGGAGCTGACAGAAGTGCACAGCCTCATCCACACGAGCCTCCCAGAGGACATCGTCCGGGGAAAGAGGAAGGTAAGGAGCCGTGCACGTGGTGACTGGGCTCCTACCCTAGGCAAGAGCCTTTGTTTGGCGTGTCGCTGCTGGGAAGCCAGGGTCTGCTCCTGTCCCGGCTCTGCAGAGTGCTCGACTGCAGGCTGGTGCTGGGCAGCCATGTGTTCCCTCTCTGTAACACTGACTGGCTCCGTCTTGGCTGTCTCGTCTGTATTTGGGATCCCCGTGCCACCTACCAGCCCTTTTTACCTCCTGGGACAGTGACCCGTCACCCCCCAAGATGCCGCTGCCAAACGCACTGCTGCAGGAGGCTGCGCTGTCCGCACCTCTGTGGCGTGTCGGTGGTGGGAGAAAGCGTGATGGCCAGGGTGGACGCTCTGCCTTCCAGGATGCTCTGTTGCGTAGAGTAAAAGGAACTTTGTCCATAAACAGTGTGTTCACTGGAATACCCTGCAAGATACGCAGGAGGTGAAATTGTGGTTTATTTGTGAACCTTATATTTTGAAGCGTTCTTTTCCTGTCCTGCTTGGTTTGCCTGATGCTGCATCGTCTTTCATTCCTTCCTGCCCATTTCCTCTCTCAAGCTCGCCTGAAACATTTCATTCCATTAGGGAACCTTTAATTGGCCTAATTTAGTTAATCTGTTTATGTCTCTCTTTGTAGCCCAGGGAGACCATGTAAAGTAATTAGGAGGTTCTGTAAAACAAATGTATTGTGAGCGCGTGGGATTTCACGTTTGCGTTGACAATGCGCTCGCCTGTCACTGGAGGAAGATGAGTTCTGGATACCTGGCTGGCCGCGAGACCCGTCCGCGTACTGGTGGCAGCGCGGCTGTGGTCTGCTGGAGACGCAGCGTCTCCTGCTGGGTTTAGTGGTCCGGTGAGCCAAAGCCGTGCTTTTGGCCATCCCCAGGTGCCGTGGCAGATCGGCGCTCAGCTGAAGGAGAGGCAGTTTGCAGCCAAGCGCATGTGTGGATTTTGGTGGAATGTAGCTGCCTGTCTGGACCCAAGCCGAAGAGTGTGAGGAATTTCCTACAGCTCTTTCTGTTAAATAAGGAACAAATGTTTTCAGTGGTGGTGTCTTACCCTGAGAACAGGTCGGGGTGGGGGAAGTTCCCTCCCTTGGGAGGCCGTTCTGGGGGCAGCCTGTCCAGATTCACTTCCAAAGCAGCAATCCTGTCTGCAGAGGCTGGCGCACAGATTTTCATGTGTGTGGGTCTGGAAAGGGCAGTGCCAAGGCCTGGCCGCTCAGGCCTTAGCCCGAGAGCTTGGGTCTGCCGCAGAGGCTGGCAGTCTCCGAGTTCTGTTCAGAGATCAGCGTCAGGGAGAGGGGCGACTCTGGCTGCGGCGTCCCTGCCTCCCTAATGGGGTGGGGAAAGGCCACCGGGTGTTTAATTCGCTGAGGTCTTTTGGCAGCAGAACAAAGAGCTTGGGCTTTTTTGATGGATGTGGACAGGGAAGCAGGGATCACTGAGGAGCAGCCACCCGGAGAGCAGCGCTGTCACCCGAGGACGACCTGGCAGGGGAAGGAGAGCTGGAGTGGCGGCCGGGAGCAACAGGCTGTTGTTGCTGGGAGTGGGCACTGGAGGGAGATGTGCTCCCACGCAGGGGGCCCCACTCCCTCCACTGCCCACTCCCCGCTGGAAGTGCTGCCTGAGCCAGCCCTCAGCACCGTCGCATCTCTCTGTGCTCTGACAGGTATCATCACGGGTACAAAGACTCAAACATCTTTATGCTACAGTTGCCAAGAGGCCGCATGTCTTGATGGTAATGTGATTTTTACCCGGCTGGGGGGTCAAGCAGTTGGGCAGGTCTCATGAGCATGGCCGGACCGGTGCAGATGTGCCTCACAGCAGCTGTAAACCAGAATCAAGTGCAGTATTGAGTGGGTGCATCTCCCTACTTGTAGATGAAATGCTGCTAGCCGAGGCCCAGGAGTGGGCTGTGGGTTCCATGGGTTGTCTTGTGTGCTGCAAATAGCTTCTGCCAGCAGCCGTTTAAGCTAGGCTGCCGAAAACCCCCGGGACCCTGCCTGGAACCGGGTGTTGCCATTTGTCCCATAGAGTGACCAGCTGCCTTTGTTGCCTTCTCTTTTCTGCTCTCATGCTGTGTGTAGTTGGGGCTGTGAAAACCCGTGACAAGGAATGTGGTGGAGCTACAGGAATGAGAAAATCCTTGTGGAAGGAAATTCCTGGTCCAGCCTGGCAAGGGGAAGCTCACCAGGGTGCTCTAGGTCAGATGCTGTCACTTGCAGTGCTGGTCAGTGAAGAAAGGGAGGAAGAAATGACTCGAGGATGCCTCTTATTTAACGGCGTATTAGGTCACCCCAGAGCTCAGGATGTTGGCTGGGACTTGGTGCGATGCTGTTGCCGCTCTTGGTCAGGTTTGTGTGGCTGTGATGCCAAGGAAGCGGCAGCTCCAGGCCTGTCTGACCTGCTCCAGTTGCCTGCTTGCCTCTCCGTCCTCAAGTTCTGCTCCTGAGACGGGGTTTGCGCTGGTTGGGTGGTGCTTGCCATTAGCAGTGGCAGTGCTGCTCCCGTGCTTGCAGGCTCTTCGCATGCTGCCTTGTTACTTAGAATTTCATGGATTTTTAGTCTTGTGGCAGCCTGAGGTTCCAGTGGAAATTAGAGGCTCTGTGTTGTTAGGAGCTGTACAGACACAAAGAAGGGACTGTCCTGTGCCCTAAGCAGTCAGAAGTGAGTGGATGTCACTTTACAGGTGTGGGGGCTGGAGAACAGTGAGACCAGGGGCAGGAAGACTTTAACAACGCTGAGATTTGGACTGACTCCTGCAAAGAATTGCAGGCAAGGGTTTTGAGAAGTCCCCTTGGTCGTTTTCAAGTCAAGATCACCAGTTCCTTTGAATGTAGGGCCGTGATTCCTCCTTAACCATTGCAGGTAATGCTGGGGGTGCAGGTGGGTGCAAGCGGAAGGTGGGACAGCCTTTGTGCTGCTGGAGAGCCCACGGGAGCTGCCTGGCCACCCTGCCCTGCTTGCAGGACAGCGAGGTGCCGCTACGGCCGAGCTGTCGGCACGGGGCCTGCCTGCACAGCTGACAGCTCCATGAGGCAGGAGTACGCTCGGCCGCGTCGCCGGCCCTTTTCCTGCCTTGCTGTGCATTCCCCAGTGGTCGCACCCGAGCATTTGTAAATACCCCGACAGGTGATTTTCCTCCCTTGCTCTCTTCCCCTTTCAGGTGACCCCCCAGAGCGGTGGCCTCAGTAGCCTGCGTCGTAGGTGAGACCACAATGCGCAGGCTGCGGTGGCGCAGCTCTCTTTCCCCCGGCAGATGGACTGAGGATGACGAAATGGCTCTGCTCCAGACATCTCTGTCACTGCTGCTTTTGGGCCAAGCAATTTAGGGGGTGGGGGAGAATGTTAAAAAGCATCTGCTTTCCATGGAAGGCTGCAGCTTTTCACTGAGTGAAGCCAAACCCAGGCGTTTTGGCTTGCAAGTGCTTGCTGTTGTGCTTCTTGCGAGCTGGAACCTTCCTCGCTTGCTGCCCCGCGCCTTCTGTGTGGGCCTCCTCCCTGTGGGGACTGCGTTTCCCGTGAAGCATCCCTGAAACTCGGAGAGCAAAAGCTGTAACGCATCAGGGAACTTGGATCTACCCAGGCTGTTTGTGTTGAAATTTTTCTGCGTGGAAAAAAAGTCCTGACTTTTTCAGAAAATTCTTCGACGAGGGCTGTTCTCCCGTTGACAGCTAGCAGAGATTGTCCTCTGTCTGGTGGGGGAGAGGGCTGCGTTCTGTTGCATCTCGTTTAGCCGTGCGGCTGCGGGCAGGGGTGCCTGTGTGTTTGCATGGGACGGAGCTTTCCCACTCCCCCCGGCCGCTGTGGTGCCGTTCGGCGAAGAAGCTTTTCTCTCTGCTGTGACACCCCAAAAAGCTGGGCACATCTGAAATGTCCCCAGTCTGGTTTTGCACAGGATTTCAAGCTAGTTTAAGTAACCATCTTCATAAAATGGGGAAGGTTTCAACATCAACATTTCCTGCATGTTCATTCTCAGCTCATATATTTGCATGAAATCATTACTTGTCTCTGAAAAGGTAACATGATCTAGGCACATTTTTACCAGTTGGAGTTTTTATAAAAAGGCTAAAATTAAAAGGCTTGTTTGCTTTGATAAGGATTTAGCTGTAATGGAAACACCTTTTATTGGAAGATGTTTTTATTAGTTCTCATTCTTGTGTTTGCAGTGAACTGACAAAGGGAATTTTCCCTCTTTAAATCTGTATTAGACGGACACTCCTTGCCTTTGTTATTCTGTTGTAAAAACCAGGAGGACATTTCCATGTCTTCCTTCAGCCATTCACCAGCCCCCCTTGAGTAGAAAGAAATAGTATTGTTTATTACACCAAAAAATCCTGCTTGAAAAAGCAGAGAAGCTTTGAGGCACACGAGACCTTCTTCAGATCGGTGATGAAAACAGACCTAGAGTTAATTGCCGCTGCCCAACCTTAGAGAGTAAACCCCAGGAGGGTTTTTTTTCCCCCCTCTCAAACATAATGTGCTTGAACAACATGTGGGATATAGGCCATGTTGTGTGGCTGATGGTTTTTTCTGTTTGTTGAAAGTTGCAAACTGGTACAAAACAAGTTTGTTCTTCGTTGCAGCCAATTTCAGCCAGAGCTGAACAGGCTGTTCCCAGAGTCATCAAAACCTATGTAAACACGGCAGATTGACGTTTCCGCTAACAGATGGTCCATCGGGGATTGCAGGAGAGCTGCCTGTTCATTGCCACGTTTTTTTGGTATTCACAAGATGCCTGCAAGAAGGTTTTCAAGTTTGCTCTGCGTGTGTGTCTGGATGCGTACGATGCTCAGATCTTTCTGATGGCAAATACGCATGTAAGCATCTCTAACGGGAGACACGTTTGGGTGCGTGTGTGCGTATTTGTGTAGGTTCAACGCTGAAATTTCCAGGCAGTATTTGCTCAGTAACGTATGTTCCTTGGAAAAGGCACAGAAGCCATCAGTCAGCCATGTAGCTGCAGAAAGCCTCTCAGATGGCAGCAGAAGCAGCCTGAACACGTGCCTTGAGTACTCGCGTGTAGTGATACTCCTTGTTGTCAGCTCTGTGTGATCGCTTGGTTGATTTCTTGCTGTTGAAGTGTGATTTAATGATTGTCCACTTAGAAAGGGAGCAATTAGGGAATGCTCTTGGCTCAGTTTATGTTGTTGAGGAACGGCAGCGATCCACCGCTAAATTAGCGAATCCTTGATACCCACAGCGCCAGTTTTGGACGTCGGTGTTCTGCAGGGTGCTGCCATACAAACGAGGCCCCTTACTACGTGTTTTCTTAAGGTTTGATCCTGGGGTGGCAGCTGAGCTCCTACGGCTTGGGCTTCGTGCTGGGGTGTAACACGGCTCTGCGTCTTGCAAGGTGTTGAGCCCCTTTGGTGCTTGGGTCAGGGTGGACAGGGAGCGCTCGGGAAAGGCTCAGGCAGCCCTGCAGGGCATCCGTGAGCCCTTTAACGTGCCTTCTGCCAGCACCGACAGCACGAGGTGGCCTTTGCTGCTTGCTAAATAGCTGACTTAGGAATGCCTGGCTCGCATACAACATCTGCTCGTGTATTTCTACCTAATTTCCAGCCAGATGGACCGAGGCACGGGGAGGTCAAATGACTCACGCAAGGTCAGGCTGATGTCAGAAATCTCCTCGCCATCTCGGCTGGACTCGTGCTACGTTGGCTGTTGTCGGAACAGATCCGGCCTGCGTAAGTAGCAGCCACATATGCAGAGCAGAAACCTTGGTTTCTCCTGCCTGGCAGCGAGCAGTAGGTGGTTGGTGGGTTTGAGGAGACGTGCCGTGTATCTTCACCCTGCACAGCCATCGTGCTCACGCCACCGGTATTCTTCGTGCGCACGCACACGTGCACGCTCGTAGTCGTGTTGGCTCAGGATTTTCTCTTCGCGGCAGCTTTGCATCGTCCTCTCATTGCTATCCAGGCAGTGTGCAGCATCTGTGGAACGAGCCCAGAGATAACTGGCTCATGTCTTCTTTACATCTGAGCACGTGTATATGTGTATATGTATGTGAGTCAGCAGCAAGGCTGAGCTCAAGTAAATGCAAGACAGCCTAATAAAATCAAAACCTGGAAAGAAAATACTTTTCTGCCTGTGAACTAATAGTCTGAGCTGTTAAATAACTTCAGCTCTTAAAGGCACACATTTCCCATACACAGAGGTGTGCATTCAACAGTTTATTGCAAGGGGAAGCTGAGAGAACCCAGAACAAATTGCGTTCAGCCCATATAATTTAATTAGATCTACAAACAAGGTAACACTGGTTGCCCAGGGGATTTAAAGCTGAGCTAAGAATTGCTTGGTGGTCTGTTGCAAAAGAAAAAAAAAATTTAAAAAACTAAGGCCCCCAATGTTGTGCCTCTGTGTTGATGGGGAATGGCGCGGTGTTTACCCAAGCCCTAGCTTGGAGCAGGAAATCTGTCCGCACCATGGAGCGAGCAGTCTAGCGTTGCCTTCAGCTCTTACTGGAGCACACGTGCCGGTACGCGCAGGCGAGGGTCCTTCTCCACGCTGCAGAGCGGCGCTTGTGCCGAAGCACATACCGTAATCGTTCGGCTCCGGATTCCCACTCTCCCTGTTCCTTTCCAGCTTTGCATTATTTTTGCGTAGTCTCGTACTGCTCTGAGTTGGTCGCAGCTTTGCAGGGAGTTGATTTCAGTGGACGCTGAAGTGATGTCTCGTGCCATGATATACCCGTTGGCCTCAAAATTTGCCGATCAGTGGCAAGCCCCTTACGAGGCCGGTTGTGAACCACCTGGCAACTTTTATCCGCTTGCTCTGCATCAGACCACGTAACAGAGCAATAAAACCTGTTGTAACACAGAGACTGTGTGGGTCCATTGCAGCGAGCGTTTTTATTTTGACGCCATCAGAAGTGTTCTCTGCATTTAACTTGCGTCTTCTAACACCATGGTGTTTTCCCAACTTGCACTTTCCTTTTTCAAGCTGCTTCTCATTTCAGGTTTATGAGGATAAGAATCTGTATCTGTGATAATTGTGTCTTTTCTCCTCCCGCTTTTCTTCTGCAGTCTACATGGAATAAATCGGCTCACCAGCCCTGGACAAACAGCGTAGCCAGGTACGGGGACGATATCACAAAAGAGCCTCTCTCTGCTGCGAACGGGTCGCTGAAGCTCCCTCCCAGCGCAGGACAGAAGCTTTTGTTACAAGCTCTGGTTTACGATGCCGTGATGGTGGGTGTCTTCAGTCATTTCTTGACTTGTGTATTCTGATGTGGTTTTCCCATTTATGCTCCTCACCTCCCTTTCTCCTTTTTCCGGCATAGGAGAAAATGTTTTCTTCTCTGAGCTAGCTTTACTTGGCTGAGCATAGGCTTTATTTTTTTTCCTGGATATAGGGGGGTGTGCAAGCGAGGCTGATGGGATTTGAGTAAAAGCTGTTTGTTTTTTCCAAGCATCACTCAAAGCCTCAGCTCTCCCCTGCTCTTCTGTCTTGACTCCAGCCGGCCCCTGAGGGCCTGTGCTGTGGGCCCGTTCTTCTGGTGATGGCCGAGCGGGGTGAGGCAGCTCGGCTGTCGGCAGGGCTGCGGCAGTCTCGCTTCCCTTTAGCGAGACCTAATAAATGTTTATAAATATCTGCAGGGTGGGGGTCAGGACGACGGGGCCAGACTCTGTTCAGTGGTGCCCAGCGACAGGACAAGGGGTAATGGGCACAAACTGAAGCAGAGGAAGTTCCAGCTGAACACGAGGAAGAACTTCTTCCCTCTGAGGGTGACGGAGCCCTGGCCCAGGCTGCCCAGGGAGGCTGTGGAGTCTCCTTCTCTGGAGATATTC
>Ga0065711_1050264_pt1 | contig 10913 bp, 7 predicted proteins | sample Hoacrofraction12_FD_59098 | JGI IMG/M metagenome (GOLD analysis project Ga0065711, IMG submission 59098) | Hoatzin crop microbial communities from Cojedes, Venezuela - Epithelial fraction 12 v2 (version 2) | ecosystem: Host-associated > Birds > Digestive system > Esophagus > Crop | place... | reverse complement strand
ATTCTGTGATTCTGTGATTCTACAGGAGTTCTGGGGCACTTTGTCCACTGCCCCCCTTGAAACATTGAGGCAATCAGCAAAGCTATTGTTGTTTGACTCTGACATGCTGCATGCGTTCCCTAACCGGTACCATTCCTTCCTCTGATTGAGCAAGATGCTCTTTCATTCTTCATATCAAGACTTTTCCTGTGGGTGACTGCATATTCTTCAGTGGAGCACAGTAACACCTGGGCTAATTTTGAAAAAAGCTGTCTTGATAACCAGCAGCAGTCTGTCTTTGGCACCACAAAGCTGTCTTTTGAACAGATCAAAGTAGTCTATGGGGAGCTTTAATATTATTGGTTCCCAGTTAAAACTGCCTTGAGTATCTCCTGCTATGTTATACTGCACTCTGTAGACTGTACACAACCTGGTAGCAAATTGTCTTGCATGCTGTACTCCATGATTCTGCTGAAGGATGCTGTAGGGTCCTGCACATGGGTCAGGGCAATCCCAAGCACAAACACGAGAAGCTCAACCTGACCCAGCAATGTACGCTCACAGCTCAGAAGGCCAACCGTGTCCTGGGCTCCATCAAGAGATGCATGGTCAGCAAGTCAAGGGAGGGGATTCTGCCCCTCTGCTCCACTCTGGTGAGAGCCCACCTGGAGTCCTGCGTCCTGCTCTGGAGCTCTCAGCACAGGAAAGACATGGACCTGTTGGAGTGGGTCCAGAGGAAGCCACAAAAATGGTCGGAGGGCTGGAACACCTCTCCTATGAGGAAAGGCTGAGAGTTGGGGCTGTTCAGCCTGGAGGAGAGAAGGCTCCGGGGAGACCTTATTGCAGCCTTCCAGTACCTGGAGGGGCCTGCAAGAAAGCTGGAGAGGGACTTTTTACAAGGGCACACAGTGATAGGACAAGGGGTAATGGATTAAAACTAAAAGAGAGTAGATTTAGATTAAAGAAAGAAATTCTTTACGATGAGGGTGGTGAGGCACTGGCACAGGTTGCCCAGAGAAGCTGTGGGTGCCCCCTGCCTGGCAGTGTTCAAGGCCAGCTTGGACAGGGCTTTGAGCAGCCTGGTCTGGTGGAAGGTGTCCCTGCCCATGGGAGGGGGGTTGGAACCAGATGATCTTTAGGGTCCGTTCCAACCCAAAGCATTAATGATTCTATAAGCACATATTGAGGAGAACCTAATACAAACTGCTAGGGTCTTGTTGGCACGTATTAGGGCAAGTAATGATTCAGTGTGCATGGAAAAGGAGCTGAAAACCAAACCCAGTGGAGGTTTTCAAATTCAGATATTGAACTGAATCAAATGCTGTTAAGTTCAGCTGGAGGAAAACTTTCTGCTGATGATAACGGACACTGGTTCTAATTTTGCTGCTCTGATGCAGGCATAACTGATTTTGTCTTTACCTCACTCTAAAATACAGACCAGGAATACAGTGGTAGCAAATTTGAAGCATTACAGTCCTCATTTACATGTTGCTGCCTCTTGCAAATACCTTTGGAGAATGCACAAAAGGTTGAAAAAATATTAAGTCCATATTAAGTGGTAGATGGAAAACCATATGCAAGCAAACCTTTGAGCACCAGGGGCTCATTTCTCTGACAGACCAGCTTACCAGCACCGGGGGCAACACACTTTCAAAGCAGCTTCACCAACCTTGCACAGGTTATACTTGCAGTTCTTTCCCTTTGCGTATGCAAGGGCATAATTCCATGCCATACAATGCATTTTGGATTTTCACAATTGACCCGTCCTACATATATATCTGGAAAGCTAGCCTTCATGTGGAAATCGCTTGCATATTGCAGTCATTTGATATTTAAAAGTGGTCACATACACACACATGCACAAAAGAACTGCTTCAGCGCACCATCAGTGCTCATTACAGGGTATTGTGTCCTTTGGCACAGATGGAAAACCTGCGAGGGTACGTCAGCATATTAATTCTCGAGAACCAAAGGCTGTGAATTCAAAATCTGGATTTGATCACTGGAAAGGATTTGGGAAGTCAGCGTTTACACTGTGATTTCAGTGTACAGTGTTTGCAGCGTGCACTGAGATCTCAGGTATGTCCGCAGCCTGCTGCAGTATGTCCGAGCAAATGAAAACCAGGATCTCTTTCAATCCTGCACACTGACTTCAGGCATCCTGGAGTAACCCTCCAGCAGCAGGGCTTGCCACAAATAACTCACCTGGCACTCCTGCGTATTGGGTGGGTCTGTTTCTGGAAGTTGATTTCCCTTAAGCAATGGGTGTAATATTTTATTGAAGACAACTAACCAACAAATCCAAATGATTGTTGGTTAACAAGTGCGAGGGTCAAATCCACTAACAGTAACTGGAAAATAACTTCTGATCCGTTGCAACTTCATGATAAAGTGATTTGTTCAGCACACAGAACAAGTAGTTATGACAATTGCTACTATATAGGCAGAAAACAAGACAAAATACCTTTGCATTTTGAAGACATGCTGCTTGTCCTTCCTTTGATACAAGACCTCAGAAAGGATTTTGCTTCGATGTCTGTAGATAACATGCAGTAGCCTCTGCTTTGAGTTTACTTTCTAATAAATTTCTGGAGCTGCAAAAGGGAAAAGAAAGGGAGGGACATGAGGATATATAAACAAAAAATGATGCAGCCAGCAACATATTTTTCAGCAGAACGTGGGGCTGCTACATTAGACCTACTTCTCTTTTGCAGGAGGAATTGGGTGCCTTGGTCGTGACAGCGGACAGACACGGAAATGTCTTGATGCAGTGGAGATTTATAACCCTGATGGGGACTTCTGGAGGGATGGACCTCCTATGCCTTCTCCCCTCCTCTCCTTACGAACAAACTCTACCAGCGCAGGCTCCGTGGAAGGGAAGCTGTACCTCTGTGGAGGATTTCGTGGAGCAGGTACTAAAATGACTCTGACATTGTTTACATAGTTGAAATCAGTTTCACTGTACACAGACTGAGCTGATGACCGAGCAACCCTATCAGGTGGCACTGGCATGCCCTGGAACCACAGAGCTGATTCAGCCCTTTGGACTGCTGGCTCCTAATGTCAATATGAATTGTGCTCTTCTTGTCCTTTGCTTTTTTTCTTAACAAAACGTGAAAAATTAACGATATTTCCAATCTGCGCTAAACCTTTCCAAACTACATCCAGAGCTACTGAGATCAGGAGCTTCTTGTGTTATGGACATCAAAGAACTTGGATATATTTGCTGAAGGTTAAGGCACTATCTATCTGTCCTTAGCCAAGCTATCTGGCTCTGCCTATTTACTTACATGCTTTTCATAATCAGTGTTGAAAAGGCTTGTGTTTTTAATGAGGTACAAAGACTAAAATTCCGGATCTGGTGATTTCAAGTAATCCTAGCCCCATGTCCTTACCACTTAAGTCTTCCTCCTCCCAACTGTCCCTGGCTCTATCAAACTCTCCAGTACCATTAACCATTACTTTTTTAACTGTAAATGCAAGTAGTCTCTCAAAACATGCACACTTAAACTTTCATGCTACATAGCAGCTGTTATTCCAATTTCCTTGCTAGGAGAAAGCAGTAATACAGGTGCATTTTCCACTGCTAACAAATGTCACGTCAGGCTCACTGTTGCCCAGGAATGGGCACATGGTATCACTGGGTGATGCGTCCTTCACATTATGCTCACTTCAGCTGCATTGACTTTTACTTGTATAACAAACTCTAAACTTAAAGCTGCTGTTATTTTAGAATGATGATTTTCATCAGCTAGTCCACAACTTGCCTTCTCCTCCCTTCATTTGCTGCCATTTGAGGAAGCTGCTTCCTGAGAGCGATTGTATGGCAGCTCTCTAACAGGCATATTTTCGTGTCATCTCTGATGGAAGTTCTGTGACCTCAGAGCAACTGCAGTTATGATACATCACTGTGTCTCCACAACAAACATTGTGCCATCACACTTGGCTCTTTTTCAGCAGCATTAGGAAAAAGCCTAAAGTTAGTGGGTACAAATCTCAAAAGGCCAATCATTTGCACTGGCAAATGGAGCAATTTCATTCAAGATGACTAACAGATCAGTATGAGATTTTCTGAGTAAGGTAGCTTCAGAGCCGTAAAACTCTCTCTGTACAATACCACCACGTTGTGTCACTGAGTCATGTATAAAGAGTGGTAGTACCGGGAGGGGCTGAAAGTTTCCCTGTGGGTTTCAAGACGGCCATCTTTTGTATGTTTGTATAATGCCAGCTCAATGGGGTCCTGGTTCCTGACTGTACTATTGCCATCTATGTAATTATGTATAGAATTCTCTTGCACTGAAAGTGTTATTTAGATTGGAAAACAAGAAGTCAAAGTTAGAAAATGCCAGTTTTGTGGTTACCTGTGCAGTTTGAATTCTGACCCCCTATGTGTGCATTTTGTATACCCATGAAGAAATAGTATGTGATTGTGTTGTTAGACGTTGTTATGGTGTCTATTAACAAGGGAGCCAAAATAAGATTCTCGCTGTCAACTGTAAATCAGATGTCTCCACATGTTTGAGTAGTTGAGAGGAAGCTGTGCCTTAAGGACAGGTTTCCTAATGTGACTTTGAAGTTATTAAAGGAAAAGGGCTTTCTAAATCTTTGTAACAATAATGACTTCTACCTACTGCCATCAAGAAAAAGATGGGTGGAGTCCATATGTTGAACCTGAAGAGGTTATCTAGCTGGCCTCTCTCCCTGGCCCCATCTCCTCTGCATGCTGGAAAGGGCTCTTTCCTGAGCCCTTTGAGAGTGAAGGGTGGAGTGAGAGAGCGTTATTGCTGTCATATGGGAACTTGGAGATGATGGCTTGACTCTGCTCTTTGACAATTACAGCTCCTCAGCAGCTTCAAGATATCCATAGAACAGCATGTGCTGCTGCTGCTTTAGTAGCAGATGGTTATTTTGGAATGTGCTTGTTTGGTTTTACTCTTTTGGGTTCCTTGGTATGTCACTTCAGTTTTTGTGAGGGATGCAACCAAGAGAGGATATTCCAATTCTCCAAAACATTGTAATTTAGTTTCAACCAAGTGGAGTTTTTGGAACAAGCTGGAAGCACAGCTTTAGTCTCTGGGTTTTCTGCCTGCTGAATGCTAAAGGGCTGCTGTGAACATTCCAGAACAAGTGCTTCTAAAAAAAAGAAAATAAGCCAAAATCACTGCTGCAATGGAAAGTATTAGCCAGTGTATATAGGGGGCAGCAACTAACTTCTTGTATACTATAGGTCTGTCCCCAGCTCCGCAGCCTCAACTTTCCTTTGCATTTGCTCAAACTCCCTCTTGATCCAGCAGTGTGAAAGCTGACCTGCTAAGGCCATTGTTGCATCTTAGTTTTACTCATATGTGCTGTGCTCTGTATGCCTTTCTGCATGAGTATTGACCTAAATGGATAATTAGAGACCAGAGATCCTGTACACAAATACAAAGCTGAAAAGCAGCTGTCAACTGCTCAAAGGGCGTTAAATTTGGATGAAAACATAAGTACTGCTCAGCTACCATAGCTTCTGAGTCCCATATGACACGCGAAGTTTTGTGATGGCAGGATTCCCATCCCATATATATTGCCTCTCACAAATCTTGTCTGCTTGAAGGAGGACAAGTAGTGCAGCCCTAACAGAATCCCCAGGAGCAAAGGCAGAGAAATTGCAGCTACTCAGAGTCTTCCAAGAGAAGTCAGCCTGGCCAGCTGAGTGTATAATTTGAACAATGCAGAGCACAGTCTCTCTAAAGGATGAGTGGACTCCAAAGTGTGTCCAAGCTTGATTAAGAGAAAGCTTCCTCTGAACTGCAAGGAATGCTGTTCAATGTTGAGCTGTGTTGGTGAACACAGCTTGCAAGGCTTCCCCTGCTGAGGCTTCCTCAAGTTAGAAGCTTGTCCGTAAAAGGGGAAAGAGGATTAATTCAGCTGAAGTGTAGACACTTCTCTGGAGCGCCTACACTGAGTGAGCCCGGGCTCCCTGCAGCATATGGAGAAGCACAGATACTTCCAGAGGGAGATTCAGGTCCTCAGTGCTTTAAATCTGCTCTGAAAGACCACAAGGTAATTCAGAACCCCAAAGACCTCTCTTGCCTCTTAACGCTCCATGTTTTGATCAGGATATGAGGGATTCTAATCTGGTTTACCTAAGGCAAACACCTCAGGAGCTTGGTGTCTATGGTTAGATGGTACAAACTACTCTGAGACCTCTGTGTTGTTTCACTAGCTGACAAATACTGTATGTTCTTATGATCCTAAGTACCCCAAACAACCACTTCTTGGTTTTAATTTGTTTCCTGCTTAGCAAGACTTGCAAAACTTCATCTGTTAGCCGGTAGTTTATATGAATTAGCTCATTTCCCATTAAAGCTATTACAGCAAATAGGAAGCATTAATCTGCATGTCTCTGACACTCAGCTCCACCTCATGTAGCCTAGTGTCATGAATGTTCCTGTCATTTGTCAGCAATATTATAGCATTCATCAAGATATTCAGAAATATTTAAAATGGTTGGTTTTGTCCATTAGATTATAGTTTTGCACAGAGTGAAAACGTTAGCCATAGTATGAATACTCAGAAGGACTCAACGCACAGTAGTCAGCCAGCTTTCTACTAATTGTTAAAATATGTTGCCGCATTTACTGCTGTGACTATGGATTTTAAACCAGCCTTTGCAGCCTGACTGTACAATGTTCTTGTTGAAATATTTTATTTCCTTTGCCTTTACATAGAACTAAAACCTGCCACCTGCGCAGGCTGACAGCTATTAACGTCAGCCTGTGCACGGCAGAAGCAGCCTCATTAGCGTGCTTCACCGAAGGAGGTGGTAAGCAGCTCTTCAGGTATGCAGCATTACACGCTTCTAAAATGCTTGCCAGATTGGGTTCCCTTTCTTTTTGACTGCTTCTGAATATTAGAAATAATTTTTTCTGGTGAAAATAAAGAAGGCAAGGGTGTGTGCCTGTCCGCTGGGACTGTCATCTGCTGTCGCTGTCAGCTTGCAGAGGCACATGTTTGTTGACTTTGCATTGTTGCTGCACAAATACAGATCTCGTAGCCTGTTTCTGGGGGCTGGGGGTTGTAGCTTTAGTTTCAGATTGTAGATGTTGGTCCAACTGCCTGTCTCACAGATTTGAATTAATAAATGCAAATCCAGAGTTGATTTTCTTAACTTCATGATTTTAATTCTTTACTGTATACCCATGTGATATCAGCTGATGTGCAAAGTAAAGGGACAACCACCTCAATGCAAATAATAAAACGTTTAACAGGTCTACTGTTAGCAGCACATAGCACTTAAAAGCTCTTATGATTTTATCAGCTAACAGCACACTTGATGTGGAGCTGTCTTTCTCTGAACTGGCGGTTTTGCCATCTCCAATGTAGTTTACAGCAGAGAAGATATATGTACTGCTTCCCTACATAAATGTTGAAAAATTCTGTAATGTGGTTAGCAGCATGTGTGGGACCAGAACTGCTCAACCCAGTTCTGTTATTTACTTACTAATACCAAGCAGAAAATCTTTCTTCCCTTAAATGGCGTTACAGTCAGAGGAAGGGGAAAGGGAAGAAATATCTATGAACTTGGAATGCAAGAATCTCAATTTTGTGTTTGCAACTCTTAGCAAAGGTAAGTGGTAGTGACACTGAGTCCTACTAGCTGTGTAATTCCAATTTAAAAAAAACCCAAAACATATGTACTTACCCTAGATTCATTTTCTGGCCTCTTCTTCCTCATTTACATAAACTGCAATCCATACATTGGAATAGAAGTGGCACTGCTTGCGGCAGTGCAGAACCGTGTAGTAATTACTGTATTCCAGCTGAGCTAATGAGTTTGTATCTCCACGCCATCATCTCCTGACAGTGGACTAGCTTAATAGTTATTTATTTTGACTAATCTCCCATAAAGGCTGTTCTCCCTAGTCTCCTCCATTATGTGATTTAGATGGAGACTTATTCTAGTGCTTGTTTTTTATTATAGTTGTTATGGAACATTACTGGAATCAAATTAAATTTAGAGGTATTAAGGAGTCTGGCACAGTAAATACTGCACTTGTGAAGTTTGGGGGTTGAGGGATTGGAACAAAACCTGTTTCTCCAGCACCTTCCCATGTTCCCAGCTAAATAAAGCAGAGGGGCAAACCCCAGGCTGCCTATCTGCAGCACTGTTCGTTTCCCTCTGTCAGAATTTACTGGGCAGCGATGAATAATTAAAGTTCTCCTGCCCACAGTTGTTACCATTTGAATAAATATTCCCACCCATGAAAGGGATTCAGGGTCCCTGCGCTTGGCTCAGCACAGAAATCTGCTCGCGGCTGCCCGCTGCGCTGTGCCGCAGGCTCTGCCACATCTCCCCAGCCTGCTGCTGCGTCCACCCTGAAAAACGCTACGCGACCTTCTGCCAAATTCTGCCCAGCACCGGCAGGAGCTGCCAGGCTGCTGTCAGGAACTGGCGTGCGGGAGAGACCTCCTCAGCTTGCTGCCTTCCCGGGGAAGGATGCCCATTTATCCCCCGCTCATTAGCTAGAAACTCGCTGCCGTAAATAAGGCCAACACAGGTCAGGGGAATGGCTGGGGAGCAGCGCCTGCTCATTTCAGATCTAAATTTGACCCAATAGCTGACAGCACAGTATTAGTAATTGAGTCATGCTTCTTACTAAGTCTCATTTATCGTTTATAAAGGGTTAATGAATGATTAATAGATATTTTAATGCATTTTAATTAATTGCTGAAGAGGTCAATAGGTTGTTTAGAAACATGGCTTGTAGCCATGTATGACATCTTCTATTGTGTTCATAACTGCCTGTCATGCATGCAGTCTAAACATGCTTTATATCCTCTATTAATAATGTATTAACCCATTGTAAGGCATTTAGAAACAGTATCTCAAGATAGTCTGAGACCAGTAATTCTTATTCTGATCTTATCCTCTCTTGCATATGAGTTTTTACTCATATGAATGGTGCATTGACTTCGAGAGCACTGATCCTGCTGCTATTGCAATCTGTGGTCTTGCTATCACCGCAGTGCAAGCAGGACTAATATTTGTGAGATTATGTCTAAAAGAGGCCTTGCCTACGAACAACAGGCAAGATCTGGAAAGATTTTAAAAGCTGAAATGGCTGGATCAATCCCAAGAAAAACAGTTGAAATAACTGAATTAGAAGTTCCTTCCTGCAGACCATCCCATTCTTTATATGTATATATATTTAATTTTAATATCTATTGATTTGTGAGTGAATGGGTGGATCATGAAACTATGGTCTTGAAGGATTATGCAGCAGAGCAAGAGGCTAGAGGTCCTGTCTATGAGAGTGAATATCTTACCTTACTCCACGCAGGTGCTCTGAAAAGAGTAAGCTGCCACAGTTGTAAATTCAAGCCCCAACCTTCCTCCCAGCTTTCGCTGTGTCTGGTGGGATATGCTGCCTCAATACTTAACATCACGAAGGCTGGCCAGCATGTTAAACAGCCAAGCCAAGTTCCCTCTCCTGTGTATTCTCTGCCTGCTTCTGCCCATAGGCACAGATGATGGATGTATTTGACCCCGCAAGGGGTGTTTGCTGTGCTATGCTAGCAAGACTGGTAGAGTTAGGGGGCAGCTCACATACGCAAATGGGATTGAAGGCCACAGACTTGATGAACTTATTCTTTTTCCTACTGCAAATGAGGAGCCAGGACATCTGGTGGTAATGATCTAAATGCACTTTTATCCCATTGCAACACAAACACGAATTCCCAAGTCACCTAACTCTGTGCCATGTAATTATGAAAGCAGCTATTAGTGGTGAGGAGGATAAGTAGCAGAGGCTAGTCCCATATGTTTAAAATCATCCTCTGGTACAGTTAATGGCATGCAAAACCAGGTACAAACCAGCAGTGGAACTGCTTCAAGGCAGCTCTGGGGCGGCTGTTGGGTGACAAGGACTGGGGAAGCCAGTGAAAGAAACACCTGAGCAAACATTTGGGGGACCATTGGGGAACTGGCAAGCACCTTGTGATGTTCAAGTGCTTTTTTCCACGGAAAGAGCAGAGCAGACAGTTAACAGTTTAACCACTACAGGTTAGGTGTCATTTTTTTTATAAACTGATTTATGGTGAAAGAAGATACAGCACATCAGGAAACTGCAAACTGGAAAGGAAAAAATGCTGTGACAAGCTGAGAAGCGACACCAGCAGGAGCTCGGGAAAGTAGCCTGCGTGAGGATGTCCCAGGGCACAGACATGCGGGCAAGGACAGATGTGACGCTGAGACTACCCCTACCCCCACCACGCGGTGCAGTTCAGTGCTGAGGTACCCGGCCCTGCATTGGATAAACTTGCTCGGCTACTGCTGGCCACATAGCAGTGTGTCAATGGAGCTATGCCGCAGCTAGCACACGGGTGAGCTCGCCCAAAACTCCTCTGGATATCTCTGCCCTGCACTGATGCACGCAGAGGCATCACAACTCGTGGCATGACACACGCTCTAGCTATCTCCATAACTCTATTTCTTCTTTCATAAGATGGAGTCAAATACACCAGCTGAATGTCAATGGGCTTCTATGAGAAACAAGAAACATTGACCACATTTCCGCAAACTTGCCACAGATTTAACTCCAATGAACATGATTTTTTATTAGATCAGTGCTCTGGACACTACACAGGCTATAGTAGAGTGAATGTCTTTGTATTGGCTTACCAACATAATAGCTGTATGGTTAAGTCCAGGACGACCTATAGATTTTCTAACTCTTAAGCATGTTGCTTAATTCTTCTACATCTGCCTTCCTTTAACCCTTTCAACCCAAAACCTAACAATTGTATCTGAATGTTCAGTTCCAAATAGGAAAGAGAATGCAAGGTCAAACAAGACAAAAACTGGTAATAAATACTATATTCACATGGGAAGTTGTTCCTCCAAATCACAAACGGAATGCAGTTCAAAAAAAAAAAAAAAAAAAAAAAAAAAA
>Ga0065711_1050262_pt1 | contig 10913 bp, 7 predicted proteins | sample Hoacrofraction12_FD_59098 | JGI IMG/M metagenome (GOLD analysis project Ga0065711, IMG submission 59098) | Hoatzin crop microbial communities from Cojedes, Venezuela - Epithelial fraction 12 v2 (version 2) | ecosystem: Host-associated > Birds > Digestive system > Esophagus > Crop | place... | reverse complement strand
AAAAAAAAAAAAGGGGGGGGGGTATGGGGAAGGCATTCTATTTTTGAAGTGTTAACGGTATCAAGCCTGACTACATTCAAGTCTAACTTTTCCATCTGCATACTGTCACGAGCATGTTCGATGAATCTTCTCATAACTTCACGCATCTCTGCAATATTTAATCATATAGAGTATTACTAACACTTGAAGATGAATTAAGAGTGGTTCAAGCTTTTAACACTTTCAGATTAGAAATACACACTAGCACACCGCGTTTTGGGGGATTTTGTTTTTTTTAAAGGAAAGGGGAAGAGAGCCTTTAGATCGTGTTAATTTTGAAAGAAAGTCTCAAATCTAAACCTGTAAATAAATTCTATACAATAAGCTGTTTATATTTCCCTGAGTTACAAGTCTGTTGCGATGCAAAATGGTTGCAAACATTTAGAGCAAGTTGGACCTAAAAGTAATCAAAAACATACATGTTACAAGGTGGTGCCAAAATGCAACACAAAAATTTATCTCTGAAATATACCTATGTGACTTAATCCACATGAAGTAACAGAGTATACCCACGTTTAAGAAGAATTCAACCTGACCAAACATTTGAAAAAAGTTTTTTTTATTCTGGGATAACATCCATTCATTTTCTTACATTACACCATTAACAAAAAGGCTTTAGAGCTGCATGGGGTTTTTTTGAGCGTGAACACACACCATTTTTCACAACGGCTAGTGATACTTTATAAAGCAACTGTTGTGTTCTTTAATTACAGAAAGATGATAACAGTGGCCATGACCTTATAGAACTACATTCCTATGTAGATGTATATCCAAAAGCTTTCTGTATCTGCACGCTTCTGCTCAATGTTAACTTTAAGAGCACATTATTAATTTCTCAAACATGTGGCTGTCTCATAAGCCCAGAAGTAAAACACGTTCATTAAAGAGATGGGAAAAAAGTTCCAAGCAAACTGCCAAAACTAGCATAATTATGAAACTATTTAACATTGGAACTAACTAGAGTCACACACTGTGTCTAGATCACAGTGATGTCATCAGAAACACCCAGCCAAAAGGCACTAAAACTACCGCGCTCCCATAAATCCACCTCACACCAGCTGACAAACATTTTAAAGTTAAAGTCAAAATTATACTGGGGGTGGGAAGGAAGTTACATTCTAAAAGTGCTAATAACTATAGCCATAGTACGAGATTTGATAAACGCCTGCTCATTTCAGCATTAACGAGAGTGATTCCAAACAAGTCACAACAGCAGAAAGCTAAAAATACTCATGAAGTATCCAAAGAGATGATTTTTAAAGAAAACAACACTCATTTACAACAATATCTTTTCCCACTAGCTTGTACCATAAGTAAAGCCTAGAAGACTTAGAAAATATTAACACAAGATCCTGCTTATGGGTGGGGTTATACAAATACACCTTGGATCAGGACAAATAAAAGTTTGCGCAACCAGGCTCCTGCTTCCCTTTTGGCAAATGTGTCAGTCCAGGTACTCGGCTGAAATGTTTTTATAGAGCACTATGGTTACTTCTAAAACTATACAAGTCATAAGTAATATGCTAAAGGCACCTAGGCTAGTAAGTTTATATGCGAGTTCCTCAGTCAGTTTTCTACTGCAATATAAAACAGTCATGTCAAGGTTTAAAGTGAATTACAACTGACAACACCTGAAAACCTAATAGATGAGGTTTATTACAATCTTTCCTAATAAGTGGAGTTTATCATCTTCGTTCATTATTCTCTTTTCCAAATATAAAACGCATAGTTCTTTTTCTCTTTAAAAAGACACTTTCTCATGTTAAAATACGTAAGTCCTACTTAATGTGCAAGACCTCCAAAATGCCTCATAAGCATGCTTTAAGGGAAAATAATGTTTTCCTCTTGGGGATCACTGAGCTATTTATGCAAATATTGTCCGTCTGCTTTCATCAAATCAGGTTAATGAAATTGAGTTCTTAAAAAAAACACCCAACCACACAACACACAGGAAAATGTGTAAAAACAATTACCATTATGAATTAGGATTGTCCTGGGTTTTAAAATTTTAAGTAACTACTGCATAAACTTGCAAGGACTTCTCCATCACCATTTTCCCTCTTCCTCTACAAAATTTTGCTTTTTCTGATCCTTCGTCATTTCTAAAACACTGAGCTTAATATCCTCTACAAGCCAGTACGAGACATCTATTTCTATTTCTGTAAAGCACATCTTAAATTGCAAGACACAAAAACTGCAAGAGCAGAACTCAATTCCCAGTAGTGGGCTGCGCTTACAAGGCTGACTAGTTAGCTACCTATGGCAAGACAAAGTAATGTTCAGAATTTGTTCATTATAGCAAACCAAAGCCTTTGACACAGTCTCCTGCACAGACCTTAATCCCAAATTGGTGAGATATCAACTGGATAGTGGGAGATAAATTGGGTGAACACGTAGCTGGACCACTGGGCTTAAAGGGTTGTCACGCAGGGTACGAAGTCTAACTAGTGGCCGGTTATTTGTGGTATCCTTCAGGGATCAGTACCAAGCCCATGGTGTTTAACATCCTTATTGAAGACTTGGAAGATGGGATAGAGTGCACCCTCAGCAAGGCTGCAGATGGTACCAACCTAGGGGGAGAAGCCAATGCACTGGCAGGCAGGGCTGCTATTGACAGGGTTCTTGAGAGGCAGAAGAAATGGGCTGTCAGGAACTCCAGGAAGTCCAGACGCAAACACCACGTCCTGCACCTGGGATGGAGGTATCCTATGCAACTGTACAGACTAAGAGCCAGATTGCTAGATAGCAGCTTTGCAGAAAAGAATCCCAGTGGACAGCACGTTGAACGTGAGTCAGCAGGGTGCCCTTGCTGCAAAGGTGGCCAACTGTGTGCTGGGCTGTATCAGCAAGCGTGAAGCCAGGGGCATGATTCTTCCCCTCTCTTTGGCCCTTGAGATATCGTGTGGAGTACTGCACCCAGTCTAGGGCTCTCAACGCAAGGACATGGACGTACCAGAACCAAGTCCAAATGGAGGGCCACCATGGTGGTTAGGGGGTTGGAGCACATAATCTCTCCCTCAGGGGAGATGGACAGAACTGGGTCTGTTTAGCCTGTTGAAGGGAGATCCTGCTGCTGTCCACATCTGCCTGCTGGGAGGATACAGAGAAGAGGGGGCCAGACTGTGTGTTCGTTGCCACTCACCCTCTCACAGAACACCTTTGACAATTCTGAAACACAGGCAATTCCAAGCAGGACAAAAGCTTTTTCCACCAGGAGAGTGACCAAGTATTGGAAGAGACTGCCCAGAGAGGCGGTCGAGTCTCAATCCTTGGAACTATTCAGCACAACCTAATCTAACTGGACTCGCTTTGGGCATGAGGCTGGACGAGATCATCTCCAGAGATCATTTCAAACTGCTCCATGATTACTCTCCATGCAAAAATTGAACAAAAATACAAGTTTTTAAAAATACTATCTAAAAAATACACTACAAGTTTCACTAAGATGGTAAGCTGTAAAATAATCTGATTACATTCCACTGCTATACAATAGTAAATATGCATTATATACATATACAAATAGACAAATTCAGTCATACTACCCTCCCATCTAACCTTTCAGAAACACTTCTGCTGGCTAGCACAGGACAAGCATTACTTACAAACAAGTCATCAACTTTAATACAGTCTCAATAATTTCATTGCAAAATTATCCTGCAAAGACTATTTTACCGAGTTAACAAACAGAAACAAAAAATAATTCTATTAGTTTTTTAATGAACAGGAAATGAGAAGCATAACAACATCTGAAAAGCATTTGGAAGATGTGAGTTAACAGTCTAATGCACATTAACTTTAAAATTATATATACATACACATATACTTTTAAATTCTGACAATACAAAATACTGAAAAGAAGATTTAGCCAAATCAGACTGGGTTACTCTTTTGTAGAATAACTAAGGAGTTCTGTATTACATATGGAAATTATACACAGCTTATACATGTATACTTGTTGTACCTTCAAAAGTCTATTTAATACAGTCCATTTTTTTTCACGGTTACAAAACCCAATTTTAAATCTTTTCAAATTGGCAAATCACATACCTCAGAGTGAGCACCCAGAGATTAAGCTCTGTCTTTCTCTAAGGCAGATGAGAACATGATGGAAGGTCTTTATTTTTCTACTTAAATATTTGTTTCAGTACCATTTCATGTAGAAACATATTAAAAAAACCTCTTTAAATTACATACCAGAGTACAAAGAAGAAATACCAAGAAATTTGGCACAGAGCTGCAGTGGCAAAAGACCTTGATGAATGGGGGGAATAAACAAGGGTAACCCAGCTAAGAATAATGGACAAGCTGAAGCTCAAGAAATAATTTAACAAGGTGATAGCCTGAATTTTCATCTTATTGCATCTGTTAATTCTAGATGTCCTGGTTTCAGCTGGGATAAAGTCAGTTCTCCTCCTAATAGCTGGTACAGTGCTGTGTTTTGGATTTAGGATGAGAATAATGTTGACAACACACTGATGTTTTAGTTGTTGCTAAGCAGTCAAGGACTTTTCTGCTTCTCATACTGACCTGTCAGTGAGGAGGCTGGGGGGGGGGCACAAGAAACCGGGAGGGGACACAGCCAGGACAGCCGATCCAAACTGGCCAAAGGGATATTCCATACTATATCACATCATGCTCAGTATATAAACTAGGGGGAAAGTTGGCTGCAGCACTGGTGCTTGGGAATTGGCTGGGCATCGGTCAGTGGGTGGTGAGCAATTATATTGTGCATCATTTGTTTCATACATTCTTTTATCATCATTACTATTATTATTTTCCCCTTCCTTCTCTGTCCTATTAAACTGTCTTTTATCTCAACCCATTAATTTCTCTCCCCCATCCCACTGCGAGGGGGTGGGAGTGGTGAACAAGCAGCTGCATGGTGTTTAGCTGCCTGCCAGGTTAAACCACAACACTATATTGGCATAGAACAATGTGCTCTGAAATAGAGGTGGGAGTTAAAAATCTACAGGAAAGCTGTGGACAGGCCAAAACACTGCCACCGCAGCCCCAACTGAAAGCCAGGAAGCTTGTAGGAAGTCGGTTGCACTGATACTGCAGAATGTGTGCTGTCTGCCTATTGATTTCTGAGCAATAACATCTCTCTGTGATGTTGCTACTGTTTTGATTATCTGATTATCCGAAGTATTTGAGAGGAACGTTCCTTTGTTTACAAGAAAGGGAGCTGTCAGAATCTGAAAGCCTATGGCGATAAGGCCATGGACCCAAAGATAAACAAAACAGGTTATTGTCACTAAGTGCTCCTCAGAAGTACACCTCAATTTATCAACATCCAATACAGTGACAAATAAAATGACATTGCAAGACTTTCTGATGGAAGCGAGTTGTACAAATATCTTCGTTCTATTTTGGAAAGAAAGTTATATTATAAACTGTTAACTGATCATCTAATGAAGTTTGATACATTTATTGTGTTTTAAAAAAAAATTATGAGGCCACCTACCATGATGTAAGTGCTTTTTACCAAGAACAAACATCTCAAAATGGCTTTTCTGCAATTTCTCCTAGGATAGGCTTCTTAAAGATTTCACTCTTCCTCATGTTACAGGGAGTTTTCCCAGTGCTTTAGTTTGGAGGGATATGGGTGGGGGTATCTTAATTCTGTAACATTATTCTCTGTTTAATACCTAGCTTAGTGGAGTCCTGATCCATGACTAGAGCTCTCAAAGCTACAAAGAAGAAAACAACAAACAGTAAGAAATATTACAGTAGCAACTGGCAGCTATACTCAAGATTTGGCACTACTATAGAAGAAAAGGTGGAAGGGATGAAAACAAGACAACTCCTAAACATCTGTTCCACAAAAATCAGTGCACAGAACTCTGTAACTCAGTAACTCTCACACCAGGGCGGCCTGAAAGGAAAGGAGCTTTAACGAGAGATGTAGCAGAAAGACTACTGCTAGGTGAGCTCCTTCAGCAAAACTGATGATGTGAGACACCTTTGATACAGGATGGATGTGGACTAAAAAGGGTCCTTCTGCCCCACATGTTCTCTGTGCCTGCAAACGACAAGAAAGAGTGGCTGAAAGAGTTTACCCTGAAGGACTAGGAGAAAAGAGCAACGGGAAACACACCCAGGAGAACAGACTGCAAAGACAGAAGAGAAGAGAGATGTTACCTACAACACTTACTCTCTTTTCCAACTTGTGGTTAGAAACAATCATATCTAACAACATTAAGAGTGTTAAGAGAACTAACACCCATTAAAAAAAAACTTTCTCTGAAAATTAAGTCTGAACAAAACAGAATATGTATTTCAAGTTGAAACAGTTGATCTCCATACATAGGAACTCCAGAACAGTTTGACTACTCTATGTCATCCAGCCTAATGCACAACTCGGGGGCTGTTACACAACCCCCTCGCCCACAGACAGGTTCACCCACGGCACTGCTCAACACCACAGCAAACATTGTCTTACACCACTGCATTTCTTCTGTGTGCCATAACGGTATTTAAAGCCATTTACATTTTTTGTGTACTGTACACTGACACTGTACCAAGGACTGGCCATACTCTCATCCTTCTTGCAGGTCCCTTGAAATATTAATGAAGAATAGCTGAGCACTGTTTCTCTAACATTTGTCAAGTATGTCGTCCTGAGCACTGCAGGAAGATTGAAAGACCATAGTGAGCATGGCCTGCTCACATCACTGATTCATTAACAACATCTGGGAACCATCATCAAAAACTTGGCCCATTCAGGTCACTCTCCCTATTGCAACCTGTTCCACCTGCTAGACACCTAGCACTAGTCCCCAACCCTATTTCAAATGTCCCCAGACTCTTCACTAAGACAACACTTTCCTTTGTGGTTGCAGATTATTAAGGGTACTAGTACTACTGTACTAGTGGGTTGTATTTGCAGCTCCGTATCACACTTTCTTTAGAGGGTACTTTCCCCTAACACATTTCCTATTGCAGTTTATTAGAAAGCCAGACCCCATATGCAAGAATTCCCTCCACCAAGCACCTGCCAAGGACGTAGTAATAGTTTTTATTACAACACAACCTTGCCACCCACTTCCTTCAAAGGAGGGTATAATACTGTCCAGACCATATTTTCTCCTAATCACGAAAACTATTGAGCAGTACACCTACAGCAGGGCCCCAGCAAACTGAGTAATGTCCAGCTGTCCAATTTCTAACATCACAACAAACCTCTGACACATGACAGAGGAAGGCCCGAGGCACAAAGCTTTGCCTGGAGAACTTGCTATCCAAGTGAGCTATTTTCATTACTGAGCATCATTTGGGCAGTGTTTGGCTTCTGGCAGCTGCTAGGGGTGGAAAGGGAGGGAAGGAGGTAACGAAATGGCAATGGATTATACATGCCAATGTCAGAAGTAGGAGTATGTCCACTAGGGTCTCCTCAGCTGCCACTAATTTTCACAAACCTATAGGTTCTTATCCTTAAAGTGACTAATTCTCCATCAACATCGTTTGAAACTAGTCAATAGGTTCAAAATTTAATGGAGCAGTGCGAAAGAAGAGGAAGAGAAGACTGAACAACAGAAAATCATGCATGTCTGGTTTCCCTAAGATACCAAACTTAAAACCCAACACAACTGAAAAGCTTTGGGGTCACAGATTTTAGCCTAGCAGTCCTTTCTTCCTCAGTTACTTTTTGAGATGGGTTCAAGGAAAAAATGAGCTTGTGGCAATTCTCCACAGAACACGCACCAGAGGAATTCTTCCCAAGCTGGGAACGGTACTTTTCAGGATATTTTTGCCAGTACAGGGAGGTTCAAGTAGAAAAGAGATTTCTAAGCCATAGGCACAGCAATACTGAAACTCTACATTTTTCACTGCATTCTGCAAATTCAAAAGCGTGGGGAATTAAAAAAAAAGCAAGATCTCGGCATACAATACAATCTACAGCAGGAGACTGGAACATCGACATGACACTAGTAAAAAATACTTCCCCTTTTTAAGAACTAAGCACAGTCTTCACAAGAAGAACACTAATGGCTTTTTAGTGCTACGTCAAGACAAAACTTCATTTCCTAACCTATTGCCAGCAGTTATTCTCATGCATTATACTTTTTGTGCATTCTATGTGCATACATTTAATACTATGCAATTGTATTATTGATGCTATGTATGAATGATATTCAAATAGCTTTAACAAATTAAAATTTACTGGGTAAGTACAATTCTATGTCAAATTTTAGAGACTTCCATATGCCTGGTTGAAACATCATTTGTCCTAATTTAGATAGTTTTCTAACTTCTCAGCCGATCAAATTCTCAACACAGAATCCAAGTTAGTGGAGGGTTCCAGTTATGTCCAGCAAAACTTCCATAAAAAACAAGATGATAATTTTATCAAAATGCTTGTATTTAAACTTTCAATTACACATTGATAGCCCTACTGTATTTGTAACAACTCACTTCAAATTTTGTATTTTATTTTTATTCTTTCTTTTTAAGTTAACTTCAGACACCACTACGGGGAAGAATATATTTTCATTAAATGCAATTTATCAATTGTATCTTATCTAAATAACATTAGTTAACAAAACTAATGGACTAAACTACAAAGCTGGCTGAATGGCTGCAAAAGCTTCCTGGTTAATCACTGTAAAAAAATACACATAGGTGCAGCTTATTCAAAACATGTACATTAAGGAGTTTTTACTTACAATCAGTCATTTCTTTTGCAGTTGTCAGTGATGTGATGTGTACACCATTTCAAGGAATTCATTGCTATTTATAATGCACTGCTTTTTATATAAGAAAGCTTTTGAAACATTACCTTAAACCTAAACAAACAATAATTTATCTTCTAAAATAGTCAGTAATCTATCACATAAAACCACCAGAATGCTATATATTAAAGACAAGTGTAGTTGTCAACACTGCATTACAACTGTTGTGAAGTTTTACAAAAGACCTCTGTAATTACAAAATAACATGTAACTTTTTATCACATTGGTTAGTTTAAAAGACAACGTGCCTCCTCTCAGACAGTAGGGAATTGTTATCATGATCCAACACTTATTATTCTTTCTAGTGACGACCATGTGCATGCCACTTCCTTCCTTCCTTCCACAAATTTTGACATTCAAAATTCTTCAAATGAATATATCTTCCTTGGTACAAGCTAATCTCAAGGTTTTTTTTTTTCTTCTTTTTTTAATACAGAATTAAGAGCAAAACCCCTTCTCCCAAATCTGTGCCAATAATTTTGAATGGAAAATAATTTTTCTTTTATCCCTGGTCTAATTTGCACTGAAAGAACGAGTAGAGATTTGAAATGAAGGAGGAAAGTGAGCGTCAGCAAGAAGTGAAGTTGCGTGTCCAAGGGAACAAAACATATAAATATTCTGAAAGTAGCTGGGGGCACGGGGACAGGACCGTTACTGTTTGGTGCTCAACTGTGCACTCCAGCCACATGCAAAACAGTAATAGATTTAAAACTGGACAACAGGATTGAGAAATAAGATTCAAAATAACTTGGGGGAAAAAGATACGTATGTGGGAAAGTTAAAAGCCTGGAAACATCCTCTAATCTCATACAATGCCAAGGAGGAAAGCTCAGGGAGCATTTAGTGTGGAAGAGGAAAGTAACGTATCTTGTTTCAAATCAAAACATGGAACATCATCTGTAACAAAACTACTGAATAACATAGGCCAAGAAATATATTTTTAAACTTAAACTCACAAAAATATTCTCTTAAATCTATAATTAATCAGGTTTTTATTTATTCATTCACATTCAGAAATCTGTTTTATAAATTCAAGTTTGTCATGAATAATCACAGGTAACACACCATTAAGTCATCAACTCACTCAGGTTTCTCTAGCATTTATCATTTTACATGGTCTGTATTGGCTGGGATGGTGGATAGTTTTAGCTTCTTCAAAAACTAACTTAAAGTATACTACTCACAATACTACAAATTCATTTAAGTTAAATTGCATTCATACCAAATGAAAAGAGAGCTTTCCTTGACTGATGCTTTTTATCTGCAGCCCTCAAGAGCAGTTGCAACAGATAACTCCATTATACAGAAGGCACATGCCTCACTTTAGAAAAAAGTCTTGATACGAATTTTAGGTAATACCAACACCTTAAGGACTAAGACAATCCAAGATTGTCCACCCATGGCAGTCACCCAGGGATCAGGTTCACTCTTTAGCACCCTCCTGTGGCACAGACCATAGTCCATCCACTCCTGAACCCACGTATACAGACAGACACCCTCCACTTAGTCCTTCTAGGCAGGTCTCCTCACTACTTGCTGTCTTCCCCCTCCTTCCCCCCCAAACAGCCTGTGAACCAAATACTTATCCCACATCTCACAGCACAGGTTGAGCTATATCATACTTCTGCCTACAAAGTTGGACACTGCAACTATCACTTCTGAATGAGTCCTATGTACCATTACAATAAACAAACAAGTGAAATTTTTAAAACCGTTTGTTCAACATAAGGTATTGACACATACACATTGTTAAAGTGCTCTAGCAACATAAAGCTCAAACCTGTCAGTTTGACCAATGTTTTCTTCTGAAATCTTGAATAAGTATGGTCAACTGATTTCAGAGCTGCTCTTTCTCAAGATTTACTGTCGGTGGAGGAACACAAGTTTGCGAGTCATTGCACAAAGACATTACGTATTTGTTTTACAGAATCACAGAATGGTAAAGGTTGGAAGAGATCTTGAAGATCATCTCTTTCCAACCCCCCTGCCATGAACAGGGACACCTTCCACTAGACCAGGCTGCTCAAAGCCCCATCCAGCCTGGCCTTGAACACTTCCAGGGAGGGGGCAGCCACAGCTTCTCTGGGCAACCTGTTCCAGTGCCTCACCACCCTCATGGTGAACAATTTCTTCCTAATATCT
>Ga0065711_1013158_pt1 | contig 10913 bp, 8 predicted proteins | sample Hoacrofraction12_FD_59098 | JGI IMG/M metagenome (GOLD analysis project Ga0065711, IMG submission 59098) | Hoatzin crop microbial communities from Cojedes, Venezuela - Epithelial fraction 12 v2 (version 2) | ecosystem: Host-associated > Birds > Digestive system > Esophagus > Crop | place... | reverse complement strand
AATGCGTTATATCCCGATTTCAGCCACTGGCTGGCGCCGATAATGCGGGACCCCTCTTCAAGCGAAGGGTCAATCAGCTTCATGCCAAAGTCCAGACGGAGCAGGATGAAGTTCAGGTTGACGCGAAGACCAATGCCCCAGTCGGCCGCCAGGGTCTTGTAAAAGTCCTTGAAATAGAAGGCACCCTGGTTAAAGTCATCGTCAAAGTTAAAGGTCCAGACATTGCCCACATCTGAGAAGAGGGCACCTTCGAGCTTCCAGAACATGTTGAAGCGGTACTCAACATTGGCCTCGAGCTTCATGTCACCAGTCTGGCTGGGGATGGAGAAGAAGTTGTTCATCTCTGCAGCACCGGGGCCAAGGGCACGGGCCTGCCAGCCACGCATGCTGGATGCGCCACCGGAGTAGAACTGCTTCTCAAAGGGGAGGGCGGAAGAGTTGCCGTAGGCATAGCCTGCGCCAGCGAGGAAGCGGACTGCCACTGCGGTGTTCTCGGTGTACTTCCAGGAGCGCGCAAAGGCGTATTCTGCACGGACATACTGGGCAAAAGGTGAGCCGCCAAGGGTCGCAAAGCCATCTTCATTCTTGGACATCATGCCCTTGAAAAGGGACAGCGCGTTGCCTGAAAGGTCGATGCTAAGGCGGTGTGTGGTGTAGCTGCTCTGGGGCACAATGTCATTGCTGGAGTTGTAGTAGAAGGCAGCGCTCACACCCGCATCCAGATGGTCCTGGTAGGCATAACGCATGAAGGGGTTGCCCAGCAGGGTCTGCTCAAACTCGGAGTCAAGGTTGTATAGCTTGACGAAGTTGACACGCAGCGGATAAAGCTGGTAGGAGATGTTGCGCATCCGCGTAAAGACGCCTGTATAGCCAAAGGAAGTGGAAACGATGTTGCGGGTGAACTCGGGGCGCATCTGGTGGCTGAATGCCAGGTTAATCTCGGTGCGGGGAACGTTGACACCCTTGAACATCGAGTAGGGAAGACCCAGGAAACGGGGGAAGCTCAGACCCGTTGACACACCAATCTCGGTGGCCCTTGTATCGTCCTTGGTACTGAACTGGAAATCCCCGTTGAAACCGAGGCTGAGCCACTCTCCACCGCGGAAAATGTTCTTATTATAATAGGAGAACTGGGGAGATACCGCCAGCAGTCCCGAAGAGTTGGTAGACCCTTGCAGGTTCACCTTGAATCCCTGGGGGCGGGAAGGGGTCAGGGAGATGACGCAATCCACCGTAGAAGTGTCTACAGGGGTCATTTCAATACCAACGGAGCTAAATGCCTTGAGGTTGGAAAGACGCGAGTAGGTGGTGTTGACGGTGGTCTCGCTGTAGAGGTCTCCCGAATGGATGGTGTTGAGTCCGCGGATTACCTTCTCATTGAACTTCAGGTAGCGGGGACGGGACACGGACACATTGCCGATATGGTAGCGGGTCAGAGGACGGTCGGCCTCCTCACTCTCGCCGCGGCCATAGCCACGGATGCGGTAGATGAGCTTGGCGGTGCCATCGCTGAGGGTGTCTGCCTCAAAGGAGTAGTTGTTCTTGGTGAAATCGAAGTAGCCCTTATCCCTGAAGAAGGCGGCGGACCGGACTGCTTCGACGCTTAGCATCTGCTCGGAAAGATACTCCCCAAGCAGGGCCTTGCGCATCTGGGCAGAGTCCAGAGGGAAGTCCTCTGTGAAGTCGGAACCCTGCTGGATATCGAAGAGTAAAGTATCTATAGTGTAGCGTTTGCCAAGGTCGACTATGTACTTGACATCCACTACTTTATCTTCCTTACTTTCTTCCACGCGGACTGCCGAATTGTAATAGCCGAGATAGTCCAGACGGGTGCGGATATTGGCGATGCTGAGTTGGGTTGCAGTGGAATCGTAAACCACGGGAGCGGTGCCAATCTTATGGAAGAATCCGTCCTTGAGCGACCAGTTATATACGCAGAGGAAGGGGTTCCAGCCGAAGATGCCGTTGCCGTTGGAGTCCTGGCGGATGTAGGAATAAATCTGGTTCGTATTGAAGTCCTTATCGGCGCCGTTTACCACAACCTCGTTGCTCGCAAGCCTATACTCCTTTTCGCCCAGCACCCTGGTGGTACTGCACGCAAGAGCCGCTACGGCTACTGCCACTATGCTTGCTATTCGGAGGATGCGCTTCATACAATCTACAAAAATAGCAAAAATTATTTTTTAGGATAGTATTTTGGCCAACAAGCTTGCAGATAAGCCTTCAATCTGTCCTCGTGGGCATTGGGCTGGGGTTCATAGAAGACCCTTCCGCGCATGGAATCTGGCAGAAATTCCTGGTCGACAAAGTGGCCCTGGAAGTCGTGCGCATACCTATAACCATCGGCATAACCCAGTTCCGCCATCAACTTGGTAGGGGCATTGCGAAGATAGAGGGGGACAGGAGCCATCTTGTCCTCATCGGCTGCGCTAAGTGCCTGATTTATAGCCATATAAGCAGAGTTACTCTTGGGCGAAGATGCCAGATAGATGGCGCATTCGCTAAGGGGAATACGGGCTTCAGGCATGCCAATCGAGTCCACAATCCTAAAGGTAGCATCGGCAATCAGCAAGGCATTCGGGTTGGCTAGGCCGATGTCCTCGGCAGCCAGGATGCAGAGCCTGCGTGCTATGAAGAGCGGGTCTTCGCCACCCGACAGCATACGGGCCATGTAGTACACGGCAGCGTTGGGGTCGGAACCGCGGACGCTCTTGATAAAGGCCGAGATGAGGTCGTAGTGCATCTCTCCGTCCTTATCGTAAATCGCCATGTTATTTTGCAGGCACTCGTTTACTAACTGATTGGTAATCACGATTTTATCAGCGCCAGCCTGCGAGTCTGTAACGATTTCCAGAATGTTGAGGAGTTTGCGGGCATCGCCTCCGCTCTGGCGGAACATGGCGTCCGTTTCCTTTAATTCTATATTGCGCTCCTTCAGCAGCACATCCTCCTTAATTGCCCGGTTCAGCAGGGTCTGAAGGTCTTCGGCATCCAGGCTCTTAAGCACATAGACCTGGCAACGGGAGAGAAGGGGAGTGATTACCTCGAAGGAAGGGTTCTCGGTGGTTGCACCGATTAGCACTATGGTACCAGCCTCGACTGCTCCAAGAAGTGCGTCCTGCTGGGCCTTGTTGAAGCGGTGAATCTCGTCGATGAAGAGAATCGGGGCAGCCTTTCGGGCAAAAATGCCACCCGACTTGGCAGCATCAATCACCTCGCGAACATCCTTGACCCCTGCGCTAACTGCACTTAGGGTGAAGAATTCCCTGTCCAGCGAATCGGCTATGATGTGGGCGAGGGTAGTCTTGCCAACACCGGGAGGACCCCAGAGTATGAACGATGTCAGATTGCCACTTTCTATCATGTTTCGCAGGATGCAACCCTTGCCAACAAGGTGTTTTTGGCCCACATATTCGTTAAGGGAGTGGGGTCTCATCCTTTCGGGGAGCGGAGCAAGCATTTCGTTCATAAGTACTTGATAAATATTTAATGTAACAAAATAGTTAAATGGGTTAACATTTTTGTTACAGGCTAATTTCGTCCAATTTTGCTATATAGGAACGCCTCTTTTTGCAGAAGTCGGGGTTGAAGGATTCGAACTGTGCGCGAACCCTGGTATTCTCCTCCAACTCGGCATTTGACTCGGCCCATTTAACCCCAAGTTTCTTGAACTTGTGGAAGATATCGTCAATCATCATCGCGTTGATTCCGGCGTTCTGGTAGTCGGGACGCACCCCGATTAGCATCAATTCCGCTCCATCGGAATGTTTGAACCAAAGGGCCTTCATCAGATGCCACCAGCCGAAGGGGAAGAGGCGGCCGCGGGTCTTTTGCAGCACCTTGGCAAGCGAAGGCATCGTGATGCCGAAGCCAACCAGCTCGTCCTTCTCATTCTCGACCAGGGTTATGTACTTGAAGTCCAGCACCTTAAGGTAGAAACCTATGTAGCGGTCAGCGAACTTCATTGGGAGTTCCGTTACCTCATAGATATTCTTATAGGTCTGGTTAATCATGTCGAAAATCTTGTGGGCATAGTCCTCCTTGCGTACCATGCGGTGCGTAAGTTCCTTAGTATGAACATTATAGCGTTCCTTTACCATGGCCGCGATGCGGTCAATCTTCTCGGGAATGGTGTCGGGAATCTGCACCACGAACTCGTCCCAGTCCACATCCTTAACGAAACCCATTGACTCAATGTGCTTTACATAGTAGGGGTGGTTGTAGATAAGGGGCATGGTGCTAATGCGGTCATAGCCCTCGATGAGCAGGCCTTCAGGGTCCAAATCGGTAAAGCCGAGCGGGCCTACAATCTGGTCCGTGCCGTGCTTGCGGCCGAATTCCACCACCTTGGCCATCAGGGCCTTGGAGACTTCGGCATCGTCCACAAAGTCAATCCAGCCAAAGCGTACCTGGTTGTGGCCCCACTGCTCGTTATTCAGGTGGTTCACGATGGCAGCAACCCTTCCGACGGGCTTGCCATCGCGGTAGGCCATGTAAAGCTCGTAGTCACAGAACTCTGCGGCGGGGCTGGTCTTGGGATTGAGGGTATCTATCTGGTCGAATTCCAGATATGGGACATAATACGGGTTCTCTTTATAGAGAAGCTCGGGAAAACGCACGAAGGCGCGCAGTCCCTTTTTGCTCTCTATCTTTTTAATTTCCAATGACATAGGCTTCGGTTTTAGTCAGTTTGGCAAGGCCAAAGAGAGTGCTAATTTACAATTTAAATGGCTAATATCAAAGTTTTTTTGCTATCTTCGTATTCTGTGTCAACTAAAACCATTTTAGCGAGCATTATCTGCACCTTACTGTGCTGCAACATAGCCAGCGCACAGTACCGCTCAATTGGCGCCTTCCACTCCCTGAAGGGGATGGGAGTGGCCTTGGATGCCCAAAATGGGGATAGCGACGAATTCAATTCCTTCCTTCTCTATGCAGATATGGCCGGGGTTTTCTCCGGCAAGCTGGACAGCCCAGGCATCAAGGCCGTCTACACCTACAATTTTGGCCTTCTCTTCTTTGAGGAAGAAAGTTCCGAAAGCATGATTTACGCGGGTCTGGGGTCCTCTCTGGGCTGGGTGCAGGACAGGGGAGAGGAAGGCTACGGCTTCAGCGCCTCTGTGGTGCTCAACTTTGGCTACAAGGTCATGTTCCACAATAGGATGGACATCAGCGTTGGCATCATGCCTGAGCCAGGCATGTTCTTCAGGCAGAAGGACGGAGCCAGCAGCACCAGATTCTACCGAAACGGAGTAACAACCGATGTATTTCCCTATATAACAATATCTTACAGATTCCGATGAAACGCCTTGCCCTCATAATTGCGCTTGCGCTTCTGCCCCTTCTGGCATCTGCACAGGGGGAGTGGAGGAACAGGAGCCGCTTCAGGGTCGGGGCGGAATGGGGATACAGCTGCACCTTCTACAATTACTACCACAACAACTACATCGACGAAACGGATGGCTTCCGCGTAGATGAGGAAGGAAACAATAAGGACTTGAAGGTCAACGCCTACGCCACGGCGATGGTGGGCCTAGATGTCAGCAGACGCCTCAATCTGGCCCTGTACGGGGGCTATACGGGGGTCTACCGCAATAGGCAACTCTACACCATGGACCTTCGCGCATCTTGGTTCTGGAGGGGAGTGCAGGAAAGGGGTTGGATGAACTTTATCCAGGGCGGAGTGGGCTTTGACGAGTACTTCGACGACGACCCATCCATCAGCACCAAGATGGGAGTGGGCTACAGAATGGCCCTAAGCCGCACAGCCGACATTGACTTCATCCTGAGTTACCGCACCTGCATCGACCATCCCGAAGTCTACGACAACTGGGAGGGCAAATATGTAGAAAAGCGCAATATCCGTAGGAATAATGCGCTTTACCACTCAGTATGTTTCGGAATTGCTATTTCCTTCTAGAACAGCTCGTCCACCTTTGCAATAATCTCATCTGCAGTCATGTTGGGGTCAAGAACCAAATCAGGAGATTTGAGGTTGTAACCCTTGCCCATGGCAGCCAGGGTGCCACCGCCGGTAATGTTCAGCATAACCACATCTTCCTTGGCAACCTTGCCTTCCTTAACGGCTGTTGCAAGGGCCTGAACTGCGCAGGCAGGAGCGGGGAGAATATCGTAGCCTTCGAGGTTGCGGAACTGGAGAATCCAGAAAACGATATCATCGTTGGTGGCGAGGAAAACATCGCCGCCTGTATCTGAAAGGGTATCAAACAGGCCACCAGCAAGGCTGTACGGAGGTTTACGGTTGCTCAGCACCTTGGCCAGAATAACCTCGGCCTGACGGCGTCCCTCGGTAGGGTCAAGGGCAACAAGGTCCCTCTGATGGGCCTTCCAGGAGTCGTGAAGCAGGGTAAAAGGCTTGTTCTGGGCAACATAAATCCTCATTTTGTTGGTACCAAAGCGGCCATCTTCAATGAGCCTGAGGTTGTTCTCCCAAGCGGCGATTGCGCCTGTACCTGAACCAACTGCCTGGAAATAGGCATCGGGGATGCGGCCAATCTTCTCGACTGCAGAGAGTAGGGTAGTGCCCATACCATCGCGCCTGGCCACATTCTTTGCACCACCTTCAGCGAAGTACTTGCTGTCCTGGCAGAGCTTATCGCCCAGGGTAATGGCATCATAATAATCGCATCCGTGGGGAGCGGCAACCAGCTTTACACAGGGGTGCAGCTTCTTCTGGAACCAGAGGTCGTGCAGGTTATCCTCAGGCACGCAGATAACCACAGGAATCAGGTTATCGGAGCAGACCTGGGCGAAGGCACGGGCGGTATTTCCCGCACTCTGCACCACCAGGATGCGTTTTTCCTTCTTGCTCATGCGGGCGCAGACGCTGAAGGCCTCGGTCTCCTTGAAGGAGCAGGTCTGGAATTTTGCGCCAATCTTGGGATTGTAGCCGGAGAAGGTAATATAAAGGTTATCCAGACCCAGGAACTTGCCCAAACCCTTGCTGTGATAGGTTACAGGGGCGCATGACTTGCGCAGGGTCCTCTGGATAGGCATCCACTCGGCATAGCGGTAGAGGCCGTCAAGGTCGTCGCGGGGAGTGAACTTCTTGTTGGCGTACACGGCGCGCACGAGGGAGGGCTTGTCGCCTTCGGGGTCGGCAAGAGTCCAGCCCCTGTCCTCAAAGGTACGGCCGTTGCTGACATTCATCAGCTTGTACTCGGTAGGTTTAAATTTCATAATCATATCTATTAATTACATTTTCATGAAGAGCCAAACCATGTAGGCAATAAAGACAATGAGCATTATGCATGCGTCAAAGCGGTCCAGAAGGTTCTTTTTGCCTGTATAGACGCTTGTCCAGATGAGGATTGCGCTAAGGGCGAGAGCCCCTATATCTACCAGATTTACAGAAGCAAAGCTCATAGGGCAGATAAGGGCGGATACACCCAGAATCAGCAGGATGTTGAATACATTGGAACCGATGATATTGCCAAGAGCCATCTGGCCTTTGTGCTTGGCAAGAGCCACGATGCTGGTCACCAGTTCGGGTAGGGAAGTGCCCATTGCAAGCAGCGTTATTGCGATGAACTTGTCGCTGACATTCAGGGCGCGAGCGATGTTAACTGAATGATTTACAAAGAGTTTGCCTCCGAAAATCAGGGCAAGCAAGCCTAGAACCGTAAGGCCTACCGCCTGGTAGACGGGGTAAATCTTCACTTCTTCCTGTGCATCTTCGGGGGCAGGGGGGAGCATGTTGTCCTTATCTGTCTTGAAGCAATATACCATATAGGCGATGAAGAGCAGAATCATTACAGCACCCTCGATGCGGCTAAGGGCGTTGACATGGCCCAGGCCCAGCAGGGTCTTATTCATACCCAGAATAATCAGCAGGAAGGTCACCAGCAGCATGATGGGGATGTCACGGAACTTGTTGTGACGGGTGATGACCATGGGGACAAACAATGCAGATACGGCAAGAATGAACAGGGAATTGAAGATGTTCGAACCTATTACATTGCCTATGGCTACATCGGAATTGCCTTCCAGGGCGCCTGTAACGCTTACCACCAATTCGGGTAGGGAAGTACCGAAGCCCACGATTGTAAGGCCGATTACGAATTCACTCACGCCCCATTTTCGGGCGAGGGAGGATGCGCCATCCACAACAAAATTGGCTCCACCCACAACGAGGGCGAGGCCAAGAATCACTAAAAGAATTTCAATAGTCATAATTAAGCCAAAGTTAAGAAATCAATTCCAATTTACAAACATTTTCGACATGCTGGGTGTGCGGAAACATATCCACGGGCTGCACAGCGGTGATTTTATACTTTTCGGCAAGAATGGCAAGGTCGCGTGCCTGCGATGCCGGATTGCAGCTAACATAGACCATCTTGGGCGGAGCTGCTGCCAGAATCACCTTTGCCACATCGGGGTGAATTCCAGCCCTGGGCGGGTCTAGAATGATTACATCGGGCTGGCCATGCTCAGCGATAAAGTCGGCGTTTAGGATGTCCTTCATGTCACCTGCGAAGAATTCGCAATTGGTAATGCCATTGTTCTGAGCGTTGATTTTCGCGTCCTCAATGGCCTCGGGGACATATTCGATACCTATTACCTTGGATGCCTTGCGGCTTACGAACTGGGCAATTGTACCAGTTCCCGTATAAAGGTCATAAACCACCTCATTTCCCTGCAAGTCAGCGAATTCGCGCGCTACCTTATATAGATTGTAGGCCTGGAGGGTATTGGTCTGGTAGAAGGACTTGGGGCCAATCTTAAAGCGCAGACCTTCCATCTCCTCGTAAATCGCATCTTCGCCCTTATAGAGGACGCAATCCTGGTCGGAAATGGAGTCGTTCAGCTTGGTATTAACCACATAATAAAGGGATGTAATCTGGGGGAATTCGGCCACCAGACCATCCAGAAGGCCGATTACGGCAGGGGAGAGGCCGGCCACGCATACAATCACCATTGTTGCACCGCTTTCGCTGGTTCGAACAAAAATGTTACGAAGTACTCCGTGGTTTTCCCTTAGATTATAGAAGGGGATTTTGTTATCGACTGCGTATTTCTTGATGTATAAACGAATCGAGTTAGACGGTTCTGGCTGCAGGTAGCAGTTTTTGAGGTCGAGCACCTTGTCGAAAAACTTGCCCACATGGAAGCCAAGGCCGCATTTTTCCTCGGGGGAGAGACCTTCGGGGTCTTCCTCTGGGAGTATCCAGCGGCGCTCCGATGCGCTGAATTCCAGCTTGTTACGGTAGAATTTTGTCCTTTCCGAGCCTATAATTGGCTGAATTTCAGGCACTTCCAGATGTCCAATACGAACCAATTGGTCGTAAACCTGCTGCTGCTTGGCCTTGAGTTGCATCTCGTACGGCAGGGGTTGCCATTTGCAGCCGCCACAAACTCCAAAATGCTCGCAGAATGCGTCCAGTCTATCCTTGGAAGGCTGTTTGATGGCAGTTACGAAACCCTCGCAGTAATTTTTCTTCTTCTTGGTGACACGGATGTCTACGACATCACCGGGCACGGCAAACGGCACAAAAACCACGGCGCCGTCGGGCGTATGCGCAAGAGCCTTGCCTTCGGCGGCCACAGCTTCGATGGTTATATCTTCAAGCAGCAAATCGACTTTCTTTCGCATAGAGGGGAGTTTTCAATATATGCAACTTAACATAATATAAATTGTGTAACAAAAGGAACATTAGCCCTCCTTGGCTACAACTGGGTTTCCGTAGATATGCCAGAATATGTCGCGCAGCTCGTCATGGTCGTACTTACGCTCAATTTTTCCGAGCTTGTGATCGGTGTACGCCTTGAACTTGTCGAGTTCTTCCTGGGTGTATTTGTCGGAATACTTGCTCGTGCCGTTCATCAGGTCGTAGGCAATGTAATTTGTCTTCCAGAGTTTGTAGCCTCCGAGGATTCTATCGTCCATCGTGCGCCTGAGCGCCTGATAACGGTCGTTTTTCTCGTACCACGATGCTCTGTTGATTTCACGGTCGGTTATGGGTTTTCCGATGGACAGATGCACGCCGCCTTTCCACTGGCGGATTCCGGTGAGGATGCTGTGCATGTCTTCCTTATCCTTTTTAATATATTCGCCCGTCTTGGCCTTGATGTAGATTTCGCGGGCCTTTTTGGCGTCACAGGGCTCGTATTCGTAGGAAATGGACATCGGAATTATGTTAAGTTCCTTGAAATTCTCCTTGAAACTGCCTGTCCCGGACATGTCAAACATCTTCAAAAGACCCTGCTCAGTGACGTCCAGGCCGTTTTTTGTGCGTCCTTCGCGCTGTGCAATCCATACGGATGCCTTCCCCGAAGTGATGGTTTTGCGGATGTATTTGCTCAGCACCTGGCTGGAAAGATAGAGTTCCCTGGCGGAGATGCCACGGATTACCTTAATCATTCTGTTAGAGCGCATTAGGTCCTCTACCGTGCGGCTGCTGAGCAGGTTTGTACCCACGCAGACCTCGGTCAGAGGCAGGCCTTCGCTGAACATAACATATTGAATCAGAGCGGGGTCCAGCACTATGTCGCGGTGGTCGGAGATGGCCAGGAACTTCTTGTCGGGCTTGATATTCTCCACTCCATCATAGGTAAAACCGGATGTTGTGGCGTCGATTACCCCCTTGACGGCCTTGGACATGAACTTCTGCTGGAAGTCGTCGATGCTCGTCACGCTCTGCAACTCGTCCTTGAAGACGGTCACAGGCACATCGGGGAAAAAGTATTTGCAGATGGCAGGCAGGGCCGGATGGCGGGAAAGGCGCTGGAGCGCTGCCACTGCCTGTTCATCGGTATACGGGCTAATGCTTTCGAATTCGTCTGTCATAATTAGTCTCTTTTATACAATAATGAGCTGTCGCCATAACTCAGGAAACGGAAGTCGTGGGTTATGGCATAACGGTAGATGGTCTTCCAGTCCCCTGCCACAAAGG
>Ga0065711_1050261_pt1 | contig 10914 bp, 4 predicted proteins | sample Hoacrofraction12_FD_59098 | JGI IMG/M metagenome (GOLD analysis project Ga0065711, IMG submission 59098) | Hoatzin crop microbial communities from Cojedes, Venezuela - Epithelial fraction 12 v2 (version 2) | ecosystem: Host-associated > Birds > Digestive system > Esophagus > Crop | place... | reverse complement strand
TTTTTTTTTTTAATTACAGACTGATGTTTAAATAAGAAATATGGTGGAGGTGCAGATGCTGCCTGAAAGACCAGTTAGCTTGGTAGTTCTGTGACATGCTACGGAATCTGATGCACTCCTCCTCTATCCAGCCTGGAACACAGGACTGCCATTAACCCCAGTCATAGCATCTTACTGACCAACGACGCAGACGCAATGCTGAACACAGCGGTACAGCCTGCAGCTTTACATCAGGGGGACAGACCTCATTCTACTCCAGGCCTAGAACGTGGAGACCAGACACAGTGTGCAACACCAGTTGTCCAGCCAAAGCCAGTTACGTGGCAGAGGGCACAGCACAACGAACAAAACCTCTAACTCACACAAATAGGATCGCCTCCACCCACTCCCATAACCACAAGCAAGAACCCCTGACAACTCTGCTCATTTTCCCTAGTGTTGTTTCCCCTGCTTGAAATGATACAAATGAGAGAAAAAAGGGACAATAACTGGCTCTTACACCCTTGTGCCAGCCAGTCTCCAACAATTAAAGGAGCCATCAGATAGCTGGGACACGTGGATTCAATTCCATACTCTGTTACTTAACTCTTCCCTCCCTGGCTTGTTCTCTGGCTCAAATGGCTATACCAGCACTTTCACACCTTGTATGTATTTGTGAACACAAACATGTTAAAGACTGAAGTGTCCAGACGTCATATTTATGTAGCTATAAGACTTCAAAATGACAGAAGAGCCTCTACAACAGAGACTGGATTGCCACTGTGCTCAAAGCCTGTTCTGCACCAAGAACCCTGGGAAACCCGTTCTGCTGTGATAAAGCTGAGAACTGGTCCAAGGGCTGCTCAAGACTTTATAGGAATCACGTTTCTCACTAAAACCTCAGATTCAGGAATCTGCACATGGCCCTCAAGAAATTCTTCCTCCTACTCTGCTAGACAAAACAGAAAGCAGCCACATTCAGATTAGGGCAATTACCTTTAGTTTATCTTGAAGTGTTTGACGATATGTTTACCACAGCGTAAGTGCCAAAACAAATTTCTTAACAACAGCTCATTTCATCATTTACTTTTTTACTACCAAGACAGCACTGCATCATTCCAGTTTCCAAGCTCAGACCAGAATGTCTTCTTTTCATTCAGGTGAGCAGCACATCAACTGTCTTAAAGACCAACAGCATACAACTATCAAGAGCTATAGCCAATCACACAACTACCAAAATCCCAGTCATTATACTACTACTGGGTAGTCTTCAAAAAATTAGTTTTTTCAAAATACTGCATTTATGGTAAATGTATTTTTACAAACCTGTAGTGCTATAAGTGGTATTCTGTAGGGAACCAAGTCAGACCAAAATGTTTACCTTTTTCAACAGTCATCTCAGAATAAAAATTCAAGTAGGTTTTCTTTTTAAACCAATACCACATTTCACATGAAAAGTACAAAATACCATGATTTCCATGCAAAAGCTTACATTACCCTTGTGTGCCATTAAAGATTCCCCTACAATGATCTGATTCACTAGTAATCCTACCCTGACCTAAAATATCCAGAAAGCAAAATTACTCAATCCTATTCTGTCATGTAAACCAGTTATTTTGAAAACGCAAAACAAAAGAATTAAAAATTGTAACTATGCTATTAAAGATCATTTCAATTATAATACTTCAGGTGCTGTTCAACATAGTAATTAAGATCATACACAAAATTTACCTGGGAATGAAAACTCACTTACCAACAGAAAGAATCTGACAGTATTATCAGAAACATCTAGCAAATCCCTGTTTTATGTCACAGCTTGCCTTCTCTCTGACCTGTTCAAGGCAGAAGCTTCAACCAATACAAACTGCAAGGCCATTAACCGTTAAACTTTCATAAGCTATTTACAAGTCGGCTTCTGTCCTGAAAAAATCTCCATTATTTAAATGCCAAGGTCTGCCATAAAAGAGTAATTCAGCAAGATGTACAACTTTAGGGTCTTCAGTCTATCTTTGCTCCAATTGCGATATATTTTAAACATCCTCAGCTTTGGATTTTCTAAATTTAACTCTTTCAGTTGCTATGATACCAGCACCAAAATGAATGTTACACAATGCTTCTTACCAGATCAAGCAAAAGGATGACCAGCCATTTAAAGACAACCTTGTGTTCCTTGCTCAAATACTCTCAAGGAAACGGAAACATTAAAGCCTAGCCGGCAGCATAAATCACTACCAGCTCCATAGTTTCTCTCTCCTTTCCCCACCCTCTGCTCTGCAGAGGTAGAGCACACACAGTCTGTACTATCAAAACCCTACAGCTCAACAATTACAACCCACAATGGAAGGCCATGAAAGAATGAAAGGCACAACTAAGGTCAGAGTCTTGGACTTCATGATCTTAGAGGTCTTTTCCAACCCTAATGATTCTATGTGCACCTGAACCTTTCAAGTGGCGCTGCTACACTAGACTTGGGGGGCTGCAGCTGGACAGTCGCTTCCCTCCCCGACGGCAGTGCCAGCTCAAGCAGCCTGTCTCCCTCCTCAGCTCCACCGCTTGCTCGCCACACGCACGCACACACCTCCCTGACGGGTCTTTGTACAAGTAATTAAGACCTGCAATAACCTGACTGGGGACTAGTCTAGCAGAAAAATAACTGCTTAGACATTTGATTGTTGGCGTCATTTTCTACAGCTCCCACTGTGCCTCACTGCCCAGGCAGAGCAGCAGGCTGAGGGGCACAGATGACAACAGCCCTGTGGCAGGAATACCCAGCTCAGAACAACGCCATTTCTCAGACACTCAGTGACACATCTACTCGAGATGAATGCAAGTAAATGTTTGCTGTCATTTATTTGCTTTTGTATCTGGACAGACACTTAGAGTTTGGGTTGGCTTTGTTTTGTGGATCAGATTGGGAAGTGACAACAGAGGGTTTTGCATCAGTGCAGTTGTTGCAAGCCCTTGGATAGAGGCAAAAAAAAAAAAAAAAGAAAAAAGAAAAAAGAAAAAGTGTTGCACAAGTATTTCCAGGCCCATTCATCTTGCACTGAAAACAAGACATTGCTGAATTCTCTTTCTGCACCACAGGCAGATCTTCAGCTGAATACTGTACATTCTTAACCTATTTTGCATAACCACTTTCAATGTCTCCTGTATGCAGTTGGCTGTGGTCCATCTAACCTTTTCATGAGTCCCTTGCTGAAAACCCAGAAGTTGCAGTTGTGCGTTCTTAAACTTAAATGACAAAAATGGGCAAAAAGGGTTCAATGTATGAACTCAGTTTTGCACTACTTATCAAAATCAGACTTCTGTTCTATGGTCTAAGTTGCATCAATTTTATTTTTGGCACACTGCACAATTTATACAGTAAATAATGTATACAAGTAGAAGGAAAAACCCTAATCTATTTTTTATCGTTAGGTATGTTTATAATATGGGTCACATACGAAAACTTTTAGAACAAAATAATCCAGTGTCCTCAATACCACAGAGAGCCTCAAATGGCACTACATGGCTACGTTTAAGAATGCAAATCCTAAAGGTATTAATTTTAGTAGAGACAACTTTCAGTTTCTAACTATTTTCACTCACTACACTTACAGTGTAGCTTTATGCTTTGCCTTTATCACACTACAGTTCCCTTCTTGTTGAACAAATCCATGTACCCGACATGTATGCATGTATCAAGTTTTCATCCAGTCAAGCATATAGTTATGAATTTTTACAGTAATTTGTTACCTGTGCACCAAGATCTTTCATGTAGGGCTCAAGTTCACTAAAAAGATCATAGCCTTGATGGAAAAAAGCCAGATGGGCATACATAAACGATAACATCTAGAAGGAAAAAAGTATATTTTTTAAAAGGATATTTATCAGATATCACATAAATATATCACTTAACTAATCCACAAGAATAACCTTAACATACAATTCCAGGGTTAATTTCTGCTCTCTTGTGTCCTGGCAATTATACATCACTATCTCATAGAGTTTCCAGTGTTGTAAATAAACACTTAAGGTAAAGGTAGCAAAGAACCAAGCCAAAAATCTCAGAAACTAGTTATCTGGATTAACCCCATTAACAAAACAAATCTACTTAAAGGCAAATTACTTCTAATTCATGTCACCTGAAACTTTTGTTATCTCCTGTTTAACTAGGACATGTAAATTAGAGAGGGGCTACAGAATGTATTTACAAATGATCCAAACCCATAACCTTCATGAACACAGCCGAGAAGACTGTCCAGTCTTAAAGAAAACTGGTTGGGAAGATGCAGAGCGGAATGGCAAGCAGCTATAAAGCTGTGATCTAACTACAGTTTTTTGCTATTTAAAGGAATTTAAAAAATTATGGGAGTGCAACTTCAGATCTCTGAAAGGAAATCATTTAATCTGGTAGTCTCTACCTCAGTATGCTTTTTGCAGAGATAATACAAAGTAAAAATGGGAATGCAATCAGAAGAAAACTAGCATGCATATATAGCTGTATATTAATTTAGCAGATACCATATTAAAGCATATTGTTAATTTGCCATTACAATATGCTACTTACATGAAAAATACCATTTTTGTAAAAAGAGCTGGATTAGTTTTAGAACAGATTGTAAGAAGTACTTATTGTTTATAAATCAATATAGTAGACCTAAACACCACCATTCTTGGCAAAGTTTGATTTTAACCATGAAACACATACCAAAGAGTAAACAGCAGTGAAAACCTTAATGTGTTCAAATCTCAACCAAAGGAATTGCAAAAAAAACTTTAAGCGTCTATGCCCAGTTACAGCGAAGGCCAAACTGACTGTCACCAAAGTGCCAAATGTACTGGTAACGTTTTCATGGGTAAATGGGCTAAATTTTTAACATGCTGTTCTGCAGCCACATTTTTAATTTCAGATGTATTTAAATATTTTCTATACAGAAAATAAAGTATACCTTACCGATTTTAAGATTTCTGCTCTCCTTTTAGACTGAAGAACATTGATCTAGGGGGAAAAAAAATAAAAAAAAAAAATCAAACAAGCATCTTATTTTATTCTACTTGGGAATTTTCCCCACAGAAGTAAACTTAAAATTACTTCCAAATAATCACATCAAAGCTTAAAACATTGGAAGAACATAACTCAATATCAGACTTCAGAAAGCACTTTTAAAAGACGATGCTAGTTTTGTCATGATATTAAAGTGATGCAATCAGAAAAAGCTTGCAAAGCTAGAATTTCAGTGATAAGTCACAATTTCCTTATAAGGGAAACGTAAGACACATCACATGCTAGCTGGAAGCAATATAATACACCTTTTAAGAAAGGCAAATTGGCACCCATTCTCAAGAGACTGAATTCAACATGTTTCAAACACCCTGGCAGTACGAGCTAACCCAGCCCACCAGCTTCACCCTGCAGCTGCCCAGGGCACCTCTCTGGCCAGGGGAGAGGGCAGGACGGGGGCATGCTGATTTTCCCCCATGGGCTGACATTGTCTGAAGTGTCCCAAAACCAGGATACAGTCCCAGGCTCTGAAACAAGCGAGACTGTAATGGCTTCAGTAACTTCTCAGATATACTTGCACTTACAAGCTAGCTGAAGTCACTGACCAATGGTATTGACCTAGAACTTGAAGAATTTAACGATATAGATAGAAATAACTCGTTTTTCACATTATACCTAGTTCCTCTGTCCCCTAATCTTTAAGCTTGCCATCCAGAATGACAAATTTTACTTGAAAAGCCCCATTTAGCAGAAACATGCATGGTTTTGTAATTTAACACCTCTGTCAGTTTAAGTATATAAGTACAATCTGGTTTTGATTATAGCTTCAGTAAGTTTATTTCTTTTGCTGGAATTTTAAATAGTCAGTATTTTGGCAAACCTTATGCAGCAAAAATAATTAAGATTTGTTTGTATAGAACAAACCCTCAGTTTGTGAGGCAAAAAAAATAAAAGGAAAGCAAGTTTTAAAATACAGTTTAAAGTCAGTATAGCTACAAAGAGACCATAGTTGTGAAGTCACTTTTCCAGAAGAAAAGAGTCGCCCAGGCAGAAAGAATTCCTAAAGCTGAATCATTTTTGCCCTCATTAATTAAGAGATGCTGAAGCTTTTCTCTGTTACTTTAAATGCACCTTTATCACAGCAACTGCTCATACCTTGAACGTACGAGTTCCAGGAGGCAAAGGATCTGCAGTTCAATGCACAGACAAGGAACCAGCCTATAGTAATGGCTGTCAGCTTCACCCCCCGCTACTATTTGATGTTAGTACAAATAATTAAGTGGTACATAATGCACATGGCTTTTTAAGCATCAAAATGAACCTGGTCCTTAGTGTTCAAAAGGCAGAAGTTCAGTGTTGACCACCGACCACTGCATCTGTGCATGTGCCCAGGCTGATGAGATCGATTCCACTTCAATTTACGGGTAATACACGCAATTTAAAGAACAGGTAACTAAGCTTAAATAACTTCAGACTGGACTGTCAGAAATCAAGATGATAACATCTAATATAAAACTAACATAATTTTAAAGGGTTGTTCTGTGTTTGATCACAGGAGAACCCCAGACCCATTTAGGAGCCTCCCACCCCTCATACCATCCAAGCTGCAATAATCCTGTCTTGCTGTAGTTCTGGGTAACTATGAAACAGATGAATTTTAAGCATCAACAGAAAATTTATTATTAATTCACAGGATTAAAAGTAGTAAGACAAAGATCACCTCTCAACACTCTACAGGAGAGCTGTGTTAAAAAGCAAGAGAGTAATGTTCCTGAATTCCTCCATGGCACAGTGCCAAACTCCGAGGCTTCTAGACAAGTAGGATTTATTAAATGAAACCCAGAGTAAACAGCTGAAATTGTAATAGTAGCCAACATCCTGTATCAGACTTGTTCAGGTAATTTGCATTCCCTAGGCCAGGTTACAGTTTTTACTTCAAATATATAAGGAACTACAGCACAGCCAACTCACAAAATACATTTAGGTAAGTATCAGGCAAATACTGTTTTCTCAAAGTTAATATTCAAGCTGAAAATTGAACTGTGTCATTACAGCAACAACACTGAATACTGAAGCATTAAACAATAAGAATGTATCAAGTAAATTCAGTCTGCTCAGCTTTCATTACAGAAGAAATTACTTGCAAAGTTATTCCTTTTTCACCGAATCTCCACAGCTTCTGAGAAGCTTACAGTAAGGGCTTCTAAAGGACAGATCTGTAACTACATATAACAGATGGTTTTGAAAAATAACTTTTATTGATGCACTTACCTGAAGAACATAATCCAGAGCTATGTGTCGAAAACATTTCCGTGTTGCAGTCAAAATGTTGGTTGCTTCCTCTACTTCATGTTGCTTGTTTCTTTGAACTTGGGCATTTTTCACCAGAGCATTCTCTTTTTCTTCACTAACTTTTTCAAACTGTTTCTTTGCATCTTTAAATTTCCTAATATCTCTAAAGAAAAAGGAATGATGGTTAACAAATGAATTCCAAAGCATGAAAAAAGTCTTTAAAGATACACTAGACAGATCACGTTCATGATTGTTATAGCTAGTTTCTTCGTTTTCATATTCTTCAATAAATGCTTTGATCAAATGGAAATCATATGAAGTATGACAGAAGCCTCTCTGTCTTTCTCTTCTGAGGAAAGGACAAAGTTGAAATTTAAACGCATGCATCTCATGCTTACTGGGGAAAACTTTTGGTAAGCACTTTTTTCCCTAAACTTAGACAATGACAATATGTAATCAAGCTCAATAAATCACACTATTTCAGCACTTCTGCAACTGGATCTAAAGTCTCACTGATTTGGGGTGATTTTTGACAAACTTTAATATGCACTTCTCAATTTATGGCTGGCGATTTTCAGGAAAGATGTTGCACCAACCCACTCAAATCAGATGTTTTTAAATTCTATTTTACCTATAATTTTCCCATTACAAGTGCAAATTAACTTACTCTTTAACAAAAGTCTGAAGCTGTGCTTTAATTGATCTTTGGGTTTGGTCAAATAGGATCTGAAAGAAAAGCATTATTAAGTAGGTCAATAACTTAGGGATATTAATAACTTTTAGACAAACACAGGATTATTACGCAGAAATAGATTATTATTAAATCAATGTGTCTCTAATATCAAAATACAAAACCCTTCCAAGTAGTTTTGAAATAAATAAAAAGTAAGGAATAAAATAAGAAAAATAACACAAACCCAAGATCTTTGGCTGGTCTTTTCTTAAAGACTGTGGTTATAAGTAGACACAAGCGCTCCTGGCATCTTATTCTCTCATCCTGACAACATAAGCCATGCCCACTTTCACAGAAGATGTTTATTATTAAACAGTCAAGAATATTACTGTACAAACAGCCTTGAAGAAACAACTTTGAATGTTAAGTAACAACTTTGATTCTTACAGACTTTCACAATTTAACCAACAACTAAAAGACACGAAACCATAGAAAGAGCATGCCCTTAACTTCTGACAAAAACCCCACAGACTGAAATTAATGCTGAAAATGTAACATACGTGAGTAATTAGTACCATCTTCTTTACATAATATGTTTGTTAAAAAAAAGCCCACTGTTGAACTAAGCAGAATGGCTACTTGCTTTGTCTAACATTAAGGTTATTATGTTCTAAGCCATGCTTCTCAAAATTCTTCTGATCTGGGGAGGCGGGGGGGGTGGGGCAGAATATAATCTACTCCTTCAATTTGTAAAGCTTGAAAAATTTGTATGTTTCCAAGGCCAAAGCATACCTGAATGTTAGACAACCTGTATTTTCTCTTATGACCTCAGAAATTCTAACTGAGGAATTAATTTCTTCAGCTTCACATCTGCCCTCTGAATTTAGGCCAGCACGGAACAGGTCAATAGCTATGGGACAAATCCTTTTGCCACTTATCATTGTGCAGACCACAAATGATGCCTTAATTTCTAACTCCTCTACATCTCCCATTCTGCATTACAGAACTCTACAAAGCACAGTCACAAAAAAACAAAGAAGTGAAAGAATACAAGGAAGTAGTAGTAGTTGGCTCAACTGAACAGAATCTCGTCCAAAAGGTAAGGATCTTTAAGTTTTAAATAATTTTATTGAAATTGCAACTCAAGAACTCAAAGTTTCAGGTAAAACAACATTTTCTTTAAATGTTCTCAGTCTTTGTTTCCCTATTCACAAAATTTGAGAATGAAAAGCCACACAATGCCAAGTACTGACAGCAAAACCCTTACTAGCTTGTTTCTCTTTTCTAGAAACACGGAAGGAAGGAAAACATGACCGAGTAAGTCATCCATTAACAGTGGTACTATATCCTCCGTCCAGTCTCCATTTTTGGAGGTTTTCAGGACCAAATGGGATAAAATCTTAAGCAACCTGCTCAAATCTCAGAGCTGTGATGTAGGCAGGCAGTTGAACCAGACATCTCCCAAGGCCCCTTCTAACCTGAATTGTCCTATATCTAACAGTAACACATGGAAGATCCTGTTTGTATTCCCACTTTGGAAAACCAGAAAAACAGACAACTAGAATAAAGAACTTCTTGACAAGCTGGAAGTCATGCTGGGATGACTCCCACTGCTGACATTTAAGCATGCCAGTGCCCGAGGCGTGCATCAATCAAGATCAATACAGAAAGAGTATAACCAGATGGGAACTCAGCTGGTTAGTGGACTCCCAGAAATATGAGCCTTGCAATTCTGCTTGCAGTAATGAAGAGGAAAAAAGTGCTAGGCAGAAAGATTACATACACATTTTTTCCCTAAAGGAGCAGAAAAAAGTGCCCAGACCATGACCTGACCAGATTTACAGCCTCTCAAACACATTACCTTTCACACACTCCAAGTTCTAAGAAAGCTGCTGTTTGCCATAAGATGTCAAAGCTACTCCTCCACTGCTGAGTCAGTGAAGATGCTGCATTAGTCTGGTTCCTAGCTTTATTTGCAGCAAAGCCTCATGAGAAAACTGACAGTCATCCAGATCTCGGAGGGACCATCTCCTACTCCGTCCTCTCCTCTTTCTCGTTCTACCTTCCCCTCACTCATGACGGCTCTCCTGCCAACCTGGTCAACAACAGAGACACTCTGAGCTAGTAAGTCCTGCTGAACTAAGCAGATTCACAAAAAGCAACGCAGGACCACAACATGTCTAGCAAAGCTCTACATCAAAACCCCATTACACACCTCACTTCTTACATTTGTGCATTTTGGTAAAAGCCACTGTTCTACTCGCGATGCTTGAGCACAGCAAGGAAGTGGAGGGAAAAAAAGCAGGACAGAACTCAGAGTGGTCCTACTTAGATCTGCAAAGAAATCTTGGTTTAATATGGCTGGTTCTTTGCTTTCCACCTTCAAACTGCCCTAAAGTGAGAGTTGTGCTGTGTCGAATTTTACTAAAGCACTGCAAGCCACAAACACATAGAACAGTAACAGCAGCCAGAATACAGGACCTGGGTTAGATGTGTCAAGAAGAGCATATCATATAGCAAAGACATGGTTAAGAGCGTAACCAGCAGCAAGACGTGTGATGAAGACTGTGAAACAGGGACAGCCAACTGGATTCATCTGCTCAATCTAATCTGCAGAAATCACTGACACGAAAGTGACACTTTCTCCCACTACTGCTGCTTTGAACCTTCGCACGAGCGTCTCTCTACCATGAAAGTATCACTGTCCACTTACATCCCTCTTTACAGCTTTCACTATGAGCTGTAGGTACGTACATCTCATACAACGGAAAAGAAATCCAACTCAGCAGTACGAACCTGCTTCTCTGTTTCCCTTTTTCAAAAAAATGCATAAGACGACAGCTCTAGGAAGTTAAGTTAATGCTAACAAGCTTAATTTCAGCTGAAGCTGTTTGAACTGCACTCTTTGTATCTCATCACATTTTAAACTCCCAGTGGTACAAAAAAAAAAAAAAAAAAGATACATTTTAAGTGCCCTACATAT
>Ga0065711_1050260_pt1 | contig 10914 bp, 6 predicted proteins | sample Hoacrofraction12_FD_59098 | JGI IMG/M metagenome (GOLD analysis project Ga0065711, IMG submission 59098) | Hoatzin crop microbial communities from Cojedes, Venezuela - Epithelial fraction 12 v2 (version 2) | ecosystem: Host-associated > Birds > Digestive system > Esophagus > Crop | place... | reverse complement strand
GAAGTTCTTCCTCATGTTCAGCTGGAACTTCCTCTGCTTCAGTTTGTGCCCATTGCCCCTTGTCCTGTCACTGGGCACCACTGAAAAGAGTCTGGCCCCGTCCTCCTGACACCCACCCTGCAGATATTTAGAAGCATTTCTAAGGTCCCCTCGTAGCCTTCTCTTCTCCAGGCTGAACAAGCCCAGCTCCCTCAGCCTTTCCTCGTACGAGAGATGCTCCAGTCCCCTCATCATCCTCATAGCCCTCCGCTGGACTCTCTCCAGTAGCTCCTCATCTTTCTTGCACTGGGGAGCCCAGCAATGGACAGAGTACTCCAGATGGGGCTTCACTAGGGCAGTGTAGAGGGGAAGGAGAACCTCCCTCGTCCTGCTGGCCACACTCCTCCTAATGCACCCCAGGATCCCGTTAGCTTTCTCAGCAGCCAGGGCACACTGCTGGCTCATGGTCAACCTGTCGTCCACCAGGACACCCAGACTCCATTCAAAGTCGTGTTTGCCAATGTCTGCCATTCAGCAGACATTCAAAGCTGCCAGGCACAGCAAGGCTGGGAAACACTGTGGAGGCCAAAATCAGAGATGGACCAAGGCTGTAAGCACTGAAGTCAGTAGAAATATCCACAAGAAAAATTTAGATATCAGCAAGTTTTCGGTTCAGAAGTATCACAAAAGATGTTTTGGCACTCACTGGAGGACTCAGAAAAAAAGAATGTAATATGACTCTCTAAAAGACCACGCAATGCTAACAATGATCATGTCGTGGGAGGTGTGCCTCTGTGTGCGTGTGGGCATGCATGTGCGTGCCTCCTGACCCACTGGTGTTGAAAAAGCTTCAAGTATCAGTCTGTCTTCAGCTAATGAGACAAAAAGAGAGCATGAAGCAACCTGTAATTTCTGTAGGCTGTGGCTGAGGTGTTAGAGAGGGGGTGTATGCTGGTATGTACATAACTCTTTTCTAACCTCTCACACCTTCCCGTGTAGAAGGTAAGGATTGACATGGGAGTTATTTGTCCACTTGAGCTCTCAAAGAGCTCAAAGAAGTGCCAGTCAGGCTGTATGCTGACTGAGCTCCTTATTTCTTGAGCGATATCTTCTCCCGCCATTCCTGTGATTAATTGATGTTCTTAATCCACCTTTCCAGTGCAGGTGTTTGACTAAGGAAGCCAAAATCCAACAGTCTAGCACCCAGGGAAGAGTGTTCAGGCTTCAGAAACTATTCTCCAAATGGGACATGGTTTAATTGCTCCAAATCCTTCCTTTGAGAGCCAAAGCAAGTCTCGGCTGCTAGGATTTCTGGGAATTATCAGTAGCTCATTACATGAGCATCAGCTGGTGCTCAGGAGGTGACCGTGGACTCCCTACAGCCTGATCCACCTTTACTCTATTCTCATTCTGACTGTGGCTTACCACAACATTTTAAAAAGTTGAAGAGTGCTAAAAGACTCTTTCTTGTCTGGCATCTGCCCTGGCCTTCTAGTGCGAAGCAGTGATTCTCTCTCCAGGACAGACAGAAAACTCACACTTGGTCCCACAAAAATTACAGTCCATGCTCCAGACTCCAAATACACAGAAGATTATTTCTCTATTATTTCTCTCTTGCCACCCCTACGACCATTTTCACCTGTGCTAATGCAGACTGCCAACAGTTCAAAACTCTCCAATAATTCAATAGCAAAGAGTTTGAGAGCAACAAGAGCACTGGGAGGTCTATGAAATATAACCTATGAGGAAACCACAAAGGAATTTTTGTTTTCTTAAATATAGAGAAGACTGAACAGAGACATGATAACAGTGCTCAAAAATGTAAACGACTGCAGCAAAGAGGAAGGAAATAATCTCTTCTCTCCCACGTGGAGAGGATAAGAATAACAGGCTAAAATTGTGGCAGGGACATTTTTTTACTAGATATTAATAAAACCATTTCTAGCTGCTAGGATGGCATGACTGAAGGACTGGGATAGACTGCCCTGGAAATTTCCACATCTGGAACACTTTTGAAGACGGCTGGAGCAACGTCTGTGCTAATAGGGCAGGTACCACTGACCCACTGTGCTCTTGCAGCAGCAGCAGGAATGGGTGACTCCTTAGAATCCCTTCTAGCTCTGCTTTCATGTAATTTAATGAATCATTGGATAAGTACATGTTGATTTATCACCCTCTGGGATAATTTTAGAAGTATTTCTTGCATCTTTGTTTTCTTTGTCTCCAGAACCTTCCTTAAGATTATTACTCTTCCAAACAGTAGGCTATACTCTGTGGTTCTCTTCTATAAAATGTGAAGCTAGTCCTGTCAACCAGGAGCTATAACCCCACCATTAGTTGAAAGACAATGGGATGAATGTTCCTAAAGAAATTACAAAAAAGGGGCCTTTCGCTGCCTAGTCACTTGCCTTCACTTTTGCAGCGGCAAGCACTACAGCACTGCTGAGTTTTGCTCTTCCTCTTCTGCTCACAACCACCAGTGAAACACGGGAAATGGGACCTGGGACAAGAATGGTTAGCAGGGTCAGCTCCCTGGCTGTCACAGGCAGCCATATCAGGTAATCTTTTGGTAAACTCAGCAAACTGCATCTCCAGTCTGGTTCAGTTTCTTGTCCTTGCTGCTGTCACTGGCTGGCTTCTCGAGAACATCAGCACTTAGGCAGCCAAGAACCTTCCTCTAATTTCTAACCTAGCATTTTTTCTTGGCCAGTTTATTAATGAGTTCCTGTGCTAATGCTGCATTTCCATCTCCCTAGAGTTTTCCAGTTTAGTGGATGTGTCGTTGGCTTCAGTATCCCTCTTAGTTTTCTTTCTGTAAGGCTAAACAGGTCAAGCTCTTTTTATACCCTCTCAGTGAATCAGGTGGATGTACCCATGATTGATCAGTAGCACGCTGCTTTTCGTGATACAATGAAGAGGTGGCCCGAAATTAAAAGATGGAGAAAGGGTGTCTCAAAAACAAAATGAAGCCACTTTTGTAACACAAAATCAAGGCCTGGGAAGACTTAAGAAGCGAAGTTGCCCTATTATTTACTCCGTTACAAGTGTAGTTGTCCTACAGAAACCCTTGCAGTCTTGGTTATGGTTCTCTCTCGAGCACTGTAACAAATCTGAGAGTGGTGGGGGAGAGCAATTCTTGCATCAGTCTTCGCACAACATGGCCTACTTTCTGCTGCCAGCTGTCTCTACTGGCTAGTGCTGAAGCCCAAGAACTGCAGCTCTTCCTCCCATGTCTCCTTTGGAGAGGTCAGCCCCACTGGTGGCACCAGCACTGCAACACCGTGGTTACGCATTCAGCAGCAATGCTGCTTGAGCCGGCTCGTCCCCACCCTTCTCCACTCCCAGCTGCTTTTTCCATTTCCCGCTGGGCGCTCTCCCTACTGCCAGTGTAAGTGTTTGTGCAGTTATGTGCAGAACCAGGTCAGCGATCTGATCCCAGCCAGAAAAATAGCCTGCAAATTTATTTTTTTTCCGTCTGGAAGAAGTTCTTCCGTCTGGTTTCTTGGGTGGCTGCACAAGCACTTTGGCTGGCACAAGGGAGGGAAGAGGATGGGGGTGGAAGTAAGCAACTTTGCCATGCGTGCTCCTCCCAAGTGAATGTGGCTGATGCACAGAGCCTCCCCTCCGCTCGCAGCTGGCGTGGACTGATCTTGCAAGGGAAATCACAGACTTATTCTTCGTCATGCCCCAGACGCTCCCCACCCTCCTTTCAAGGAACGCTGGTCTTTCCCCATCCATCTCTAGTATGTATTACCAGAAAGACTCTCTAATCAATCAACACCCATTAGAACAGCCAGGTTTTGGAGGTTTCCCACTTGTTGTGCGTTATAAAAACGGACTGGAAGAGAGTCCGGGGGCTGTCGAGTCTAAGACTGGCGAGTGCTGCCGCTCATCTCACACAATCCCTTTTTAGAAGTTGGGTTGCATTTTCTATGCCTTAATCTTTGGGCCATTTACAATAGTGCATTCTTGCATCCTAATTAATAGTTACTAGAAAGACAGTTTGAAAAATGTAGCTCTTTGTAGTAGCAATTAGTAACAAGTAAATCTTAGTTATAACTGCATTCTTTGAGGCACTCCTTTCTTGGGCAGCTATTACAATTCCAGTTAAAATAAACCCACTCCTCTCTCTTCTCCTGTTTTTTTTTGGCTCTTAGCTTTACTGTTAATGACATAGACAAATAATTTCCAAGAGAAATTTTATGGTTTGAAGTTTTCTCATTCTAATGTGTTTGGCTCCAGACACTTCAAGGGAGGCTGATACAGCCTTCGCTACTAAAACGCTTTGCAGAAAGACTCTTTCATGCTGTCCTGGGAGAGGGCACTGGAAACCTGGTTTGATTGAAGTGTCTGCAAGGACACGAGGGTTACTGTAAGATTTCTGTAGGTATTCTGAGACCATAGTGCAAGATCATTACTCTTCGCAATACCTCTCTGGAGAGAGTGTGAAAAAAAAAAAGGCCCCTAACATAGCATTAAGATACACTAAGAAAAAATAGTTTTAAAAAGGCACATTGTTATATATACCATGCAATCTTGTCTGAAATTTATACACTGGTGATATTTGTTTATCTACTAAATAAAATGATAGATACTTCATTCCTGTCTGACCACTAGAAGATATTTTGGACTTGTTTTTACGCTTATGGCACATATAGGAACTCAAAAAACTTTGGCCAGACTTCATGGGTCGTTTGCAGGAAGCCTGTTCACAAAGGACTCGCACAACATGAACTCCTTTTAACTCCCAGGAGTGCTTCAACAAACACAGTGAACACCCACCCAGCGTAAGTTATCTATTAATAAACAATATTTACTTATAAACTGATCAACCATAGCATCTTTTTATAGGCTAAACTAAGAAAAGTAAATTTACACAGGTAATTTTCTATATTAACATCTGTGCAATAGTGTACTTACAGGCAATGTTTAGTTACATACAGATTCCCATCAGGAGAGCAAGTCAACAGCAGCAGCAGATGGCTGCATTTTGGTTTAAATACTCCCTAGGTTTAAAAACAAACAAAAAAAAAGCCAACAAGTGCTGAAGAGTAGCCATGAGTGGCTTCCTTCCCCTCACCTCCATTTCCCTGTAGGGTTCAATCACTTCAGAGATAACGAGACACAGGGGGTTTTAATTCTCATTCAGAAACAGGAACCATGAGGGTGGCTTTTGCTTGTAGAATCAGCCTCATGGTTTCTGAGGGTCTTTCAGCCTCAGGCCGAGCCCTAAGGGTGAAATGAGCGGTAGCCTAGCCCTGCTTTCCTCTGTGACATTAGTCCGTCCCCAAATGCATCTCGCTGCTTCAGCTTATGCAGCTATAAGTTAAAAGGAAGAAAAAGCTGTTTGAGAGGAATGCAGAGAGGCTAAACTCATCAGCACTTTGAAATGAACTTGCAGTACTAAGCCCTGGTATTTTCATTGCAAAGTGAGGCCTTTTGCTGGGAAGCATCAATGCGACAGGATCATCTACTGACACACTTGTCAGCACTTTTAGCCAGGCTGGAGTTCTACAGCATGCATTTGACTAAACTGTTTAAACAGAATATATTACTTACCATAAATTTTCTATGCTACTGTAGCTACGGAAATTGTCCTCCAAAAGCCAAACATGCCTACCTGATCTGCAGGTAGTACAGAGTAGCAGAGTTTCTCTAAAATCTAGAGAATTACGCTGATTTTTCCACCTGAGAATCCCACTTGATAATTACAATGTATTATTCTCCACTGTGACTCGATTCTGACTGCGTACATTTCCATTCCAGTGTCATTCGTAGCTGCTTTTAACTTAAGCAAAAAGCAAGATTTAATTTCACTTAAGACCAGAGATATCAAATTCAGCTAAAAAAAAGTGTTGAGGAGGGGAAAGCAAGGGCATTTAGGCTGGGGAGAAAAATGAGAAGAAGGGACTACGAAGAGAGTAAAGCGGAAATTTTATCTGAGATGCAACAATATCTTTGCAGCAGCAGCTAGCAGGCACAGCTTTCTGCACCTGAACTCTCCAACCGTTGGCATTCCATCCGTACGCTCTGCTGCGTGCTGGTGAGAGCGGGAGCGATGGGGACCGCTGCTGCGGCTGCACAGCCCATGCCAGGAGCCTCTTGGTACGCTGGCTGCATCGCCGCGCCCCAGCCCAAGTGAGCTCACCAGGCTCAGCTGGCCTCGGCGAGGTAGCACAGACACGTAATGAACACAACTGCCACGGAAAGTCTAAGAGGGACGCTTGTTCCACGGACTGCCTGGACAATGAAGAATCGGCGTGCCACCCCCTCGCTCGCCCCCCCAGCTGATGCCAAGGCGGGCGGCCGGCCGCCGGCAGATGAATAGCAGGTCTGTTCCAGCAGCTGCGCGTCCCGGTCCAGCGAAGAGAGAGTCTCCGGCAGCGCAGAGTGCCCCGCTCCGTGCAGAGGAAAAGACCTGGGGACAAAAGGATGGCCTCGGAAGGGGAGAGCATCAATCTTCAAGTGAGTTCATCTCGGGGAAATGCCCATGGGAGGGAGAAGCTGGAGGGAAGATCCCTGCTTTGGGGGAAATATCCCCCTCTCCTATCATTCGCTCCTCAGCTTTGTCAGCCAATTTCGCCTGAAGCTCGGTGCTGCTTTTTCCTCTGTTCCCCTTTGATGAAAAGCTAGCGTCAGGATCTCTGTCCTGTTCTGCCAGGAGCTGTTATGACCCTTTTTCCAAAAGAGTGAGGGTAAGAAAAGGAGCGTTACTGAAAGAAGCTGCTTTTGGGGGGCAGGAGGGGCAGAAGGTAGCCTTCAGCTCGCAGAAGGAGGCAGCACAAACTTCACAAGCTGCAAAAATCTGAGCTGTTCCTCATCTCACAAAGCCTTTCTCTGTTTGGCAGAAAGAGCTCGCAATCTGGAGAGGAGGAAAAGAAATAAATACAGCAAATGCTGAGGGAGCGCAGAGGCCAGGGTTTCCTATGTAGGATTTACAGAGAAAGAAAACTTCTTGGTGAAGCTCTTTCAGTTCTCTGTGTTCCTCTTCTGAGTGTTTGTGTTTTTAAAGAAGGGTGTTTCTCGTGCTCAGCGTGTGTTCTAGGAAAGGGCAACTACTCAAGGGTTTGGAAAAAGAAACTATTAGAGAAGAAATGGAATCAAAAGCCCAGATCACAAATACCCGTCATACTTCACAAGTTCAAGTCCAGATCTGCACTTCAAACAGCTCTGGAGAACGGAAGAATACGAAGCATTGCCCAGGGCACAGCTTCCAGCCATGAGGAGGTTGGCAGCAGGGTCCAAATTCTGCAGCTGATTTTTCTGCCTGTAATGGTCTTCACCATCCTTAGACTTGAAAGTGGGGAAGTCTATCTGGCATCTCAATTTTCGTTTCTTTGGTCCCTGTCAAAGAAACTAAAATGGAAAGATTTGTGCCCTTGGAAATAATCAGGACAATTATCCCTAATTAGAAAGAAGGACCAACAATCCCTGATCCTGCAGAACGTATCTCCACTGAGATATGAGGTGCAGAGCAGTTTTTTTCAGACGTGGGAACAATTATGCTCAGATAAGAGACACGATAACTGAGGAGGATACACAGGTAGCTGTGACGATGAAAATGTACTCTATTTAGGACTGAGGAAGAGAGAGGTTAGACTTTCCTAGAACCAGATAATAAGGTGAAAAATGTAGTAGAACCAGATAATAAGGTGAAAAATGTAGAATTCAGTAAGCCAGGAACTACAGCCAAAGAGTGCAAGAAAATTATGCTAAATAACAAGTCAAATTAACTCCTTGTATATGAAATAATTCTACCCAGTGGAAAGATTCAGGTCTATCGTGGGTTTGAAGCTCAGGTTTCATAGATGAAGAAATGAGCTTCACCATTTAAAATGCTCATAAGCTTTTGAAAAATCTGGCATTTAGATTTTTCTCTTTCAATACACCTTGAGGTTAAGTGAAGAGCCAAAAGTGATCCTCAGCGTCTTCAACATTTACAATACTCAAATAAATAAGCCCAGAAGGTCAAAAGTTCCTTGAGTTACAAAGTTGAAAAGAGCATACCTATCTGTTTCTAGAGCAGGAAAGCGTGGAGTTTTTCCATCCACCTCTGCACAGGTTGCCACAAAAAACATCATGCTACAGAGATTTCTTTGTGACACCTCATAGGGATCTCACGAAGCCATCAGACAGTACAAAATATAGGTGAATGCACACAGGTTTCTGCATGCTTACGATGAGGAAATACACAGTGCTGGCAGGGGAGGGAAAGAGCATTACATACGACCACGTAGCTGCGACAAGTAGAGGGTCCTGGCGATGACGTGACTTGAGAAGTGTGAGGTGAGGAAAGGAGTGATCAGCAGCAGAGAAAAAAAAAAAGAAGTCTTTCAGCTGAAAGTATATTTTAAAGCCTCTTTTGAGTCCCTGCTCTGGGCACTGAATGCAGAGCAGGTGTCTTCTTGGAAGTTTCCAGCTGTGGGTTTATGAAGAGCTTGTGGGAATGTGCACTGCACGCTCTGGGGTGGTAATGCATGACTCACTCCTCCTCAAGGAGCTCCTGGCTAGAGGAGCAGGAGCAGTTCTGAAAGTTAACTACGATACAATGCAGAAGTAGGAATTTTTATTTATAGAGAGAGGGTCCTGTGCCTGAAGCAGTTGCACAGTACCTACCAGCATTTCTTATACAGCATTTACATGGCCAGGCTAGACAGGTAACAAGAGAATGAGAACAACATGAGCCTCTGGCCTAGCGTAGGAGAGGAGGCAATCAAGGTTTAAGAAGGCTCTAAGGAGAACTGATCATCCCCCAACTTTTTTGCTCATCCTAAAGCATGAAAACAGGAGCTCACTCAGCAAAATTAAAAGCCTCCATAACAGGAGACACTCCCTCACCCAGCATGTCATCAGCCTGCGGAATCTGCCATCTCCTGGAGCAGGTCAGAAAGTCAAATATTGGAGGAAGCATTGAGAAGAGGTTGGGAGGTCCACTAACAATATTTACAGTTATGCAAGCAAAAAAAGGTACTTTCAAATCCCGTAAGCCAATAGCAGGATAAAATAAATAGCCTTTTCAGTTTCCTACAGCCAATGGCACGATTGCTGACCAGACTGCAAGTGGTATCTTGCATTGGAGAAGTTGTATGCCAACTGTCCATAAGTGAGACCTATGACTGCTTTTTAGCAGCAAGTGGTATATCCCATTAATCCACTTTCTCCCTTACAAAAATTCTCTTGTTCTGTGTGTTTCAAAGGAGTCTGTTTTCCAGTTCTGACTTCTAGGAAGACTAACAAAACCTCACACTGTGCACAGAAAGATGCTAATAGGAAATGGTGCTAAAATGGAAAAAAGTGCCACAAGGCTGTAGAGCAGCCTCACCAGATCTGTGCCAGCCAGCCGAGTGCTAAGACAAAAGACAAAACTTGAATTCAAATGTTTTAATTAAAAAGATTATTTTAGCTATTAAAAGATAAAACTTTAACCTGAATTAATTTGAATGATGCATTTTTCTTCCCAGACGTCTCTATTTGTGCCTTCCAAGTGAAACTTTCACCTTCCCTTATTAAGTGTCTGCCATTGACAAGAAACCGTGCAGGCAGCCCAGTAACCCGAGGAGACAGAACAGAGTACATTCTGAGGTAGCTGGGATCAGAGGAGACAGAACAGCTGAGAGAGCTGGGATCAGAAAAATGTGTTTGGGATAGAAACAAATAAAACAACCCAACAAGATGCCATCACCAATTTATTTTCACTTCAGGAAACAAATGTTTATAAATCAGAATAGAAACTTTTATAAATCAGAATAGAAACGTTAATAAATCAGAATAGAAGTATGGCTTTGATAGTCACACTCTAGCTGATTTATCTGCACTTCTTTAGGCTATTATTCCCCCTGATTCTCGCCTCCAACCCTTCCATAGAGATTTGCAGCGGAAAGAGAGGAGGAGGGAGCCATACAGGATCTTTCTTTTCAGCAGCAAAAGACCCGTTAAATCTGTTTAGCTGTGTACCTCAGCTGCTGCAGTTCACGACCTGGCATCTTAACACAACCCTGTTTCATCGGTGACTTAAGCTAACGTACCAGACTTCGAACGGGAGCGACTGAGGCGACATCCGTTCCACCACTCCCACCCCGGCGGCTTTAACCAGGGGAAAGTCTGCGGGCAGCTGAGATCAGTAACGCTCGCACAGTATTGCCATGGCTAAGCCTGTCAGAGCCCGAGAGGAATACTGCAGAACAGAGCAAGGATTGGGGCTGATACTAAGGGGCTCTGGAGCTCTGTTAGGTTTGTATTTCTACATTTCCTTATTCACGAACGGGTGTTCTGTATAAATAGCAGTTGAAGGGACGTGCACCTGATGAATGTCATCCATATTCATGTTGCAAAAGAGGCTATATATTCTATGTTGCATCTTTCTTTTTATAGTTTCTTACGCTTTTGATAAAAAAAAAATTTACAATCCTCTGGGACAAGAAGCAGATATAATACCTCACCATTTAGGGAATCACTCATGCATTAAAAGTAAAAAGAGTAAACAGATAAAATAATCATTCTGGAAAACAGATCCTACACTGAATTTTTTTGGCAGGAGCTGTTTGGTGAATACATTGAATGCAAAATACATCTGTGGAAATAAAGACAGGTTTACAAGCAACTTGCAAGGAAAATAAAGTTTTGAATAAGTGGATAGTTTATTTCCAGTGCCCAGTTTTTGACCAGATCTAGAGCAGCAAGATTTTAGACTGTTAGCTATAGGCCTGACAGTGGGGACTTCTCCAAAATGCCCACATAACAAATGGAAAGTCCCACTCACCACTGTAAATCCCACCTCCCACCTCCCACTTCCAGTCTAGGCCTGATGAGGAGAATCACAGAATCACAGAATCACAGAATCACAGAATCACAGAATGGTAGGGGTTGGAAGGGACCTCTGTGGGTCATCTAGTCCAACCCTCCTGCTGAAGCAGGGTCACCTACAGTAGGCTGCAC
>Ga0065711_1050259_pt1 | contig 10914 bp, 5 predicted proteins | sample Hoacrofraction12_FD_59098 | JGI IMG/M metagenome (GOLD analysis project Ga0065711, IMG submission 59098) | Hoatzin crop microbial communities from Cojedes, Venezuela - Epithelial fraction 12 v2 (version 2) | ecosystem: Host-associated > Birds > Digestive system > Esophagus > Crop | place... | reverse complement strand
CTGCCTAGGCAGGAATTCCTGGCCAAAAATAGGGGGTACTTGGGAGAAAGGGCTTGGGGCACTTTCTGCTGCTCAGATGGCTGGAGCAAGAGGACACTGCTATGAGAAGCTGATGAGACAGACAACAACGATTTAAAATGCTAGCAAAACAATAATAAAAAAGCATAATAAAAAGCGCCCTCAAAGTCATTTACCTCGAGAGTATAACCCACTTTCCCCACAACCACCAAAGTATTTACGGAGGAGAGGAAGCGCTCATTAGGGGGGTTCAGAGGTAGTTTCTGAGCGTGCTCTGTTACTCCTCTTCCCCTCCAGACTCACCTGCAGACTGACTCCCCTCTTCTGCTCTACCGCTGATGGACTGGAGCCATGTGGCAGGTTTCACCCCACCAGGAGCTGGCACAAACCCAGGAGTCTAGTTATATTTCACTTTCATCATATTTATTAAGCTAGCACTGAAGTCAACCTAATTAAAACCTCTCCTCTTGGCTTTCTAGCAGTGGGGTCCAGCTGTTGCGCTAATGATACCATGCAGCACAACTGCAGCCGTCTGCAGAAGTAATTATTGTCAGATATAGATGAAATAATCCTTTAAACACTTACTATGCTTCCTCCTTCCATCCAAACACACGCTCTGTCACCAACCTCATGTGGAAGACAAAGCCATGCAGCTGGTGAACCAGCAACCCAGCTGGTTGTCACTGCCTCTCCCTGTGTATGTGCCAGGCTCTCCGGTTGCCCATATTCCTTACTCCTCTTTTATTGAAACCTATTTATTTAGCTGTATGGTACCAACGAGGAACTCTGCTTCAACTGCCCATAACCCCCGAGGAAGAGACTCACTCTCTTTGTGTGCAGCCACATCCATAACGTATGAGGTAAGTAAACTACAAGGTAACTTTTACTCAAGTGGTTTATGAAGCACGAAACGTTCAGCTGTTCACATTTCTGAAGAAGCGTGCGAACACCTAAGCTATAGCTTTAGTATTATTCATTTCTTCTGAAGATTTCCAAAACAAATTAATGCTTTGTGTCGCCCTCCTACATGTGAATTTTTGCTGCATTACACATCTTCCTTCCCTCAGATAAATTACCCCGTTGTATAACTGCATTTTGCATAATTTTGGAATGCTGAACACAGCTCTGTTAGTTTGTGGTAACTTGCCTCCCATGGACAGATCTTATTTGCAAATGAAATGTTTTCATCTCTGCCGTCCAATGGCCTTCAATATCGTTCACACTGGCTATGAATAGATACTCAGTTTCCAACCTTTCTGCAGAAATATCTGAAAGTAAGTCAGGGGAGATCTGGGATGCAGGGAGACAAGAATCACGTGTGCCAGGGAAGCACATGTGTAATTAAGGGTCTGAAGATACTCTACAGCAGTAATTAAAAACACACTCCAACCCTGTTTAGCATATGCGTTCTTTTGTTCTCCCAGTGCTTATTTTGTAATCACTAGATTGCAAAAGATTAGAAAGAGGAAAGAAGATGGAGAATGAGTAACGTTTGCTGCAATGAAGAGGGAACTGTAACAGCAGAAAGCAAAGTGTCAGGACGCCTCACTATTTCATTTTTAGTTTCTGGAATCAGTTTGTTGAACATCTTTCTAGCTTACTATAAACATGTATCATAAATCATGATTTTAAACAACATTCCTTAATGCCTAAGTCCCAGAAATGCGTGAGGTGGCGCAAGACATTTGCAAGACTTATTTGTCACTTTCCCAAAGGTTTAAATCAAAGCTTGACAGCCTTCCTAACACACCCACCAGCCATGGACATTGCCTTTGCCCACTGCTAAACACACCCACCGCTGCCGTGGAAATGGAAGGTTTCAAACTCTGCCTGGCAATGCTACACATCTTTCCAAAGGAAATACAAGTAACTTCAGTCTGCTTAGAGTAAAATCACCTTTACACAATTTAGCCAGGTGATCCAGATGACTTGACTTTCAGATGGGAAAAAAGACAGCATAATGGGGAATTCAGTGTTAAGCAGCTGAGCTGTCATCTGACAGCCCAAACAAAGCTATCTGGGGCTAACAGAGCACTTTCTACTCCCTCATATTCCATTACTCAATTTGAAGAACAAAGAACACTTTTTTTGGGGAAAGGATTTCTTTGGGTTTTTTTAAACATGACATTCCTTTTCAAAGGTTACTTTCCCAGTATGTACCAATTTTTAAGTATGTGTATTATACACACATTCAGACATACTCCCATGTTCCTCCTATAAAGCTAATATAAATATTTCTATTATTCTAATGGGCTTTTTGTTCACCTTCTGTTTCAGGTGACAATACATTTGAAAAAAACGTTGTGTTAATCGTCACAGTTAATGGTGCTCACCCAGGTACCTGCATCTGTATCTGATACCTCCTTTTGCTGCTCATCTGACTCTACAAGATTCTACAATTCTGAGAATAGGGAATTAAGTTTGATTCAAAAGGAAGAAGGGTTTATCTAGAAAGTTCCTCTTTTCTTTATTATTTATCAAATGCTATGGACAGATTCTCCAATACCGTATTCCAGGAGGCAACAGGGATTTTCCTTCCAGCACGGATAATGCCCAGCATGCACTAACTAATCTTCCAGAAGACATTTTATTAGCATCAGTTCCTTGCCTGTGCTTACACAAACACCGCCCTGCAGCTTTACCTTCCTCAGTAACGCATCCCACTCATTACATGCTTGTTACCTGTGTCTTCCAAGGGCAGCTGGGGTTTTATTTCTTGTTCTGTTATGTCTGCTACAACTGCTGCTGCCGCCGCCGCTTCAGGGGGTGGCTGCGGAGGCGAAGGTGGTGCCTTTACCGGTGTGGTGGACTCTGGGGTCTCAAATGCTTCTTCAGAGTCAGAGCTCCTGGGGAAAATCAAACGAGAGACTAATGAGCAGAGTGAAGATTCACGTTTGCAGGTCTACTTGGAAAGAAATGCAGGGCTTTCTGAGCCGATGGCATTGTCCTCAGCTATCAGGCTACCTCTCAATTTACCAAAGGAGATTTTATATTGCAGTATGTTTTCCAGACCAGAATATCATGGCTATGCTCTTCCCCCTATATAAGTCTTCACGTCACCTAAGACTTCTTAGTGTTACAAAAGCAAACACACACTTGGAAACAAATCTGTCCTGTAGATTCTGCTTTCCAGTGATGGTGGCTTGACCACACAGACACCACCGCTGACATCTCTGTGTTAGTCTCAGAAACTGTCCTTAGCACAAGTGTAAATAGACCAATTAAAAAAAAAAAAAATAGGATCTTCTAAAGAGAATTTCATAGCTTCATCAAAAACCCCATCTAAAATAGCATCAAGTTTCTGTGTGTGCTCCTACAGGTGAGAAAGCAGACACGGAGATGCCTGAGGTGCAGCAAATCTGTGTGCATCCTGCTCACACGGCAATACTACATTCCAATTTTAGCAGGATTTAACCATAGCCCTTTTTGAACAGTAAGCATAAGGGTTTATTACACAAGGTAAGACTACCTGTAAAATGCACCAGGGTCCTGATATTACCGATCATCCTTTCCTAGCACCATGGGCTCACACAGACACAAAAAAGGTAGGGACCGCAATGAGTTGGTGCCAGCCCAGCAAGGGAACAGCAGCACCCAAAATGGCACCACCCAAACGAAATGCAAGCTTGAAAGGCAGCAATGGTACAAAACGATGGGTAACCTAAACATTAAGTGAAGATCTAAACCACACAAGGACACAGCATTTGCTCTTAGAGCAGTACAGCCTTAGGAAACTGTCCTTCCAGGTCTGAAAACTATAGATCTTATTTGTTCTTGAACCAAACTGAGACTAAATTTTAGCTTTAAAAAATTTCATCTCAAAGCCTGTTTTGGGAGCAAGGAATGCAGTAACAATGGTGTCCTATTCAATATGGTCCAAACGTGTTCAATATGCATCCAATAAGCATTTCTGTTGGTCAGATGCAGATTTTTACTGCTGGCCTGTAATAAAGTGAATTGAATATGACAGCGTCCTAAAGGACAGGACTGATTCGCTTACTTCCAGTGATTCTTGGCACGGCTGCAGTCTCCACTGCTCCTCACGGCTGTCCACACCCTGCACGCCAGTGCAACGGGGACAAAATCTGCCATGAAATTAAAAGCTGTTTCATCCCCCAGAAGCATTCTACAAGCCATCCTGAATCAAGGACTCCTCTCATTTTGTTCAAGTTAAAAGATAGCTCTGAGCTGCCAGATTCTGTTTGGTTTCTCAAAGCTCATGCTTATTTTAAGCAGCTCGATGTCAAGAGAAATACAAGTACAGGATTTGCATTCGATTACATTTGCCTAAATCTATCGCTGCGTGAAGCCTCCGTCGAGCCGGGGAAGAAAAGACCGCGGTGTCACCCCTGACAGCTTGGGGAGTGCAGCAGACCCGATTCTCCCCGGCTGGCTCTGCAGAATCCCCACGAGAGCTCCCACCTCCTCGCACACCGTCAGGGCGCACGCCACGGCCCAGCGCCGAGCCTGGTCTCCTCACCTCTGCTCCTGCGCAAAGCAAAAGGATTTCCACTAGCTAATTGCTCTGGATGTTTGCATTACTCATGGATTTTTGGAGATTTCTTTTTCCCCTCCCCAAACTTCTGTCACTGCCTGGGTAGTGTGCCTGGCTTTTGATTATATCTATTGCTGCCGCTCCTCGAAATACCTTTTTGTGTCATTGCTTAAAGCATACTCATTCATCACACCCCAGAACAGTCAAGCTGGAAGAGGTAAGCTGCAGCATTTTAAATTATATGCCTTCAAAGATGCACCATGTTTTAAGTTCAAAATATTTTAAGCTTAAGAACAGCTGCGAACAAAGAGCTTCTGTAAATAAAGCTGCACAATAGGTATTCAACAAAATAACGCTTTCTCTTCCGTCCACAGAGCTGGTTCAGGAAACTTTCAAGTTGAAGAATCTAATAGAAATGGAGTTGTGTGATATTTTCCCAGCAGAGAAATGTTTCTTGTGTCATAAAAATAAACCTAGAAAGTTATTATCTAAACCAACAAAATGAAAGGTAATTCATTGTTCCTAGGCTTTCACATAATTCTGTGTTGCACTGTAATTAATTAATGCTTTACTCTCTTCATTTCAAACCCAAAGTGTTGGTCTGTAATAATGAAAGAGCAACGGTTGCCCTTTTTTCCAAACTGTCTGTATAGCACATGTAACGTATGCTGTAAACATAGACATATGTAATATAACTGAAATTGTAAAAAACTCTATGTTCCTGTCCCACCTCTATTTGTAACTGCTTTGTAAAAACTGGCTTGATGCAGCAGTCCTGTGTCCTCCTTCTTTAAATGATGGAGAGACTCTGTGCATATTTATTTCCCTTTTAAATGAGCTACTTTTGTTTACTCGGTCTCTTCCTTGGGTCGGGTGGGCATAAGCATTTGAAGCAAAGAGAAAGGTCTGTTCTGTTTTGTTCAATGTACGAGATTTCACACTGGAGAACCTCCTGAGTCCGTGGACAGACAGGTTGTGGCACCTGAACTCCAGCACACAGCTTCATTTTGCTAATATTTAATAATCCCTCAAAGATTCTGATGCAATACTCCTAATTTTCAGCTGCACCCCTCCATAAGCAGCAGTGTAATCAAGTAAAAACTATCATCTTAACCATAATTCAAATACTGCTGAGTTTGTTATGAGATGCAGTCGTGCTGGCAAAATACAGTATTTAACAAAGAAATATGAAGGGAAGCTGAATACCAGAAAAACGTTCTTTGTCATAGCCTGGGATCTGGGAGGGAGCGTAAATCCTGGAAGCACATACCAGGACTACGCTCCAAGGTCTACATTGCATATATCCAGGAAAAATGAGATCCTGTGTTCAGTTTTACTAAATGAAAATACGGATGGTCTCTCTTGAGTAGGATATTTTTAAGACTACAGTCCTACTTTCAAACTGTAAGAAAAGATTTTCCCAGAACAACAGGATTTCCTGTGAAAAGGAAATTACAGATTTCAGACAGTTCTATTCATAACGTCTTTTCTCTGAAAAACACATGGAATACACAGGAAGAAAATAATGCTGCCGTGAGGTTCACAGTGTAAAACCGATTGCCAAACTGCGATACGCCGTGAGAATCGACACCAATTCAAAGCTGCACAAGGAGCAGCCACCACGAATCCAGCTGTGGGCAGGCTCTCACGAAAGGTGAGATATCTATATCCTGTCATCTAGGATACATCCTGTCATTTAGAATATTATTCCGAAGATCCAGCCAAGGATGAAGCAGGGTAAGATGGGACGCATGGGTTTTAGAGACGAAGAACCCATTTTCTGGCCCCAGCTCACAACGTGGTGGAGATGGGACATACAAGTGCAGTGTCCGCGTCTGCAGGACCAGCTTGTGGGGCAGCGGGGATGTCAAGGCTGCAGAAGGAACATACACTCATGTGCCCTTTTATGCCAGCTTGGGAAATGTGCAGAAGCTTGCCTTGATAGCATATTTCATATCTTTTCATCTGTAGCCTTTGGTTTTCTTATGTAATGGGCAAAAAACATATAGATTGTAGAAGATACAAAATGATTAGATGATAGTAACAAAATGACTACAAATATTATTCTAGTCCCTCTCTTTCATCTCTCTTCTTGAAAGATACCAATAAACAGTAAATGTAACACACAGAGATGAGGGAGAGAAGCAGGGGAGAACCAAGACATGCAAGAATGCTACTGGACCAGTATAACCCTGGCAGCGCTGCATCGGCTTGTGGAGCTGGAGCACTCCCACTCGCATCTGGAAACTTGGAGGTCTTGCCCAGCCCGTTACACAAATCTCCGGAGGAAATACTGAAGGCAGTCACTAGGGTTGACTTCCCTTCTTCACCTCTGGCCTTGCGGAAATCCAGCCTCATCAGTTACATTACCTTTTTTTTGTAAACCACGGATGCTTATAATTTTAAGTCCTCCCTGATTTCAGAATGAAAAATTGCCGTTTTGTCACCGTAGCTGGAAAGCACTCAGTAAGCCAGAATGAGATTTCTTCGTTCCACTGCCTCTCCTCACCGTTTGCCCTCTCCAGGAATGACAGCCACTGAGGTGAGGTCATCCCAGTTGTCACTCGGAAACTCGATTCATGAGAAGGTAGTTTGCAACAGAGCTGTGACCTTCAGCTTTGTCGGGAACCCTGCCATCTGTCTTGGGTTCTTCTAATATTTGCACTACAGCTCTGGTTTCATTCCACAGGAATGAAAGGGATGTAAGATATATAAAAATAAAAACTTAAAAGCAGGGCTTTGACTGAAGGGCTGAGGTCAGCAGCATCACTTCCTATGGAAGGGCACAAGGGAGCAAACCTGGAGCCGGAATGTGCCGAGGGAGCTCCACAGGCTTTTGTAGAGTCAATTCCAGTCAAATCTATCTACGCTAAATAAAAATGCTATAGCCCGCTTCAGAAAAAAAGCCAAAAACATGTCTAACTAACTACTTTATGGAGCACTGATCTACTGGTGTGCACTGTGCACAGTCTGGAGAGGAACGGGCCGGTGATGTTTTGAAGCCAGGAGCTGGAATTGCGTTATCGAGACACACGGCCGGTGCCGGGAGCGGGGAGATGGGATGGAGCCAGAGGAGCTGCTCGCCACCAGCCAGGGCTGTGGAATCACAAGCAACAACATCAAGACCAGCTCCAGGGGGATCTGCTCCATCAGAGCTAAGGTGAACAGCTGCTCTCCACCTGTATTTAAATTTGTATATTTTCTTCCAAACTTTGCATTAAGCAAGAAGTATGTTAAATTTGGTCATTACTGGAACATGTCCCACATTAATTGAGGTCTCTCATTGCTGTCAGCGATATCACTGATGCCCAGCTAGCACTCCATAGACTCATCCTTCTCATTGGTACTCAAAAACACTTCTATCCGCTCAAAACACTTCTAATCCGCTATCTCTATTTGTTTTATTGACATCAGACCAGAGGCGACAAACTCATTCTCACGGTACATTTGGAAATATGATGTACCGGGGGGGAAAAAAACTCAGGTAATCTTACAACATGCACACAGCAACAGCAAAACCAAACTCCATTGCTCCATTGCCACCCAAGGGCGCTTGGAGGGTAATGAAACAAAAGCAAGGACTCCAGACGTTTACTGGGAAGCTGTGGTTTAAACATTGACCTCTAACTGTAATGCGTGGGACGTCTGGAAACGCACGGAGAAACTGAGGACTGTCTCAGGCGATGAGCAATTCCTAGCTGATCAGTTTTAACCGGCAATAACTTCTAAAGTATTTTCCTGAGATACAGCTGTACTCCCTGAGGGGGAGGAGACAGGAATGGATATTTTGTCTTTTTTTCGGTCTTCTTTTTAGATCCACCCGTTCTTCACAACTGGCTAGCGCTGCAGTTCAAGGGGAAATGGCTGCCCAACCACATCCATCACCTCTGGGCCACACAAAACCACAGCCGAGTTGTCCACAGATCTGCTACCCTGGGCCTTAAGAACCAAATAACAAATAAGAGCGCGCAGGGCGCACGCACCTGTGCCCAGGAGGACATCACGCAACGCCCGGTTCCCGAACTGCGGCTCCTGCGCACCAGAGGAGCTCGCAGGGCTCCCGGGCGAGCAGGGCGTCCAAAGGCGTGCGATGGAGGCACCCGAAGCTGCAAACGCTGCAGCGCGGATACATAAGTGCGACCTGTGGCAACGCCTAAAGGCAACGCACAGATTCCGTCAGACCTGGCCCGCCAAAGCACCTGTAGCTGCTATACCATAAAGTTAAGGTATGAATTCCACACTGGGGGTATTTACTTAACAATTTCTCACACACCATGAGAGGAATCTAAATCAGAAAAAAAAAGAAAAAAAAAGCAGCAGCAACTTCTTACAATGTCCAATTTCGTATTGAAGATGAATTTTGGTTTTCATCCCCGTAAATCCCACTGGGAGATAAGCTGGAAATAAAGAGGAGGGATGAGTTCTGTATCCTCACCTCCATCGATTTTCAGAGATGATCCTTATAAAACCTGCATGAATAATTCAGGGCTGGTTCACTGCCGAGATCAGCACCAGGGATGCAGGTCTGGCTGTACGCTTCTGAGGCCGACCTGTTCTGCGTGTTACCTCGGCAGGCACACGCACAGCACCGTCGAGAGCCGCACAGACGGACGCATTTGAGAAGACGCTCCGTAACTTTAAGCTTGAGAGTTTCTAAAGCCGGAGAGGCAGGGCACTAAGAGATGCACATTAATCTCGGTCAAAGCTCTTCCACTGTAAACAGTGTGATAAAACCTTTTCAGATTTCCTGGTGTCATTTTCAGTGGTTAAACTGATTTTTCAATATAGTTCTTAAAAAAAATCAAAAACAAATAAACAAGAAAACAAAAAAAGAACACTGAGGCAGGATGTTTCAGCAACACATCTCACCTCAAGCCTGCCTTATCCACTCAGGCTAGAATCTCTTAACGGCACCAACAGCTTCTTGCTGTGGATGTACGCAGAGTCCAGAGAGGAAAAAAAAAGACTGCTGTACTGGTACACATTACATTTGAGGGTTTTATTCTTCTGTTTATATAAAATTCAATAATAGACAATCTCTTCTAATTCATCTTGTGGTATCACTCATATTGTAGTTACACAACTCTGTAATACAGAGATACAGATAATCTTTCATTTTGTTGTGTATTTTTTTTCTTCAGACTCTTACAAACACAGCTCTGGATCATAATTCAAAATCACCAAGAGAACCCAAACAGTAATTTCCTTCCTTGAGATCAAGTTATCCCTTCAGGCCAGCAGCCATTAGCTGACCCAAGGGCCTACTCACAAGGACCAAGAATATTCCATAGCTACAACAAAAGATCATTTTTTCATCCCAACACTAGGCTAGGATAATATCAAAGATGTGTCAACTTTGTATGCTATCATTTTTGTACAGTATTTGCCTCCTCAGTGACTTCCAGCTAACATGACATTCCACAATAATTAGCTTCTTTTAACGCGATGATTGTTAGCTATGTCATTGTGCACCTACATGTTCTGAATATGAAACTTCCCTACAGATCCTAAATTTTAATACTAAATTTGTACAGCGACATACAGAAAACATAGACACAATGGTAGATTCATCTGGTTATTTTAGGTATTAAATATTAATATTTGGTGTCTGAATCAGTCTACCTATCAAACCTACCATCCAAGGATCTGCTAAATGCATGGTATTAAAAACCAACACAAATACAGGCGTAAACCTCACAAACATGATTTTCCTTCTCTCTAATAAAATACACCATAGAAATGACAGAACTTCCCAAAAGAATTCAACAGTATAGACAGCTCTGAAAACGTTTTGCCCAGCGAAGAGCAAACCCAGTAACCTTAGCCTAGCCTAGCCAAGCTGAAGGGTGGGTGACTTGCGGGGACCACTGAAAGCCACCTGCTTTGCTGCCTCTCCCCCATGGGGAATGTTCTCAGTGCTGGATCTGACACTTGCATGGAGTCAGGAGCCAGGGAGGAACAAAAAGGTCACTTCCATGTCACCAGACTCCATTTAAAAGACCTTTCCTTTAGGGACACATTTCTGACCATTAACTATTAACGGACTTCTCTCCTGCTGTTGGAAGGGTATTTAGTGACAAGAGCATCTATCCTATGATTAAACATATTCACAACAAACCTATACTGTGAGGAGACAAGCCACAAAACAGGTCACAAGAAGAGGATGCTGAGGGGGAAGCAGTCAGATCACCAACCTTGTCTTCAGCTCATATCCTGTTCCTACGGGCACGACACCATCGCCCCACTGGACCTTCACTACCGATTTGCACACACAAGGTGAGAATCAAGCCTTACAAATAAAATAAAATAAAATAAAATAAAATAAAATAAAATAAAATAAAATAAAATAAAATAAAATAAAATAAAATAAAATAAAATAAAATAAAATAAAATAAAATAAA
>Ga0065711_1050258_pt1 | contig 10915 bp, 2 predicted proteins | sample Hoacrofraction12_FD_59098 | JGI IMG/M metagenome (GOLD analysis project Ga0065711, IMG submission 59098) | Hoatzin crop microbial communities from Cojedes, Venezuela - Epithelial fraction 12 v2 (version 2) | ecosystem: Host-associated > Birds > Digestive system > Esophagus > Crop | place... | reverse complement strand
CCCACCCCACCTCCTCACCCCCCCCCCAAAAAAAAAAGAATTAGTAGGTGAAGTCACTTGTTGGGAACACAAGCACACTCTTCTCAGAGAACGCTCATTCTGAAACAGTAACAGTGGCATCTTTCCAACCACACCTTTTCCATGGAAATCACGTCAAATGAGGAAATACATTCCCATCACACAGCATACACTTGACTGTTGAAAAACCTGACTGACAGTATAAATGCTTTTATAATTTCTGTTCTCCAGACTCAGGACTCAGGCAAACTGAGCTCCAATTTGGTCCTAAGACAGTAGAACATCTGCTTTCTAAATAGGGCATTTGAATTTTGGATCCCTGAATAACACTTAAAGAGAAATGCTAGGTCTTGTGAAACGATTGGCAGCTAGTGGTCACAAGATTGCAACTTTTTGTATAATACAGCAAAATTGAGTACTTTCAAACGGCATGAGATTCAACTTTAAAATCACTCAATCCAGGAGAAAAGTTCACCATCTGGAAAAAAATCCTCTGCAGAGAAGCGAATTTGTGAAATAGAGAAAGAGCAAAGAGCTCGTTGATTCAGAATCACTCCTTTAATCCCAACTCCAAGCTAATGTTCTAGCAGTAGCTGTGGTCCTTTTCTGTCTCGCTAGCTGTAAGGTAAACTAAGCAGGGCACAGTGTCCTAGACATTTTTACAAACTGGCAAGAAAATTATCATAACCAAGTTAAAGGAGCAACTAGGCACAACTGACAGATGTGTTGCATACTTAGTATGCGAAACATGATTTCAACTAACTCAATTTGTAAAGGAAGGCAAAGTATTAAGACACTTCCAGCGTATTTGGAGAAACTGCCGTGGATGTGTGCTCACAATGTACCTGGAACACACACCCAGGTACTACTTGTTTCTCTGGGAGTAAATTTTTCCATAAGCCTCATCCTGGAGTTGTGTGTTCAGAAACATATCACAGGAAGTTTTTCATCGCTTCGACGAGTTACAGTTCAGCTTTTGCACACACAAATCACAAAGCAAAAATTGTTTGATAATGGATGCTAATCTTACCTGGAACTTTGTCAACAGATGCAAAAACAGAGCGTTGCACTGTAGGATCGCTGTTACCACGTCGCGACTGATCGTAAAACCTGAATGGAAGGTGCTGAGCTGCAGCTGCAGAGCTGTGTCCAAAACCCATAACAACTTCAGTTGAAGGCTGAACAGGGAGATCCAGGAGAGCTATGTTTAATCACAATTGACAATTCTTGTTACTCAAAAATACATAAACGGTAGAGCAGGTGAAAATACAACGGATAGTTTGCTCAGGTTCTTAAGACTAAACCAGATGGTTTATCATAACCTGCCTGCATTTACCTCCTAATTACGGTTGCAATTGCATTGGAAAAGAAGAGAGACAACATTTCTGGCAATCTTTTCTACCACTGCTTTCCACACCACATTCACAATAAATAAGCCTCAGAATACAGTGGAAAACTAAAAAAAAAAGGATTATAGTAAGCTCCTTGCATTAAACTAACCAGAGGAGTTTTTAATAAAAGAAAAAAAAATCTTCTGGCTTTCCCTGTACAAATGAAGTCATTCATTAGTTACAACTGAACACTGCAAAAAGCCACTTTAAAAGAAAAACTGCTTTAAACTGAGAAAAAGATGCCTTTGCATTACCATTCAACCTAAAATCTTAATATCAAACTAAACCGGTATTAACCTCAAACTTGGTTTACATTTTTTAACACGAAGAAAGCCACAGAAGTACGACATCTCTATTTTGTAAACTCAAAGCATAAAACTCTTTTTAGTTAGCTTCCTACATAACCATACGACACTAAAATAAAATTAACCACCTATAATCAGATTAATTCTCTGGCCAACTCAATAATTTTAATACCAGCTACGACTTTCTTTTTCACAACTCTGATAAGCTCATTACTGCTCCTGGACAATGCAAGCAGCTGAGATAAGTGGGCGAATGAAAAAGGACACCAGCTATTTGCCTTCCTGTATTTCAGAGTTTCCTTTTCTATAGTCACCAATACATTCAGTTAACTGGTAAGCTTTGATTTATTCTTCACTCATTTAATATTCAAGTAATATTTTAATCACTCTTTGCTATTCACTCAAATTAACTCTTTCCTTCATCTCTTTGCGTGCATTTCCTCCAAACACAGAAACCTAGCTGCTGATACTCCACACCACTTCTTAGATTGTTCTAACACATCCTTATGTTGCAGAGTGACTTTCTATGACACACAAGCCTTGTTTCTCAGAATCACTTCAAAATAACCATTTACCTGCTATTCTCTGCATTTTCATACGCCGAGCTTGGATACGGCCTTTTGCGAGACGTTGTTTTGCAATAATGCAGCGAATGTGATCAGAAAAAATGAAAGTAGCTTGAAGGATAGGGAAGGGCTTAGAATGAGGACTTGAGGCAGGCTTATGAATTATTATATTCAGAGCTCTACTGTCATCCTCTACTCCTGTCACCTGCATATCCTAAAAAGGAACAGAAGGCAAGTAGCTAATGAAACAGTTAGCACTTTTAAACTATAGATTAAATATCAACATTAAAAGAAAACCCTATGAACGCTCCACTAAAGCTCCTAAAAAAAGTTTGTGTTAAAAACAAACAAAAAAAAAGGACTATGCAAGTTGTACCATCTTGGATTTAATTCTTCAGAAACTGGTACTTGCAGTGATTAAGTCAGTTTAAAGTCAATGAAGTTATCTGATACAAATGAGATCAACCTCTTAAAGCTTTTGAAATCACTTATGTAAACACAGATCATTTTGAAGTTACAACCTGTCACCTTCCCTACCCGTGTAGGAAGACCAGAACTCTAGAAGAGCTTATTATTGTGCCACTTAAGGCAAGTGTGTAGGACTCAATCTTAGTTGTATGTGATTTCAGTGTTCAAATGAACACACCCCAATATATACCGGAGAAGTTACCTCATTTTCAAGTGTACCTCTAGTTGGCTGTGTAAACTTCTTCAGAAAAACAAAAATAGCTTAAAAGGCAGGAACCAGAAACAAGACTAGCAACGGAAGAAACAAGTAAGCATGGTACAGAGCTTAAGTATATAAGCTAATATTGGTATAATTATTTATCCAACATAAATGTAGACTTTCAGCTGAGAAACAGCAACCACCCAGATCCTCCTCTTACCTGCAAAAGGCCTGCAAACTTAACTACTCCCCATCCAAGTCTGGCAACATCTGGCTCAACCAAACTCATCTGGTAAATATCCACAGCCAGGAATCTCTGAACTTGACCCCCATCCTTTGTTATGACTGTACAAGCAATTAGATCACTGTTATCTGAAGGAAGGAAAGAAAAAAGTTACATAGCTACTGAAGTTCAGGATTCTGGGTTTTGGTTATTTTACGTAACATAAAATGTTAATATATGAAAGTGTAATCATCTTTACAACACGTGCTTAAAGTTATATTAAAAAACCCAAACAACCTTGAATATGTTCTGCATTTCCCTATCATATTATAATTAATTCTCAAACAGTTGGTATGACTAAAAAGGATGGGCTTACTATATGGCCTGTCTTCTATGTTGCATAAACTCTTCTAGCTGACACTTTCTGGAAGCGGTTTCAATCACAAGCACACAGTGTTATCAGTGCTAATGAGCCCTTAAGGCTTTCAGCAACTACTGATGAGTTTCAAAACAGGACTCTGGAACATGTCTGGTTACTCCTTAACTTGGGAACCTTTATCTATTGCCTCTTCCCTTCTTTAGTCCAATTAGTCCACCGACATTTCAGTTGGTAACAACATCTGGAACAGCCCTTTACTTCTCAAGACCTGAAGTCCCTGGATTTGGACCCTTCCGAATAAGTCATGTGAGGTCGCTGAATTTTCTGGATAATCTACTGCGAGATTCTCAATACACAGGCCACAACACCCAATAGAGTTGGGAAGTTCTCAAATACTTGGTTTTGCCCTCTGTTTGTATAGTTTTTCATGCAACAGCAAGCAGACTACAATACTTGGAATTACTGCTGTACAACTTCACCTGCCCGACTACAAAAATGCAGTACTTAAGGTAAAGAACTCAAAAGACAGACGTTTTCCAGAGCAGAAACTTTACATTTTAAATCTGACAAAAACTTGAAGTAAAGCATTACTGTAAAAGTCTGTCAAAAAAGAAAGGAAAATTACTCATTTATTAAGCAACTGTTACAGGAATCCTTTGAGTTTATACAACCGAATGCATACAGTCATTGACATGAGTGTTTTCAGTTCACAACTGCTGAAGGGTCGTAAGCTACAGTTATCTTTTATGACAAAAACAGAAGAGAAAGTGTGGTTAAACACATTTCCAGTGAACTGAGCTGAGAATACTTACAGCTATGCCATAAAACAGTTACAGATACCCAACCACATTCAGATGAAAGAATTTCAAGCCCAGTGAACCTCAGTACTATTGCAATTTGATCTGGGGTTTAAAGCGAACCACAGACTGAACGGCTCCCTGATGTGACACAGCTGCTACAAAGCGCAGTGTCATTTCTGAGACTAACAGCAATGCTCAGTTTTTCCTCATGCAAAATGAAGCTTGGAACGAGTTTGGACACTACACCTCCAAGAGTACAACTCCAAGATTTCTCTGGACTTTCTCCAAGAAAAACAGAACTTTTAGGAAATACAGCCTAGCTTGCAGCGAGGAAGATTTAAGTTAGGTGAAAATCTTGCATGAACTATTTCAACTATTTCCCTGGGAAGACTGTACTATATGAAGTCTTTATGAATATAACAGCGACTTCAGGAGATGATCTAAATGTACCTCACCTGCCTCAGGGATTGATCCTTAATGATCTTATAATTTACAGCTGTCACAATTCTAGAAATCACCTGCAGACATTAAAAGCTCTTACAGAAAACTTGGAGCACTTTGTGAGTACAGCTGGCAGTCCAAGGCAGGCATCAGGCTGCACATAGTTTATGCATCACCTCCCACTTCACATCAAGAACTTCTTCCAACAGCATGTAGCCCATTTGGTGTGACAGTCTGCTTTACTACTTAATCTGACAGTCTTTAACTGCAAAGAACTTCATTAGTTCTTAATCCATTAGTTCTTAGTTTAAAGAAATAAAGTTTTGCACTTTAATGAAATGAGTTTATAGAGGAATATACGACCCTTGACTGAACTACAACATATTCCCCAAATATATTCAGAGTTTAGAAAGCCATTTCAAATTTTATGCAAGGCCTTTGAAACAATTTTCTGCACCGTACTCTTTATCCAAAATATTTTTGACAATCTAAGTTTTCACCATGCTGTTGAACAGTTTAAACCAAATTCCTTCTGTTGCTCTTCATAACAAACATCCCTCTTTCAGCGAGGCTCAGAATTACTTTCTCAGTATGTCTGCCATCCCTCTCCATCCAGCAGAAAGTCAGAACCTCAATCCACACGTCAGTCCCTCCTCTTGGTCAGGACAGGATACCACCACCCTTCTGGAGCAGGGCAGCACTGTTCCCTTCAGGAACAGCAGAAAAGAGCAAGAATAACTGCTAAGAGTGACTTGAAATTTCTGTTCTTGCAAGAAATACTAACCACTTTAAGAATTCTTCATCACCTGTTCCAGATAAAGAAATAGGTCTCAAAGACAGTATTAATGCTAAAGGCTTTTTATAAAAGAAAAACACTATGTCAAGATTTACTGAACTAAAAGGAAGACTTAGGAAAAAGGCAAATAGGTTTAAGTTGACCTTGGAAAGAGGGAAAAAATACAGAACTGTATACACGTGAATTGAGGAGGCCAGATAAATTGAGGAGAAATCCAGGGTGCACATTTCAGAATGTAAACCAAAGGACAAGTCATGTTAAAGATGGTTTGGGTTGCGGGGAATTAAAGGTAAAAAATTTAGTGTTATCTACCCACAGTGAAATCTCTTACTAAACTACAGAAGGAAGCTTCCATTTACCTAGGTGGTTTATGTTCAAATTAAATGCTACTTACACAAATAAATTGAACTAAGTTTCATTTTCCTGATCATAGTGTACTGTTTATGTTCACTTAACAGACCTGCAAAGTAACGGGATAAGGACTCAAAAGATAAATTCTGTTCCTTGGAAGATTTTTAACAGAAGAAAAAGCTTTATGCCCTATGATAAACCTCTTATTAAAGTCTGCAAATACCTGTTTAGGGGCAGTAAAGAAGACGAAGCCAGTGGTATCCAATAACTAACAAGATAAGCACCAAGCACACTAAAATACAGCAAATTTCACAAAAACATTTGGGGGAAAAAACCCAACAAAACTCCACAAACCCTTTCTATTGTGAAAGTGGTCAAACACTGAGACAGGTTGCCCACTGATGCTGTGAAATCTCCACAAGTGATGATATGCAAAACCGGAGCTGGTGAGGGCCCGGGGCAACTGGCTCTAGGTGACACTGGTCTGAGCAGAGGGGTTAGACTAGATGATCTCCTGAGGGGCCTTCCAACCTCAAGTACTCTACAACTAAATTTTCCTCAAATCTTATTAAAAAAAAAAAGTGGACTACGATGGCCTTTATAAAGCCTGTATATTTGGCAGAGACCAAGTGAACAAGGAGACTTTTTTCAGTCTTAGCAGAGAAATAACGGCTTTAAGTGTATCGTCATTCACCTCTTGGCCATGGCATTTAAATCATTGTCACTAACAGGATCAGCAGCCTGAAACCAAGCACCGAGGCCATTAATTTGAGCTGGCAGTGAACTTCACACAAACAGTGAGCCACCGACCAAGATTAAAGAAGCCACCTACACCAGACACCTACAAACTCACATGCAGTCCAAGGCAGGCAGCTATCACATAATATGCAAGTGCTTCAAAAGTATTTACAGTAAAAACCAATACTGAAAAGTAACAGTCTATACCATTCTGGTGACAGCATAACCAGCAATACGGAATGAATCTTCTGTGGAATACCCGACTCATTTCTAAACATACAGTCATCTATACCACTGACAACCTTGCAATTACACTTCAAGGTTTACAATGAACACACCCGCATCAAAATACTAAAAGGCTTCTTTACAAGAAACTTTATACTTTCTTATCAAGCTCCTATACAACACCAGCACTGCACTCAGGTGAAAAAAGAAAAAAAAAGCCAGTCTGGTAAGGTGAGTTTTGTAGAATTTTTCAATATCAAAACAGTAGCTGAAATAATGACTGGATCTTGTCAACCTCTACGTCTTCTTGACACTATATATATATGAACAAGCATAACCACTGGAGGCATCTTAATGTTCAGAAAACTTAAAAAGGATTGTAGTAACATAGACTGAGGAAAATTTGTTGGATCGAAAATATCTCCAAAGTGATAAATAAAAAAGGCACACAACTATAATTTTTTGGGTCATGATTTGCCAACCGTTAAGTCTCCTGCCAAGATACGGCACCTATGCAATGGGGTGTACCCCGTATGCTTTATGCCGAAATGCTGATATTCTCTTGTCTCTCTTAGGCAACGAAAGGACTTGAACTGGAAACTATGTCTTTATGCTACCACACACACGAGAATTTCATCACTGTATTACCTCAATTCAGGTAATTTAAGTAATAACAGCAGTAATCAGCGGTTTAGAAAGTGTTACCAAACAAAACCCATGAACTGATGCACGTGTAAATGGAGAATTTCACTCAAAGTCCCCAGTGAATGCAGAGTATAGGAGTCTTCGATACAAAAATCACAAACCAACTCTGATTACTTTGTTCAAAGACTCTGCTGTGTTGTAGATGGGAAGACGCAATAGGGAGGGAAAAAGGTAAATGTCCCAAGGAAAAGGTAAAAAAAACCTCAAAACAACAGAAAAAACCAGGGAAAAACCAGCTAACGCCAAGCCCATAATCATGCATAGCCAGCAAGTGACTTGCTAAAACCAAATACTTGCTGTGAGGATCGGAGCCAAATATCTGTATCTGTGCTACATTATTATTTTAGCAATTTACTGACAAGAAAAGCTCCTTCCAAGGAAACACTTCAAACATGATGATACTTTGTAGACAGGGGTACCAGTGCCACTTCTTTGGAACAGGTCTAACACCCATCAACTTGATCTGAAGATGATACCAGTCTATGCCTTTCTAGCTAACCAGGACAGAGTCTTTTGAAGCCGACATATGAAACTCTGCATCAGGCACTGATTGTTCAAGACAGATTCTGACTCAAAGACAGGATATGAGAAAACTCAACAGGAAGGGCTTTGTACAGCCTTTTTCACTTTCTTTCATGTTCTGGAAACAGGCTAGAACTCTGCTCAAATGTGGAGATCCCAGAGTGAGTGACCGACTCCCTCTCCAGACAGAGGCTGTCCTCACCAACAGTGGGATAGGCAACACGTTTCCCCGAACTTCTGGAACTCTGGCAGCTGTACAAAAATTATTGTTTACTAATAAATGCTGGAGTCTATGGAAGGAGTCCTGCTTCGAAAAAATCTATGCCTGTAATCAGAAACTGGGGTCCTAAAATTAAGACCAAAACCTTCGGTGAAAAGATCAGAGAGCAGTGAATACACCAAGGCACAGAACTGCCATCATCGTGCGGGTACTATGGATTTAAGCTTCAATACAGAACAACAGCACAGGTGAGAAATAGATACAGATGTAATACTCTTCAAGTGCGTAACACTTCTTACTACAGTTCATACTATTTATGAAGCCTATTGTCTGCAGTAGATATTTACTAAACATTATCGCTGGGGTGTACCTAGAGCTATCAAAACATGTCTGCAAAAGATTCAGGTCGAACTCTGACGCGGTCTGTAACAGCTCCCCATGTGTCCACAGAATATAAACACACACACATATTTGTGCATTCAGACATTTTGCAAGTCCTGTATCAATCCTTCTGTCTTCTGATTTATGTCATACTGAAAACTGGTTTGGTAGTTAACACCTAGCTGGTAAAAAAAAAAAGCAGTTATCTTAATCCTTAATTAAAATTTTTAATTAAAAAAAAAATAAGCTCAAGTTAACCACTAAATTTCTAAAATTGATTGTCTGGGGAAAAAATCCTCTTTTTAAACATTCTAATACACAGTGAGCGGGGCAGGGACGCAGAGCACACTATCTAGCTGTGAGTGACACGTCGCCTTCCAGCGGAAGCAGTTTAGACAGGTTTCTTCTGGAAAGACAAACTCGGCTGCTGAAGTCTACACTAATGAGAGTTTGGTTTTCTCTTCCGAAGAAGGGTGGATCCGCTGTCCCAAATTGCAAGTGTGTAATAAATCATAATTGCTACTTTCAGTGAGTTCCTGGTTTTGGAAACAAAGAGCTACCAGCATACAGCAACAGGCTTAATTCAAAATGTATTACAAAAAAATGAAAGTGAGTATAGCCTGGCAGATTCTTATCAATAAGATGATTTCTAAGCACTATTCCACATTTTTAAGTCTTTCTGTTTTTACACTGCAGTTGTGAGACTTCTTGAATGCTTTCCTAACACTGCAAGTGATGAACAATGTAGTTAAGAATTCCACATTGTTACTATTATAATTTTGATAGCAATAAAATATTCATTGTAGAATAGCCTGCAGATTAAAAAGACAAACTAGAAACCACTAACTAGAAATCCACGAGCTCTTCTAAAAAAGGGCATTGGGAAACCACAACCTAGCAAAGGTGCTGGGAGGACTATCAGGCAGCACTTCAGAAAAAATAAAATGGGTTAATTCACACAAAATTATTTCAGTTCTCTCCTGAGATGAACTACAGTACGCAGACATCTCTGCCGCCTTCCATTAAGACAGGGGAAAAGCCCAGGTAAGTGGTCACTTAAAGAAAAAGCACCTCTGGTCCTTTAACTGAATCCAAGCTAAATAAGCATCCAGTCAATCCCAATGTTCTTTATCAGAAATACTGTCATTTACCTTCTCAAACAAACAGCTTAATGTTAACTCAAAGGAGAATTCTAATCTTCCTATCTCAAAAAATGTTTTTTTTTTTAATTTTTTATTTTAAACTTAAGCTTATGCTTATTGCAATGGAAAGGATAAAGTCTTCTGAAAATTAAGATGTGAGCTATCAGATAAATTACAGGAAAAGAAAACATTCTCATATAAGGGTTTCTTCTCATAGAAGAGTCTCTAGAGCACCAGCACATTTGTTCCATGGGTCGCACAAGGGAACCTATTTTTCCCCTCTATAATACGCATGTGTGCGAACACATCTGACTGTATACACACATTAACAAATAATAGCTTCAGGCACGTGCATACCAGTCCCACGTGACAAGCAGTTCAGTACCACTATTGCCTTAGTTCATGTTGGTCGGCACAAATTTGTATTTTAAGTTAAAGACTGTACAGTTAAGAACTACACTATGCCTTCAAGCAGCAAATTAAATTTAAATCTTAAACGGTGATGACAGTACAATTTTGATTTAATACAACTTCTTAAAAAAATCTTTTTATAGTAGGCATTATACCTTTAAATTTAACAACACTTGATTCAAATTGAAGCAGATAATTTTCAGGCTAATAGTTTGGGTTTTTTACATCCTTTCTATGCATACATTCTTTTAACCATTTATATCCAGCATCCCACACTGGAAGAAGGCAACAACCTTGGACACCATTAAATGTATAGAGCATGGACCACTACTTTAGCAATTAATCTGGCATTACGGACATGTAATAAAAATTACAAACAATTATACATAACAGAGTGAAGTATTAATAATCTGTGGTCTAAACGATGCGTTCCAAGAAAGGGATACCTTGTATTCTGTGTAAAAGCAACTGCCTTAGAAATCGCTGGTCATGAATAGACATCTGCAATGAATTGCACAGCACCTGCAGTGCAGTCCACTGGATTTTACAGTGAGAGCAACCAGCATTTCTCCCGACTTACAGGTAAACAAGGACAAAAGGTGGGGTTTTTGTGGTTGTTTTTTTTTGGGGGGGG
>Ga0065711_1050257_pt1 | contig 10915 bp, 8 predicted proteins | sample Hoacrofraction12_FD_59098 | JGI IMG/M metagenome (GOLD analysis project Ga0065711, IMG submission 59098) | Hoatzin crop microbial communities from Cojedes, Venezuela - Epithelial fraction 12 v2 (version 2) | ecosystem: Host-associated > Birds > Digestive system > Esophagus > Crop | place... | reverse complement strand
AAGGCCAGGCTGGATGGAGCTCTGAGCAGCCTGGTCTAGTGGAAGATGTCCCTGCTCATGGCAGGGGGTTTGGAACCAGATGATCTTTAAGGTCCCTTCCAACCCAAACCATTCTGTGATTCTATGGTTCTATGAGATAGGGCTTGGGCTGTGCCGAGGAGGCCGCTTTTATCAGCATCAGCCCTGGCCCCGGAGCTCGGAGGGTGAAGTCAGGGCTAGCGGCTGGGAGGAGGAGGTGGAGAGGAGGGGGGAACAAAGGCGGCGCGGAACAACGGCGACGGTGCGCCGTGCTCGGCGGGGCAGCGTTGGCGTCGGCTCCGGCAGCACCGCCCTGGCGGAGGGGAGGGCGCTGACCGTGCTCAATCGTCACTTCCGTCCCCGTCGCTTCCCCGCTGCTCCAAGCCGGAAAGGGACGGCGGTCGCCATGGCGAGACGCGGGCAGGTGTGTGCGGTGCGCATGCGCGATGGCCTCCGCTGCCCCGCGCTGGGGGTGCTCGGCCCCTCTCGGTCCTGAGGCTGCCGGGGGGTGGGGGGGCCTGGGGACTCCCCGGTACGGGCGGATCGCCTCGGGTGAACGGCAGCCGGTGGGGCAGGGGCGGGGCGTGGTCAGGGCAGCGTGTCCGTGGGTGTCACGGGGGGGGCGGTGGGACGTCGCTCCTGGCGCTTGCGGCATCAGCAGGCCGCGGAGCTGGGTGGGGGGAGGCAGCGCTCTGCGCGCCGGGGCCGCCGTGGACGGAGGGAACGAGAGATGGCAATCAGGCGGAGGGTAAAACGCGTCCAAAGAATGAATTGTGGTGGGAAGGTGGGGAAAAGCAAAGACACAAGAGTTGTTTAAACCTTTCCCCTTCAGAGTACTTTTGGGGGGAGTCGAGACCCCGTTTCGGAAGCGCTCTGAGGTCTTGTCAAGGGTGTTGGCTGGAATCGAAGAGAACTCCCGAAACACACAAAGTATGTTTAGAGAGGAGGCACTGTTTCAGTCTGCGCAGGGTGCTAGGTTTGAGCACACCCCTGGAATTCTGTACTGGACATTTATACACAGAAGTTACAAAGCCCCACCTAACTAACACAGTTACTCTGCAAGCAAAATATTCCTCTGAGATGCCCACGCAGGCACAGGTCTCTGGTGGTCGTCTGGAGGAGAATGCCCCTGCTCATTTTGTCCTGTGGTTACGCATCGTTTCAGGACACCAGAGTTCTTGGTCTTCTTGCAAACTCCTTGTTTCACAGTCTCGCAGTAAGTCCTTGGTTGAGCAAGTCTGTAACCATGAGGTGTTCCTTATCTGGAAGGCTGGCTGCTATTCAAATACTTTTTCGTGAGTTAGTAACTATCCTTAAATTATAACCTTATTCTTAACTATTAGTTCGCCTTATTAAAATAGAGTCCCCAAGGTAACAAAGGTGCTAATACGCTGAGCTGTTACGGGAATTCTGTGTTTCATGAGGTGACCGCAGAGCCCAAAGAAGTCTGTGCTTTAATACGTCTTGCTTCAGAGTCATCTAATGTAACTTCTCTGTGGTCGGTGTGGTGAAGAAATTTCCAGGAGGGGTTTGCAGAAATAGGCAAATAGCAGAGGAAGATGCCTGAAAATTGTTGATCAAAGAGTTCAGAATAACCTGAAAACACTTCTTCAGGTTTCACCAGGCATGTCTTTGACTCAAAACCATTTGCAATATTAACTTTACTAAAGATGGTGAAAATACAGTGGCGTAGAAACATTTCAGGATGGCCTGTCCAAATAATTTGGTCAAATCTCTTAAAATACATCTACAGAACAAGAAAGTTGTTCGCTGGCTTTTAATTCTGTCAGTTTACTTTCCACAGATTCAGCTATCTAGGGAATGCTGTAACTAAAGGCAGTATGGTTCTGTTCAGTTGCTAATTATTAAGGACACAGAAGCTGAAAAAGAGTTTTAGCAGAGTTCATGTTCTCTTTTTATATGTCTCTGCTCAGATGCATTTAACCGAATGTCAGGTTGCATACTGATTCTTGTATAAGTGACAAGAGTTTTTTACTTAAACATTCGTGAGACACGTGGATTTTGCTTTACGCACGTTCTGACGTGTCTCATCTCTGCACTGTAATTTCTAATTTTTGGAGTGTGTGCATTTGATGAAGTTATTTGCTAATCTGACAGTTACATTTAGGGAAGGGCTTTGCTTTGTCTTGGTTCTGCTACATCATGTGTAGAAGATTATGCCCAGCTATTATGCAGAGACATGAAAAATAATTGTTGAATTAGTTAACATACAGTTTGTGATGCTTTTGAAATTCACTTTTCTCGCATTGGCTTGTAAGTGTGAGAATACTTTAGCCGTTTATATTTCTATGTTTTTTTTGTGATCGGAGAGTATCCAGTGATGTACCCTTGATGGTCCCTTTAGGTGACTTGACTTTTAGAGTTACTCCAATTCTCTTGCGTTTATTTGGTATTGGCACAATAAATATGTTTGCATCAGTGTGTTTTCAGGAATATATTCCCATCATGCCAAATGGTTACTTAGGAGTGTAGTGCTAGTACCGTCTAGCATCTCAGGTTAATCTGAAACATCCAGAACTGTCTAGGATGTTTATTTCCTCACATCTGCTTTGGCTGCAGGTTATTTGATCAGGAATTGAGGAAAAGTACCTTAGATACTGATTCCATACCAAATGCTGTACTAAATGGAAAGAACGTGAAAGAGCAGCCAGAGCACTCTTAATTGCAGCATGTTACTTTTAACTAAGAATTCTGCTAGGAAACAAGCTCATTCTATTGATGTTGTATTGACAGGTTTTGAAGCTTTTTAAATCATTACACAGAACCCGGCAAGAAGTTTTTAAAAATGATACCAGAGCCCTTGAAGGTGAGATTTTTTTTTTTGGTGTGATGGATGCTAACCTGTCTTTCTGTGAAACTTTCTTCTCCGAATACACAAAAAGAGAATTCTAAACATAATCTTCCTTTAAGTTATTCCCTTCCACACATCATGAGTAATCGTTGGGAAAACTTGTGTGTCCATAACCAGAAATCCTTTAATTTGAAACAATAACCTGGTTGTTAGACTCCAACACTCAAGCCATATTTCATAAGGAAAACATCTCTTCTTGGAACCTTGGTGATCTTCCCAGATTTTCTACACCGCCACTCCCCCCCTTTTTTTTTATTTCCTCTCTTCAGTCGAGCCAAAGCATGTTTAAATGTACTAAGCATTTGAGTTGATTCTGTTTATGTTCTGTTACTCCTCATGGCATAAATACTTTTTTAGTAAACCAACTATTAGTAGAGGTTTCTGTATGTTAGATATTTTAAAACTCAGAATGCTAGATGGTTAATCATATTTTATTCCTATATCAGCCAACTTAAAATATGACATCACCCATGGAAGTCTTACATTAAATACTTCAGGCAGAGTGTACTGCGAAGGTGCTATGGACCTAGGATTATGAGCTTTGAGGCAGTGGCAAAGACAAGGTACAATTTTTTGTTCACACTTCTTTTTTTTTGTTTATTTAGCTGCAAGACAAAAGATAAATGAAGAATTCAAAAATAACCAAGATGAGACATCTGAAGAGAAGATAAATGACGTACTACTTGCTTTGATTGTTTTTTTCTACTTTTTGCATAAGAATACTTATATTGTTGGAGTGTTTTACTTGAAGGATCTCTAAATCAATATAAGTACTTACTGAGAAACTGCGAGAGCCACATAAGTTTGAAACGGCTTTTACGTGGATCTTTGTTTTTAAATATATGGATACCTCCATTAGTATTAATAGTATGTTAAAGAATTTTGCACATACAAAAATACACAAGGAGAAAGTGTCTTCTGATAGTTCAGTATGCTTATTTTGAAGCTTATAATAAGACTATGGAAAAACTGCTTTTTATTGTTGTTTTAGTGTAAATATTTTGTATTCTTTGCTCATAATATCTATCTGAGCTGTGGTCACTCAAGTCTACCTGGTCTTTATTCTATAGATAAGCACAGAACGATACAGAGAAATTAAATAATCTGCTCAGTTACTGGCAGACACAAGAAGTTACTGTGATTCCTGATCACAAATGAGGCAACATCTTTTGTGGGAGGCAAAAAACAGCCAAATGTTCATGACTATTGTCATATAGAGGTATTAATAATACTACTGGTATTTTTTGCTTCTTATTTCCTTATGGTGTATTAAAAGGAGTAGAACATTGTGTTAACTCCCTATGTAAGTTACCTTTGCTCAGTTGTTATCGTAACACATTTACTGAGTAATTTTTCTAAAACTTACTGAGGCCTGAAATGAAACTACTAGATTTTAGGTATTTTTAGTTCTTCATATCCATACAGAGTGTATAATTTAGCCATATAATCATGGAATCGTTTAGGTTGGAGGAGACCTTCAAGGTCATTGAGTCCAACCATTAACTAATGCTGTCAATTACACCACTAAACCGTGTCCCTAAGCTCTGCATCTGTATGTATTTTAAATACCTCCAGGGATGATGCCTCAACCACTTCCCTGAGTAGCCAGTTGTAATGCTTAAGAACTCTTTCAGTGAAAAAAATTTTCGTAATATCTGATTTAAACCTCTCCTGATGCAACTTGAGGCCATTTCGCCTTGTCCTATCACTTGTTACTTAGGGAAAGACACTGACATCCACCTCACTCCATCCTCCCTTCAGGTAGTTGTAGAGAGCGATAAGGTCTCCCCTCAGCCTCCTTTCCTCCAGACAAAACAGCCCCGGCTCCCTCAGCTGCTCCTCATAAGACTTGTTCTCCAGACCCTTCACCAACTTCGTTACCCTTCTCTGGACAGGCTGCAGCAACTCCATGTCCTTCTTGTAGTGAGGGGCCCAGAACAGAACACGGTATTCAAGATGCGGCCTCAGCAGTCCTTGTCATTCAGTCTTAAAAGACTGTATTTACGTTGTTATGTGGCATTGGTGGGAATAAAGTTCCTCCATCTGTCCTTTGCAGAGGTAAATGTAAATCTTCGCATATACCAGATGCTGGAAGTAACATAAATAGTTCTGAGCATTTAATTAGGACTTTCTAGCATTTCTGCTTGTTATCAGGCCCCTGTAGTGATCCTTTTGTGTTTGTGTTCCTGGTGTCTGATCAGTTAAATTGTGTGTTCTTTTTGTTATAGACGTACAGGAAAAATACTTGCTGTAATTTTGAAAACTGTATTTGTTAGGAATGGCAACCTACAAAATACACATATGTAACTTTTTAACATGGGTTGATTGGTATCTTGATTAAATGTGTCAGTGGAAGAAACGCTAGACTTTTACCACAGCTACAGAATCCCAGAACATCATAGAGGCTGTCATATCTATTACATGTACACACATATATAAACACTGAATAGACTCAGATGCAGAGGAATTGAATCAAATTATATACAGGACTTGTGAGAATTCAGGCATTTGCTTCCATAAACACCGGCGTGTTAGTGTTCTGCTTTGGACAGCAGCTAAAAAAATGAGTATTGACCAACCAAATGTGCGTTACTTCGCCAGAATAGAAAGCTGCAATGTCTTCTAATATGACATAAAATCCTTAGTTATATAGTGACCTGAGGAGTAGGAGTAGTTCTCTGCAGTGTTAGGATGTGAAATGTGGCAGCTGAATCTACTGCAGCTTTTTATTTCTGATCAGGAGTGCACTTGTAAAGTTACCTTCATTATCTCCACTTCCTGTGATATGGCTTATTTTGTGAAGCAGTCTCAGAGCAGATGGCAGAATTCCTTTAAGATCAATCTGAAGGGGAAGGTGTGCTTCAGGAGCATGTAGCCTAGCTGCTGGTGGGCATTCAGTATGGAGAACTGAAGGATGCAGGGAAAGGGGGAGGAGGAATCAGTGTAGATGTAAAGTCTTGAGCCCTAACTCTTGTAAAGACCTCCTAGTGTAAGCATGTCTCCCAAAGTGTCTCACTTGAGCAATTTAATTTATTTCTGACGCAAGTATCGTGCAAACAAGTATTAGGCTTCTCTTAATCACTTAGCAAAACTAGCAAGGGTGTTTCTGCTTATCCTCTTAATGAAGGAAGGAATTCTAGGCCTTTTGCCAGATATTAATGCCGCTACTAATCTTTATGTAGTTCCTTGTTCCTGTTCTGCTTTTCTGTGAAACCTCAGTATTCTTAATTCTTGTCATGGTTTGCCCTTATTTTTGTCTTTGTATTTCAAGAGCAGAAATGTTAAAAGAATCGGATTGCACTTTCACTAGGGGTAGTCAAGTGTTATTGAGGCATTCACCAATGTTTTTGATCATTGGAAACTAGTTACTTGTTTTGGTAGTTGTATTCTACCTTACTTGTTTTCAGTTTTAATTTGGTATATAGATTTTATACTGCTGTATGTTACTGAGCAGAAGTATCCTTCCTGTCATGCTGTATGTCGAGGTAGCTTATATATCAACAGGTAAGTTATTCCAGGATCCCCAAAGTAAAAGGTATGTATAGATAGTGAATAATAGAACTGACTGGCTTTATTACTTGAATAGCTGTCTAGTGTGGAAGATACCTTCAGGAGTAATTACATGTGATTTAAATTACTCTGTTGTGTTGTTTTGTTGTTGTTTTTTTTTTTAATAGCTTCTGAAAATAGCTTCAGATGTTGAAGTGATTCTCAGAACTTCTGTTATTCAGGCCGTTCAAACAGATTCCGACAAAATATGTGAGTAAAGCTGCATGCTAAAAAGATGTTAAAAGTGTTGTGGTTCAGTAAATAAAGACTAAACTTGTATACTAAGTAAAGGGGGCAAAAGTCGGTCCATCTGTCTTTTCTTTGCCAAAACCCTTAATTTAGGCCTGTTGATGAATGTCACTACTTAGGACAGGTGGAGGTTTCAAAGGCACAGTGTTTCTACACCAGTAGTTTAAAATAGGGAGGTCAGTAGGAAAGAGGGAGAGGCTGCATTTAGTGCTGTCAGTGGGAGAAAGAAGTCACAGGTTGGTACTTTAACTATTAGGAGTGACAGCGATTAGGTAGCAAGGCAGCACATGTGTACTGGCTAGTCAGTCACTGCATGTCTAAATGTAGTAGCCACAGTATCTGTACGTGCTTGCTCTACCAAATAGGTAGGAGCTGCCTGAGGAGAATGAGCGAATGCTGTATGCTGTCCGTAGAATAGCTTTTTGTTTGACGATTGAGTGTTCTTTTCCAAAATCTTATTCTGACAATTTAAGATTCAGATTATGCCTTGGAAGATTGGTAGCACAATGATGGCCTTAATGCAAAACCTGTCAAATTCTGAAATTTTGGTTCCTGGTTTAGCAGTTCTTTTATCTTACAGTCACACACAAGAGAAGTACTAGGTTCAGCATACAACTTTTGTGGTAGAGGGTAGGAGAAATCTTCAGCTGTGTACATTGTTTCTTTCACATCTGTTCAGTGGTGTCTGTAAAGCCTTGTTGCTATATTCAGTTTTAGATTTGGTAAAGCATTTGACTTTAGAGTAGCCATTATGATCAAGGCCAAAGATAGGTCTAGACCAGTGTTGAGCCTTCCACAGTGATCCTAGGCAGATGATAGTAGAAGGGTAGGAACAGAGCAAATGAACTTTCGTGTCTTGCAGCTGTTTACACCTGGCAACATTTCCTGAGCCAGGGATGGTTTCTGTTTTAATTCTCCTCAGTGAGTTTCTTTCTCGTGAACTTGTTCCTGTCAGCCTATGCAAATTTCTTGCATCCAGGAATCTTTGACAAAGAATTTGCTCTGTTTTTTATGAAGAATCACTTGCTGTGGTTTTGAATCTGGTCTTGCTCTTCAACTACTGTCGATTTTTACCAAGCTGTTTGTGAGTTTTTAGGCCCCTTATTGCCCCCCTTTTGTTTTTTGCCGCTTGTGTGGAACAGCTTTGCTGTGAAACAGTAGGTGAATGCCTGTGATCATTCTGTTATTATCCTCTGCACCCTTTTCAATTCTACTGTATCTCTATTAAGGTGGTTAAGAGCTCACTCTCTCAATCAGAGCTGAGCACAGTCATCAAGCTATGGGCAGATCAGGCAATTACACATACAACGATGATGTTTTCTCTTTCATTCTCAATTGGTTTCCTAGTCATTCCTAATTCTGAATTTCATTTTTGGCTGCTGTGCGTACATATGTTTATTTATTTATACAAAATTATCTTGTATTAGTTAAACTTATCTGAATAGTCGTAGTCAGTTTTGAACCTATCACTTGCTTTGTGAAGTTAGTATTTTTTTAGACCTGTGTGCATTGCATGTCTCTGCATGTAGTTTTGTCTGTTATTTCACTGGTTACTCAGTCGTTTGTCCTGCAGTTCTTCACAGTGAGCGTTTTCCTGACGAACTTAATTCGGGATGGTGTCATTAAAAACCATTGTTTCCCAGGTTACATACAAATATGTTGAACAGCATAGATGCCAACAATAATACCTGCAGAACTCCACTTTTTACATTTCTCCACTGGGAGGTCTGTTCATTTATTGTTGATTTCCTACAGTTTAACCAGTGACTTATCCATGCAAGACTTTCTGTCACAACTTTTGGGAATCCAGGCATGTTGTGGCAGCCCTCCAAGAGCTGTTCAAAGAACTTCAGCAGGGACTGCAAGGAAGAACTTCCCTTGCAAAAGCCATATGAATTCATGTTCGAATACTATTTTATTTTCTAATAATACGTGAGTTTGTAGGGATGGGGTTAGGACAGCCAGAGCACACCTGGAGTTGATGTTGGCAAGGAATGTGAAGAACAGCAAGAACAGCTTCTATAGGTATAGCAGCAGCAGCAGGAAGAGGAGGGAGAATGTGGGCCCACAGCTGAATAGGCCAGGGGACCTGGTGACAAAGGGCATGGAAGAGACTGAGGCGCTCGGTACCTGCTTCACCTCAGTCTTCACTGCTGAGGTTTGCCTTGAGAAATCACGGGCCTCAGACCATTGGGAATGTCTGGAGCGAGGAAGACTGACCTCCGGTAGGGGAGGAAGAGGCTAGGGAGCATTTGAAGAGATGGGGCGTACACAAAGCCATGGGACCTGATGTGATGCAGCCATGGGTGATGAGGGAGCTGGCTGATGTCATTGCAGGGCAACTCCCAATCATCTTTGAAAGGTCATGGTGATTAGGGGAGTTGCCTGAGGACTGGAAAAAAAGCAAATGTCACTCCTCCTTTTAAAGAAGGGCAAGAGGGAAACTGGTCAGCCTCACCTTGCTCCCTCGGAAGGTGCTTGAACCAATCCTGGAAGCTCTTTCCAAATGTTCCAAGAAGAGAATGGGAACTGGGAGTGGTCAGCAAGGGTTATGAAGGGAAGATCTTCTACTCTGAAAGTAGTGGTGATTGTCCATTTTGCTGCAGCAGAGCTTTAATGCTGTCTGTATTAAAAACTCCATAAACCACAAGTGATGGAATTGCCCCCGCCTAATTTATAGACTACTTAGAGAATTGACAATGCAGTTTGTGTAGAAGGAGGTCCTCCGGAGTATAGAAGGTGTAGAATGGCTAGATACTCTTATTTGTCCTGTTATAATTAAAATGTAAAGGGCATTCAGTGAATCTGAAATTTACATTCAGAACTAATACCAAAAAAATGCATGTTTATTTTACACAATAAATAATGCCTAAAGGTGATGACAATGAAAAATCTTTGTGGCCAGGAGCAAGGTACTACTCAAAGTACAAAAAAGCAGAAGATCCAACTTGATGCTTAGCTGGATACTGTAGTGAAAGCAAATCCCCTTACCGAAGGGGTCTACAGACCTTTGTACCATGGTAAACAGATCAGTAACAGAACATTATTGCTAACTGCCATTCTTTGAACAGGCTTCTAGTGTGTTTGCATCTTTGCTAAGAATCCAGCTTTGAGTAGTCTGATAGCACTCTGAAATAGGCAATTCTGGTATAGCTCTTAAGATATTGTTAATGTCGCTGGTAGCACAGAGTATGCCTTTAGAAAATTTCTGAAACCAGAAATTCAGAAGTTTTAGGGAGTTGAGATAGTTGTCACCGTATTTTGATAGTGGTTTAAGCTGAATAGCATGGTCAGTGCACTGTGTGAAATTGTACCTATAAATGGGTGTGCTTTCCACTGCTGCTCCGTTCTGTTGTATATCTCACCGTACTGTTTCGATCCTTTCTTTCTTGTAAAGAGAAGTTGTCTGAGATTAAAAAGAGGAAAAATATTGGAAGTGGGACTTCAACTTCCTGTTTAATCTGTGGCTAGCTGGTATTGTGGGTGAACTCTAGCGAGAAACTAAGCCCCACACAGTTGCACGCTCACACCCCCGCAGTGGGATTGAGGAGAGAATCCAAAGGGTAGAAGTAAGAAAACTCATAGGCTGAGATAAAACCAGTTTAATAGGCAAAGCAAAAGCTGTCCAGGCAAGCAAAGCGAAGTAAGGAATTCATTCAGTACTTCCCATCAGCAGGGACGTGTCGAGAACCATCCCCGGGAAAGCAAGGCTCCATCGCGCAGAACAGCTACTTGGGAAGACAAATGCCATCACTTCAAAAGTCCCCCCTTCCTTCTGCTTCACCCAGCTTTTATTGCTGAGCGCAGTGTCAAATGGTCTGGAATAGTCCTTTGATCAGTTGGGGTCAGCTGTCCCAGCTGTGTTCCCTCCAAATCTCTTGTGCATGTATGTGATGAAAATGTCAAGTGGATCTTCTCACTTTCCTTTGTTTTTGGCACCGAGGAGTCAGTTTCTGGCAGGAAGTTTGTTATAGGGAGTGCCTGTGTAGATATATGAATCTGCTTAGGTAGCACATTGAACTGGTATTCAATTCCAGTACAGCTTTGGTAAGGAAATTTTAGCAGAACAAAATCAACCTTTTTGGTCCATAATCTTTATGCTCCGTGGTAACTTTTATAGTGCCAACAGAATTACAGTTAGCTCCCTCGTTGCTTTTATGGTATCACCTTGTATTAACTTACAGGCTTGGGACAGATTTATTAACCAAAAAAAAAAAAAAAAAAAAA
>Ga0065711_1050256_pt1 | contig 10915 bp, 8 predicted proteins | sample Hoacrofraction12_FD_59098 | JGI IMG/M metagenome (GOLD analysis project Ga0065711, IMG submission 59098) | Hoatzin crop microbial communities from Cojedes, Venezuela - Epithelial fraction 12 v2 (version 2) | ecosystem: Host-associated > Birds > Digestive system > Esophagus > Crop | place... | reverse complement strand
TCTGCTGCCACCTAGCGGCGCGTCCGCGCACCCCGCCGCGCTGCCGCCTGCAGAGCGCCGCTCGGCAGCGCCGCAGCCCCGGCCGGGGGTCCCACCGCCCACCACCAGCAGCTGAGAAAGGCGTAGGCTGCGCTTGTTCTGTTTCCATGGCCCTTCAAGTCAGGAGATCTGTACCTTTTTTCTTACTTCGTACCCTTTGCCACAAATTAGAGCAACGGCAATATATTTTTATAGGTCACGGAACACTTGCAGGAGGTTGTTAGGGGATGTTTCCAGTATACATGACACCCTGGGCTAATGAGGCTTTTTGGACGTTACTGCAACAGAATTGAACCCACCTCAGTCCCTCCTCAAAGCAGCAAAAAAAGGAGGGGAGACGGGAGGACAATCACCGACAACAACACACACACACACACGGAACCCAGCGGGTTACATCTGTTTACTCCAAAGCTGATTTTGATCTTCAAATTTTCACTTCTGTCAAACCCTTTTTTTAGTTCCTGGAATGGTCCAAATTAACAATTGGCTTTGCTAATGAGTCCAATGCTGCAGGATGGGAGTATCACATCACGCTGTCTCACGGTACTGCAAAAAGCAAATCTGAAGTCTACTTGTGCCATAGTCACAGCAGCAGAACGCAGCCCTAGAGGGTGGTTTTCAACACCCCAAAGTCCAGCGTCATTCTTCTCCACCCTTTGGCTTGCATTCCCAGATTAGGATCAGAGGGGAAAAGGCAGAGGGATTCTATGCAAGAAACTTGTGCAAGGTCACCGCAGTATTTATTTATTTTATCCTTGTGCGAACAGATCTACCATGATTGCAGTCTGTCTCAGGCCTGCATCTCCTTCTGTCGGTAATAGAGCACTTTATTCCTCACACTAAACAACCACGAAATGACAAATATTACACAGGATGTGACCAAACCTTTCCTCAGGGGAAAAAAAAAAAATAACTAACCAAAAACAAAAAAGGTAGAAAGTGATTCCCATGATAAACTCACCTTTATATTCACTCTTCCACCTATATTCCTCATCACCATGATCAGTTAAAAGTATTTCACAAAATCCTGGGAAAATAAAACCACGGTGCCAAGCAAATTCAATAGCACAGCAGCAGCATGAGTAGCTCGGGTCACTCGTGAATGGGCAAAAAACCTCTACTAGTTAGAACAGACCAGTTTGGCACTGGAAAGGGTTGCTATTTTCACCCCATTTCCAAAGGATAACATGGTTCATTCAGTCACACTACAGGCAAATGTTGTGTGTCTGTCATACGCACTACTATCACCGCTCTGCCTAAATAACCAGCTGCGGCCTAAGTCTCCTAAATCATGGAAATGCTTCAGAACTTGGTTAATATCTAATAGAAAAGAGAGTCCCTGTAAGTGTCGCCTCTGACTCCAAAGGCTCAACCTCAAGACCTACACATAAGGCTGGAAGCTTTGTGGCTCACTCCTCGTTTTCTGTTTGTGTTGCAGTAACTAAGCACAGTTAATACAGCTTCCAGCAAGGATCCGCAGTTCACTGGGTGCTTCAGTCTACAACCCACACTGATGTTAAATAAATAATTCTTAAAAATAGAATCATAGAATGGCTTGAGTTGGAAGGGACCTTGAAGGTCACCTAGCTCCAGCCCCCCTGCCATGGGCAGAGACACCTTCCACTAGACCAGGTTGCTCAGAGCTCCATCCAACCTGGACTTGAACACCCCCAGAGAGGGGGCATCCACAGCTTCTCTGGGCAACCTGTGCCAGTGCCTCACCACCCTCCTACTGAAGATTTTCTTTTTTATATCTAGAGTATATCTGCCCTCTTTTAGTTTAAAGCCGTTACCCCTTGTCCTATCACTCCATGCCCTTGTACAAAGTCCCTCTCCAACTTTCTTGTAGGCCCCTTCAGGTACTGGAAAGCCGCAGTAAGGTCTCCCCAGAGCCTTCTCTTCTCCACTCTGACCATATGCCTTAGCTTAGCTTCCAGGAGGATCTGCTCCATGATCTTGCTGGGCACAGAGGTGAGACTGACTGGCCTGTAGTTCCCCAGGTCTTCCTTTTTTCCCCTTTTTAAAAATGAGGTTTATGTTTCCCTTTTTCCAGTCAGCAGGAGCTTCAGTGGACTGCCATGACTTCTCAAACATGATGGATAGAGGCTTAGCAACCTCGCCCATCAGTTCCCTCAGGGCCTGTGAAAGCATCTCATCAGGTACCAGGGACTTGTGCACCTTTAGGTTCCTCAGGTGGTCTCAAATCTGATCTTCTCCTACAGTGGTCATTTCTTCATCCTCCCAGTCCCTGCCTTTGCCGTCTGCGACTTGTGTCGGTGGTGTGGCCGGAGCACTTGCCAGTGAAGACTGAGGCAAAAAAGTCATTGAGTACCTCAGCCTTCTCCATATCCTAGGTAACCAGCTGCCCCGTTTCCTTACGGAGAGGGCCTATATTTTCGCTAGTCCTCCTTTTATCACCGACATACCTATAGAAGCTTTTCTTCCTGCCCTTCACATCCCTGGCCAGATTTAATTCTATCAGGGCTTTAGCTTTCCTAACCTGATCCCTGGCTGCTCGGATGATTTCTTTGTATTCTTCCCAGCCTACCTGCCCTTGCTTCCACCCATTGTAGGCTTCCTTTCTGTGTTTGAATTTCTTCAGGAGGTCCTTGCTCATCCATGCAGGCCTCCTGGAGTTTTTGCCTGACTTCCTCTTTGTTGGGATGCATCACTGCTGAGCTTGGAGGAGGTGATCCTTGAATATTAACCAGCTTTCTCAGGCACTGCTTCCCTCCAAGGCTTTATCCCATGGTACTCTACCGAGCAGATCTCTGAAGAGGCCAAAGTCTGCTCTCCTGAAGGCCAGGGTAGTGAGCTTGCTGTGCACCCTCATCACTGCCCTAAGGATCTTGAACTCCACCATTTCACAGTCACTGCAGCCGGGGCTGCCCTTGAGCTTCACATTTTCCACCAGCCTCTCCTTGTTGGTAAGAACAGGGTCCAGCATAGCACCTCTACTCACTGGCTCCTCTGTCACTTGGAGAATATATAGTAAGAATCAAACTTCCCAGTTTGTCTGGGGACCCCATTACGCTGCAGATACACAGAGTAAGACCCATGCCCTACCTCAGAGCAAGTGGAGAGAGGAACCAAACAGGTCAGCAAGAGAACGAAATGGGATATGACAAGCAGGGGGTGGAAGAAGGCCACGTATCGTCAGCAGCTGCCCAGCGGTAAGCAGGAACCCCACCTCAGCCTGGGTCTGCATTAGCCTAGACATTGTATAGACCCACAGGAACGGTCCCTTCCCCCAAGCACTGTGGATGTAGTAAGACAGAAGGTGGGAGACAGCCGAGAGAACGTATGACTGGCTGTGGAGTATAGAGCCGAGACTGGATCTGAGGTCATCAGATGACTGCAAGTCAGTTTAACATTTGTGGCATATTTGTTTTTACCTAAATTAAATAAGGATTTTTGAAAACGGCAGAAAGAGGCCTTTTTATTTATTTAAATTGCCTTTCGTACTGTGTTAATAAAAGTATTGCATGACATTCTCAGCTGCTGTTCCCTTCGTAGCTGGAATTTTCTCCCTCTGTCAATTTCTAGTGCTGACATTTTGCTTTTTTTTTTTTTAATCTTTGGGCTCAAGGCAAATTTTTTTCACCCTGATTTCCTTACAAATATTTGGGGCTTGCTCCTGCATTCCTTGAAGCCAGTGAAAATCCTGAATGAGCAAGGAATGCAGAATCAAACCACAGAGTAATTTATATTTTCTGTTTTACTTGCTTTGAAAGTCCCTGAAGACATATCACTGTTTATTACTACGATAAAACATTTCTAATTCACTCAAGTGAGTTAATGACTGAGAAACCTCCTGGATATTACCGAACTGGCGAAACATAAATGATTACCATATTATTTTCTAAAAAGCAAAGCTAATAGAAGCTTTTTTCTTGTTAAGTACACCTGTATTTGATTATTTGTTACAGTGCTTTACCGCTGAGCAACGAAGCTTCTGGAGCATGCTTGAAACCTCAACAATGTGCAAGGCTGCAGGAGCTCTATAAGTTTCCAACCTTAGAAACACAGGGAGAAGCCATCATCTTGGGGAATGTACAAGTTGTGGAAATTACCACAACTAAGATTAATGAAATCCCACGAACAGCCTTCCTTTATTGCTTCTATTTCAAACAGCTCCAGCCAACAGCAACTATTCATCAAGGCCCTGACTTCAAGTAAATGTCTACGAGAAGGTTTATCCTTGCCGTATCAGTTTTATTTACCTTTTACGTATGGTCAGAGTATCAAATTATGAGCTGATTGAGGGACTGTTTGTTCTGCTTTTCCTAGCCAAAGACCTACTGAGCACAACGACCCCTGCTTGCTGCAGGTGCATCTGGCTGCTTCGCTAACATAAATATAGAGTCCATTAATTTCGGTGCAGTTATTTCTCCTTTATAGCGGCGTGGAGGAGAATCACACGTGGGATGCAGGACTCCGCTGGCTTCGCACAAACCTGGGGAAGAAGCAGGAATACCTGAAGCACCAGACCGACTTTGACCACACAGTGGCAGCAGAATCCAGACGCTGCTCGAAGAAGTCCTGTGACAACCGTGTCGCGGGAGCAAACTTCCACCAGCTCTGCTTTGGGGAAAGAAGGAAATCGTCCCACAAAAACACATGAGATAAGAGGCATAACTGACAGCTGTAGGGAATTTCCCGGAGTTTAAGCCCTCAATTCACCAGTTCCAGCTTAAGGCACGTGGCTTGGGGATACCTCATTTCACTGTCATGACCCAATGTATATTTTGAGCCTGACTGAAACCTATGCCAAAGAACAAGCTCTCTCAGATTGCCGACTGCCTCCTAAGAGCTCCAGAGAAAGGGTGAAGCAGATAAAATGAGGCTCCTTGCCGCACAAACTACCATAACCACAGGAGGAGGCAAAACCCATCCGCATTGTGCTGGAAGCCTTCAAGACACATTCTGGAGCAAATGGTTCCAATCCAATTAGTTGCACAAGGCTTTTGCAGTTTAATGTGAGTTTTGCTCAGTCAACAGAAGTCAGATAATTAATTAATTAATAAACAATAACAACCAGCACAAGCAGAGGGTTTGATGTGTTTACCACTTGCAAGAGCAATTCAGGAACAGCTGTCTCCGTGTCCAAATGTTTCTGTTTATGCCACCCACAGCCAGTGGGACAACCAATTAGCTTGAACTCACAACGGTGCAAGGTCAGCCCTTTCTCAGTCCTCGCTGTCATCAGAAGAAGAAGAAAGATAGCACGAGACCTCCTCCATACCATCAGATAGATCGTCCTCCACAATGGGATGATACCCTGTGACAGTCTGGGGTTCCTTTGTGCAAAGATCTTAACCCAAGGCAGCAGCACATCTCATCTGTACAACAGCAAAAGTTAATGTGGCTTGGAGTTTGCAGGCCCCCTTATCCAGGCTGCGTGGTCCATGCTTAGACAGCATCCACTTGTCAAAACATCCAGCGCAAGACTCTTACAGTATTCAAATGGAGCAAACAAGAAGCAGTATGGGAAAACAAACACCAGATGGAATGGAGGAGCAGGGTGTGGAAGAAGAAAAAAGCTCTGTGGTCTGCAGACTCCACAAAGCCTCTGTGAGGAAGTGGGCTGAATGGCAGGGGTGGGAGGGAGGGGCAAGAGAAGAGATGGGCAATTTTCCCTCTTGTTCCAGAGCCCTGCAGGGACCCTGTTCCAAAGCCAGCACTGCCCATCTCTGCACACCCCTGCTGAGCTGTTCTAACCCCCACCAGGACAGACTTTGGGGCTAACAGCTTGGAGGGATGGGAAGAGCCTGGCCTAGGAAACTGCCACAGAGCAGGAAACACGGCACACAAGCCACGAGAGAACAGCACGTCGGCTTCCACAGGAGTAAGGAAGGAAAATTGCGGTTTCTGGAGCTTCGCTGCGCAAGAGAACAAAACACTGTAGATTAATTAGCTGCCCTCCTTTAAACCAAGCACATTGCTGCAGCCAGGTGTGAGGCGGGAAACGGTGAAGCACAGTCTAAGGGCAAAGTGAATCATCCACAGCATTAAACAAGCTTGTCAGGGGATGAAGGCGTGCAAACTCAGAGGAGGAGAGCAGCATGTATGCACCATGCACATTTTTCAGTTGGCTGTGACCATTTAACTGAACAAGGAGTCATCTGCCTTAATCATTACTATTAAATTTATTATTCATTAACCATATAAATTATTTAAATCTAAAACTATGGATCCTGGAAGCCAGTGTGAGACACTGGCTGCTTTCAGTTTCTGATAGTTGGCAAGAGCCTGTCTTCTGGTGCTGCCAACCTGGACTCCTGAACAAGTCAGATCTGGTCTTGGACTGCTTTAAACATAACTTTGTAACAGCTACATCATTCCCTTCATTTCCTCAGGCCTGTATGGTTGATGACTTATTTTTTCTTCCTCGACCAGATGGCTGAAATTTTGCTTAAAAGCAAAATCTGAGGTTCTCATGGAATACCAGGACTCAAGAGTCAGATCTTACAAAAATCCTTTCAGTACTACAAGATCTTCAATAAAGCTCTAACCTTGGCCAATACTCCCAGTTTGTGGTTGCTAGATGCAGTAATTCTTCTTGTTTCTCTCTTTCAAACTCTGACTAGCTATTGTACACAAGGCAAGTTTGGATTGAGAAGGACAGGGTACTTCACCTGAGCCCCAGGTAACTCCCTTCGAGCCCACAAGACCTCTTTAGTAGAACAGGAATTTTAACCAAAGCCTGCTGAGTTGCAATCAGGTGCACAAACCACTGCACCATTTTCTTCTGCCGTTGCTTGCAAGAGGGACACCTCTTAACCTCTGCCCTTCCACTACCCACATTTGAACAAGAGCTCAGCATGCACGGCAGGCACCTTTAAAGTTTTGTACGTGATTGTTAAAACAAAGAGGATTAGGAGAAACTACCACTATTACAAACCCAATCTCCTGCATTCCTCTCATCATCCCTTTGAGTCACTCTCAGGAGAGAGGCTGCTTCCTGAGCCCTTTCAAGCATCCTGCACTGCTACTTGGTAACTAAATCTCAGGAAAAAACACACTGAAGAAACACAGTGCCTAGTGGGATTTTTTTTCAAAGGGATTTCAATGGCAATTAGGTAGAAGACACTTTGAAAACTGTATCACACCCGGTCACAGGAATCTGCTACCTAACCTAGAGATAAGGGCTGAAGGTTTAAGAGCAAGAGCAAGGGACAGAGTTATTGAAGAGATCCTGTTAAAGACAAATGTGCCCGTAAAAGTACAAACTAGGTGGAGAAGAAAATGGTATTGCAATACAAGGACAAAAAATAAAGCTCTTCATTTGGTCAGATTATGAGCTGTTTGTTAAAATCTTTCTGTCCAAAACATGGCATGCAGTTCTCTGGCCTAGAGTATTTTCATGACAACAACATTTAAAAATTACAGAACACTGGATAACAACTATACTATTAAAAAAAATAAATAAAGGCCCGAACTATAATGCTTGGATCCAAACTCCTCAAAAGTTGTGGTGGTCTGGCTCCCTTGGACCTCACTCCTGTAGAACTGTGACGTATCTGAAGAGATTTTTTACTTTGATTGTTCACTCTTCTTTTTAGATTGTATTTTCTGGGAATGCAGTCTCCTATTTTTGCAATTCTTTCATAAAGGGAGGAAAAAAGAAAAATATTTTAAAACTACTTGTAAAGCAATAGAAGCATAATGGAAAGATGAGGACAAACGATGTGGTTTGAGATGACTTTTAAATTTGACTCAATTCAGGGTGGATAACTTATGGTGACCAGATATGCCCAATAACTTAATGTTATACTGTCCCTGGCCATGTGACTTTTTCAAGTTATTAGCAGATAACCCTGAGACACATATCACGTGGCCTGCAGAAACTGTTCTTTTTCCTCCACAAGGAATAATTTCCCCTAAATAAGTTAGTTTTCATTTTGGCAGAGTACCAATTAATAAGATGAAATTAAATCTGTATGTTGTGCATCCCTTCTGCAATTCCTTATCTGTGTACTCGGATACACTTCTGGAAGGATAAGGAACCCACTGGCTCATAGTCATATAAACCTGCTTGGTCATCAAGAAAGAGCTGGGTGAAGCATCCAAGAAAACTAAGAATAGTGATTTTCGTTGTAGGTTCTCAGGTCTTTACTGAGGTCAGCAACATAACATGAGATGTCTCAAGAGAGCTAAAAAAAAAACCACGCTTTTTCTCAGCTATATTTTCCTTAACTGTAATTACTTTCCTCCTGACTAGCAATTATACTGTGCTGAAATGACTATAGTATCAGTCTTTCCATGTCCAAGCAGGATATTTACCAGGCTAGTGCTCACCTGCTTTTCCACATCAACATGAAACCAATTTCAAGCAAACAGAGTTCTAACATGTCGTTGCTGTGTTTTTGTTGAATGCTTGGAGCTGTCCAAGGCACACATAAAAAGCAGTCCTGTATCATAAAGACTGCAAAATCTTCAAAGATACGGGAAATTTGTCAGTATGAAACTCACTGAGACCATTCACATGCATAAAATAACAATGATAGGGGTTCACAAGCTCAGCTCCAACATACTGCCTTTGGTATTTCAAGTTTAAAATTGGATCTCAGATACAGAGCCATGTATCTTACAGAGCCATGTATCTTACCTTTGCAGCGTGGATTTCTCAGAGCTAGTTCATATGTTTATTTTGGTCTTAATGTCACATTCTGGTCTCTCATATGTATGTTTATCTTCCTAATCTGCACTAAACAAACTTCATCGCAAAACATCCATTTCTCACAAGTCTCCCGAGAATAAGTTTGCCATAATCAGCACCTTTGCTAAATTATCCTCAACCTTAAATCAGCACGTGGTCAGCATGCGTGACATGATGCAGAGTGAACTGCTGTGTTAGAAAAGTTAATTGGCAAAGAAACTACAAATGGTAAATGAATTCACAAAGGTAAGGTGGATATACAGAAATATGTACATGCACCGACATATATATGTACATATATACACACACAGATTACCGTCACTGAATTCAGCATGACTTGGTTGCAAGGATCTACCATTTGATTACATGGTCTTTCAAAAATATATTGCACAAAGAAACGGGCAATATTCCATGCTGAGTTCAGTTTTCATAAAAGCACATGAAAACGAAAATAAAAGTAGCAATGTAATTTACTGTGGTAAGAGGCATTGTCTGCTGCCAGGCTTGTCTCTTCTCAGATTCAAAAGGTTTGCCTGATGATGCTTCAAAGTATTAAGGCAACAGCATGCCAATGGCATTCTAAAACCTCAGGTAAAAAGATCCTCACATCTTGCGTTCACCACCTCTTCTGCGTGCGGTCCAGGCAATGCCCAGTGCTCCAGCTGCCATCAAACGCCCTCAGTGTTCTTCTACAACGCTGCCAAGAAACCATGTGCGTGTTTAACTGAAGTCACTGAACAAGAAGCTAGATGTGAAGCAACACACATGAACATGAACCAAACACTTGTGAGGGGAGGGAGTGGGTTCTTCAGGCAGCAAGAGCAAATTTAATCCAGGTGGAAATTTCTCTTTGGGACAGGAGGCCCTGAGGGAGCAGCAGGCCCAGGGCCTCCTCACCGCCATCTGGTTTCACTCAGGACTTGGGGGGAGGCCAAACGAAGCTGCTACCTTGGCCATGGCACTGAGGTCAGTCCTCCATGAGGCTGAGCAGGGGGTGTGGGTGGAGCTCAGCCTTGAGACCAGAGGATGAGTTGCTGGATCAAGGAGGCGGCACGAGGACACTGCTGGGAGACCTATGGCTGCCCCTCACCCAAAGGGGACACCAGTTAGGTGCAACCAAGCTGGCTGTTACTGCGAGCAGACAATCAAGGCAGGGAGGAGAAGTGGGCACCGTTGACCAAGAAAACTGCCTCAGAGACAGATGGAGACAAAGCTGCCATCCACGACTTTGAAAGGTCCTGCCAGGGGCTGCTGTCTGCACCCAGCCCCATGGTCGCCCCTGCTGCCCCTCAGCATGCTGAGCAGAGGCAGGAGCATGCCCCGTGCTCCGCAGCGCTGCCCAACGCAGCCGCTTGCCGAGGCCATGGCTACAGCCCTGCTCACGGCTTGGCTTTGCCTCCCATTCCCGTGGGGAGTGCCATGGCTTTTTTAAACGCTGGCAGGGGTTCAAGGCTTGGCCTTCATCTCAGCCACAAAACACAGCACCTCCCAAGAGCCATATTGACTGCCCGCACCCCACCGCCCCGCGTACCCCCCTCCGAGTGCTCAGGCGGAACGGTCCTCCAACCTGGGGCCCTCTGGGGAGGCAGGCGCCTGCGGAGGGGCCCCCCGTGTCCTTGCTAAAACCTCTGGTGAACTGCCTGCCACCATTTTCCCTTCAGCCCTTCCTCTTCCTCAGCAGTAGGCACTCCAGCCTGAGCAAGCTGCTCAGCTTCACGTTTCTCCCACCTCATGTTTGCACTTCACGCATCCTTTTTGTTCCAGCAAGGCAATTAAACAACCCTACAAAATTCAACAGTGAGAAATTCAGAACAGAGGAGTGATGGCATTCTGGCAAACAAAAAGAAGCCAGTTAAGTATTTTTGGCATTGAGAAGTGATGGAGTCAAATTTACCACCTGCATTTCATGTAAAGGAAAAAAAAATACTGATAAGAGAGTGTCTAGACCTGATATTGGTAGAAGGGTAGAAGAACACGTTCTTCTGTAACATATGAGCATTTAATAGTGCTTTCCTTTTTCAGAGCGTGCTTGTTGTTCCCTACCTGTAGGTAAGCTTTTTAATGAGCCATTTCATTACATCATAACTGGAGAGAGTCCAGCGGAGGGCTACAAGGATGGTGAGGGGACTGGAGCATCTCCCCTACGAGGAGAGGCTGAGGGAACTGGGCTTGTTCAGCCTGAAGAAGAGAAGGCTGCGAGGGGACCTTATAAAT
>Ga0065711_1050254_pt1 | contig 10915 bp, 3 predicted proteins | sample Hoacrofraction12_FD_59098 | JGI IMG/M metagenome (GOLD analysis project Ga0065711, IMG submission 59098) | Hoatzin crop microbial communities from Cojedes, Venezuela - Epithelial fraction 12 v2 (version 2) | ecosystem: Host-associated > Birds > Digestive system > Esophagus > Crop | place... | reverse complement strand
AAAAAAAAAAAAAAAAAAAAGTTGTTTTCCAATTCAGTGTTCAGTACCTTTGAAAAAAACACCCAAACTCAGGCAATGAAGGTGGTGACACTCTGACACAGGATGCCCGGAGAGGTGGTCGATGTCCTCTCCCTGGAAACATTCAAGGTCAGGTTGGATGGGACTCTGAGCAAGCTGATCCATCATTGCAGGGGGCTTGGGTTAGGTGACCTTTAAAGGTCCCTTCCAACACCAAGCGTTCTATGATTCTATGAGCATGAGTGCTTTCTTTAAATGCAATCCATAAAAACTAAGTTCTCTAAGCAGCTGAAACAAAAGGGAATAATTTGCAGAATTAAAGACACTACTATGGATGCCCAGCTGCTTCAGGACAAATTCAAAAATCTGAGCCTGTTTCACAAACAGCTACTGGACGTGAACCAGCTACATTTCTAGGCTGAAATGTTTTACCAACACCTAGGTCCGGGGTAGGCACGCGTGCTGAACAGCATTGATGGTTCGCCTTCACCGAAGCCAGCAGAATGAAGTTAGCTGTAAGCTGGCTGGAGCACATTACAGGATAAGAAAACAAGGGATGAGTTAGCGCAGAAGAAGGAGCAGCGCCACAGAACCTCACACACCCTGAAGCAGAAGCTCTGAGGACAGAGCACAGGCGGAACCGAGCGCAGCCCAGCGCACAGCAACGCTCGTCTGGACGGGCAGAGCTGCATGCGTGGAGGACCCAGCACCCACAGCGGGACATCGGCGCTGAGTAGCAGATGGCTGGTTGGGTTTGTCCCCAGCTATGTGTGCTTACAGACTAACCCCTGAGAAGTTACTCTGCGGAGATTTAAAAGCATCTCGAGACCTCTGCCGAAGCAGAAGAGCTTCTTGTACGTTCCACCGTGACGGAGCAGCGCTAGGCGCAGTTGTTTGCCCGCTGTCTGCCTGCACTGCACAGACGGGCGGGTTCTGCGCAAGGCTTTCCCTGCATTCCCCCAGACCTGAACCTTTTAGTCAGAGACAGCCTCCTACGTTCCCTCCTCCAGTCCGGATTCCAAAGAACGCACATCACAGAAACGTAAGGACCATAGCAGAGAATCCAAATTACTCAAAAAGATCATGGGTTTTTGTTTGTTTGGGATGGCTTTTTTTTTTTTGTTTAACAGTATTTGTTCATGTATTGTCTTTTCATTAAGAACCACATTAACAGACTCGGGTATCATACCGAGATGCTTTCTGGAATTCATAGTTCCTGTGAAGTTATGGGAAAAGGTTAATAAAAATGTCCATGTAAATCAATTTTTCGAACTAGTATAGTAATAAATTTTTGTGCAATAAGCTCTAAAATGTATGCATCTCCTTTAGCAATCTCAGCGGATAATTTCTGGGTTTAATATTCTTATCTGGAAACCAGGTTTAAGTGACCTTACCCTCTGGAAGCCTCTAAACAATCTGAGTACTCCACTGATCCAACCTGTTTGGCTAGCTGCCCTGGTGCAGAACAACTTCTTTTAAAACAATCATTCTACTGGCTGTTCTGCTACTCGGGTACAGATTAACACACCACCACCACCACCACCCCCGTAAAAACCTCGCCTGATTGTCTTCCAGCACCGGGGCTTCGAGGCTGCCTCATCCTGGCTCTCCACATGAAGGATTAAAGTTACTGATTCACTCCAGAATCATTTAAGGTGGTATTTAATGGCCCGTGTTACTCAGGAGAGCACGTTATGTGTATCTGTTAGTACCTCAGGACTTAAGTTCATTTACGATACCCTGAACAGCCTGGGTGTACCCTTGAAAAGTTCTGCCACTTAATCTGTGCAAAGTTTAGATACAGCCTGAGGTTAAGAACAGCACAAAGAGAAGCAAATTTGCTGATCACGCAATTCACTGCGTAGCCATCCCGGTATAACACCACCAAACCAGACAGCTTGAGTATTACTACTCATTACAGCAAGTGGATAAGCAGCACGAGCACCCGGTGCCTCCCGGTAACGTGCGAACTGTGACACATCTAAACATCAACCACTAACCTGTGCTCTGAGGTTATGGAGACAGAATCAAGTTAACACAAAATACTAGTTTCCAGGTATGTAACATGCAGCTTTCTACAGAAATCTCACCTTACTCATTTCACACTAGGTAGAAACACATCATTTAACATGAATACTTTATTCTAGACTGATGTTCAACTGTGTGAACTATTTGTAGCTTAAGACATGGATGGTTTTGTTCTTGGCTTCCTGATACTCATTACTAACCTTTGAAGCATTCAGAAGTAACACATGTATTCTCAAAAAACAACTCTTATTAAAATAAGTTAGTACCATCAGTTACTAATAGTAAAGTGGCACAGAGACAACACTGCATTAAGCAGCTGACTCAAGTTAGATGCATTAACCATTAAAAAACACCTAATAGCAAGTAGCTGTGACTTGAAGTAGTGTTCCCAGGCAGCTTCCTATGCAGTGGTCTATCACGCCCCTCATCAGAGCTTAAAACCGAGACGCTCACAGCAGTTACTGTGCTGCCTGGGAATTCTTGTTTAAACCCCTTTAAGCAATTATGCAGAAGCCTTAACTAAAGTCATCAAATGATTCTAGGTCGACAGGGAGGAGTTTGGCTTGACTTTCAGACCACTTTTATTGAAGGGCATATAGTAAAAAAGTTCCAAAGGAAATTGCGGCTCAAGCTACCATTAGGTATTACACAGCAAAAACATTGAAGAACAACCAGGGACAGCATGGCCAGAAAATGTGCCATAAGGGAAACAACCTGGGGAGGGAAGAGAGGGGTTACTCCAGGTAGTGAGCAAGACAATCTATCACTTCGCTGTCTTCTCTGGAAAAAAATCTGTTTTAGAGATAAAACCAGGTGAGGCGACTTTAACAAAAGTTCCTGTAGAATGAAGAAGATTGACGTGTCCACCTAGCCCTTCTAGAAGTTTTTCTAGAGAGCAGAACTCAGTAACCAGCTAGTGGACATCTACTAAACTGCTTCTAAGGAGTATGCAAAAGGTCAACAACAGCCTTATCCATTACAAAGAAATGTTAAATTCACTCCAGTGGCCCACACACAAGTAATTAGTTTCAGGCCTCTCTTGAAGTCCCGAGGATGGTGCTCACACACACGTATCCTAGCCTAGTATCAGTATCAGTCTCAGGTATGTTGCTTTCAGTATTTTCCTGCATTTTGTTATCCACAGAACATCACTGGTAGGAAACGAAGAGTCATAAGTAAATGCAATTCCATTTATTTTCAAGCAACATCCCATACAAAAGCAACAGAAACATTAACTGCTTTCAGCAGAAAGTCTGTACAGTGTTATCATTTACAACAGTTTTACATTTAAAATCAGCAAATTAAAAAGAATCAAGCACTCTCCCTAGACATTGTTTCTTGACTGTATTAACAAATGACTCATGGCTATTTACAAATTTCAAATTCAGGCGACTGCTTCTTAAAGCATTATTGCCTGGGGTTTACCATACCGACCTCCAGTTTCTTGGGAGTATTTAATTTCCAATTGTCTCAGAAACATTTTTGCAAATAAAAAAGAATTTATTTTTGAAAGCTAAGGCAGTTTAATCTTACAGTAAATAACTGCCGTAGACAAGTTTACTCGTACTAACCAGCGGTGTGGTTCAGCTACCACCTGTATGACTTCAAGTCAGATCTTTGTCAAAGAGCCAGATGGAAAAGCAAGGTAACATACAGATGCTCAAAAGTATCTCCCTACTTTGCTCTTCATCTGCAGGTGGACAAATGAAATTATGGATGCAGTGGGGTCTGGAAATCAGTTAGATCTTGCTGAACTATTTATCATTACTTGAGGACAGTGCTGCCTTTGGCTATTTTTTCTGTTGGAAGGTTTCATGAAAAAAAAAAAAAATCTGATATACATAAATTAAAAGTTCAAAAGAAGTCACACAACTTAGTTGTATTTTTACATAAGTTTGGTCCAGAAAAGATGTAGACCAACCACAACTTACAGAACAGTCTTCAACTTTGCTTAAACTTTCTTACTATTAAGAATTTATGAATCAAGCTAACCTCTCAAATTTAAAAGAAACTTCCCCTAAAACAGTTTGCACGAGACTATTTAACTCACAGTATCAAAATCTTTCAGTGGTTCACTCAAACACACTTCCAAGTCAAATTCACCTTCTGCTCGATAGTCGACATGTCTGACGTTGGTGGGAGTGCCAGAACAGGTATCCTGGAATACAAAGTCGGTTAACAATTAGCAGTTAAATACAGGTTTAGTCATGCAGTAATTCATTTCACTTCTGCAATTCATTTAGACCACCCTATAACAGAGGCTTACAAACACTTTAAAGGCCATACAAAAACCTAAGGCTACGCTTAAGATTGAAAAGATTTAAATGAAGGTTTCTACCCATTCAACCACATTCTAGGATTTCTTGAAAATGTTTTAAGGACTGATATATGCATATATTAAAACATTAAACAGGTTCAAGTAGTCATCAGAGAAGCAAATCCAGTAAGAAAAACATCACTAGATCTTTACTGAAGGTTACTGCTCAGCTACACTAAATGCTTTCTGGATAGAAAAAGAGCCTACTTCAAAAAGCTTGAATGCGCCAAGAAAAATATATCCTATTTTAACACTAGATATTGCAATCTAAAGTGGTATTTCCACTGTACATCACAGCTCATAACTGACATGCTTTGAACAGATACATTTTATTTTGCAGGCTATAAAAAATGATGTATCTGTCACTCAAGATGGTCACTTACGTTCTCTCTCTCTCTGAACTCAGACTACAGACAGGTATTGGCTATAGCCGGGAAAACGTCTGAAGTTAAAGATTGCTCAGCTTTATAAACAGTCTCCACAGCAGATTATGGGATTTCTCATGTATTCTGGCTACTCTGGATATATTTCTAAGTAATGGACCAATTATTAACAAATATTTGTGCAAGTGTCAGATATACTTACATCATTATCTTGATAGCTCGTCTGAGATTCAGTCGAATTGCTTCTGACAGATGCTGTCTCCATCTCACCAAGGTCAACAGGACTACTGTAAAATAATTAAAAAGCACACAGCTTAAAACAAATTCAGTTTTTTAGTAGTAAGTTGCACTTTGTAGGTGCAGTTCTAAAAATGATGGCCAAACAAGAGCAAAGAGACCTACAGAGATGATGGGGACAGTGGTGGCAAGCTGCGGAGACCAGAGTATCAACTCAATACAGCCAAAATGGCCAAGGACTAATTTAAAATCATGAGACTGAATATAGCAACTGGTCAAAGACCAATACCCAACACTCAAACAATGCCTCAATACAAATGAGGACAAATGTTATGGAAGAGCAAGGAAACTTTTTTTTCCCAGACAAGGTTTTCATCAACTTGTTTTGCAACAGAAGGTTTAAGATTCGCTGTACAGAGAACTAGATGCCAGCGTCTGAAGGCAAGACCAGTATTTCAGCACTAAGGTTACAGTAGGCTTCAAGCTGAAATACCAACTCCACTCACGTCGATTACAAGTAAAAAGGAAGCTAAAAGTAAGCCTGTGCTTTTAGATACCATTGCTCCATATTGGTTTTAAAATCAGCATCGCTGTGATGGAAAAACAATAGTGTATTGCCACAAAAAAGTTTCCTGAGGAATCAGTTACATCTGTGTCCCTTCATTCTGTAGTCCCAGAGTTTTATTTTGAATGTTCCCTGATCAGCTTTATTGCTTTCTATAGAGGAAAACAACTAGTTGCATTATTGTACATCTTCTAGAGAAGAATACCACAGTAGCTTGGACTGTGAATGCCTGTGGCCATGCTTTTAATTTAAGGGCACCTTGAGAGATTTTACAAGTACTGTTTCCTCCTCTCTGCTCAAGAAACAGGAGTTTATACCACTGTTCTTTAACTAGCAAGTGAGGGGGCTACGAGGCAGGTTCTCGTACATCGTATTGGTCCAAGCTCAATATTCCTGAGATCTGTCAATCAGTGAGACCTCTCCAGCACTGCTCCCACCACAGATTAACCTGCAGACCGCTGTAAAGAACCAGCCTGCCTCAGTGGAGTGATAGTCTCTATTACAGAGCACTGCAGAACGAGCTCTGATTTCACTCTGTGGACATGCATTAAAGAAGTGAGGGGTACAATGTGTGTGCCCTTCAAGAACACTGGGTAAGTCTAGTCCCACCAACTAGGTCCAGAAAGCTATTACATATTTGGGCCAAGGAGGAACTAGCAATTTCAATAGCAAACAGGAACTAAATAGCATGGGCAAGTAACTAATTAAAATATTCAACAGTCACTGACTTGTCTCAAAAAAGAGCTATGCTGGGGGGTTTTTTTGTTGCGTTTTCTTTTTTTTTTTTTAACATAAGACTTCATATATTAATTTGTATAAAGGTACTGAATACCGTACACGTACATTTCTTGCAGATCACATCCTTCTTCAGTAGGTGGATCCCAGGAATGCAATGCAACTTTCCATAGTTTAATCTGCTGGTCCCATGACCTACGGCTGTACTTCTTAAATTTATTTGGAGTTCTGGGATGAACTCCTGGTATACGATGGCATCTATTCAGATATTAGACACAAAAAATACATTAATGCTTTTCACACAGACATAGTATATAACTTTGTTAAGACTGATTGCCCACTACACAGAATTTGCTGCGCTGTAATGAGCCTAAGTGATTATATTATTTAGGAGAAAAGACTACTGCACAATTCCAGCACTCAAGTGAAAAGTTGTCATCTCTATATGAACATTTTAGCTTTTGCATCTTCAAGTCAAACAAAAAAAACTTAGGTCCGAGAACTTAAGCATGAAATTTCTGCATATAACTTATTCCAAACTTAACAGCAACTGTTGTCCATTTTGTCTCTTTGTTTACTGATGAGAAAATTGACTGCAAAAATCAGTTTCATTTCCTCTAGTTGATGAGCATAACTGAAAGGACTTTCACTTCCATTTCTGCAGCATTACGAAGAGTGAAGGGATATTCCTCACATACCAACTAGTAAAAAACAGAATCCACGCCTCATTTGATTGCTAGTGTCACTTACCTGTTAAAAAAAAAGTCTTAGAAGGCTTAGCTTGTAGATGCCTTCTATCTGAATGCCTCAGATACCAAGTTTAGTATGTTAATATGCTTATAAAGAATAGGTATGGCTTACAATCGAACACTGAGTTTTCCAGAAGCTCAAGCAACTTACCTAGGAACTTCTTTAATGTATCTATCGTATGCAATTGTGTTTTTTCCGTAGTTTATCTGTTTTTGTCTTCTCATCAAAACCACTTCATCCGTCTCAAGTTCTACTGTTACAGCGGACTCCTTTGAATCAGAACTGAAGAAAAAACATTGTAAATTTGGGAGCACTAGAAAACAAGTGACACTCAAAACCACGTGTAGAAGACTGAAAAGAAACACGCTAAAGCTTTTCTAATGAACGCTTGCTTGTGATGTTACTGAACTACAATGTTAGAGCAGAATTAAGATGAACTGATTTCAAACGAGCATTTTCAGAAGCAACAATGATGTATATACAAAAATTCAGACCTACGGTCAGGATTTTCCTGCTAAGCTAGAAATTTAACCTACCTTCCAGAGGAGGACCTCCTTTCTCTTGAAAATTCATTTATCAGGAGTTTTCTTCTGTATCTGTAAGAATTCAAATCCGTATTAAGAACATACACAAAGAGAAGATGTAAGGCTGCGCTGTCACATCTCACAGCTGCTTCTACTTCTCAGCTAAGCAGCAGTCTTGAAGTCAGCCCAGACACTGTAAATACCTTTCCACTATGGAACTGACATTTCAGTTTTCCCCTGAAAACAAAAATAAAATCTGAGGACTTCCTTTTCCCGAGTCTTTTCCCTAAAAATCTTTTTATAGCAACAATATGCAAAAAACAGTAATCAGTGAAAGGGCACTGAAAGTAATTCAATCTAAAAGATTTAGGAAAGGATTCTTCCAAGAGAGAGATATTTAGTGATACACATCAAGTCTCCAGAGAGCACACTACGTCATTTCTGCAGGACTTAAGCCAAAGCTGACCTAAAAGCTGCAAACAAGAAGCTAAGCTTGGTCTGATTTTACCACAATGGTGAAGTTAAAAAACACAGATTCTACAAGACAACTACCATTTCCCCTCCTTTCCCCACTTCATCTTAAACACCCATGCATACCTTGCAATTTCTTTGTTAACGCTGGTCCTCATTTCATCTTCTTCCACTGCAGTTCCCCAATCTGAACACCGGGAAAGGGGTCCAGGGCCTTCTGGTGTTGTAAAACTAGAAAGGAAAAAAAAAAACCAAAATAAGAAAAAATCCTCTACATTAAAATTTTATTTTATTGTATTTCCCACTCCACCCCCAGCATCTCTCCCATTCACAGCTTGAGGGGTATTTAATATATTAATTTATAGTACTCACAATGGCTGTGAAAAGCTTGTATCATCTATTAAAATGCCATCACTGTAAAATTAAGCATCAGTTGAGAGTTCCACATGGAGATTGTGTGGTTCGGGGCTTATTTTTATTTTTTTTTTCTTAGAAGTTTATGTAGATATCCATAGAAACACACCACGGTGGCACGTAACCTAGCCTACACTTTCAATAACTTTAAGCTGGTGTCCTTCAGAAAACCGTATGCAAAACACAAACTTTACTCATTCATTCGCTTATTTTCACTCCGCTAAATGAGTTCAGAAATGTTTATTCTTTCATGACTGTAGACTCATTAGCTATATAAGAGACAAAAGTTAGAACACAGAATTAAATTGTACAGTTAATTAATTAAAATCACACGATAGCACCAGGAGTTTATCCACATGGAAACATACCTAGCAGAGAAGGCAAAGGCACAATAAAAGCAGTCAATATTTAGCTAGTAAACTGAGATTTGCTGTAATCTTGCAAACTGCCATTTAACAGATTCAGACTGTTGCAGGGGAATAAGCTTATACCCTTTCCCAGACAACAATAGTTGTTTACATTCTGGTTACTAAATGTATTTTCCAGTTTCTGTCCTCCTGATGACTGAATTTCCTAAAGTACAAACTCAAAACCGTATCCTACAGACCAGAGGTTTTTCAGTAGCTCTGGAGACTTGTCAGGATTCTGCGCAAGGAATCCCCTCAAAGTCAGAGAATTATATCCCTCTGCACTAAAATCAGTTACAACCCCCTCCCTGCTCCCAGTTCAGAAATCAGGTTCCACTACTTGGAAATTTTTGTTGAATTCAGACTAAAGATGAAACCCAGTTAGCAACTCAAGAAAAAATTAAAAATCCATAGCAAACAGCAAATACCTGTCCAACCTCCAAAGATTTTTAGCATTTGCTTATATTGATTTCTAACTCTGCAGAAAATGCAGGCCACGTTCAATTATTGCTCTGCCATGACAGAGAACAGCACAATCCCACAAGTACCCAGTGAGTGCCACCATCTGAGCTTTTTCCTCAGCACTGTGCCATACCTCTCTATACTCGTTTGAGTCTGTACCTGCGCTGTGTATATGAGAATTAGGGAGAACGTGGGAGGGCCCACAGCTTTTTCTTTCAATTGATTTGCTCTGGTGCCAGACATACTAAGCTTAGCTTTCCCCAGACGCTCACCCCACGCACAATTTCACAGTTTGGAGAAGCTCTGGTGCTGTGTTAGGACTGCAAATGGTGCTCAAACTGTGCTAGAGGTGGAGGAAAACAAGGCTATAACCACACACAGCCCCCCTCCCTCCCCAGACCAGATCTGTGCATGGCCCAGCCTCCATCCCGATCCCCGTCCCATTCTAAAGTTTTATTTTGACAAAGTTGAATTGGGATAAACAAAAAGTAGATTTAGCACAGAAAGAAAACAACTTCAAGCGGAGCTGAATCCAAACTAAACCAGAAAGTACACTTGTTCTATTCAGTACTGGAAGACGCACAAAAGCATTGCTTATTTAGGTTGAAACTGATGAAGCCATCTGTAAAGTTTCATCCTTGTACTCCTATTCAGACAGGCTTTCTGAAATTAATTTCGTTTACTGGGGATGTTGTGATTTCAGCCCCTGTGCAGTGTCTTCCCTGCTTATTCTCAGCAGAGCAAAACGGGTCGTTACAGGGCACGACCCAGCTCATTCTAGGTCAGAAATCTGGATTCAACAACCGCGCTGCGGGCCACGGCTCCCACCCGCCGGTAAAAGTGACCGCGGCGTGAACGGCTCGGGTGTAGGCAGCGATGTAAAATCGGACGCTTTCGCTAAGCTGAAGTTTCCCTGTGCTGGGCAACGCCAAGGGAGGCAGCGGGCAGCAGCGTGCCCGGACCCAGCACACGCGTGCTGACCTGCCGGGACACAGCTGCCCCCGGCGGCCTGCGCTGCCTTCAGACACGGGAAGGCGAGGGGGCCCTGTTCCCCGCCTCCAGACCGGGTGCTCGGGGCCAGCCAGGGGTTTCCGAGCGGGGCTGGGGGAGCGCCGCGCAGCAGCGAGCTCAGCCGCCCCCGACCAGCACTCAGCGCCGAGCGCTGCCCACCTGCTGGGCCCGGCGCCGGAGGGGCCGCTCCGCTCCCCACGGCGGCCCGACCGACAGGGCCCGCTCTGCTCCCCACCACGGGCTGGGCGAGGCCGGGGCTGCGGGCTGGCGACACGGGGCCCCGCCGCCTCCATGTCTTCGGGCCCCGCCGGGAGAGGGAGCCCCGCAACTCCAGCCCCCGCGTCCCTCCAGGGGACTTCCCGCTCGCGGAGGGGGGGGACCCGCGCCTCAGCGCGGGGCGAGCGGGCGAACATGGCGGACGGGGGGCGGCGGCCGCGCAACGGCCCCTTGGAGGGGGGAGGCCGCGCGCAGGTGCATGCGGGCCGCCGTTACCCCCCTCACCCGCGCGCCGGCGCCTGAGGGCCGGGGAGCGCGGTGGGCAAGCGAGCGAGCGGCCCCGCGCCTCAGCCCGCGGCGGCCCCGCTACCTGCTGC
>Ga0065711_1050252_pt1 | contig 10916 bp, 7 predicted proteins | sample Hoacrofraction12_FD_59098 | JGI IMG/M metagenome (GOLD analysis project Ga0065711, IMG submission 59098) | Hoatzin crop microbial communities from Cojedes, Venezuela - Epithelial fraction 12 v2 (version 2) | ecosystem: Host-associated > Birds > Digestive system > Esophagus > Crop | place... | reverse complement strand
AAGGGAAAGAGAAAGAGAAAGAGAAAGAGAAAGAGAAAGAGAAAGAGAAAGAGAAAGAGAAAGAGAAAGAGAAAGAGAAAGAGAAAGAGAAAGAAAAAGAGAAAGAGAAAGAGAAAGAAAGAGAAAGAGAAAGAGAAAGAGAAAGAGAAAGAGAAAGAGAAAGAGAAAGAGAAAGAGAAAGAGAATTCCCCATACAAGATGCACATTCATAAAAAGCTTATAATATTGATTTAAAGATATATTTTATACCCAAATTCTACAAAATAATCAAAATAGTTGAATTATATGGAAACTGTGCTTTCTCACAAGAATAGATGTTGGGTATGGAAAATAAAAGGTAAAAAGGGGAAATACATATTTCTAAAATAGAATTAGATCACCTAAATCAAGTGCCATTTGGAATATACCTCCAAATTAACAAAATTTACTCTGTAATTCAAGTGGGAGATGTATCTAACCTTGATTTCAGGTAAACATAAGTAGTTATATGAATGGCCATGAGTCTAATCATGCCAATAATATTAGAGCTAATTTTTTTTTTTCTCCAACAGCATTTATTGAAAAAAAATGTGGTTTTTTAAGGTGTCTTCATCCCTGTATATCACCAATCAAAAGCTGTCTAAAAGAAGAAATTAATGTGTCTAGTTTGTCCAGCATGGCCATACACATAATTGTTAAAGATGACATATTGAAACTGGATCTCATACTAAGTTTGTGATACTACTTATCAAGATAATCCTGAGTTTAAGCTAAATCACCTGTTCAAATTATAGACCATGGTGTTACAAGAAACTCTTTCAGCAAGAGAACGGACAGACATCTCTGCTCTTCCATCTCCAGCACACTTTTCTGTCTCAGTGACACTATTTGCTGTCCCTTAACCATCTATTAATAGCAACGTAAAATAGAATGCTAAAATTGTAGGGGCAAAACCTAATTTTTACAAAAATATTTGCCATTAACCTGAATTAATTCAGTGATTTACTTAACAGTGACCCATACAAATAGAAACATTAAGACCACTGAAAGAATTAACTTGATAGAGGAATACTGAAATTGTCTTCGCTAGGTGAGAACTTCTCCGTATTTTTTCATTGTCATCTCACTCTCCTTTTCTCTCTTCTCTCTGTCCAGTGTTTTGCCCTTTCTTAAACATCTTTTATCAGAGACACCACCAGCCTGTATGATGCATTCAGTTATGTTCTGTAGTGGGTCCATCGCGTAGCTGCCTGAAACCTATTGTGTTTGGCATGGGGCAGCTCCTGGTCTCTTCTCACAGAAGCCACCTCTGCAGTACCCCCACTATCGAAACCCGGCCATTTCCACCCACTACAGGCACTCACTAATCTAATGACCATAAATTTATGGTCAGTAATTCTTTGAGAAAATGTTTTTCACCAACAGGTTCCATTTTTAACTGACTACCAAGAAGTCATAGACAAAGGCATAGGTGCTTGAATCCTTAAATATCCAAGATATATAGGAAGATATTCAGTCATTACACTGATTTCACCTTTAAAATTAGATTGATCTAACTTGAGCAATTAAAATTGTATGCATCGAATTTCGGCTACGCAAACTCTCCAGGTGATCTATCAAGCCCTAAGAGAGCCATTTGAGAGTATCTACTGATTTCAGCAGATCAAGAATTCTACCGAAGATTAGCTACCATAGCACATGGCTAGTGTTAGGACAAGTAAACTCCTCCTTCCTCTCCTTATGCTAAAATATCTTCTGTAAATTCAATTCTGTCCTAAATACAAAGCTCTTCTTTCCCTGTTCTCTCAGAAAATGTATGCAAAAGACTATAAATATTAACTTGTGCTTTTGTTCGCTCTTGGCAACTACTTAATAACTGCAGGAATCTATGTGGAAAACTATTTGACAGTTGAGCAGTAAATGCATTAGTGGCTATACAGACCCCCATAATACGAACGTAATATTGGAACACAATATCTGCATGTGCACTTTAGTGCATCATTTATTAATGTGCTTCATTAAGGGGTCTTTTTCCAAAATGTAATCATTGTGGCTTTTAGCTGGGCTTCACAGCTGTCACTGAAGCCAGTGGACTGAAATTTCATTATTATTTTTCCAAATATAGATATCTGGTAAATTTTACTGTATTTTGATATTTTTTTTTTTCCAAGTAGCTCTCAGGTGTCATATAACTAAATCTCTTGCCTAATTTTATTTCAAAGCAGTGTACTCTTTCTCTCTTTCATTACTAACTCTTTTTGGTATAAATTTCTTATCTTTTATTCATCACAAATAACTTTCTCACATTTACAACTTCGTAATTCATCTCAAAATAATATATGCAGGTAGCTTTGAAAATTAGTACTGAAGTATGGGCTACCACACTGTATATAGATAAGGGCTCTAACAGATGGAAGCTGACAAAGTAAAGGGTCTTTAGGTATCTTGAATCCATATTAATAATAGACTTGAGGAATATTAGAAAATAATTTTACACTTCTTTACCGAATGAGATGTATCATTTTCAAAAGCACATAGTGCAGTCATAAAAATTCTTGAAAAGCTTAAAGTTTATTATAATGATTGGTGAGGAAGAAAAATACCTTCCATTAAAAAAATACTGCTATTCCAGAACACAGTTGATCATCTTTCTCAGATACAAGACATTCTGTCAAAACCTTGCTATTTCTCGTATACAGTTTTTTCATGTTTCTAGTTCACGTTGCTATTTAAAACCTCTTCATTCTTTAGTCAAGGGATGATTTGTTGGTGGACAGCAGTGAAAAAGGACATATAAACACCATCTAAAATGGTGATATTTTAAAGATTTTTTTAACTTGGATCGATTTGGCATGCACAGCTGCTACCCTCTTTGGAAGAACTGTAGTTACTGATACTTCTAACTTAGCCTTTTAGAATGGAAAAAATTATCATGCTTACTAAGATGACATTCTCATCTGTATCCTGAAACAAGAGATAGTTGACAAAGTATCAGAAAAACTAAGCAATGATAAAATCATAAAAGAAAGGTAATTACACCTGGCAAGACATGCAAGGAAATACAGAATTACAAAACAGCTCAGGATGAAAAGAATCACTGGAGTTCATAAAGGACTACAGGACAAAGTGTTTAGCACAAGCTACACGTTAGTGAATTTAAAAGTACTGAAAAAAAAAAAATCCATGACTGATTTCATTAACCGAGGAATAAATTAACAGGCATGCTTAATTTGAAACACAAGGGAATTATAAATCTGTGTCTATTTTGAGAGACCACTCTTTTCAAAAGAATTGGATAAGTACGAAGAGAGTACAAGTGAAAATTCTTATATGTCACAGAATTACAGTATGGTAGGGGTTGGGGATCATGTAGTCCAACCCCACTGCTAAAGCAGGTTCACCTAAAGCAGGTTGCACAGCACTTCATATAGGTGGGTTTTGAATATCTCCAGACAAGGAGACTTCACAACCTCTCTGAGCAGCCTGTTCCAGGGCTCTGTCACGGTTCTTCCTCATGTTAGGATGGAAGATCCTATGTTTCGGTTTGTGCCCATTTCCACATTTCCTGTTGCTGGGAACCACTGAAAAGAATCTGTTCCCAAGGTCCTGACACCCACCCTTCAGATATTTAGAAGCATTTGTGAGACCCCCTCTCAGCCTTCTCTTCTTCAGGCTAAACAAGCCCAGCTCCTTTAGTCTTTCCTAGTAGGACAGATGCTCCAGTCCCCTCATCATATTTGTGGCCCTCTGCTGGACTCTTTCCAGTATTACCTCTTCTTTCTTGAAGTGGGGAGCCCAGAACTGGACAGAGTACTCCAGATGGGGCCTCACTAGGGCAGAGTAGAGGGGAAGGAGAACCTCCTTCGACCTGCTGGCCACACTCTTCTTCATGAACCCCAGGAGACCATTGGCCTTCTTGGCAACCAGGACACACTGTTGGCTCGTGGTTAACCTGTCATCCACCAAGACACCCCGGCCCCTCTCCATAGAGCTGCACTCCAGCAAGTCCGCCCCAAGCCTGTACTGGTGCATGGGGTTGTTCCTCCCCAGGTGCAGAACCCTGCACTTGCCCTTCTTGAATTTCATCAGGTTCCTTCCTGCCCAACTCTCCATCCTGTCCAGGTCTCGCTGAATGACAGCATTGTAACCACTAGTTATAGGTTTTCAACTAGACTCTGCACCACTGATAACAACCTTCTGAGCTCTGCCATTCAGCCAGTTCTCAATCCACCTCACTGTGCACTCATGCAGTCCACACTTCCTGAGTTTAACGAGGAGGATGTTATGGGAGACAGTGTCAAAATTCTTGGTGAAATCAAGGTAGACAACATCCACTGCTCTCCCCTCATCTACCCGGCTGATCATGCCATCATAGAACACTATCAGATTGTTCAAGCATGATTTCCCCTTGGTGAATCCATGTTGACTGCTCATGATAACTTTGTTTTCATCTATTTGCTTAGACATGTCATCCAGAATGAATTGTTCCATTACCTTTCCCAGGACGGAGGTGAAGCTGAGTGGCCTGTAGTTCCCTGGGTCCTCCTTCTTGCCTTTTTTGAAGATTGGAGTGACATTCGCTTTCCTGCAGTCCTCAGGCACCTCTCCTGTCCTCCAGGACCTTCCAAAGATGTTGGACAGTGGCTCAGCAATGACATCTGCCAGCTCCCTCAGCGCTCATGGCTGCATTGCATCGGGGCCCATGGATTTGTGGATGTCCAGCTTGCTTAAATGATCTTTAACCTGATACTTCTTGACTAAGGGAAGGTCTTCCTTTCTGCAGGCTTTCTCTCTTACCTCCAGGGACTTGGATGCCTGAGGGCCTGCCTTGGCACTGAAGACTGAAGCAAAGAAGGCATTCTGTAATTCTGCCTTCTCTGTATCTTCTGTCACCAGGGCACCCAACTCATTCAGTAGCAGGTCCACATTTTCCCTAGTTCTCTGTTTGACCTACAACAGTGTCACCCATATTGGCCTGTCACTTAGTTCTTACCTGTAAACTCTAGACTCATTCTTCATCCACCCCTAGGCAGAGCTCAATACATTTCAGTTGCTTTCTCACTTAAAGAGCATCTCCACCACTACACAATTGTCTAAGTTCTGGAAGACTCAAAACTAAAGGATCAAGAGGTGAAGATATTCCATTTTTCTTGTAAAAATATTATCATAAAGAAGAAAAGAGTCAATCTTTTCTGTCCAATGAAACCAACAAGAAAATCACTTAATATGCAGCACAGAAGAGTATTGTGTAAGAGCTCTCTTCCTCCACTTCCCAGCTGTAGAGGTAATTAAAATATTGGGATACACTAAACACGAAGAATTTATTTTTCACTGATGTTTGCATGTTTCATGGAGTATTTAATTGTTATTTAAAAACAAAACAAACCAAAAAACAGTGGTTGTCCAGGCATAATTGATTCTGGTCTATATTTATGTATGAATAAAAGTTCATGTAAGAAATTAATTCTTCGATCACTTTATTGCATTAAGAAACAAATCATATTAATTAGGGTTAAGAAATTCAGTATTGGCTCTTTATAAATACAAGTACTTATTGTTAGATTAATTTCCTGGAACTTCAGCTGATTAATAGGTAATATTTTAAGATTTAGAGAATTACCTAAGATTTCTTGAAAGTAAATGAAAAAGAAAGAATCTGTGTTAAGATGGGCTAAATCAGCTTCTGGAGTGATCTTTTAATTTCCACTTTCTAAAGTTACCTGTTGCCTGTGTGCTTGGGGTTTTTTTTTGTTTGTTTCTGAGCAGGATTACAGTATGGAATGAATGGAATGCAAAGTAACTCTAAAAAAAGAATTGTTCCACTTCTCAGACATTTTAAACTGATATGGGTAGCAATATCCTGGTTTGGGCTTGATCACAGGATTCTGCTCTTTAGTAGATCCACTGATATATTGTATCCATAAAGTAAGACAATGCAGCAATAGTGACATACTTTCTGGGTTTTGTTTATGCTTTAAATTAAAATAACTGTCCTGACCTAAGTTCTAAAAACAAATTTGACTTTGCATTTAAATATTTAATTTACTTTTTTACTCCAGTAATAAAAAGTTAAGTTAATACCCACCTAATTCTATGTAGCTACCATAAGTCTGTCCTATTCATTTACATAATTTTTTTTCACTTGAAAGCACACTGTTAAAGACAGTGTTATTTTAGTTTCTGTTGCTGGTCTGATATGAAGTGGTTCTCTTAATCAGACGTAAAAGCAACATCTCTAAGAAATGTTTTGTTCCTAATATCCTCAATTTTCCAAGAAAATGAAAGGACAGAATATTCTTATTGAATATGATTATCTCCATTCATTTGAAAAGATTATTTGATACTGTTGGTTTTCTAAACATTTGTTGTAAATTTAATGATAGTAGAAGCTATTAATCTTATCATATAGACAAATAAGGGTCAACTATAACTGTAGATCTTTATTCAAGTTGAGTAAAACATTCTGCGTAACAGCCAGCTATTGAACTAGTAATTCAGTCAAGACTGCTTTAGACATCCAAATACTGTAATAAAATTTTGAGTCTTAGCCAGAGTCCTCAAGCAGGCAACAGAAGACAGAATTGGGAGATAAGACTAAACAACTAGATTTTACACAGATGAAACCATATTCCTACTTGTTTACTCATATTTTCACCCTCCTTAATAAGTTACCTAATGATCTCAGGTCACTAAATTACTGAATATCTTTTAATAAAAGCTACATTGCTTTGTTCACACTAGTTTTTTTTCATGAAAAAATTGTTTCCACATATAAAAGATTATTTCTATATTTGCGGGGTAAAGAAAAGCATACTTAAAATCCTGGGTATAATATCAGAGTGAAAATTCTGTTAACAGAGGTCAGCTTGATCAAAGGGACATAAGGGCTGCAAAGCTAGCTCTGATATAGAAAAAGGACATCGTAGCTTGACTTCTACTGTAACATACTTTATGGAGCAACATGAGGGGAAAAAAAGAGCTTTTTATTTCTATCTGATGGAAAAGACCTCTTATGGAAAGCAAAATTCATATGCCACAGATTTCAAACTGAAGGGATTTTTTCCCTCTTTGTACACTCAAAATTTGGTTACGTGCAAATACAGATATTAGACTGTGAGCAAATACAGAGCTAAGAATTCATTGTTAATACAGTTAGTGACTTGATGATAGTTGAATCATCCAAGCCAAGGCAAGCCTGGGTGTCTTCTGAGACCCAATGCTCTAAATGAGTGCAAAGCCTTTCACTAGTAATTGTAAATGTCATATTTACTCAATCCTACCTTCTCATGCTGTTTGATATTTATGTTTAGCAGATTTGATCCTTGCTGACAAGAAGGGAAATATTTAGACCTAGACAGTGAGAGTATGGAGGTTTTTCTGGGAAAGTTTTTAACACTGCTAGTCATAACACTTCTATTTTTTATGCCTGGTGATACAAGCATCTGTAGGCCTCTAATTTTCAGTGTATCAACTGGAATCCAGACACATTTACTAAAAAGGCAGTTGCCTACATAAAATAAAAGGGTCTCAGGCTCCATAGATACTTCAGTCTTCTTGAATTTTTCAGTGAAAAATCCATGAAATATAGACTGAACATTTCTAATGATTTCTGGTAGATTTGAATCATCTAGGTCTGTGTGACGGAGCTTAAATGACCTGCCCACTTCCTCCAGAGCTGTCAGACAAGTGGCTTTCACAAATGCAAAATATCACCAAAGGGGAAAAAGTATGCAAGCAAGTAAAAGGCAAGAATTTATTTTCTCTTCTGCAAGATACTGCTGAACAAGCAAGAAAACACATTCAATACTGAGAAACAGAAATGCAGTGACTGTATTTTTTATTACAAATTTTGAAATTTTTTGTTGTTGTCTTTGTGTTTTTTCATTTTATCTACAAAGTCTGTAGGCAAAATTGTTCATAAATAGCAGAAAAGGATCTGGTACTATTTTTAGATGCATATAATTCTATTTAGGAAGCAATGTGAGACATGGAAAATTGCAAATAACAGGAATGCATTGCACTATAAATATATACATATATTTTCACATTTTGTCACTTGAGAGAACACCTATGTGAACGTGATGTGATTCAGGTCGTTTTTAAATGTCTTGTAGATGACAGCTTTAAGTAAGGTATTCATGAGTCACTGAGTAAGCCAGGCTGTTATTGTTTGTGCCTTGAATTGCAGGAATGCAACACTTATACTTGTTTCCAGCATCAGTGGAAAGGACCTACCTACATACTTTAGTAAGTAATTTGTAGTTGCTTGGCCAGTATGGTAAGTTGCTTACCTATTAGTAAGTAACTTGATATCGTCACAAACATACAGGTTTGAGTTAACAGGCTTCCAATACCATTTCTCTAAATTTTGATTGATCTGCAAAAAGGCCACAAATATTTTAAAACCAATGTGCAGTAACATTGAGGGAATGTTATCCCCTTTCTGCGTTTTTTTATTGATTGATTAGAAGATCAATGCTATGTAAGTAATTTAAATACCTAAAGGAAGTGGATTGGAAGATTTAAGGAAACTAAATGTAAACTTTTGATGCCATCAACTCAAATTCAGCTGTCACTTAAGCTAAGAGATGTGAAAGGTTCAGATATGTCATAAGCTTCTTGCTCTTGCAGTGTTGAGGGTCTTCTATTAAATGTAAGATAAGTTCTCGGTGAAGAATCAGTGTATCACTGCCTTAACCAGTGCCTGTCTATTCCTTATTACATGTTCCAGGGTGTACTCATGATTGTTCTCACTCTCTTTCCATTGTATTTGCAAACTTTTTTTATATTCAGTAACAAAGACTGAACACAAAACACTCTTTCTGCCAGCATGGACTTCTTTGCTAAGAGAAAAAAAGGATATGAATCCATTCTGACAGGAATAAATTGAATCTCATTTTCCCGCTACCTGGATCAGTGCTTTAATTACTAGATTATTAAACACATAGGCTGTTGTCTTTTACAAGGAAGTTCAGAGAGTTCATTGTGTGTATCCAAAACTGTTTTTAAAACTCTTGGTCCAATACAAAAGTTTAGGTTTCAAATCACAGCTTCAGAGACTTTAATTTTTTAGGGTTGCACAGTAAAGCTGGAGGATTTCAATCACTCCCACCCATTCCTATTTCCTCCTGTTCAACAGTCCTTACCATCTGGCCCAGAAGTCTCAATTGCAAATACTATTCTAACTTGAATAGCTATCATTTTCAAATATAAAGCTCGATACATCACACCCTGTTGAGTTCTGCAGTCAGCGCTTGGTGTCATCATAGCTCACTCTCTTTTACATGTTGGTACAACTGCGTAAAAGGTATAGCTGTTTAGTTGAAGGCTTACATTTTATTTACATGGATATGTGATCCTAACATCTAGCGTAGCGTTGACCTTTGCAGAATGGGAGTTCACAAGTGCCTGCTTGAATACTCATTCCCATGGCATATCATATATTTCTCATATATTTTTTTTGTTTATTTGTGGGGTTTTTTTCCTTTGGTTGTTTTTTGTTTCTTCCCCATCACCAGTTTTAAATTATCAAGTAAATCAAACTACAATTAGTATGTATAACTGTCCTAGGTTTGGCCAGGACAGTGTTAATTTTCACCAGAATCCAGGAAGGGGCACAGCCGGGTGGGCTGACCCACCCCCAACCTGGCCAAACAGAGCCAGGTATTCCATACCATGTGCCGTCATGCTGGTTTCTGGCTGGGGGGGGCAGCGCAGCAGGAACTCACTCGCGGCTCGGGAGGGCTCAGCGGTGGTTCGGTCCGAGAGAGCGGTTCTGTTCTGCGGGTTTGTTTTGTATAGTTCCCTTTTCTGTATCATTGTTGTTCCTGTTCCCTTTGTTTGCTGTTCTGTTAAACTGCCCTTATCCCTACCCACCAGTTTTCTGCCTGTTTATTTCCATTCTCCTCCGCACCCCGGCAGGGGGATGGGCGGCCGCGTGGTGCTTTTGTTGCCGGCTGCAGCCAAAACCAGAACAGTAACTTTTACCTCTTTCACCTTTACAGAAGGACAGTTGGAAATTATCTTCACTTTCTGAATTAATGTACAGTATGTATTATGAACTCTGGCACATGGAAGTACATGCAAAAGAAACAAATATAGGAAAAGGAAACTTTTTACAGAAGACATACAACTAAATTACAGTTGATGTACCTTGACAAAAAGCGATATAAAATTATTACACAAGTAACTAACATAGTGAAGGTGCAGAAACTGAAACAGGAGGTCTGAATCTAATTGCAATTTTATGTGCTGAAAGTTCTTCATTTTATGAATGGGGGCACTCTGCATGCATAGTTGAACAATAACAAATAACATAGAATGTCAGTATGTCTACTGCATGAAAATTTCTGCAAAACAATAGATGTTTTTTCGTGCAATTAGATCTTCACAACCAGAATTCACAATGATCTGGAGAGTTTCTGTAGGAAAAGAGTAGGAAGATTGTTAGTCCAACCTCAGTTTTTCTTGTATCTTGTATAGTCTCAATCTCAAAAAAAATGTATTTTAGAAACTGTTAAGATGCTTTTGACTAATTTTCAACTAATAGGGTGAAAAAACCACTATTACTGTACTACAGAAAATCTATTATTATTAGGTTATTGCTTTTTCCAAAGGATGCATAACATTAATAGCTTCCAAACAAAAAATAAGGTATCTGTCCTGACAAGAACATATGTGAAAGGGTCTAAATGAGACCTTGAGATAGTACAAAAGATAAAATGCTAAATTTGCCACAAGACTTTGTTTTCACAGAATCGCAGAATCACAGAACGGTAGGGGTTGGAAGGGAACTCTGTGGGTCATCTAGTCCAACCCTCCTGACAAAGCAGGGTCACCTACAGCAGGCTGCACAGGACCTTGTCCAGGCGGGTCTTGAATATCTCCAGAGAAGGAGACTCCACAACCTTCCTGGGCAGCCTGTTCCAGTGCTCCGT
>Ga0065711_1050253_pt1 | contig 10917 bp, 7 predicted proteins | sample Hoacrofraction12_FD_59098 | JGI IMG/M metagenome (GOLD analysis project Ga0065711, IMG submission 59098) | Hoatzin crop microbial communities from Cojedes, Venezuela - Epithelial fraction 12 v2 (version 2) | ecosystem: Host-associated > Birds > Digestive system > Esophagus > Crop | place... | reverse complement strand
GGTACGGTTGAGACACCAGAAGGACAGGATGTCATCCAGAGGGACCTGGACAAGCTGGAGAGGTGGGCCTGTGTGAACCTCATGAGGTTCAACAAGGCCAAGTGCAAGGTCCTACACCTGGGTAGGGGTAATCCCTGGTATCAATATAGGCTGGAGAATGAAAGGATCGAGAGCAGCCCTGCTGAGAGGGACTTGGGGGTACTGATAGATGAAAGGCTGGACATGAGCCGGCAATGTGCGTTGGCAGCCCAGAGGGCCAACAGTGTCCTGCGCTGCATCAAGAGAAGCGTGACCAGCAGGTCGAGGGAGGTGATTCTGCCCCTCTAGTCTGCTCTGGTGAGACCTAACCTGAAGTACTGCGTCCAGCTCTGGAGCCCTCAGCACAAGAAGGACGTGGAACTGTTGGAGTGGTTCCAAAGGAGGGCTACAAAAATGATCCGAGGGCTGGAGCACCTCTCCTATGAGGACACCCTGGAGAAGAGAAGGCTGTGGGGAGACCTGATTGCAGCCTTTCAGTACTTAAAGGGAGCCTATAGGAAAGATGGGGACAATCTTTTTAATAGACACAGCAGTGACAGGACAAGGGTAATGGTTTTAAACTAAAACATGGTGGGTTTAGGCTGGATATAAGGAAGAAATTCTTTTCAATGAGGGTGGTGAAACACTGAAACGGGTTGCCCAGAGAGGTAGTGGAGGCCCCATCCCTGGAAACATTCAAGACCAGGCTGGAGAGGGCTCTGAGCAACCTGATCTAGTTAGTGGTGTCCCTGCTCGCTGTGGGAGAGTTGGACTAGATGACCTCTAGGGGTCCCTTCCAACCTAAAACTTTCTATGATTCTATGATTTGAGTTGGAAGGGACCTTAAAGATAATTTATTTCCAGCTGCCCTGTCATGGGCAGGAACACCTTCCTTGTGCTATGTTTGGTACACAGGTAGTATGAAGAAGTTACATCAATGAAAATTAAGCAAAACCTAACATGGATAAAACAGCTTTTATTCCCTACAATTTACTGTAAAATATCACACTTCCCTTTAAATATAGCTCAACCCAGGCAAAATACTTACCCATCTTTAGTTCCTTTGATATAGTTTTTAAATGGTCCTTTATAACCTGTAAATGACTACAGCTCTTTACCAAATTCCCAGACTTGCAATTTCCTCTTTCCAGCAGCACAGCATTCAGGAATGGGATACTGTGACTTGGGCAGTCCGATTTACACCAGCTAGCTCTGAGGTTATATCCTTACTACAGGATAAAGAAAAGTCTTAAGATTAAGCTCATATGCAGAAAATACCATGTACTTTGCAACTTGCATCTGCCTTGCTGTCTATATTTCTCTTCATTGCTCAGTGTGAAATATCCAGGGTTTGTTTACAAAATGCAGAGTTCAAAGATCAGGTGCCGGACCCAAGTTTTCCTGCCTGTAGGTAATCAGGAGCTCAGCCTAACTTTGCATTTGAGCATGTGCAATTGATAGATGAGTCTGGACTTGAGCACTGTCTTGGAGCTTGGATCTTTGCTGACATAATCTGAGCATCTTTTACAGAGCAGTTTGGCATCTCTGTGTCTGGAATGATGCTCATGAGAGCCCCTAAAAGACAGCATCAGCAGATAGACCTAGTCCAATGTAACTGTGTGCACATATATATGCCGTATAGACATATGTCCTCTATAGAACAACATTTTACCTAAAGAAAATTCTATAGTCCTATCCCTGCAGGCCTGATTCACCTGTCAATGATCTCAGAATGGGTTGACTAATTTCAGCAAACCTTACTCGAAAGGTGAATTAGGCACTCATTCTCTGACTGGTAAATCTGTTGGTTGGGCAGTTGGTGAATGGTTCGAAGCAAGAACAGGAACACATGACAGTGTTAATATAAATTTACGAACTATTTTATGGTGTTGGTAGATATTCATGCTTTTTTTTTAATGTGATGTTATTACCTTTACGTATTGTGACACCTAAGTCAGGGAAAGTATATAATTATGAGACTTTTATATGCATTACCCTTATCTAAAGCTAACCAGACGTGCATTATCAAAATTACCATTCTAAGTCTTTCTTTGGAAGACTGAATATCTTAGGCCAACAGACACAGTGAAGGGGGAAAAGCAGCTATTTTGCTGTATTTTCTTATTATACCCAGGACTGGTGCCGCTTGAAAAAGCCCATTCAGCTAAGAAAATTACACAAAATTGATATGATAAAGTAAATTCTGGCATAATCAGAAATATTTCACAGAATCACAGAATCACAGGGGTTGGAAGGGACCTCTGTGTGTCATCTAGTCCAACCCCCCTGCCAAAGCAGGGTCTCCTACAGCAGGCTGCACAGGACCTCGTCCAGGCGGGTCTTGAATATCTCCATGAGAAGGAGAATCCACAACTTCTCTGGGCATCCTGTTCCAGTGCTCCGTCACCCTCAGAGTGAAGAAGTTCTTCCTCAAGTTCAGACAGAACTTCCTATGCTTCAAGTTGTGCCCGTTGCCCCTTGTCCTGTCACTGGGCACCACTGAAAAGAGTTTGGCCCCATCCTCCCAACACCCACCTTTCAGATATTTATAAGCATTTATAATATATTTCCACTTCGAACATTTTCTTTCATCTTGATTTATTTCTAAAAAAGAATTCCAACCACATGGAGGAACCACAAGCATCAGGCTGTGACAAGTCACCCAGGTGCTCCTCAGTGCACAAGCAAGTAACAGGCTACATGTGCTGACGTGCACCTTCAGTAAGGAGTAGTGCATGCCCAGTGAGAGATGGAGCGAAGCAACCACTCACCTACTTTCCAGAAAATCCTAGGAGAGTGTGGTAGCTCCCATCACCTCTAAAACTTCTCCAGTTATCCTCATTTCCCCAACCCATACCCATCTGACTGAAGAAGAGCGTTCATGATGCAGACCAGTGTGTGCACCACTGCAGAGAGACATTTGTTTTTATATATCTGTATTATATATATCACTTATTTATATTAACCGCTTTTACATATTTATATTATCTTTATGTAGCTTGTTTTCCAAAACCTTTCACTCTGACAGCACCACTCATACATGACAGAGATGAAGCAAAGCCATGTCACCCAGCCAGGGTAAATGTGCCACCTATGCCTCAGCTCCCAACATAATGACTTCGACTTGCCATGTGACAGTTCATGGAGACACTACTCGTATTTGCTGATATGATCGTCCCCATATCACCATTGGGTGGCCATGAAATACTGCAGAGAACAAGAAAAACACAAGTTTGACCGACTGCTCCGACACATGAACCAGAAAATGGAGGTGGTGAGGATGGAACATCCTTCAACAGCAGTGAAACCTCGGATTAGCTGAAAGTAACCACGGACCACTGCTAGAAACCAATTTCAAGTGCTTTCACCTCTAAGAAACAGCAGTCTGGGGAGAGACAAATTGAAGATGGGAGACGAAGGTTAGCGAGTCCTTCTCAAAAAGGTTTGTCATCAAATCACAGCTATGCTTTGCCTTGACAGTAAGTATGCACTGCAGAGCCTTGCTTGCATTTCTGCTGAGCTTTTAAGATCAGGCATTAGATTAAAGTCATTAGAGGGTACTACACACTTTGTGTGGAAAAGCCTGAAGACCTCCCGCAGGAACAAGCCTTCACTCAGCTCGTCCCAGTGTCCCAGTATGACAATTATTCCACTCTTCTGTCTTCTATAGAATACAAATATTGAATGAATTTTGATAGACACTTCAGACTGTATCTCTTTGATGCATGTTTGTGATTCAGACTCGCTTCCTTCCTTTCATGCTTTATTACTAAAGGGGAAAAAACACTTTCTGGCAGGTTTGTAGGTTCTAATAAGATCCTCAAATTGCTTCACATAGGAACTCGTGGTAGCAGAAACAAGAGTGATTGCTCTTTCTGAATTTTTTTTCTTTTTCAGTACTTCTGCCCCTTCTGAGGCTGGGCTTCACGGGCAATTCAGGACAGCTGGAAGTCTTAATAAGCCAAAGTAAGAAAGATCAAATCAAATGCAAAAATAATTTTTAATTGCATGCTTGGTTTTGACATTGCTACTTCACCTATCAGTCTCTCTGTATATAAAGATTTCTTATGACCCCCCAGGTTCCTCAGAGGGAAATAAACATCTTGCCATTAAGTGTTTTTATTCATGGGTCTGCTGCCATCAGATATTGTCATCTTCTAAACTGGAATATAGTTAAACCCAGCCACTTTTTGTTCAGCTGCCTGGAAGGAGGCAGTGGGCAGCAGAAATGTCATGCAGGCGGGTGGAGAGAGCGTTGGTCTCCGTTAAGGGTATCACTGATCTTCTGGGAACACAACTGCAAAGCACTTTCTCATGGATGGCATGCAGTCAGGAAGCAATTCCTTCTCTCTGCTCTGCAAGTGGCCAGGGATTAGAGCTGACATGCGCTGCTTCAGTGGGTTCCAGCTGTGCAGCATGCTTGGTACAATTCGCCATAATATTTCTGTAGATTCCTTTGGTAATGAGGTACAGAGAGACTGGGTTTTGTCAGGGCAAAATAATTTGAAATGTACACAGCCAACTCTCCACATTATATATTCTGTTAAGGAAGTATAAAATTTATGTATTTGTTGGCATAGCCAAACATGGAAATATGATTGATATTACTGATCTGAGGAAAGGTGCTGGAACTGGAGGTGCAGCTGTGTTAGTAATCATTCTAACAGCTCTAAATTCCACATCATTTTTCAGATAAGACTGGAGAATTTTATTGCCATTTTCCCTTGAGTAACCTGTTTCAATTTAATTATTCAGTCCATTCTTTTCAATTTGTTGTCTCCTTTCCGGCAGTTTGAAGAACCTGAAGGACCAGTGCAACAAGTACCACGGTGGGTTGACATCTGAGCGCATTGATTCTACTCTCAACCCTTTGCCTGTCTCAGACAAAGAGCTTAGGCTTTGCTTCAGCAGGTTACACCAATGATGTGACCTACATAATTTCATTTGGCACTGCCATAGGTGTAGAAACCCTCTGTGACTGAGCATGTTTGATGATGATGGTATTTTGATCCATTCAGATCACTTCTTTTAAGAATTAAAGCTGACATGCAAAATCTGGATCTGGATATACAAAATGCCTGCTTTCAGACATATCTGGATGATTGACATATCTTCTTTGCCATGAGAAGGTTTGTTTTTGCAGCCTAGACCCAGCCCAGCTCAGATTTTGAAGCCTTTTCATTGCCTTCTCCAGATCTTCTAGAAGCAATTTACCTGAATGGGTTAGAGAGGCTGGGATAAAATGTTTGTTTAAAATTACTGTTCCCTGACTACAAACAAATGAGTGAGGACAATTTTACGTTGACCACATTTAATCAAGGAGTTCAGACTAGGTACACTGGCCCTGGAGCTGCCTTCCTGGGAGCAGTAGAACATTCTGTGAGCAGGAGCTCTGTTTTTAGAGTTTTTCCTACTCTGTTAGGTTTCACAGAAGATGCCAGACCAGCAGTTCTAAAGTTATCTGTAAAGACATGCAGAGCAAAGGTAGCAGTAATTTAATTGTCCACACCATGCCCATGTGCAAGCCACAAGCATCCTCAGCATAGCAGCAAACCATACCTTGGGCACACCCTGGGGAAAGGCTCTCCTCAGGCTTAGGCAAAGGGACTTTCTGTACCATATTTTAGTGCAGCCCTAACCAGAGCAAGCCGATTTCCCACTACACCCTTGTCTTGCTTTATGTCTCTGGCCCTGCTCCATCCCTGCTTTAGCTTGCTGGAAGAGAGCTTTTGCCTCAGTCCTCATGGAGTTTCTCTGCTCCCAATGAGCTGAGACAGTGTGCCTTAACTTCCATGTTCCTTTTAGGCAGAAAAATTATGAAATCATTGTTTCCTATTATGGCTATGTCTTATCTGTGCTACTGTATTCTCCTCCCAGCACTCTAATTTTCTCCTCTTCATCCCTTCAGTTTTTGGCAGCTACAATACAGTCTTTTCCTATGCTCTGGCTCCACCTTTGGTGCCTTGCTCAGCTCTCTGTCCCACTTTTATGAGGTCCCCGCTCCTCTGTCTCTCCTCAATCATTCCGCTCAGCTCTTCCCTCTCCCTTGTCTTTCCCTCTCATATATGTGCTTTTATTCTTATTGTCTGTCTCCCGGCACTTTTCTTGACACTCTCTTCCACAGGGACAGCGTCATCATTTCAAACATCTCTATTCTTCTCCTTCACGCCTCTCCCACCTCTTTGCCCCTTCCTCCACCTCTTCATTTTCAGCCTGACACTTACCATTCCTCTCCTCCCTGACCTTCTCTCAGCTAAAAATTGGTGTTCCTCCTTGGTAAACTTCCTTTCTTTAAACATTATGCAGGAATAAATCAGCTTTATAACACTAAAAAAAATTTGACTATGCTTTGGAGGATTATGTATTGCACCTCCAATCTCAGCCACTTGTTTTCTTCTTCTCCTTGATGTTGAAAACTGGAAGTACTTCAGTTTATCTGTCAACTTGGTTTGACAAAGTTTTTAAAGGGTGGAAAAATATGATAGGAGGTTTGTCATTGAAAAAATCCTACAAAAAGTCATCTGAACTACATGGTTGCTATGGCAATTTCCATTTGGATAAAATATACACACACACACAGAGACGTATAGGTACAAAATTGTGCGGATACAGTTAAAAAAGAAAGAAACAACCCTCAGACACCTTTTTTGTTGAAGATTTTACAAATACATCTCTTTCTGACAGCAGTATGCTTAATTTACTTTTATGTGGTTTACTACCCCTTTCCTTAACTCCTCTTTGTTCATCATCTCAGATTTTCTATTTGTCTCATTTAGACTGTGACACTATAAGAGCATGAACTGCCTTTCTCAGTCTCCGTAAATTGAAAGATAGCATCTGCATGCTCAAGAATACAGGATGATAAATATATATTTATCATGCTACATATATATATATGCACACAAAACACAAATAATAAAGGAGGAGTTGTTTGTAAATGACTCAGCCTGTCCATTCAGAACACCAGAAAGAGTCCAAATATTTCACATTACTCTGGCTAGGAAGCCCTCTGGTGCAACCCTGCACTTGAACATGTGCTTAATCTTACGAGTGTTACTGTGGCAGTCAGGGTACATAAAACATAGTGGAAGTTAAACATGTGCTTAATTGCTTTCCTGAAATATTACCTCCACTTTAAAAACAGCAGTCTAGAGGTGGAAAGCGCAGTAACCTCTATGCACACTCCTCAACCTTGTTGTTTTAAAAAGTATGCCTAAGGAGGAAAAAACAATTCCTAAGAGATCTGTATTTTTTGACAGCTACTTGGTGAGCAAAGCATAGAGAATTCAGAAACGTGTGAGTGGGCTTGCAGGAAGTGATTATCAAAAGCATTAGTGAGCTACCTCAAATGGATTTGTCACAGGCAACATGTATGTTCGTGTGTCTGTGGTGGATATGTTGGAAATAGTATAGCTATGAAGACATATCTACTACAACCTTGAGTCAGCAGCTGAAGCTTTTCTTCAGCCTCCAGTGATTTATTCCATAACAAGCTGTTAGACTCAGACAAAAAAGGGATATGAAAATAAAGTGTCTCAAGAAGGGTCAGATGATCACTAAACAACAGAGATAACACAATGTCAAAGTTACTTGGCTGAAGGTGAATCCACTGATCATTTTCATTTGCTTGGATCCCAAGAGGTGTGACCTCTCCTTCCCTCCTCATCCTAATGATGTACAGTCAGGTTAATTTGTCAAAGTTCTGTCTCATTTGATCCTCCAGGAGTAAGCTCTGCATTTCGAAAAACAACTTTGTCTTCCTCAAAGTCTTGAGCCTCTGGGTCAAAATAAATTTCAGCTTTCAATACTTTCTTAAACATTTTCTTAAGAGGAGGACCAAAAAGGACCTGAGTAAGGACTTTGTGAGCCACGTAGAAATGAAGTCAATTTGTAAAGTCCTAAAAAGCATGTTTATTTGTGCACAATCCAATGTATTCATGCTACAGACTGTGTAAAGTGGTAAAGTCAAGTTTCCCAAAGCACAGGGACTATATAGTTCCATCTGTGTTGCCTTTCAGAGACAGCACAGCCCAGCCCAGAGTCAGGAGCTGCAGTCCCAGCTGGGATGTGCTTTTATTGATAATGGTGTCACCTGGCAAAAGAATTTTGTAACTCTGATGTAGGAAAAGACACTACAACCTTGAGAAAAAGGGACTGAAATGTGCTTCTTCTGTTGTTTCTATTGGGTGGGCTGATGGTTTGATTCATCGCTTATACTGAGTTATTGGGCTGTGTCGTTCACTTTAGCCCTGTCACTCAGTGCCCCTAATGGACCTAGAAGGGTTCTTGTTCAAGCAGTATAATCGAGTTGTCCTCCTTGAACCTTCCCTGTCTGTTACAAATTAGATTAATGGAGGCACAAAGGAGGCAGGGGAAGAGGATAAGGACAAACATCACAGAGAAGAAAAGCAAGAATAGGAGAAAACACAGGAATACAAAGAGCTGTAGAATCTCAGCACCTAAAAGTCTGTCTAAAGATGAGGTAGGAATGGGAGTATGTGTCAGGTATTTAAATGCTAGAGAAAAACCATTACAAGACATTTTTACAAACGCTTGACATGCTGAATGCAGGAAATGGAATTCTTACACTAAAGAGAAATCCAAACACAATAAAACATCTGAACAGAGTTAATTACATCCTGTACAATGATGTCTTTAGAAGTATGATTTAAGCATTCTACACTAAGCTGGCTTTTAGTCTTTAAGACTTTTTTTCCTCATGCTTCTTTCTCATTGCATGCTTCTAAGAAAAAGGAGACAAACCTTTCCCGTGGTGTTACAAAAAAGAAAGATGACTGTTATTTTTTCAAGAGGAGACAAAAGAGAAGGCAAGAGAAAGAGACAGATGACTCTTGTTTCATTTGAACCAAAACCAAACTTTGCTTGGGGTGTGGGTTTTTTTTTGCTGGTTGCTTTATGAGAAACAAAATGATGGATCATGAGCTCCAAGATGTTGGGGGTGATAGCCCAGGCTAATGGAAATAACAAAACAGCACAGCAGATCGAGGAGATGTCCCGTTACCATCCCAGCAGCATTAATAGACCAAAGTGAAAGACCATTCACTTAAATTTATTGATATGAGAATGTATAAAGGGAAATTCTTTTGTTCGTGAACCAGCAACCTTTTGGTCCAAATGCAAACAGAATTTTTAACTGAAGTACATGAAATATATGCTCTGTGTGCGATAGCTGTGTATGTTTAAATAATAGAAGAAAAATGAATGTTTTGTTTGTGAAATAACCAACAGGAGGAGTTAAGATCAAGACACAGGTTGTGAGGGGTGTGACTGGTGCCTAAAATCTGTTAGGATATGCTGACGTTAGAAGTTTTTTCACTTGTTAAAGCAAACCACTGGGCTGAAACAGCAGCTGCCAAACCGCCTGCATCTCCTCAGAGGGTACCTGAGGGGCCTTATTCAGCACGAAACACTGCATGGTGAAAACCACCTGCCTCTGCCCTGCCTTACTGTTCATAAGCTCCCACGCCTATGTGCAGCCTTGGTCTCTAACACGTACTGGGCTCCAGCCTCCTTTCTCCTGTACATAACATCACAAGGCAGAGAGGTCCTGCTGGGCTGCTGATTAGTTTGTAGACTCATATAACGTCATCAAAAGTATTAATCAAAGCAGGTCTCACAGAAGCTGTGCCCTGTAGATGAGCTCTCTACACATAGGACATATTACACAAGGACAAGAGATAGGTGTGAAACACAGTCCTGCAAAAGAAAGAGAGAGGTAAAAAAAAGATTAAGGGGGACATATTTAGTGAGCATATTAGTATTTACATAATAATGGCATAATAAGCCAATGCCATATGAGAAGGTTTTGAGCACCTATCAAAATACAAGCTAAACTTAATACCTTATCATGCTGGGTGCCATATAAAAGGAGACATAGAAATCATGTTGACTTCTTATTGACTTCCTGGTTATAATGTTGTAGTAGTGCCTTATCACAGGCATCCATGCACATAACACCTTATTTTCAGGCCATCCTTCTGAGACAATAAAGCTATCTGAATATTTGCCACCAAATAGAATCTCTGGTCATGCTTTACTAGACAAGGGTTGCACATCTAGATGTGCTGACACCTCCAGAATTATAAAATTAACAGCACCCACCCATGAACAATAAACAACAGCTAAGAAGGACAGCATGAGAGACACCCAGCAACAGTAAATACCTATATAGTAAGAGCAAAGCCACAGAGGTACCATCCTCTTTCCCTTATTTCTGGCTTTTAGACTTGGAAGCATTCACAGAATCACAGGATCACAGAATCACAAAATCACAGAATCACAGAATGTTAGGGGTTGGAAGGGACCTCTGTGGGTCATCTAGTTAACTCCTCTGCCAAAGCAGGGTCACCTACAGCAGGCTGCACAGGACCTCGTCCAGGTTGGTCTTGAATATCTCCATGAGAAGGAGACTCCACAACCTCCCTGGGCAGCCTGTTCCAGTGCTCCGTCACCCTCAGAGGGAAGAAGTTCTTCCTCATGTTCAGGTGGAACTTCCTGTGCTTCAGTTTATGCCCATTGCCCCTTGTCCTGTTGCTGGGCACCACTGAAAAGAGTCTGGCCCCATCCTCCTGACACCCACCCTCAGATATTTATAAGCATTTATGAGGTCCCCTCGCAGCCTTCTCTTCTTCAGGCTGAACAAGCTCAGCTCCCTCAACCTCTCCTTGTAGGAGACATGTTCCAGTCCCCTCATCATCCTTGTAGCCCTCCGCTGGACTCTCTCCAGTAGCTCCTCATCTTTCTTGAAGTGGGGAGCCCAGCACTGGACAGAGTACTCCAGATGGGGCCTCACCAGGGCAGTGTAGAGGGGAAGGAGAACCTCCCTCGACCTGCTGGCCACACTCCTCCTAATGCACCCCAGGATCCCATTAGCTTTCT
>Ga0065711_1009529_pt1 | contig 10918 bp, 6 predicted proteins | sample Hoacrofraction12_FD_59098 | JGI IMG/M metagenome (GOLD analysis project Ga0065711, IMG submission 59098) | Hoatzin crop microbial communities from Cojedes, Venezuela - Epithelial fraction 12 v2 (version 2) | ecosystem: Host-associated > Birds > Digestive system > Esophagus > Crop | place... | reverse complement strand
AGTCTCCCAGGCTGTGGCTGATCCTGTTCACAATGTAGGAAATCCTCACGACCAAAGAGTTGCTATGGGGGAAAGCTTATAGCAGCTACGAGAGGCCTTGTCTGCTTTGCTTTAGTTTATCAGCAGCTAGACAAAGTTCTAAGAAATAACAACTGCTTCACAGCACCATTTTGCTCCATGCTTCAATGGTTGGCTTTTCTGGTGTGAGGACACACAGACGTTACAGGCACTCATCCGCGCCTTAGCAGAGTTCAGGGAAAATGGGAAAGAAATCGTTTAAGAGAAAAAAAGCCTTTTTTTGACATGGGAAATGAAGAGGCAAACTGCCCAAAGCATCCCATTTGGTCACGCATGCAAGTGTTCTACTTCCAGATCTCCTGTGTGAGATCTCTGCAAAGCTCAGCTCGTGCTAAGACCAAACAAACAATCTGCAACTATTTGATGCTTACTGAGATGTGCTACCGATTTGATTTTTGAGCTGACCCTTTTCAATTTCTTTTCTACGTGCCAACAGGTTTAACAAATTTTCCTCAAGTCAGGAAGCAGATTATCCAGGACTACCCGACTTCAGTGCTAGTCTTTGCCCCGACTTTAGTGAGAACTGAGGCAGGCCCATGGAATCTTTTCTGAGAAGGTTTCCATGAAAAGTGTGTGTATTCTATAAATTCAGGGAGGGTTTCCTTCAATGCCCACTGTGCAGAATTCAGCTGATTCTGAAATTGAAACCGCAAGTGCACTCATGCATGACCAGAGGGGAACTAAATTATATGTATCACAAAGTAATTATAATTACTGAAACGTCTTCTCAACTGGACAGTTATCCAGATGATTCCTGGGTGATCATCTGTGGACACCAGCCACTACTTCATGTCCATGCCACTGAGACACCTTGTAAGGTCTGAACAATCTCCCTCTAGCAGTGGCCAGATGCATTATGCTCCCAGCCACTCTTAGATATCCGCTTAGCTGACTGGGCCACCTCTTGTGCCAGATTTGTAACCTCGGAGTGCAATCTGGGTCACTGCTATTAATAACTCTTTGCTTTATTCCTTTCTGCTGGCAGGCACTGTCAGGGGCTTCTTTGGTTCTTCGCAGCGGCTCTTACCCACCACGATGTCCCATCAAGCCTGGCCACAAGGGCGGAAGATGCTTCTGGTGAGTTTGCTGCCTGGAATTTCTAATTTCAATATCCTGCTTGACCCTTCTTCAGCCATAGCCTCCCTCATCACTGTGAATTCAACATTTGAGCTCTTTGGGGTTGAGCTTTTGTTCAGGGTGCAAACCATAAGGTGAAGCGAGGCATATAAGTATTTTAGAGACAGCTGAAACTGTCAGAGCAGGAGACTGGGCACCCATGGTCAACAACAGCACTCTTCAGCCATGAAGAGGGCCATCCTCTATCCAGAGTTCACTCTTTTTTTGTCCCCACTGAAACTGCCAGAATTTAAAACTACTCCCAACTGATTTAATTGGGTCTGATGTTAGCTAGACCAGGCAATGGTCCTTATTTGACATGACTGCCATCTGCAATTATAAATAACCGATCATAGCAGACCAGCCCCTGCAAAGCACTGGGAAAAATCCTAGCTTCAAGCGGCTAACAATGCCAACAGGCATCCGGCTTCAGCCATATGTCTGCTCTGCCACCAGATTTTCTTTCTGCCCTTAGGAGACTGGGGTGAGGAAAGGCCCTGCTTTCTCTTCTCTCACATATACTGATATCTAATGCCTTTCAAGAGAACTGCAGAAGTTATAGCTGCCTAAGGCACAGTGCATAACTGATGCTTGGGGCCTCGCTTTGCTGACATGCATATTCATTTTACATCCTCCACTTCCTTTTCTCTTCCTCTCCCCTCATCCCCAAGCTTTTTACAACCGCAGCAAGCCCTGCGAGTGAATTCCAGGCTTTGTATTCACCCCAGAGTCACCAGCAGCCTACAGATAACAAAAACAATTATGCCATTTATCTTTATCACTATACAACAGTGACCAGAGTCTCCTTGCTTTGCCTCTCAAATCACTGAACTTGACATAAAAAGTAAGGTTTACTCATGGTTCTTCAATATACCTATCTAGCACATGCTTCGCTTTGTGCCTGAGTAGCAGAGGGTGACAATTTTGCAATCCAGTCCCCTGTGTCAACCCCCATGCAACACTACACAGATAAAAGGGCTCCAATCACGCAGGTCAGGTTGTAATAAACTGAGCCTGCATCTCTCCCTGGGAAGCATGAATTTTGTGCAGCAAGCTCAGTCCAGCCTTTCTCTGCCAGATACTTTTATGGGGGGGAGAAAAAGGGTGGAGTAGATTTTCTTCCTACTACAGGCCCTGAATTTTTTGCATACGGGGCCATAAAATTTCCCTAAGCTGGCCAAGGGAAAGTCTGTCTGGTGCAGATACTGGACCAAAAAGGTCTGCAGAGGCCTTTAAAACTCCCAGCATAGGTAGGCCTGAAGCCAGAAGGAAAATCCTTGTATCGTCTATAGACAGTTGGGTTCTTAGCAGCTAGGGACGGTGCCAGGTAGTTGAGCAGCTTCTTGCTGTTTTTATTTACACTGGGGCTTCCAGCAGCCTCCAATGGTGTTCAAAATCCTCAGTTCCATTGTGCTTAATGTCACCACTCCCATCCACTGGTCATCTTGCTTTCAGTGCAGATGCAGTACAGAAGAGATGACATCTCCCGTGTTTCTTTTCCAGCATGATATGAGTCCTAGGCCTGGGGTTATGGGGAAGAAAGGACATGTTCTACAGCTGCAGTACAGGTATGTTCTAGCAGGGCTTCTCTGAGTGCAAGGAGAGCTGTAAAGTGACAAGCAGCTACAGCAGTACAGTACCACTGCCCTCCACTCTACTCTGGCTACACCAAACCTGGTCCTGCGATCAGCCGTGAGTCCAAGCTATCAGCAAAACCCCTCCCTTCAAATTTACTGCTTGCCAGTTTTTACACGGACCAGTTCCAGCCACTGGGAGAAGCCAACCCAAACCTCTGGTAAACACATTTCTCAGCAATGGGAACTACATTTCAGCTGATCTGCAAATTCTTCCTATCTGTGCTGCATCCCACTGGAAAAGTCACAGGGCTGTGTGTCAGATGTGGGGTGATGAGAAGCTGCTTATTCTGGCCTGAAGAAGTCACTTATAAAGTTACCACCTTCTCCAGACTAGGAATAGGAGTTCTTGTAAATCCATATCCATTTGGTATGGTCATTACAGTAAGCCAGAATAGGAGAAACAGCCAAAAAGAACAATTCCATTTGCCTTCCCAGCAGGATCGCACTCACCCTCCTGAGAAAGGCTGTCTCAAAGCCACCGTGACATAGCTGTTACTGTTACGAGTTTGATTTTCTGACTGCCTCTAACAAAGCTATTAAACCATCTTCTGTTTAGGCCACTGTACTAATATGAGCAAGCTAATGAACATGCATGGAGTTATATGTGTTGGATCTGTCCCAAGACCAGAGACAGTGAGTCCTCTCTCATGACGTACCAGCATCAGTGCAGTGAGGAATCCAGAGGAAAAGAGAAAGGTGAACAAAAAAAGATCCGGTCACGAGCTCAGTAAACTTGTTGACATCACTAAAGCCAGGCAAATTCCTCACCAAAAATAATAATGAATAAAATGCCTCGAATAGTTGCTCACAGAAACAGAGCTGTTTTATCCTGAATATGATTTAGGCAAATAATAGAGCACGTGACTTTGTGGGGGCAGGAGTGCTGAAGAAAACAGAGAAGAGTCAAAATTCATGGACAACAAGACAAACTGGCAAAGGTTGGGCAGTCCCTTTGCTGAGACAGCCCTGCCAGAGAATTCAGTCCCATCAGGAAAAAGGCCTCCACTACGCCTAACAAAGGATTAAAATCTCCTGGCAGGAAATGCAGTCGTGGAGGGCACCAAGTTCACAGAGGGAAAGCAACGCTCAGAGTGAAACCGAGTCCTGTTTTCAGTTCTTCAGCATTTACATCAAAACTGGACCACTTTAGCACAGGTTGCTACTCGCAGCCCCACAATGGTTGTGCCTGGGCTTGTCCTTACTCGAAGAAAAGCACCGTAACATCATCCCTCTGCCTCTCCTCAAAGCGAACGGGGCCGATCACTGGAAGGCCTGACGCTCCTGTACTTAAAAGCCACAGCTGCCAGGTTTCACCTTGCAGGAATTTTTATGGCTGAACTGAACCTCATGCTGGCAACCGTTCCTGGCCACGACAAGCAGCTTACAATAGCCTTGATTTCTGGCCTTAAGCTGACTGACCTGTTTCTCCTGGGCCTCTGGAATAAAAGAGGTCAAAATAACAGCCCTCAGAGCACGGAGAGTCTCCTGGATGGATCTGTACAAAGGCTGAATGAGCCACAGCTTGTGCATATAAAGGAGGTAAAAGGCTGAACCGTCCTTACCGCCAGGGACATAAAACATGAGTTTAAGACCATCTTTGGATGATCTTCTAATTTCAGCCAAGTAGAAAATGTGCCCAAAGCCTTTCCATTCAGCTGGTATCTACCAGCAGTGGGGTACATGGCATGACAATTAGTGGCGTACGGTGATCAGACTGCAGCTGTGCAGAGGACACAACTGCTGGGGTGTCTGCTGCATGCGTGGCTTGCAGCAGCATCTGCCAGCTCACCCGCGGGCATGAGGTGAGACACGCTACTCCTGATCACAAAGTAGATGCAGCCTTGTAGTTTAAGTTTCATAAAGTTCCCCAGCTGTTAAGTTTAGATCGTTCTAGATCTAGGTTTAAACTGTACCCCAGAAATAATGAACTCCCAAACATCTTCAGCAACAGTCTGCAAAGTATGGCATGTTGTGTGCTTCTACCCCCACCCCGAGGTCTGTCCCTGGCCTAGGCAGAAGCTCAGTGGAGAAAAGATGGGATACTGTATCACCTTACTCTGTGTCTCCTCCACACATTAATACCTAGCTATATGCTTCACCAGTTATAGTTAAATCCTTGTTCCCCATCCTGCCCTTATTTCTAACCTGCTCTCAGCTGAACTACTCAGACCAGATCACAGGCTTGATCCAAGACTTCCAGCTGAGGTAAACAGGAAAGGATGGAAAATAAATGAGTGTGAAAAAAAGCTACTGAATCTTCCTTAAATGCAAAATGCATTTTCCTACAATCCAAAATAAATACAATAAATGCAAAACCCACTTTCCAACAACATTAAAGAGATAATAAGGATAGTCCCAAATAAGGAAGAAGACCTTATTCTCAGCTAGTACAGATCAGGACAACTATGGCTATTTGTACCAGATGAGGTCCATCCCTGTAATTTTACAGTTATTACAGCTAAAAATCCATTGTCCTTTCTTCCTGAGAGATTTTCTGGCAATCTCCTCCACTGACTATCAGCATTGCTTCCCAAGCCACCTCCCTACAGATTTCACAGCACCTGCTTCCCCTTCCAAGGGAGGAATACAAAAGCGAGGGCAACCCAGCTCCTCTCCTTGCTCTATAATATTTCATCCTTTTGTTCACAAGCCCATAATCTACTCTTCAACAGTTAATATCCCTTACGTTTTCCTTATGGCAGGTGCTTCTAGGAGACCATTAATAATCACCATGTGTGATCACTCTTTATTCCACAGATGCAACATGGGTTTTGCTTGCTAGGCGGTATTCAAGCTGACTGTCTTTCACTTTGAGTATCTTGGCGGAAGAACAATGTTTACTGGCATTTGCTCAGCTTTGAGCAGAGCTCAACCGTAGCTCATCAATGCATCTACAACGTAGCAGAGAATATAAAGCAGGCCTCCCCTCACACTGGAGCTTTGGTCTTAAATAAAGCACCACAGTTAGCTTTTGCAAACATTACAAGACAGTGAGAGCCCTTCAAGTTTTTCTGTGGGCTTTTCAGACTGAAGAGCTGTTCTTCTGGAATTCCAGCCAATCACTTCTATAGATCACAAAATCAAAGCCGTTACCTGCTGTACAAAAAGCCTCCTTGTGCCACACTTCCTTGGAAAGGGAGCCATGTCGGACAGGGTAAGTGCACCTATGGGCCATGCAAGCAACAACTGCAGAGTGCCAAACTGCATCCATAGCCAAGCTTCTCTTCAGGGTTTGTACAGCAAAAAATTCCCACTTTAGGGTACTACTCATTCCAAACCATGAACCAGCACTGAGTCAGATTCGTAGATTGTCATTACAGCAAACAACCAACTGTATTTTTCTATGTATAACTCACATCTCAAATAATCTCTGTAAAATTGGCAGTAGCGGGGTGACTGGGAATGTACTTGAAGGTCAAAAGAACTAGTCATAGTGAAAAAGCTCTGGGATAAATTCCCTCCACTAAATTTCAGCTGGACTTTCTCATCCTCTTTTGTTTTGACAGCTTATCTGCAAGGTTCCATGCATAAAAAGAGGGAAATAGTTCTGCTTTTATCCCACTCCACACAGCGGGATTCAGTTGCACATGTAGAACTATTCAAGACAGTTGTCCATTTCTTATCAAAAGGAGCTCACCATTGACATTACATTCAGAAGTGCTTTGGAGTGGGTTATAGATGTGGTTGCTCAATAGAAGTGTATTAAGCACAAGCTGTATTGTTTCCATATTTTAGTACAGATTAATTGGAATATGAAAGCTTTTAAGTAACAGCCAAGAATGGTTAATGTTCCACCAGGTTATTAACTCACTCAGACTACTAATCGAAGATGAAACAAGTGAAACTGCAAATTATATGTAACAGACAGATCTTAGAACAGCATTCAGGAATGCTATTCAACTCGCCAGGAATAAATTGTCTAAACTTACTTTTAAAAAAATCTTGGGCTTAGTGAATCTTATATGAGTCATTCATTAGCACTCTATAATTTCATCTTCAGCTACAATTACAGTTTTAGCTGCTTCACATGAATAGAGGTTTGCTTTCCTATCTCTCAGGTGTCATTATGGAAGTTTCTTTTCAGAATGGACTCCTCTGCCTAGTTGTAATTTTGGAACAGTTAGCACCAGTGCTTATCTTCTGGAAGTACATGAATTTATTATATTCTTTGTCCTTCTTGTCTAAATATAATCTTCTGTATCACACAAACTACCAAGGAATTGAGGGGTACTCAGTTCTCATGCTTCATATTGTCCTACTGGGTGATTTCTTTACATAGGTAAGAATGCAATTCTTGAAGGAGATTGTTTCAATGGTCAGCCTGTTCTCCAAGTGCAGTAAGACCATTTCTCAGGCACTGGAGAGGTTTAGCTGAAAAAGCTAATCTTGCTTTAAATATTTCTTCAGAGGAAACATGTGAAACGTTAGCAACTTCTCTGTTGAAGTCAGCTTTCTGGCAGCAGTTCTTTGCAGCCTTCCACAATTCACTTCTCGCGTGGCTGTTGCTTGTTTTCACTCGTCTGGACTGAGCTTGGAGCCCAACAGTGAGCCCAGCTCAGAGTGCCCCAGGAGGCCTCGACAGAGTTTAACGATAAGCTCAGCTGGGGCAGACAAATTCCAGTGAAGCCCTTCCAAGGTGTGTACTAAGCACATTTCTCGTTTTCCCTGATATGCCCAAGGCAAAACAGAAGACTGTTCAAATCTAGTTAGGTATTAAGACCTGTTAGTTAATTGGTACTGATAGGGACTTCAGACTTTAGTTGATTAGATCCACGAATTCATTGTGCTGAGACAAAAGGCCTCAAGAGAAAAGTTTAACCAAGGGCATGGTTTTTTCTGTTTAAGTTCACCTGCGTAACTTAATACTGCCTTGTTCTCTACCACTCACTATTATGTTGTTTCTATATCAAGGAAGGAGATGGGAAACATCTTAATGGTGACAAGGAGGGGAAAGCATATATTCCCTCTACACGAAATAGTTCAGACAGCCTTAAGCTCAGAAGTGCTTCTTTATGCCTGAGTGCTCAAAGGGCAGATGTTAAGTCTTCCTAGTAGGAAGACGGGCAATAGGAAATTGTCTTCTTTTTAAAGGATTAACTACTAAGTTGAAAGATGATCCAACCCTTCCCCTCTCTTCCCTCCTGCTGGTGTTTGTAGAGCTAAAAACGGTGAGAACAGTGGTCAGAAGCAGAAGGAAGAAGTTACCTGTACTACTTCTTTGACCAGAGTCTTGTCGGTCCCAGTTTTGGCTCTCTGCAGGCCACTGACATCCTCTCCAATCCAAGTGATGAGCGCAAACTTGACTCGCTTGCTCATGGCATCACCGGTGGTGAATCGGACAAAGCCAAACAATCGAACATCATCTGGAGAGACAAAGCAAAAAGGATTAATTGATTAAAAACAGAAACATCCCTGCCATACCATTTTCCGGGTGAGACTATTGCTCCCAACTTAAAAACCAAGTCAATGCACTGACCCTGTGTTACACCACCATCGTTCTGGCTTAACAGGGGCTCTGCTCATAGGCCCTTCTCTTGCAAGGAGCGCTTTGTCACTGTTGGGTCTGCCTCTTCACAGGGTGCTCTGAGTCACCAGGAGGAAACTGGATGTGCCGGCCACCCCACCCCACATTGGTGTGCTGCTGGTGAGTTTGGAAATGACTAAAAGAAAGTCAACAGGCTCAAGAGCACAGAGCTAACCCCAGTTACACATTCGTCTGCTGGTCATGGGTCAAGAAGGGAATAAAGTGATTTCCCAGCCTCTCTTTCTTACAAGACAGCAGGATTAGGATCACGTCTTATAACATATACCCAGAAACTGGCCATTGTGCAAATCCGATCCTTTCCCCTCCTTCCCTTCAGCAACATTTCTGGCTCGCTTGTCGTATGAGTTTACAAGAAGGAGGGTAGAAGAAGGAGCCAAAGAAAAATCTGCAATTACTTCCCCAGATGTGCTTTTCTACTCTTTCCGAAGCCCTGTAGAGAAAGACCTTGTATTTTAAAACTGTTCTGATCTTTGTTTCACAGCTGGTTTCTGCTGTATCACACCAGACTAGAGTTATTGAGTCTGGCCATATGTGTAAAAACCTTGTAAATTCTCTGTCTTGAAGAGTTCGTTCCTTCATTGCAGGGTGACTCATCAACCGAGGCAACTGGACGCCTTGATGATCACAGGCACTTAAAAAGCCTGTGATACCATCCACTCACATCCCCAGCCTCGGTGGCATGCACAGCGCTGGAGCCTTCAACCAGGATTGTGCAGAAAAGCAGAGCAGATGGACAGTTGTGCAATCGTGGAATATACCTAACCGTAGCTACTTTGTCTGTTATAGGTCACTCAAAGCCTTTTAAACGAAGATGACTCGAAATAGAAGAACAAACTTGCTGCTTGAAAAGAATCATGTTAATCCTGCTCACACTTGTGACCAGTTCAACACTGTTTATAGTTATTTGCTGTCTTGACTACTCCTAGGTGAAAACGCAGGCTTCAGGTGTAGTAATGTTTGCCAACATCCCTATCCTTGGATCCGTTGCAGCGTGAATGGTCCAGACAGCCCCAGGAGCTCCGGGGACAGGGGAGAAGAAGCTCTGAATTGCTCATCCCTAGAAAATAAGCTGCCAGAAATCAATGCAAAAAAAGTGCCATGCACTCTGAAAGCTGACAGATCTCAGAGCTTCTTTAACACTTTGTTTTGCCAAAATTTAAGTAAAGACAACTTCCCCTTGATAAAAGATAAGACGTTTTTAAGTCTGAAAAAATCCACCTATGCTCTCCCTCTTTTGTTCTATGTACTTTTGTGGCAGAGGACTGGCAGAGGACTACTGGGGAAAACTGGGAAATGGATGTAGGGGTGTGTGTGAGCCAGTGCAGTGTTTAAAACAAACTCCTCTGAAGATTTCAAAATTGAAACAAAGAGAAAGAGAAATGTTATTCAAAGGAAAAGTCCAGATGGATCTTTGGAAGGAGAGTAAGACTGATGTGTATCAACAGTGCAGGCAAACAAAACTTCCCCTTCAGATACCCTATTACTGGCAAGTACAAGAAATGCACAGTGAGACTCCTGTTTCTGACAGTAAATCCTCCTCCCAAGATTGATTAGAACCATAAATGAACCGACAGCCAGCAAATACCCAAGGTGAAGAGAGACAGTAAATCCCTTAATGTTACTATTAACAGTTCTATGAAAAAACCTTGCTTTCTCAGATCTGACAGTAAAGGAGGCCACACTGCTAAGAATTGTATGGTGGTTCCCATGGGAACACAGTGCTGGAAGGCACTTTAATGTCATCAAGTCCTGGCCCCTACTATGCTATAACCGTGTCATAGCCCCTCCCATGGACCCGTCACTGTCCACCTTGAGTACGTAGGTTTTTCATCCTTGCCCTTTCTACCATAGGCAGTTACAGATCTTGGAATATGCCCCTTTATAATAAAGATAACGCAAAACATAACAAATGTGAAAAAGCAGTGCTTATTCATAGCAATGTAGAAAGGAAGTTGAAGGAATTTATCTGTCAGCATGAACTTTAATTTGACATGAACCCACAGATCACGGGCAGCAGCAGGATTTGCTTCTCAGCAGAAGAGTTTAACTGCTTTCCCGTCCTGTCTGAAAGCAGCTTGATTAGTGGCACCGAAGAGCGCCCAACCCAGCAATTCCACGCAGGCTTTTATCTATTAGATCACCTACTACCCAGTGACTATGAGCAACCCTTGCTTCATCATGTGAAGTCCCAGTAAGTTTAATGAGCAACTGAGGTTAGATGTGGGGCTCCGAGTCACCATCTTGGGCAGAATTTACCTGGGGCACGTTTACCTGTGGGGGCTTGAGAAGTTACACCCGAGCTGCGTGCTTTCTCCTCCTGCCTCCCCATGGAGGTTGTATCCCCACAGTAGGCAGGACTGGCTCTTCAGCTGCCAGTTTTCAGTCCAGTGTATTTAAAATAAACTACCAATATATGAAGATGGTGAGGGGACTGGAGCACCTCTCCTACGAGGAAAGGCTGAGGGAGTTGGCCTTGTTTAGCCTGGAGAAGAGAAGGCTGAGAGGGGACCTTATAAATGCTTATAATTATCTTAAGCGTGGG